>Ga0182739_1000677_pt1 | contig 40618 bp, 49 predicted proteins | sample eDN5th30CBELigBY_FD_128873 | JGI IMG/M metagenome (GOLD analysis project Ga0182739, IMG submission 128873) | Enriched backyard soil microbial communities from Emeryville, California, USA - eDNA 5th pass 30_C BE-Lig BY (version 2) (version 2) | ecosystem: Environmental > Terrestrial > Soil >... | reverse complement strand
ATGTCCGAACTGCTGCAGCGCACGCTCGGCGAGCAGATCGCGATCGAGAGCGTGCTCGCCGCAAGGCTGTGGCAGGTGCGGATCGACGGCAACCAGCTTGAGAACGCGATCATCAATCTGGCCGTCAACGCACGCGATGCCATGCCGGGGGGCGGCAGGCTGACCATCGAGACCAGCAATACCTATCTCGACGACGCCTATGTCCGCGACGTGCCGGAACTGCGCGCTGGCCAATATGCGCTGATCGCCGTGAGCGATACGGGCGCGGGTATGGACCCGGAGACTGCCGCCAAAGCCTTCGACCCCTTCTTCACGACCAAGCCCGTGGGTCAGGGTACGGGTCTGGGCCTCAGCCAGGTCTACGGTTTCATGCGCCAGTCGGGCGGCCACGTGAGCATCTACAGCGAGGCTCATCAGGGCACGACGGTCAAACTATACCTCCCGCGCTATGTCGGCATCGCTACCGCAGAAAGTGCCGAGCCCGCCCGCGAGACGCCGCGCAGCACCAACGCCGAGACGGTTCTGGTGGTCGAGGATCAGGACAGCGTGCGCCGGTTCACCTGTCAGGCGCTCACCGAACTGGGCTATCGCATCTACGAAGCGGACAGCGCAGAGCCCGCGCTGAAACTTCTCACCGCGCACCCGGAGATCAATCTCCTGCTCACGGACATCGTGATGCCGGGCCTCAACGGGCGCCAGCTTGCGGACCGGGCGGCGGAGATCCGCCCCGTGAAGGTGCTCTACACCACCGGCTATACTCGCAACGCGATCGTACATAACGGCATGCTCGACCCCGGCATTCTGTTGCTGGCGAAGCCATTCACGCTCGACGAACTTGCCTCGAAGGTGCGCCAGGCGCTGGAGCAGGACGGGCCATAGGGTAATCTGCGGTTGAGTCGCAGTTCTCCCTCCCCGAGTCCCCCTTCCCCAGGTCCCGCCCCAGATTTCTCGAATGGCCCAACCACCAGCCTCCTCCCGCCCCTTCGATGTCAGCCACGGCCGGGTGCTGGCGATCGCCGGCCCGATGACGCTCGCGAATCTGACGACGCCGCTGCTGGGCATCGTCGGCACCGCGATCATCGGGCAACTCGGCCAGGCGCATCTGCTCGGCGCGGTCGCCATTTCGGCGGTGGTGTTCGACGGCATCTTCTGGCTGTTCGGCTTCCTGCGGATGGGCACCGTGGCGCTCACCGCTCAGGCGCTGGGCGCAGGCGACGGCATCGAGCAGCGGGCGGTGCTGCTGCGTGCGCTGCTGATGGCCGGCGCGATCGGCGCAGCCATCATCGCGCTGCAATGGCCGCTGGCGGAAGCCGGCTACGCCGTGATGGGCGCAAGCGAACAGGTCACCGAAGCGGCGAAGGTGTACTTCTACGTCCGTGTCTGGTCGGCGCCGTTTACGCTCGCCAACTACGCCGTGCTCGGCTGGCTGATCGGACAGGCACGCACCGACCTCGCGCTCGGGCTCCAGATCATCATCAACATCGTCAACATGGCCGCCACAGCCCTGCTGGTGCTGGTGCTGGACCGCGGCGTCGCCGGGGCCGCGCTGGGTACGCTGATCGCCGAAGGCGTCGGCTTCGCCTGCGGGCTTCTGATCGCGGCCTGGCTGCTGCGCGGCGCCATAGGGTTGCCGCGCGCCATCGTCCTCGATCGCGCCAAGCTGGTACGCATGATCGCGGTCAACCGCGACATCATGATCCGCACGGCCGCGCTCATCACCGCCTTCACCTTCTTCACCGCACAGAGCGCACGCGCGGGCGAAACGGTTCTCGCGGCCAATGCGGTGCTGCACAACCTGGTGCTGCTTTCGGCCTTTTTCCTCGACGGCTTCGCGACGGCCGCCGAGCAGCTTTGCGGACGGTCTGTCGGTGCACGCGATCCGCGCGCCTTCGGCCGTGCGGTCAAGCTTTCGATCGGCTGGGGATTCGTTCTGGCGCTGGTCGTGTCGGCGGTGTTCGCCACGGCAGGCCCGTGGCTGATCGCGCTGATGACCGCCAGCCCGGAAGTGCAGGCCACGGCGCGGCAGTACCTTGTGTTCGCGGCCCTCGCGCCGATCGCGGGCGTGTTCGCCTACTCCTATGACGGTATCTTCATCGGTGCGACCTGGACGCGCGACATGCGCAACCTGATGCTGTTTTCGCTCGCGCTCTATTTTGCGGGATGGTGGGCGCTGGAGTCGCTCGGCAATACCGGGCTGTGGCTGTCGATCCTCATCTTCCTGGCGGCGCGCGGTGGCCTGCAGGCGCTGCGCTATCCCGCGCTCGTACGCGCGACCTTCACGCCGCAGGCAAGCGGAGCGGCTGTGCCGCGTGCTTGAGGCGAGAATCAAGAAGGACCGGACTGCACCCGCAGCCCGGCCCTTCTCGTAACCGTCAAATCAGATAAGGCGCCTGCCGAGACTCAGCAGGGCACGCGCACGTTGCGCAGCACGTAGTCGCCGCGGCGCTCCGACCATACCCACTGGCGCTCGACGCAGGCCACGGGACGCGGCGGGGCGACATAGACCGGAGCCGGCTCGTAGTAATAATAGGGGCGCGGCGCCAGAGCGCCACCGATGATCGCGCCGGCCGCAAGGCCACCGACTACGCCCGCGGCCACCGCGGCGCCTCTGCGCTGGGCCATCGCGTCGGTTGGGGCAGCCACGCTCACAAGCGCCATCGCCGCAGCCGCTGCCAGCGCCGTCAGGGTCTTCTTCATCTGCAAGGTCTCCATGAAGCGCGCCCCGGAAAGGCGCCGAACCTCGCATGCGCCACCTCCGCGCATGCGACGTTCAATTGGCACGGCCAATTTGGCCCAATTATGAAAAACCCTAGCCGCGAAGTCTCCCAACGGGCGTCTCCGAGGGCCTTATACCTTCACTTTTCCTCAGCACTGTTAATGCGCCGTTAATCACCCGCCGCGGCTTGAGGCCCACATCCGGAGGCAGCTACAGTGACGCGGTTCAACCGTCGCGCCTGAAGAGCCGACGCATTGCCGGAGAGACGCCGTGACAGCCAATCGATTCTCGAGCCCCAACACCATCGCCGCACCGCGCGGCTACAGCCACGTCGTCGAGACCAGCGGTCCCGGCCGCACGATCTATCTCGCCGGCCAGCTTGGCCTGAAGCCGGATGGCACGCTGGCCGGGGGCGATTTCCGCGCACAGGCGACGCAGGCGTTCGAAAACGTCAAGGCCGCGCTCGCGTCAGTGGGCGCCGACTTCTCGCATGTCGTGAAGATCAACAACTACCTCACCGACATCGGCAACCTGCAAGCCTATTTCGAGATTCGCGATCGCTACGTGAACACCGCCGCGCCGCCCGCGAGCACGACGGTCGCCATCAGTTCGCTGGCGATGCCCGGCGCCGTCTATGAGATCGAGGCGATTGCCGTCATTCCGGCCTGAGGCGCATCCGCGCAGCTTAATGCGCCTCGTCCCAATTGGCCGCTGAACGTGCATCGACCTGCAGCGGGACATGCAGACTCAGCGCCGGCATGGGCGCGTCTTCCATGACGCGCTTTACGATCGGCAAAGTCTTCGCGACCTCGTCTTCGGGAACCTCGAAGACGAGTTCGTCATGCACCTGCAACAGCATGCGCGCTGACAGCTTCTCCTTGTCGAGCGCAGGGCGGATTCGGATCATGGCGCGGCGGATGATGTCCGCAGCGGTGCCCTGCAAACGCGCATTGATCGCGGCCCGCTCGTTGAACGCACGTAGCGACGGGTTCTTCGCCGTTATCTCGGGATAATACATCTTGCGGCCGAACAGCGTCGTCACGTAGCCCTGCTCGCGGCACGCCGCCTTGGTCGCATCCATGTAGTCGCGGATGCCGGGGAAGCGCTCGAAGTATTTCTTGATGTAGGCGCCCGCCTCTTCGCGTCCGATGCCAAGCTGGTTGGCGAGACCGAAAGCCGAGATGCCGTAGATGATGCCGAAGTTGATCGCCTTGGCGCGACGACGCACATCGGACGGCATGCCGGCGACGGGCACGCCGAACATCTCCGACGCCGTGAGCGCGTGGATGTCGACGCCATCCTGGAACGCCTGACGCAACGCCGGCACGTCGGCGATCTCGGCCAGCAGCCGCAGTTCGATCTGCGAATAGTCGGCGGATGCGAGCTTGTAGCCGTCCGCAGCGATGAACGCCTTGCGGATCTTGCGCCCGTCCTCGCGGCGGATCGGGATGTTCTGCAGGTTCGGTTCGGAGGACGACAGTCGTCCCGTCGTCGTCGCGGCGAGCGCGTAATCGGTGTGCACGCGGCCGGTCTCGTGATTCACATAGGACGGCAGCGCGTCGGTATAGGTCGACTTGAGCTTGGAGACCTGCCGCCATTCGAGAATCTTGCGCGCAATCTCGACGCCCTGCTCTTCCGCAAGTTCCTCGAGCACGTTGGCGCGTGTCGACCACGCACCGGTCGGGGTCTTGGTCGCGCCGGGCAGTTGCATCTTGCCGAACAGGATGTCGCCAAGCTGCTTCGGGCTGCCGAGATTGAAGCGTTCGCCGGCGAGTTCGGCGATCTCGTCCTCGAGCCGCGCCATGGTCTGCGCGAAGTCGCCGGATAGTCGCGAGAGAATCTGCCGGTCGATCTTGATCCCGGTCCGCTCCATGCGCGAGAGGACGGTCGGCAGCGGCCGCTCCAGCGTCTCATAAACCGTCGTCATGCTTTCGGCGACGAGCCGCGCCTTGAGCATTCGCCACAGGCGCAGCACGACATCGGAAATCTCGGCGCTGTAAGGCGCCGCGCGCGCGATCTCGACGGTCTCGAACGCCGCCTTGTCGCGGCCCTTGCCGATGATGCCGACGAGATCGAGCGCGGTGTGGTCGAGGTGGCGCTGCACGAGTTCGCCGAGGGCATGGCTGCCGCGACCCGCATCGAGGACATAGGACATCAGCAACGTGTCATCGAACGCGCGCACCTCGATGCCGTGCCGCGCCAACACCAGAAGGTCGGACTTGATGTCGTAGCCGACCTTGAGAACGCCGGTCGACTCCAGCATCGGCTTGAGCCGCGCGAGCGCCTCGTCTTCCGCGATCTGCCCATCGGCATGGGCAGTCCCTGAGAGCAGGTCGTTGCCTGCACGATGGCCGATCGGCACATAGCAGGCTTCGTTGGGCGAAAGCGCGAGCGATACGCCGATGATCTCGGCGGCCATCGGATCGGGCGACGTCGTCATCAGATCGATGGCGACGAAGCCCTGATCGGTTGCCTTCGCGATCCACGCATCGAGCAGCGCGGGATCGCTGACGGTGACGTATCGGGAGCGGTCGACCTTCTGCGCGGCGGCCTGCGCGACCCGCGCGGCGGCCAGCGCCTGCGGCGTGGGCGGCGCGGCGCCCTGCCCATTCGAAGCAACGGCCTGCCCGGCCGTTTCACTTTCCGCATCGGTAGCGAGGGCGGCCGCGGCCGACCCATAGGCGCCATTCTCACCAGAGGGAGCAAAGCGCGGATCGGGGTCGATCATGCCCGCATCGATGCCGTAGGCGTCGGCCACCCGCTTCGTCAGCGTGGTGAACTCCATCGCCTTGAGAAACGCGATCAGCGCCTTGGCATCGAGTTCGGCGAGCCGCAGGTCGCCTAGCGGCACGTCGACCGCCATGTCGCAGTCGAGCGTCACCAGCTTCTTGGACAGGCGCGCATTGTCGGCATTCGCCAGCAAAGTCTCGCGCCGCTTCGGCTGCTTGATCTCGCCCGCGCGCGCCAGCAGCGTTTCGAGGTCGCCATATTCGTTGATCAGTTGCGCGGCGGTCTTGATGCCGATGCCCGGCACGCCCGGCACATTGTCGGTCGGATCGCCGATCAGCGCCTGCACGTCCGGCACCTTTTCGGGCGGCACGCCGAACTTCTCGATCACGCCTTCACTGTCGAGGCGGCGCTCGGGCCGGTAGCCGGGCTTGCCCTTGATGCCGGATTCGAAGTCGTAGAACGTCACGCCCGGCCGGACCATCTGCATCAGGTCCTTGTCGGACGAGACGATCAGCACTTCCGCGCCGGCGTCGGCGGCCTGGCAGGCATAGGCCGCGATGATGTCGTCGGCCTCGTAGCGGATCTGCTCGACCGGGATCAGCCCGAATGCGCGCACCGCCTCGCGCATCAGCGGGAACTGCGGGATCAGTTCCTCGGGCGGATCGGGCCGGTGCGCCTTGTAGCCGGAATACATCTCGCGCCGGAACGAATCCTCGGACTTGTCGAAGATGATTCCGATGTAGCTCGGGCGGATGCCGACCGCGCCCTCGCGGATGAACTGGAATAGTTTTGTGCAGAACAGGCGGACCGCCCCGGTCGGCAGCCCGTCGCTGCGCGCATTGTATTTCCGGTCCTGGTTCATCGACTGGAAGTAGGCGCGGAACACGAAGGACGAGCCGTCGACCAGGAACACCTGGTCGCCCTGCCCGGGTCCTGCCGAGGAGATTGGCGCCGCCGCGGCGGCCTGAGCGGTGTCGGTCATGGCTGTCTGAACCTGCTGTGCATCCCGGACTTAACACCGCCAGGACGCGGGTGCCACCCGGGACGGCCGCCGCAAATGTGGCGGCGGCGCTGGCGACGGCGCAGGTCAGACCGCACGACTGCAGCATCGAAGCCTGAGCCTGCAATGATCTGGATCAAAGCCAGCAACGCGCCCTTGAGCCTATGAAGGCTGGGGCACGCATGCCCGCCCTGCAAGTGCGTCTTGTTTGACCATCGCTAATTCCGAAAAGCTGGCGTCTAACCCGATTAAGTCCGGGGCCGGAGCCATTTCGGAGCGATGCTCCAGGTGCCCTCGAAACGACGGTTGTTTTCAGACGGTTGTTGTCAAAGGACCCTCACATGAAGCGCAATACTTCGGCCGGACTGCTCGGCATCGCGATGTTGGCCGGGCTCCTCGTTCCTCAACCAGCCTCCGCACAAGCCGCCGCCATCAGCGAACAGGAGGCGCATGCCATCGGCGTGGATGCCTTCCTCTATTTCTATCCGCTGGTGACGATGGACCTAACCCGCAAGCAATCCACCAACATCGAGCCCGGCAAGGAATTCGGCAAGGGTCCGATGAACATGTTCACCAACGTGCCGGAATATCCGCCGGCCGACTTCAAAGGGGTCGTGCGCCCCAACTTCGATACGCTGTATTCGATCGCCTGGCTCGATCTGAACCAGGAGCCGATGATCGTCTCGGCGCCCGATACGCAGGGCCGCTATTACCTTCTGCCGATGCTCGACATGTGGACCAATGTGTTCGCCTCGCCCGGCTGGCGGACCACGGGCACGCAGGCGGGGAATTTCGTCGTCACGCCGCCCGGCTGGAACGGAACTCTCCCTGACGGCATGGCCCGCATCAGCGCTCCGACGCCCTACGTCTGGGTCATCGGCCGCACAAAGACGGACGGCCCGCAGGACTATGACGCCGTTCACAAGGTACAGGCTGGCTACAAGGTGACGCCGCTGTCGCAATGGGGGAAGTCGCCGGTGCCGGCCAAGGTCGCGACAGACAGCACGGTCGATATGAAAACACCCCCGAAGGAGCAGGTCGACAGGATGCCGGCGGCCCAGTTCTTCGCCTATGCGGCCGAGCTTCTGAAGGCCAACCCGCCTCACCTCACCGATCAGCCGATGGTCGTGCAACTCAAGAAGATCGGCCTCGAACCGGGCAAAAGTTTCAATCTGGAGAGCGCCGCGCCGGCGATACGCCAGGGCCTCGCGACCGCTCCCGAGAGCGCCCGGCAATTGATGGCCTGGAAGCTGCCGACGCTCGCCCGCGTCACCAATGGCTGGTCGATGAACACCGACACCATGGGCGTCTACGGCAATTACTACCTCAAGCGCGCTCTGGTCGCGCAACTGGGCCTCGGCGCGAACCTGCCCGAGGATGCCATCTATCCCCTGAACCTCGCCGACGAACGCGGCCGGCCACTCGACGGGGCGAACAAGTACAGGCTGACCTTCGCCAAAGGCAGCGCGCCTCCGGTGAAAGCCTTCTGGTCCGTCACGCTCTACGACTCCGACGGATTCCAGGTGGCGAACACGCTCAACCGGTTCGCGATCAGCAGCTGGATGCCGCTGAAGCGGAACGGCGACGGCTCGCTCGAACTGTACATCCAGAACGAAAGCCCCGGCCCGGGCCTGGAAGGGAACTGGCTCCCCGCGCCCAAGGGAGCGTTCAATCTGACGCTCCGCATGTATGCGCCGGAACAGGATGCGCTTGTCGGCAAGTGGAACCCGCCCGCCGTCACCCGCGCCGGGCCGCCGAACCTTGCCGCGCAGTAGCGCAGTTCGCCGCTGAATGATGCGAAATCTGGCTGATCACGTCAGCCTCTCGTTGGTCATTCCGGATTGCGGCGAAGCGGCAAGTCCGGAATCCATGAACACAGACAGTGGTTATGGATTCCGGGCTCGCGTGCTGCGCACGCGCCCCGGAATGACGACATCGGTGTGATCAATCGGAATCCGAACTACGCGCCGAACAAGCAGAAGCGGCGGCGAGTGATGGCTCGCCGCCGCTTCTGTTTCCGTTCTCGCTTCGCAGCTTACGCTGCGGCTGCGGTCGTCTCGGCAGTCGGGCCGGAGTCCTGACCCTTCGCATCGACGTCGCGATCGACGAACTCGATCACCGCGACCGGCGCCGAATCGCCGTAGCGGAAGCCCGCCTTCATGATGCGGGTGTAGCCGCCCTGCCGCTCCTGGTAGCGCGGGCCGAGCACATCGAACAGCTTCTTGACCATGGCGACGTCGCGCATCTCGGCGATCGCCTGCCGGCGCGCATGCAGCCCGCCGCGCTTGCCGAGCGTGACCAGCTTTTCCACGATCGGCCGCAACTCCTTCGCCTTCGGCAAGGTGGTCACGATCTGCTCGTGCTTGATGAGCGCGGCCGCCATGTTGGCGAACATCGCGCGGCGATGCTCGGCGGTGCGATTGAGTTTACGGTAGACTTTGCCGTGGCGCATATCCCGACTCCAGACGACGGACTAAGGACGACAGAAAAAAGGAACACCCGTCCTCTGCCGTCCGTCCTCTGCTTTGCTTTTAGTAATGATCTTCGAAGCGCTTGGCGAGATCGTCGATGTTCTCGGGCGGCCAGCCCGGCACATCCATGCCGAGGTGCAGCCCCATCTGCGCCAGCACTTCCTTGATCTCGTTGAGCGACTTGCGGCCGAAGTTCGGCGTCCGCAGCATCTCGGCCTCGGACTTCTGAACCAGGTCGCCAATGTAGACGATGTTGTCGTTCTTCAGGCAGTTGGCCGAACGGACGGACAGTTCCAGTTCGTCCACCTTCTTGAGGAAGGCCGGATTGAAAGCCAGATCCGGGATCGCCTCGGCCGCCGCCTCGCGACGCGGCTCCTCGAAGTTCACGAACACGTTGAGCTGGTCCTGCAGGATGCGCGCCGCATAGGCGACCGCGTCCTCGGGGCTGATCGAGCCGTTGGTCTCGATTGTCAGCGTGAGCTTGTCGAGGTCCAGTTCCTGACCTTCACGCGTGTTTTCAACGCGATAGGAGACCTTCTTCACAGGCGAGAAGAGGCTGTCGACCGGGATGAGGCCGATCGGCGCATCCTCAGGCCGGTTACGCTCGGCCGGCACATAGCCCTTGCCGGTGTCGACGGTGAACTCCATGCGGATCTCCGCGCCCTCGTCCAGCGTGCAAAGCACCAGGTCGGGGTTCAGAACCGCAACGTCGCCCACGGTCGAGATGTCGCCTGCGGTGACCGGGCCGGGCCCCTGCTTCTTCACCACCATGCGCTTCGGCCCATCGCCATGCATGCGGATGGCGATGTCCTTGATGTTCAGGACGATGTCCGTCACGTCCTCGCGGACGCCCGGGATCGAGGAGAACTCGTGCAGCACGCCGTCGATGTGGACGGACTGCACGGCGGCGCCCTGCAGCGACGAGAGCAGCACGCGGCGCAGCGCATTGCCGAGCGTCAGGCCGAAGCCCCGCTCCAGCGGCTCGGCGACCACGGTCGCGAAGCGCTTCGGGTCCAAGCCAGGGGTCACCTGAAGCTTTTCCGGCCGCCTCAGTTCCTGCCAGTTTTTCTGAATCACGTCGTCACCTGTCCGGTTGTCGCAGCGTCGGCCAAAATCGGTCCCAACGCGCATGGCCGCGAAGGTTCGCGGCCGGTCGGCGGTGTCTAGCGGCCCGCCGCGCCGTACCTGAAACTCGACGTCAGACGCGCCGACGCTTGCGCGGACGGCATCCGTTGTGCGGGATCGGGGTCACGTCACGAATCGACGTCACGGTGAAACCCGCCGCCTGCAACGCGCGCAGCGCCGATTCGCGTCCCGAGCCCGGGCCCGCAACTTCGACCTCGAGCGTGCGCATGCCGTGCTCCGCCGCCTTGCGCCCGGCGTCCTCGGCCGCCATCTGCGCTGCGTACGGCGTCGACTTGCGCGACCCCTTGAAACCCATGGTCCCCGCCGACGACCAGGCAATCGTGTTGCCCTGAACGTCGGTGATGGTGATCATGGTGTTGTTGAAGCTGGCGTTCACATGCGCCACGCCCGAGGCAATATTCTTGCGCTCGCGTCGGCGCACGCGCGTCGCTTCTTTCGCCATCGTCTATCCTCTCTGCGGCGCGCCTCACACAATGGAGCGCGGCCCTGGTACTGTGTTGCGGTATTGAAGCGCCGGCTACTTCTTCTTGCCTGCGATCGGCTTGGCCGGCCCCTTGCGCGTACGCGCATTGGTATGCGTGCGCTGGCCCCGCACCGGGAGGCCGCGGCGGTGCCGCAATCCACGGTAACAGCCGAGGTCCATGAGACGCTTGATGTTCATCGAGACTTCGCGGCGGAGGTCACCCTCGACCAGGTAGTCGCGGTCGATCACCTCACGGATGTGCAGCACTTCCTGGTCGGTGAGTTGAGCCACGCGCCGCTCCGGCGCCAGGCCCACCTTTTCCATAATTTCGCCGGCCTTGGTCTGGCCAATGCCATGGATGTACTGCAGCGCGACGATCACGCGCTTGTTGGTCGGAATATTGACGCCTGCTATGCGGGCCAAGACTGTTGCTCCTGGACGAACCGGCCTGACCGGCATTGGCCGGGCAGATGACCTCAAGTTACGGAAACGCGGGTGCTGGGAACGCTGTAACCGCGATGCATACGAAGCCGCCCGACCTCCCCCTGTAGAGGCCCGGCAGCGTCCAATGCTATCCCAGCGGATAGCGGGTATTAAAGGACTTAAGAGGCTCTCGTCAACCTCCCGTCGCTTGTTTTTCAGGAATCTCCCTGTTCGTACCAGCCCCGAGGGCCGTCGCAATGGCCGCCGTCACGGCGTCCATTGTCGCCATCCCGTCGACAGTCTGCAGCGCGCCTTTCGCGCCGTAATACTCGACCAGCGGCGCGGTCTGCCGGCGGTAGGCGTCGAGACGAACCTTGAGCGCCTCGGCATTGTCATCCGGACGGACCGGCTGCCCCTGTCGGGTCAGTTCGGCGACCCGATTCTCGATACGGCTCAACAGGATACCCTCATCCACCTTGAGCTGGATGACGGCGTCGAGCTTCAACCCCCGTTCCGCCAGCATGCGGTCGAGCGCCTCGGCCTGCGCAACCGTGCGCGGAAAGCCGTCCAGCACAAAACCGCGCTTGGCGTCCGGCTGCTCGATTCGGTCGGCCACGATGCCGACCACGATGTCGTCGGAGACCAGTTCCCCGCGCGCCATGACATCCTTGGCCTTCAGCCCGGTGGGCGTGCCGGCGGCGATTGCCGCCCGCAGCATATCCCCCGTCGATAGCTGAACGATGCCGTAACGCTCAACCAGTCTCTGTGCCTGTGTGCCCTTCCCCGCCCCCGGCGGGCCGAGCAGAATCAGCCTCATCGGCGTCGCCCCCGCAACTTCGACTTTTTGATCAGACCTTCATATTGGTGCGCAAGAAGGTATCCCTGCACCTGTGAGACGGTATCCATGGTCACGCTGACCACGATCAGCAGCGACGTGCCGCCGAAATAGAACGGCACCGCCGCGTAGGAGATCAGCATTTCCGGGATGAGGCAGACGATCGCGAGATAGATCGCGCCAACCACGGTGATTCGCGACAGGACGTAGTCGATATATTCGGCCGTCCGCTCGCCGGGCCGGATGCCCGGAATGAAGCCGCCATGCTTCTTGAGGTTGTCGGCGGTCTCGGTCGGGTTGAACACGACCGCCGTGTAGAAGAAGCAGAAGAACACGATCAGGCTGATATACAGGATCATGAACGCCGGCCGGCCGTGGCTCAGCTGGGTCGTGATCCAGTTCATCCAGTCGCCGCCCTGCCCCGCATTGAAGCTGGCGACCGTGGTCGGCAGCAGCAGCAGCGAGGAGGCGAAGATCGGCGGTATGACGCCGGCGGTATTCAGCTTCAGCGGCAGATGGGAGGACTGGCCCTCGAACACCTGATTACCGACCTGGCGCTTGGGATACTGGATCAGCAGCCGGCGCTGCGCCCGCTCCATGAACACGATGAAGGCGATCACGACGATGGCCATCAGCAGCACGCCGATGATGAGCCCGGTCGAGAGCGCGCCCTGGCGCCCGAGTTCGAGCGTACCGACGAGGGCCGAAGGCAGTTCGGCGATGATGCCGGCGAAGATGATCAGCGAGATGCCGTTGCCGACGCCGCGCGCGGTGACCTGCTCGCCCAGCCACATCAGGAACATGGTGCCGCCGGTCAGCGTGATGACGGTCGAAATCCGGAAGAACCAGCCCGGATCGGCCACCACATTGCCCGCGCTCTCAAGGCCGATCGCGATGCCATAGGCCTGGAAGATCGACAGGAACAGCGTCAGGTAGCGGGTGTACTGGTTGATGGTCTTGCGACCCTGTTCGCCTTCCTTCTTGAGTTGCTCAAGCGTCGGCGAAACGGTCGTCATCAACTGAATGATAATCGATGCCGAGATGTACGGCATGATGTTCAAGGCAAAGATCGCCATGCGGTTGATACCGCCGCCGGCGAACATGTTGAACATGCCGAGGATGCCCCCGGCCTGGGTCCGGAAGATCTGTTCCCAGGCGGCAGGGTCGATGCCGGGCAGCGGAATATACGTGCCCAGACGGTAGATCAGCAGCGCGCCCAGCGTGAACCAGATGCGCTTCTTAAGCTCTTCGGCCTTGGCCAGCGCACCAAAGTTGAGATTTGCCGCCAGTTGTTCTGCTGCAGAGGCCATTATGCCAGGCTCCGAGTGCTACTACCCTGCGGGCCGCTGTATCTGCATGAACGCAAGCCCGGCGAGGACAGTCATGTGGGGTGCGGCGCTGCTCTAGCCAATCGTTGGGACGAGATTGCGTCACCGCAACCTCGCCAAAAAGGCTACGCCGATTCGGCAGCCTCGGCCGCGGGCTTCAGGAGTTCAACCGAACCCCCGGCCTTCTCGACCGCCGCAACCGCCGACTTCGACGCGCCGTCGACCACCAGCGAGACCTTGCTGGTGAGTTCGCCGTTGCCGAGCAGCCGCACGCCGTCCTTCGGCCGGCGCAGCACGCCGGAGGTCACCAGCGCTTCCAGGTTGATCGGGGCCGCAGCGTCCAGCTTGCCGGCATCGATCGCAGCCTGAATGCGGCCGAGATTGACCTCGTTGTACTCCACCCGGAACGGCTTGTTGAAGCCGCGCTTCGGCAGCCGGCGGTGCAGCGGCATCTGGCCGCCTTCGAAGCCGTTCATCGCCACGCCGGAACGGGCCCACTGGCCCTTCACGCCGCGGCCTGCCGTCTTGCCTTTGCCGGAGCCAATGCCGCGGCCGACGCGCTTGCCAAACTTGCGCGCGCCCGCGTTGTCCCTGAGATCGCTGAGCTTCATTGTCGTGCTCCTGCCCTTTGCGGGCTGCATTGTGTCTCGATTGCTACCCGGACGAAAGGCCGGGGCAGTCAAGTCCCGGCCTTCACGCCCTAAATCCCGGAGGATGCGGCCAGCAATCGCCTACTCTTCCACCACGCGGACGAGGTGGGCGACCTTCGCGATCATGCCGCGGGTCGACGGGTTATCGGGAAGTTCGGACGTACGGCCGATCTTGTTCAGCCCCAGGCCGACCAAGGTCGCGCGCTGGTCCGACTGACGCCGGATCGGGCTGCCGGTCTGCTGCACCTTGACGGTCTTTGCGGTGGTCGCATTCATTGTCGTTCTCCGCGCGGCTCACACTCAGTCCGTCGCCGGCTGCTCGCCGTCATAATCGCGGCGGCGGCTCTGCAGGGACGAAACCTTGAGATTGCGCCGCGCCGCAACCGCGCGGGGCGAGTCCACGTTCTTGAGCGCGTCGAATGTGGCGCGCACCATGTTGTACGGGTTGGACGAGCCGAGCGACTTCGCCACCACGTCCTGCATGCCGAGCGTCTCGAAGACAGCGCGCATCGGGCCGCCCGCAATGATGCCGGTGCCGGGAGGCGCCGCGCGCAGGAACACCTTGCCCGCGCCGTGCCGGCCGTAGACGTCGTGATGCAGCGTGCGGCCTTCGCGCAGCGGCACGCGGGCCAGTGTGCGCTTGGCGGCGTCAGTCGCCTTGCGGATCGCTTCCGGCACTTCGCGCGCCTTGCCGTGACCGAAGCCGACCCGGCCCTTCTGGTCGCCCACGACCACGAGCGCCGCGAAACCGAAGCGCCGGCCGCCCTTCACCACCTTGGCGACGCGGTTGATGTGCACCAGCTTGTCGACGAACTCGCTGTCGCGCTCCTCGCGCTGCTCGCGATCGCGTCCGCCTCTGCGTCCTCGTTCGGCCGAGGTGCCCGGTTGTGTTGCCATCAGAAATTCAACCCGCTTTCCCGCGCGGCATCCGCCAGCGCCTTGATGCGACCGTGATAGATGTACTGGCCGCGGTCAAACACCACGTCCTTGACGCCCTTGCCGATGGTGCGCTCGGCCACCAGCTTGCCGACCGCCTTAGCGGCCTCGGTGTCGGCCCCGGTCTTGAGCGCCTCGCGCAGCGACTTCTCCATCGAGGAGGCGGCGGCCACCGTCTCGCCCTTACGGTCGTCGATGACCTGCGCGTAGATGTGCTTCGAGGATCGGAACACCGACAGCCGGAGACGGTCGCCGGCGGCTGCCTTGATCGCGCGGCGCGTGCGCCCGCTGCGTCGTTCCGCCGTGGATTTGAATTTGGCCATTGCCTTGTCCCTAGTTCTTCTTGCCGCGCGAGCCGTCGCCGCGGAAGCGCCGCAGCAATGTCGCCGCTTCCACGTTCTGCGCCGGCGTGTCCGGACCCAGGGCGATGCCCGAGTCCGCCCGCTTGAGCAGACGCCGCGACACCCGAACGGGAATCACGATCGCGTTCGGCAAACGGTGAGTCGCGTAAAATTGCGCGAGCGTCATCATTTCTTTTTGCCTTCCTTGCGGAAGATGAACTCGTTTGCGTACTTGACGCCCTTGCCCTTGTAGGGCTCGGGAGGCCGGAAGCTGCGGATCTCGGCCGCGACCTGCCCGACCTTCTGGCGGTCCATGCCGCTGATGATGATCTCGACCGGACGCGGCGTCGCGATCTGGATCCCTTCCGGGATCGGATAGACCACGTCGTGGCTGTATCCCAGCGCAAGCTGCAGGTTCTTGCCCTGCACCGCGGCGCGATAGCCGACGCCGTTGATCTCCAGCTTCTTCTCGAAGCCGTTGGTGACCCCGGTGAACAGGTTGGAGACCATCGTGCGCGACATGCCCCACATGGAGCGTGCGCGCTTGCTCTCGTTGCGCGGCGTGACCGTGACGGAACCCTTGTCCATCGCGACTTCCACGTCGTCGTGGAGCACGATCTGAAGGGCGCCCTTCGGCCCCTTCACCTTCACCGTCTGCCCCTCGATGCTGGCGGTGACGCCGGAGGGGACGGCGACCGGCCTCTTGCCAATGCGTGACATAGTAGCAATCCTTCCGGTCAGAACACGGTGCAGAGAATCTCGCCGCCGACGTTCTGTTCGCGGGCCTCGTGATCGGCCATCACCCCCTTCGGGGTCGAAACGATGGCGATGCCGAGACCGTTGCCGATGCGCGGCAGGTTCTTCACCGAAACGTAGACGCGACGGCCGGGCTTGGAGACGCGCGCAATCTCGCGGATCACCGGCTGGCCATCGAAATACTTCAACTCGATGTCGAACTCGCTGCGTCCGTTGCCGAGTTCGGTCGTCGAGTAGTCGCGAATATAGCCTTCGCTCTTGAGCACCTCGAGAACGCTGGAGCGGAGCCGCGAGCCCGGGGTCGAAACCTTCGACTTGCTCCGCATCTGCGCGTTGCGGATGCGCGTGATCATGTCGCCGAGCGGATCGTTCAATGCCATCTCTCGGCTCCCTTACCAGCTCGACTTCACCAGGCCCGGGACAAGTCCCTTGGACCCGAGTTCGCGCAGAGCGATACGGCTCATCTTCAGCTTCCGGTAATACGCGCGCGAGCGGCCGGTCACTTCACAACGGTTACGGATTCGCGTGGCCGACGAATTGCGCGGCAGTTCCGCCAGCTTCAGGGTCGCCGCGAAGCGATCCTCCAGCGGCAGATCCTTGTCGCGCGCGATCGCCTTCAGCCGCGCCCGACGGCCGCCGAACTGCTTGACCATCTTCTGTCGCCGCTTGTTCTTCTCAACTGCACTCGTCTTGGCCATGCCAGGTCTCCTAGGTGTCCGCGTATGAGGACGGTCAGTCCATGCTCACGCCGGAAGCGGATAACCGCTGGTCGTGAACATGCCCTCCCGCCTCACTGCCGGAACGGGAAATTGAACTGCGCCAGCAGCGCGCGCGCTTCATCGTCCGTGCGCGCACTGGTGCAAATGACAACATCCAGCCCCCAGACCGACTCCGCCTTGTCGTAGTCGATTTCCGGGAAAATGATGTGTTCCTTGATGCCGAGCGCGTAGTTGCCGCGCCCGTCGAAGCTCTTCGGGTTCAGCCCGCGGAAGTCCCGCACGCGCGGCAGCGCGATATTCACCAGACGATCGATGAACTCGTACATGCGCGTCTTGCGCAGCGTGACCTTGCAGCCGATCGGCTGGTTCTCGCGCAGCTTGAAGGTCGCGATCGACTTGCGCGACACCGTGATCACCGCCTTCTGACCCGAGATCATGCCGAGATCGGCCGCAGCCGACTCCGCCTTCTTGCGGTCGGCGACGGCCTCGCCGACGCCCATGTTGAGCACGACCTTGGTGATCACCGGCACCTGCATCGGGTTCTCGTACCCGAACTGCTCGGTCATCTTCTGGCGCACGACTTCGTCGTAGTGCTTGCGCAGGCGCGCAACCGCACCCGGGACATTGCCGTTGCCTTCGGCGCCGACCTTCGCGCCCTCGCCCTTCGCCGGCTTCTGCGACTTGCCTTCCGCCTTGGGGGCAGCGGCCTTCTTCGCGCTCGGCTTCTTTTCGTCGTCAGCCATCGATCTCAACTCCGTCGCGCTTGGCGAAACGAACCTTCCGCCGCTCGCGTCCTTCGCCGATATACTTGAATCCCACGCGCGTCGGCTTGCCGTCGCTCGGATGCGCGACTGCAAGATTGGACAGGTGGACCGACGACTCCTTGGAGATGATCCCACCTTCCTGGGAAGCCGTCTGCTTCTGGTGCCGCTTGACCATGTTGACGCCGCGCACGAGCGCGCGGCTCTCGGCCGGACGCACCTCGATCACCTCGCCGGTGCGGCCCTTGTCGCGGCCAGTGAGGACGACTACGCGGTCGCCCTTGCGAATCTTCGCCGCCATCACAAAACCTCCGGCGCGAGCGAAATGATCTTCATGTGATTTTTCGCACGCAGTTCGCGCGGAACCGGTCCGAAAATGCGGGTGCCGACCGGCTCCGCCTGGTTGTTGATCAGCACCGCCGCGTTGCGGTCGAAGCGGATGATCGACCCGTCGGCCCGGCGAATTTCCTTCGCCGTGCGCACCACGACGGCCTTCATGACGTCGCCCTTCTTCACGCGGCCGCGCGGAATCGCTTCCTTCACCGACACCACGATGGTGTCACCCACATGCGCATACTTGCGCTTGGAACCGCCAAGCACTTTGATGCACATAACTCGCCGCGCGCCGGAATTGTCCGCCACGTCGAGGTTGGTCTGCATCTGAATCATGATGCCACCCGTATCCTCTCTTATGCGCCCGCGCGTGGCGCTCGTTCAACGTTCCATCCACCCGACGACCGGCCCCTGCCGGCTATCGCGGCTTCAACCTGCTTCTGCCGGACGCGCCGCGCCCTTTTCGACCCGCTTCTCGCCCCGCACGACTGCCCAGCGCTTGGTCCGCGAAATCGGCTTATGTTCTTCGATCCACACCGTATCGCCGACCGCATAGACGTTGGTCTCGTCATGGGCCTGATACTTCTTGGTGCGGCGCACCGTCTTCTTCATCACCGGATGCGTGAAGCGGCGCTCGACCCGGACGACTACCGTCTTGTCCTGCTTGTCGCTAACCACCACGCCCTGGAGCACGCGCTTCGGCATTGTCCCGCCTCTCCTTAATTCGGCTGTGCCGCCACGCGCTTCTGGCGCGCCACGGTCTTGATGCGCGCGATGTCGCGCCGCACCTGGCGCACGCGCGAAGTATTCTCGAGCTGTCCGGTCGCCCGCTGGAAGCGCAGATTGAACTGCTCCTTCTTCAGCTTCATCAGCTCGTCATCGAGCTGATCGACCGTCAACCGCCGTGCTTCTTCGGCTTTCATTTCTCTACCTCGTCACCTACTCGGCGATGCGCTCAACGAAGCGCGTCCTGATCGGCAGCTTGGCTGCCGCCAGCGCAAGCGCCTCCTTGGCGGTCTGAACCGGCACGCCGTCGATTTCGAACAGCACACGGCCGGGCGCCACGCGGCACACCCAGTATTCCGGCGAGCCCTTGCCCTTGCCCATGCGGACTTCGATCGGCTTCTTCGACACCGGCACATCCGGGAACACGCGGATCCAGACGCGGCCGGCGCGCTTCATGTGGCGCGTCATCGCGCGCCGCGCGGCCTCGATCTGCCGGGCGGTCACCCGCTCCGGCTCCAGTGCCTTCAGGCCGAACTGGCCGAAGTCCAGATTGGTGCCGCCTTTGGACGCGCCGTGGATACGGCCCTTAAACGCCTTGCGGAACTTTGTACGTTTCGGTTGCAGCATGGCCTACGCCTCTTGCTTTTTTCCTTGCGGGCTTACGCCGCATCTCGGCGCGGACGTCCCGCGTCGCCTTCAGCCATGCGCTTGTCCTGCGCCATCGGATCGTGCTCGAGGATCTCGCCCTTGAAGATCCACACCTTCACGCCGCACGTCCCGTAGGTCGTGAACGCGGTCGCCACGCCGAAGTCGACATCCGCGCGCAGCGTGTGCAGCGGCACGCGGCCTTCGCGGTACCACTCCAGACGCGCGATCTCGGCGCCGCCGAGCCGGCCGGAGCAGTTGATGCGGATGCCTTCGGCACCGAGACGCATCGCCGACTGCACCGCCCGCTTCATCGCGCGGCGGAACGCCACGCGGCGCTCCAACTGCTGCGCGATCGATTCCGCGACCAGCTGCGCGTCGAGCTCCGGCTTGCGGATTTCGACGATGTTGAGCACCACGTCCGAGTCAGTGAGCGCCGCCACCTTCTTGCGGAGCTTCTCGATGTCGGCGCCCTTCTTGCCGATCACCACGCCCGGACGCGCCGAGTGGATGGTGACCCGGCACTTCCGGTGCGGACGCTCGATCACGATCTTCGACACGGCCGCCTGCTTGAGTTCCTTCAGGAGGACCTTGCGGACCTCCATGTCCTCATGCAGCAGCTTGCCGTACTCGTTCTTGCCGGCGTACCAGCGCGAGTCCCAGGTCCTGTTGATGCCGAGCCTGAGGCCGATCGGATTGACTTTCTGACCCATGTTTCTCTCCTGCCTCAGGCCGCTTCTTCCGCGACCTCCCGCACCACGATCGTGAGGTGCGAGAACGGCTTTTCGATACGGCCGGCGCGGCCACGCGCACGCGCATGGAAACGCTTCATGACGAGACCCTTACCGACATGCGCCTGGGTGACCACCAGGTCGTCGATGTCGAGGTCGTGGTTGTTCTCAGCGTTTGCAATCGCCGACTGCAGACACTTGCGCACATCGCGCGCAATGCGCTTGCGTGAGAATTCCAGATCGGCGAGCGCCGCCGATGCCTTCTTCCCACGGATCAACTGCGCCACCAGGTTCAGCTTCTGCGGGCTGACCCGCAGGTTGCGTGCGATCGCCTTGGCCTCATTATCGGCCAGGACCCGCTCGCGTTTAATCTTGCCCATCGCTTCCGCCCTCGCCTATCAGGACCGCTTGGCCTTGCGGTCGGCCGCGTGGCCGTAAAACGTCCGCGTCGGCGCGAACTCACCGAACTTGTGACCGACCATTTCCTCGGACACCGAAACCGGGATGTGCTTCTGCCCGTTGTGGACGCCGAACGTCAGCCCCACGAACTGCGGCAGAATGGTCGAACGCCGGCTCCAGATCTTGATGACCTCGTGCCGTCCCGACGCGCGGGAGGCCTCGGCCTTCTTCAGGAGATAGCCGTCGACAAACGGACCCTTCCAAACCGAACGCGCCATGTTGCTTCGTCCTTACCTCTTCTTACGCGCGTGGCGGCTCGACACGATGAACTTCGTGGTGGCCTTGTTCTTGCGCGTCTTCTTGCCCTTGGTCGGAAAGCCCCAGGGCGTCACCGGATGGCGGCCGCCGGAGGAACGGCCTTCGCCGCCGCCGTGCGGATGGTCGATCGGGTTCATGGTGACGCCGCGGTTGTGCGGGCGGAAGCCCAGCCAACGGTTGCGACCCGCCTTGCCGATCGAGATGTTCATGTGGTCCGGGTTCGACACCGCGCCCACCGTACCCATGCACATGCCGTGCACCAGCCGCTGCTCGCCGGAGTTCAACCGCAGGATCACGTATTCCTGGTCGCGGCCGACGATCTGGGCGTAGCCACCCGCGGACCGCGCGATCTGACCACCCTTGCCGATCTTGAGCTCGACGTTGTGGATGATCGTGCCGACCGGGATGCTCGCCAGCGGCATCGCATTGCCCGGCTTCACGTCCACGTGCTCGCCGGCGACGACCGTGTCGCCGACCGCCAGACGCTGCGGCGCCAGAATATACGAGAGCTCGCCGTCCTCGTACTTGATCAGCGCGATGAACGCGGTCCGGTTCGGATCGTATTCGAGCCGCTCGACGCGCGCCGGCACGTCGAACTTGCGGCGCTTGAAGTCGACCTTGCGATAGGCCTGCTTATGGCCGCCGCCGCGAAACCGCACGGTGATGCGGCCGTTATTGTTGCGTCCGCCACTCCCGGACTTGCCCTCGGTCAGGGCCTTGACCGGCTTGCCGCGATAGAGCGCAGAGCGGTCCACCAGCACGAGCTGGCGCTGCCCCGGCGTCGTCGGCTTAAATGTTTTCAGTGCCATCCCAGAATTCCTTGCCGCGCGCGCGTCACAGGCCGGTGGTGACGTCGATGCTGTGGCCCTCCTGGAGGGTCACGATCGCTTTTTTGGTGTCCGAAAGCTGGCCGCGCACGCCGCGGAACGTCCGCGTCTTGCCCTTGCGGACCAGCGTATTGACCGTCTTCACCTTCACGTCGAACAGCTTCTCGACGGCTTCCTTGATCTGCCCCTTGGTGGCAGTCATGGCGACCTTGAAGACCACCTGCCCGTGCTCGGACGCAGTCGTCGCCTTCTCGGTGATGACCGGCGAGAGGATCACGTCGTAATGACGAGGCTCGATTGCAGGGCTCATTTGAAGCGCGCCTCCAGCGCATCGACTGCCGCGCGGGTCAGCACCAGCTTCTCTCGCCGCAGAATGTCGTAGACGTTGATGCCTTGCACCGGCAGCACGTCGACATGCGGGATGTTGCGGGCCGCAAGCGCGAAGTTCTCGTTCAGTTCAGCACCGTCGATGATCAGCGCATTGGTGAGGCCGAGCTTTCCGAAGCGCTCGCGCAGCGCCTTGGTCTTGGCTTCCTCGATCGCAGCGCCGTCAAGCACCAGGATGCCGCCATCCTTGGCCTTCGCCGACAGCGCGTGGCGCAGCGCCAGCGCACGCACCTTCTTCGGCAGGTCGAGCGCGTGGCTGCGCGGGGTCGGACCGAACGAACGGCCGCCGCCGCGGAACAGGTTCGCGCGAGCATTGCCGTGACGGGCGCCGCCGGTACCCTTCTGGCGATAGATCTTCTTGCCCGTCCGGTGAATCTCCGAACGGTTCTTGACGTCGTGGGTGCCCGCCTGCCGGCGCGAAAGCTGCCAGCGCACGCAGCGCTGCAGAATGTCCGCGCGCGGCTCGAGCCCGAAAATGTCGTCCGACAGAGCGACCGAACCGGCTTCGCCGCCGTCGAGCGTGGTGACCTTGAGTTCCATCTTCACGCTCCTTCGGCCGGCGCCGCGGCGTCAGCCGCCTGGCTTTCCGTGGCCGCACCTTCGTCAGCGCCGCCCGGCAGCCGGAATTTGCCCGGCTTCGGGGCCTCCGCAGGCAGCGCCTTCTTCACGGCGTCCCGCACCGTGATCCAGCCGCCCTTGGCGCCCGGCACGGCACCTTCGACCAGGATGAGGCCGCGCTCGGCGTCGGTCTGCACCACCCGCAGATTGAGCGTGGTGACCCGCTCGACGCCCATGTGTCCCGGCATCTTCTTGTTCTTGAAGGTCTTGCCCGGATCCTGACGGCCGCCGGTCGAACCGATCGAACGGTGCGAAATCGACACGCCGTGCGAAGCGCGCAGGCCGCCGAAGTTCCACCGCTTCATGCCGCCGGCAAAGCCCTTGCCGATCGACGTGCCGGTCACATCCACGAACTGTCCGACCACAAAGTGATCGGCCGTGATTTCGGCCCCGACCGGAATGAGCCCGTCGGTATCGACGCGGAACTCAGCCAGCTTGCGCTTGGGCTCCACCTTGGCGACCGCAAAGTGACCGCGATCGGCCTTCGGCGTGTTCTTGGGCTTGCGCTTTCCCGAACCGAGCTGCAGCGCGACATAGCCATTCTTCTCGCCCGTGCGATGGGCGACAACCTGGCAGCTGTCGAGCTTGAGCACCGTGACAGGCACGTGCTCGCCGGCGTCGGTGAAGACGCGCGTCATTCCCAGTTTCTGCGCGATCACTCCGGAACGCATTTTTCTTCGTCCTCGACTGAGCGTTGCTCACCGGAACCGCAGATGAGCGGTCCCTCGGGCTCCACGCCTAAAGCTTGATCTCGACATCAACGCCGGCGGCGAGATCCAGCTTCATCAGCGCGTCCACGGTCTGCGGTGTCGGATCAACAATGTCCAACAGCCGCTTGTGCGTACGCATCTCAAACTGCTCGCGCGACTTCTTGTCGATGTGCGGCGAACGGTTGACGGTGAACTTCTCGATCCGGGTCGGCAGCGGGATCGGCCCGCGTACCTGAGCGCCGGTGCGCTTGGCCGTATTCACGATCTCGCGCGTCGACGCATCGAGAATCCGATGGTCGAACGCTTTGAGCCGAATGCGGATATTCTGGCCGTTCATTTCGTCTTCTCTCGTTCCCGCTCGTTCCCGCGATTGCGTGAACCCAGAGCAGAATTTCAAGCTTCTGCGCCGCTGGGTCCCCGCTTGCGCGGGGACGTGCGGTGACGTTCGTTACTCGATGATGGAAGCGACGACGCCTGCGCCGACGGTGCGTCCGCCTTCACGGATGGCGAAGCGCAGCTTCTCTTCCATCGCGATCGGCACGATCAGGTGCACTTCCATCGAGATGTTGTCGCCCGGCATCACCATTTCCGTGCCTTCCGGCAGGTGCACCACGCCGGTCACGTCCGTGGTCCGGAAGTAGAACTGCGGGCGGTAGTTGGTGAAGAACGGCGTGTGGCGGCCACCTTCGTCCTTGGTCAGGATGTAGGCTTCCGCCTTGAACTTCGTGTGCGGCTTCACCGAGCCCGGCTTGCACAGCACCTGGCCGCGCTCGACGTCCTCGCGCTTGGTGCCGCGCAGCAGCGCGCCGATGTTGTCGCCCGCCTGGCCCTGGTCCAGCAGCTTGCGGAACATCTCGACGCCCGTCACCGTCGTCTTCACCGTCGGACGGATGCCGACGATCTCGACTTCCTCGCCGACCTTGACGATCCCGCGCTCGACGCGGCCGGTCACCACCGTGCCGCGGCCCGAGATCGAGAACACGTCTTCGACCGGCATCAGGAACGGCAGGTCGATCGGGCGCTCCGGCTGCGGGATGTAGGCGTCGACCGCCTTCATCAGCTCCAGCACCGCCTCGTGGCCGATCTTCGCCTCACGGTCCTCCAGCGCGCACAGCGCCGAGCCCTTGATGATCGGAATGTCGTCGCCCGGGAACTCGTACTTCGACAGCAGTTCGCGCACCTCGAGCTCGACCAGCTCAAGGAGTTCCGGGTCGTCGACCATGTCGACCTTGTTCATGAACACCACCAGCGCCGGCACGCCGACCTGGCGCGCCAGCAGGATGTGCTCGCGCGTCTGCGGCATCGGGCCGTCGGCCGCCGACACCACCAGGATCGCGCCGTCCATCTGCGCCGCGCCGGTGATCATGTTCTTCACGTAGTCGGCGTGGCCGGGGCAGTCGACATGCGCGTAGTGACGGTTCGGCGTCTCGTATTCGACGTGCGACGTCGAAATCGTGATCCCGCGCGCCTTCTCTTCCGGAGCCTTGTCGATCTGGTCATAGGCCGTGAACTTGGCGCCGCCTGCTTCCGCCAAAATCTTGGTGATCGCCGCCGTCAGCGACGTCTTGCCATGGTCGACGTGACCGATCGTGCCGATGTTGCAATGCGGCTTAGTGCGTTCGAATTTCTCTTTGGCCATGGAAGTCTCTCGCTCTGGTCAGTCTCGCGCGGTCTCATGCCGGCGAGGCGTCGCCTCATATAGGCGCTGCGGCGGGGATAGGCCAGAACCGCATTCCGGCGCGCCGAGGGCGAGGGAACCGGATGGCGGGAACCCCGACCTCTCCGTCATCAGCCTGCAAACCTGCCGTGCGAAAATCACGCGACCTTCCGTCGTCTGTCAGAGCAACAGGCTCTTGACGCCTTTCCAGACCAGTTCCAGCGGCACGGCCAGCAGCACGACCGGGATGAAAGGCAGCAGCAGCGCGGCGGCGAGCGTGGCCAGATCCCTCGCGCTCACCGGCACGAACCGCATCTCATGGACGTTGCTCACGACGGCGTAGAGATCGGTGGTGGCGGAGAAGTCCGGACGGTCGAGCGCGTCCCGGTCGATCCTGGTGTCGGGCGCGAGCCACTTCTGCTCGAAGGCGGACCCGACGCGCGACGCCAGCGTGCCGTAGTCGCATTCGCCCGTTCGCCAAGCCTGCATGAGCCGCGGGCTGAACATCAGGAGCGGCGCGACGAACAGCATCATCAGCACCGCGAGGCTGGCGATGTTGCCGTAGAGATAAGGTGTCGGCAGGTTCCCATGGTCGAGGACGAAGCGGGCCGAACGTCCCGCGATGATGACTGCCAGGGCCAGCGCCACGACCGAGAATGCGCGGGTCGACTGGCCGAGGAACCCGAGGCCGGCGGCGCGGTCGGGATGCGAGGCCACCAGCTGCAGATCGAGCCTGGCGAGCAGCCACAGCAACCGTGCCCAGAGCAACAGACGCCACATCCAGCCAAAGATCAGGATCAGCAGAAGCGGCAGGCTGACGAAGGTGTGCCACCAGCCGGCGAGGGAAAGGGACAGGCCGCCCGCACCTGATCGCGCCCAGGCCGGAAGCTGGTCGGTCGCATAGGTGAACATCGTCAGCAGGGCCACGGCATAGGCGAGCGCCGGCACCGCGGCCTCGGCCGCCCCGGCATGCAGGCGCCTGCGCGTCGATGCGATTGCTTCGCCGAACAGAGCGCGCTGCGATTCCGGCACGATGCCGCTGTCCATGAAGTGATAGGTGATGCGGCTGAGCCGCGCCGCGCATTCCGCTTCCGCCACGACGAGCAGCGGAACGGCGATGAGATAGCGCGCATGCACGCCGATCTCGCGAAGCAGCGAAAGGAAGGGTTCCGGCCCGGTCAGGAGCCCGTGCAGACCGGTCAGCACCACCAGAGGGGCCCAGCCGACAAGCACCATGATCAGCGCGCGGCGGCCGATGTTCGGGGCGTTGGGCCTTGTCAATCCGAGACGCCGTTCAATCGCGGCGGGCGGGGCGTGTTCGAACAGGTCGTTCGAGGCCGGCGATTCCAGCTTCATTCCGTCAGGTCGCGGGCCATCCGGGTCTGCTGTCGGTAACGCGCGCATGCGGCATCGACGGTGGGGCCCGCGATCGCGGGCGAAGCAGTGGGACCGGCGTTGAGGTTACCGGGCCCGCCTTATCACCTGCAATTAGGGCTGCCCCCCGAAGACGCGCGAAGTTTCCCTCGCCGGAGCGCCTGCTCCCGGCACAGGGGCCGCCGCGCCGGGCCTAAAGCATCGCTCCGAAAAGTGGACGCCGGTTTTCGGAAATAGCGATGCTCAACAAGACGCTGCTGTAGCGCAAATAATTGATGTCAATGAGGATTTGTTGGAGCGGGTGAAGGGAATCGAACCCTCGTATTCAGCTTGGAAGGCTGCTGCTCTACCATTGAGCTACACCCGCACTCGACGCGCAGAAGAAAGAGAACCAGAGAAAAAAGACTCTACTCTGCCGCGCGCATTCCGCGTTCTGGATGGTGGAGGGGGTTGGATTCGAACCAACGTAGGCTAAGCCAACGGATTTACAGTCCGTCCCCTTTAACCACTCGGGCACCCCTCCAGACGTCTCGCGTTTGACGCGATACGTTGCGACCGAAACCGTCCGCCGGTCGGCGGCGGGTTCTTTCGCCGGCGTTTTATGGTGACACGGTTCGACAGTGTCAACCCGCAAGGCTTGGCGAAGTCGACGTTGGGCGCTTGCGGTATGCCTTGCCGCGTGCGACAGGCGGAACCATGCGAGACCGGCCGCCACGTAATCAACCGAAGGGCTTTCCGCGACCGTCGGCCGGTAAGGCCGAAAGGTCCGGGCCCCGCACCACCCGTCCCCGATTCGCCGGCCGTCGCGACGGCCGGTCCGGTTCGGGCGGGCCGGATGACGGCCCGGTGGTGCTTTATGGATGGCACACCGTCGTGGAGGCCCTGAGCAATCCGCGGCGGCGCATCCGGCAGCTATGGCTGACCGAGAATGCCGCGCGCCGGCTGGCGGAGGCCGATATTGCGCTGCCCGCCGCGCACGAATTGGTGCGGCCGGACGCCATCGACCGCCGGCTCGGGCCGGATGCCGTCCACCAGGGACTGCTCGCTGAGGCCGAACCGCTGGCGGCCCCTGAAGTCGAGGAATTGCGGGAAGGCGTCGTGCTGGCGCTCGACCAGGTGACCGACCCGCATAATGTCGGCGCGGTGCTGCGCTCGGCCGCGGCCTTCGCGGTCACGGCGATTGTGACGACTGCGCGCCACAGCCCGGAGGCGACGGGGGTGCTGGCAAAGTCCGCCTCCGGCGCGCTCGAACACGTGCCGATCGTGACCGTGCGCAATCTCGCGCAAGGGCTGGAGGCGCTGCGCGCGAACGGCTTTCGCCTCGTCGGCCTGGACAGCGCGGGCGACGGCGATCTCGCGGCGGCCAACCTGCAGCATCCGCTGGTGCTGGTGCTGGGCGCGGAAGGCAAGGGCCTCCGGCAACTCACGCGCGCGACCTGCGATGCGGTCGCGCGCCTCGACCTGCCGGGGGCGATCAAGAGCCTCAATGTCTCGAACGCCGCGGCACTGGCGCTTTACATCGCCACCACGCGCGGGCGTTCGTAACTTTCGGCTACAGCATCGTGCCAATTCGATGAATCGGCACGATGCTGTAGGGTCTGTTTGAGCATCGCTATTTCCGAAAACCGGCGTCCACTTTTCGGAGCGATGCTCTATTTCTTGCTGCGATGCGTGGCGCGGTGCGCCGAACGATGCCCCGCCTTGGCGCCATGCGCGCGATGTCCCGCATGGGCGCGGTGACGGTGCGCACGATGCTTGTAGCCGGCTCCGTGGTGCCGGTAGCCGGCGCGATGCGCGGCGCGGTGGCCACGATAGCCATAGCGATGATGGCCACGATAGGCGCCTGACCTGTAGGCGCCTGATTTGTAGACACCGGACTTGTAGGCGCGGGGCGCATAGGCGCGAGCGGGAAGGCTGCTGCCATAGGGGTAGGGGCGCTTCTTGATGAAGTAGGCCCGCGGCCGCGTATAGGGCACCGGCGGCAGGTCGAAGGACGGTCCTTGGTCGACGATATACATCCGCGTCGGCACATAGACCTTCCGCTTCACGTAGACGCGCTGCGGCACATAGACCGTCTGCGGCTGAAAGAAGGTCACAGGCTGCACGCCGTAGACGACCTGCACCTGCGGCGCATAGCAGTTGCATGCCGGGCTAAAGGCGACCGGACCATAGCCGCCGGCCGCGGCCGGCATCGCCATCATCGCCAGCGCCGCCATCGAGGCGAACATGGTCGTCATATTTCTTGCGGGCATGGATACGCTCCCTTTCTACTTACTGCTCACAATCGGATGTCGTTTGGTCTCAGGCTGAACGGTCCGGACTCCGCCGACGTGGATTCCCGCTTGCGCGGGAATGAGCGGAGAGTGGATCGGCCAGGTTCCGTATCATTCGTGCGAAGGCGCCCTAGCGCCCGCGCGGCGGGCGTTGCGGCGGGTTGCGCCGCTTGAAACGTCTGTCCGGCCACGCCCCGTGCACTTCCGGCGTGACCTCGAACGCCCATGGCGGATAATCGGACGGGTAGCCCGGCGCGTAGCTCTCGGGCGATACGTCGGAACTGTCGGCAGTCCAACTGCGCGAATAGGGTTGTGCGCGGCGCGGCCGCCGGTCCTGCGGCGTCTCGACTTCCTGCCGCCCCAGCCGTGGCCGCCGCCCCGTGTGCGGAAAATAGTGTCCGGGTTCCGGCTCGATCAGCGGAGCGCCGCCATAGATCGTGACCGTCCCGTGTCCGGGGCGATAGAGGCCCCAGTCGCCTTCGATCACCGCGCCCGAAACTTCGACGCCGTCCACCACGAGCGGAATGCCGCGCGGATTGGGGATCACCCAGGCGGGAGCGTGGTCGGCGAGCGCGCCGGTGCCGAACAGGCAGCCGGCAATGACGAGACAGAATGTCCGTTGACGTCGCCCCATCGCCGATGCCCGTTGTGCCTGTTGCATGCGCACATCTTACGAAAACGCTCTCCAGCGGGCGTTAACGGCGGGCCCGATCGCGGGAGTAACATTAATCGCGCTGAACAAGTGCGGCAGAACTTGCGTTGCATTTGAACTATTCTCGCCGCCGACGCGCGGCTTGCGTCGTCAGCCGTTTCGCGAAAGCCTCTACGAAGAACCTGCATCACCGGGAGAATGCACCATGGACGAACAAGAGCGCTACGAACTGGGCCTCGCCCGCCGCCGCAAGGGCCTCGGCTCCGCGCATGTCGACCGGTCGATCAGCAAGCAGACCGATTTCACCGGCGAGTTCCAGGCCTTCATCACCCGCTATGCCTGGGGCGAGATCTGGACGCGGCCGCACTTCGACGACCGCACGCGGCGCATCCTCGTGATCGGCACGCTGCTTGCGCTCGGCAAGTGGGAGGAGTTCAAACTGCACACCGGCGCCGCGCTGCGCGAAGGCGGCTTCTCCAGCGACGACATCAAGGAGATCATCCTGCAGCAGACGATCTATTGCGGAGTGCCGGCGGCCAACCACGCCATGGCGCTGGCCGCGGAACTGATCGCCGAGACCAGCGGCTGACGAAGAAGCGTCGCGGCTTGCGCTGTAGATTTCGTGTTTGAGCATCGCAATTTCCGAAAACCGGCGTCCATCCCGGATCGAGTCCGGGACAGGCTTTTTCGGTGCGATGCTCTATCCGCCCTGACCTTCCCGGAACGCCTGCGGCGTCATGCCGGTCTGCTTGCGGAAGAAGCGGGCGAAGTGCGAGGGATCGGCGAACGCCAGTTCGTAGGCGATCTCGTGGATCGGCTGCGCGGTGAAGACGAGTTGCCGCTTGGCCTCGGTCAGCACCCGCTGCCGGATCAGGTGGCCGGCGGTGACGCCGGCCGCGCGCTTGACGTGCTCGTTGAGCCGGTCCGGCGTCATCGCCAGCTTCTCGGCGTAGAAGCCGAGCAGGCGCTGCTGCCGGAAATGCTCTTCGACCAGCTTGCCGAGCGCTTCCACCGTCGCGTCGACCGGCTTGAGCGTGACCGCACCTGAGCGCGCGCGGCTGGCGGCCAGCCGCGCCACGTCGATGGCGATCAGCGCCAGCAGGCCGCGCATCGCGAGCCGGTGTCCCTCGCGCGCGAGGAACGCTTCCTCCTGCAGTTCGCCGCAGCGCGCCGCCAGCCGTTCGGCTTCTTCCGCCGCCGCGAGCGGGATGACGGGATTGGCGGCCAGCGCCTTGAGCCGGGATACCGCGCCGCCGGTACGGTCGCCGAGCGCAGCGGCGACATCTTCCGTGAAGCTGACCACCCAGCCGTTAGTGACCTGCGGCGTGAACTTGAAGCCGTGGGCGATAGTCGGCGCGACCAGGATCGCCGCCGGGGCGGCAAAGGGCAGGACGGCCGCCTCGAATGTCATCTCGCCGCTGCCGCGCGCGATCAGCAGTATCTGGAACAGGTTGCGGTGCCGGTGCGCGCGGATGGTCCAGTCGTGGACCGACGAGCGCGAGGCGATGGTCTCGATGTGGATGAAATCGAACGCCTGATCGTCCGGCGGATCGCCGTAGAGATGGAACAGCGGCAGGGCGGCGGGACGGACCATGCCGCAAGGATAGGACGACCCGTCGCCGGAGGGAATGCGACTTCCGGCGCCCGCCCCGGAACCTGTCGGGCGATCCCGGCGTTCGCACCTACAGCATCGTGCCATTTCGATGAATCGGTACGATGCTGTAGGGCCTTGTTTGAGCATCGCTATTTCCGAAAACCGGGGCCCACCCCGGATCAAGTCCTGGGCAGGCTTTTTCGGAGCGATGCTCTATGCGAGCAATGATCGACTGAACGGGAGGCGAACATGCCTGCAAAGTCGAAGAAGCAGCAGATGGCCGCGGGTGCGGCCCTGGCGGCCAAGCGCGGTGAGACGCCGAAGTCGAGCCTGCGGGGCGCGTCCCGCAGCATGGTGAATTCGATGAGCGAGAAAGAACTGCGCGACATGGCCAGCACGCCGCGCAAGGGCAAGCCGACGCGAAGTCGCAAGTCCGCCTGAGCGGGTCACATACGACTTCCCGCAGATTGACTGAGGTTCCCGTGCTGTCATCCTGGACGCGCCACCGGATCGGCGCTTTGCGCCGTCCGGCGGTGCGATCCGGGATCCATCTTTCCGCACGCGTCGAATGTGTGGAGCTTTGGATCCCGGCGCTCGGGCTTCGCCCTTGGCCGGGATGACAGCCGAGGAAATCACCCGGACTTGGTGTAACCCGTACCCGTGCGGACAGCCCGCAAGGGTGAGCGGCGAGTCAAATAAAAACGCCGCCCCGGTGATGGGGCGGCGTCATTTTGTTTGCGGCCGGTGGCTCTACTGCAGCGGGCTCCGGGCGCTCAGCGCGTAGGGCACCTCATTCTTGGGATCGGCGCGCTGGGTCAGGAAGTTGCACCACTGGTCGGGCGGAACGAGGCCGGCGCCGCTCGGGCACGAGATCACGTTGGTGTCGAAGGGGTGTTCCGGTGTGCTCGTGAAGCGCGGCCAGATCGCCCTGGGGGGCACGCGGGCCACCGAAATGACCAGCTTGTAGGTCCGGCCCCTGGTGTCGGTCAGCGTGACCGGGCAGGGTTTCGCCGGCGTGATCCTTTGCGTCTTCGGATCGAAGCCGATCGCATAGCCATCCTTCGGACCGACAGGCGGAAACTCGTTGTCGGCGGTATCGCTGCAGATACCGTACTTGGCCCAGGCGGTGCCGGACGAGGCGGCCGGTCCCAGGAACAGTCCGAAGTTGAACTTCGCATAGAAGGCCGGGACGGGGGGCGGCATCTGCTTCCCGTTGACCAGTCCCTGCGATCCGCCGATGGCGATGATCAGCCCGCCCGGCAGCCTGCCTCCGCTATTGCTGAGGAAGCTCGACTGATCGTCGATCGAGAACGCATAGGCGTTGGCGCCGAGGCCGCCTTCGGCCGGGGGCGTGTGCCCGAACCGCGTATACGGGTTGAACCACTGTGGCGCCCTGCGGAGCTTATAATTGTACTGCAGGTCGATGTAGTCGATCGGCATGCGCGAGCCGGCCGCCACCGTCGGCAGTTCAGGCACGCCCGGGCAAGCGGCGTTGAACGGCACCCAGCCGTGCACGTAGCGCAGCAGCGCATGGAGTTGCGGGACCGGCGGATTGCTGCCCGGCAACGGCTTCAAAAAGTCCGGCGGCGTGCACTTGGAAATATAGCTGCCGTAGCTCTTCACGAACTCGTCGTTGAGCTCCTTATAGACCGGGGAATCCGGACAGTTCCCGGTGGTAGTGCAACTGGTCCAGAGGTCCATCATCCGCTGGATCAGGGTTGGCGGGTTCTCCGGCAGCATTTCCGGGTACTCGCCGGTGTCACCGAAGAACGAGGGGTTCATGTAATAATTGAACACCGCGAGGGCCGAAGGAACCCGGATGCCGGCCTTGGGGAACAGCGGCTTTCCGCCCTTCACCGGGTTGTTATAGATCGGCCACTTCTTCGGGTTTCTGAAGTTGGCGTTTGCTCCCGCGAACACCCGCAGCTTCTCCCGGAAGTCCACCACCGACATGGTCGTACCCATGTAGGGCACGTCCGCCGGCTCGCGCACCGGCTCGATCGCGACCGGCAGGTAAAGCTGATCGACGTTGGAGACGTTGTAGTTCTGGTTGAAGCTGTTGAACTTGCCGCCATCCTCGATCGGGTCGATGCTGGCGAAGGTGAATTCGGTCAGCTGGAACGGCGTGCTTTGCGCAATCTGCGCTTCCGGCGGCACCTGATAGACCTGAAGCTCCGCGGTCTTGCAGGTGTTGTTCGGGACATTGTTGCAGGCGACGACCGGCGACTGCGCCGTCAACTGCACCTGCGGCTTTCCCTTCAACTGGCCGTAGGTTACGTCGAGCGCCGCCTTGTCATCGAATATGACGACACGGCCACCGCGCCACCAGTCGATATAGGTGTCGGGAGCGTTGGGGCGGCGCTTCGACCACCAGGGCAGGTTGACCGAAACGAAGCTGTTCGGCGGGATGCCAGTCTCGGGGTTGACGTAGACGTGGTAGTCCTGCGTGACCTTGAAGCACTGCGACGTGTCGCCGAGCGCGCGCTGGAGCCAGATGTCGCCGCCGCCCTTGTCGGCGACGGTGCAGTTGATGGCTTCGTGCGCCTGCTTTCCCGCCTGCAACACGATGTAGAGTGTGTTGGGAGTATTGTTCCAAAGACGAATTTCTTTGGTGCATTCCCGCCGCGTCTTCCCGTCGTCGGGACACGCGCCGTCTTGTGCAAGCGCACCGGTGGCGCTGAGTGCGAGCGCGCAGATCGGCAGCGCCAGCACCGTACCTAATTTCTTCGTCATGAATCTCCCCTCCGCGGAGGCACAAAGCATATTGGCCAGCGGTATGATTCGACAATACTACGCGGCGCGATCGCTTGCGATAGGTGAATGTTTCGTGGAGAGGGTCGCGATATTATTCGCAGACTTTTCGCAGTTGCTGCCAAACTTCGGGGCAAAACTTAAGCTTGGCGGTTATCCGGTACGCGGTTTTCGCCGGGATTACGGTCCGCCGGATGGCCGCAAACGTCGGGACGGTCTATCCGGCGATAAGCCCTATACCCGCTTGTAGGCGCGCTCGTGATAGACCAGCGCCTCGCCCGGCGGGCCGATATGGATCGCCTCGACGGCGGCGAAGAATACGTTGTGGGTCGCGATCGACTTGACCTCGATCGTACGGCAGTCGAAGGCGACCACGGCCGCGCGCAACACCGGGGCGCCGGTCTTCAAAGTCATCCATTCGCCTGCCGTAAAACGCTCTTCATGGGCGGCGCCGGTGCGGCCCGCAAACACATCCGCCAGCGGCGCGGCATCCGCGCCGAGCGTGTTGATGCAGAAGACGCGGTTCTCGCGCAGCGGCAGGTTACAGCGGCTCCTGCGGTTGACGCAGACGAGCAACGTCGGCGGCTGGTCGGAAACCGAACAGACGGCGCTTGCCGTGAAGCCGGTGCGCCCCGCCCGGCCGTCGGTCGTAACGATATGCACGGCCGCCCCGAGCCGCGCCATCGCTTCGCGAAACACGGACGGCTCAACGGTCTGGATGGGTTCGGGGCCGAACGCCTCGAAGGCGCCCGCCATGGCGTCGTCAGGTCGCTGGTCGATCCAGTTCACGACAGTTCAGCCCTCGGCGCTTGCCGCCTGTTCTCAGCCTGTCGTCGCCACGGGTTGAGATCGCGGGCGACGTGCTGGTGCCTCTGCTTCTCATATAATGCCGTGACGCCAGCGGTATAATTGCCGCCGGCATGAAGCAAGTATGACGCGATGCGAAGTGTTGTGACGGTTTTGCCAAAGCGTCGTTGCGCGATGCTTTGCCCCGTCACCGCGGCCGGAGCGCGGAGACGTCGTCGGGATTGAGCCAGGTCGGATCGGTCCAGCCGTCCTCGTCGTAGTCCGCCATGCAGTCTTCGGCGAGCGCGATCATGTTGTCGAGCGAGCCGGTGCCGCGGGCATTCCACAGCGCCTGGATGCGGATGTCCTCGTGATTGCCCGCATAGTTCATCTCGTAAAGCTCGTGCCGGCCGCCGAACTCGGTGCCGATCGAATCCCACAGGAGCTTCATGATCTTGATGCGCTCCTTGTAATCGATGCCGTGCGAGCCGCGGACATAGCGCGCGAGATACCGATCGATTTCAGGGTTCTTGAAGTCCTTGGCGGAGGAGGGCAGGTAGATCAGCGCGGAGGCGACGATCTTCTCCACGATCTCCTTGACGCGCCCATAGGCCTCGCCCGCGAACACGCGGTAGCTCGATCCGGATTGCGCATTCGGGAGCACGGCATCGCCTACCCAGGCCACGGGGTGCCCGGCCATGGCATCGGAGATCGCCCAGAACAGATTGCGCCAGGCGACCACCTCGCCCAGCATCGCCTGATTGCCGCGGAACTCGTCGGCCCCCGTCGCCCGCAGCGCCTTGGCGATGATGCCGACCATGAAGTCGAGCTTGACCGCCAGCCGCGTGCATCCCTGAAAGGTGAAGCCGTTGAGGAAGCCCGAGCGCGGGTAGAAGATCTTGATCTTCTCAGTATCGCGATGGAGCAGCACGTTCTCCCAGGGGATGAGCACGTTGTCGAACACGAAGATCGCGTCGTTCTCGTCGAAGCGCGACGACAGCGGGTAGTCGAACGGCGTGCCCATCACGCTCGCCGTCATCTCATAGGAGTTGCGGCAGAACAGCTTGACGCCGGGCGCGTTCATCGGCGCGATGAACATCACCGCCATATCCGGGTCGTGGATCGGCATGGCCGCGTTCTGGCCGAGGAAGTTGTAGTGCGTCAGCGCCGAGGAGGTCGCCACCACCTTCGCGCCCGAGACATAGATGCCGGCGTCGGTCTCCTTCTGGATGGTGATGAACACGTCCTTGACCTGCTCGGCGGCGCGGTTGCGGTCGACCGGCGGGTTCACGATCGCGTGATTCATGAACAGGACGTTCTCCTGCGCGCGCACGTACCAGGCCTTCGCATTGTCCGCGAACTGGTCGTAAAAGGCGTAATTGGCGCCGAGCGTGTTCATCAGCGCCGCCTTGTAGTCCGGCGTCCGCCCCATCCAGCCATAGGTCATGCGGGCCCAGTGGGCGATCGCCTGCCGCTGGCCGATCAGATCCTCGCGGGAGCGCGCAACCCGGAAAAACTTGTGGGTAAAGCCGCCCGACCCGGTGTCGGTCGGGCAGGTCAGGATGTCCTGGTCGGCCGGGTCGTGCAGCGCGTCATAGAGGCGCGCGATCGACCGCGCCGCATTGCGGAAAGCCGGATGGGTGGTGACGTCCTCGACCCGCTCGCCGTAGATCCAGATCTCCCGGCCGTCGCGCAGGCTTTCGAGATATTCCTCGCCGGTGAACGGGCGGTTTTTCCCCTTCAGCACCTGTTCGGGGTTCGCCAGCATCATGACCCGTCCTCCCTGTTCCCGCCGTCTGTTGGGCAGGCGGTTCTTTCGCGGGCAAAATGCCCGCCGGGTCGCCGGCCGCACAGGAACAAAACCGGCGATCTATGGAACGATTGCAGCGCCCTGGCTGGGCGATCCCCGGCGGGTGTGACAGCGCGACAGAGTGGCCCGGACGTTGCTGGCGTCGAGCCTGCCTGTTACCGGGTAGCGATGGCGCGTCGCATGGTTCGCGGTGCCGCCGTCGCAAACAGTTGAGGCGGTGGGGGGCGTAGCCGTTAACATGGGGCTCGGGATTCGGGCCCAAGGATTCGGGCGCAGGGGTGAGGCCGGCATGGAACTTTTCGTCCAGCAATTGATCAACGGAATCACGCTCGGCTCGATCTACGGCCTGATAGCCATTGGCTACACGATGGTGTTCGGCATCATCGGGATGGTGAACTTCTCGCACGGCGACGTGTTCATGGTGTCGGCGTTCATCGCCCTGATCACCTTCCTGGTCCTGACGACCTGGCTCGGCATCGCCTCGATCTTCCTCGCGCTCGTGATCGTGCTGGTCGTCGGCATGGTGCTGACGGGACTGCTGAGCTGGACGATCGAGCGCCTTGCCTATCGCCCGTTGCGCGGCTCGTTCCGGCTGGCGCCGCTCATCTCCGCGATCGGCATGTCGATCTTCCTGATGAACTTCGTGCAGGTGACGCAGGGGCCGCGCAACAAGTCGGTGCCGCCGCTGGTGCGCGGCGAATTCGTCGTGATGGACTCCGGTACCTTCGCGGTCACGCTATCCTTCAAGCAGCTTCTGATCTGGACCGTCACGGCGGTGCTGCTGGCGGCGTTCTGGTACGTCGTCGCGCGCACCTCGCTCGGCCGCGCGCAGCGCGCCTGTGAGCAGGATCGCCGCATGGCCGCCCTGGTCGGCATCAATGTCGACCGCACGATCTCGATGACCTTCGTGATCGGCGCCGCGCTGGCGGCGGTCGCCGGCACGCTCTACCTCATTCATTACGGCGTCGTGAGCTTCGCCGACGGCTTCGTGCCCGGCATCAAGGCTTTCACTGCCGCGGTGCTCGGCGGCATCGGCTCGCTGCCGGGCGCGGTGATCGGCGGCCTGCTGATCGGCCTCATCGAGACGCTGTGGTCGTCCTACTTCTCGCACGACTACAAGGACGTCGCCGCCTTTTCGATCCTCGCGATCACGCTGATCTTCCTGCCGCAGGGCATCCTCGGCCGGCCCGACGTGGAGAAGGTGTGAGGATGGCGACCGAAGCCTCGACCGACGCCGCGCCTGCCCCGACCGAGCCCTCGGCCGTTGCCCGGTCGCTGAAGGATGCAGTTCTCGCCGGCCTGCTGGCGCTCGGACTGTTCCTGCCGCTGATCGGGTTCCAGACCGTCACCAACATGCGCAACGAACTGGTGCTGGAGACGCGCTGGCCGCTCCTCGCCACCATCGTCGCGACCATCATTGCCGGGCGTTTCGTCTACACGCTTTTCGTCTATCCGTGGCTGGCGGCGCGGGCCGTGCGTCCGGCATCGCTGCGCTATCGCCTCGACACCAAGACCGATGAAAAGCGCATCACCTGGAAGACCTGGGCGACGCTGCTCGCCGCCGGCTTCGTCGCCGCCTATCCCGCCATGGTGATGGTGATCGGGGGCGGGCAGGGCGCGCTCAAGTGGATCGATAATTTCGGCATCCAGATCCTCATCTATGTGATGCTGGGGTGGGGCCTCAACATCGTGGTCGGGCTCGCCGGCCTGCTCGACCTCGGTTACGTCGCCTTCTATGCGGTGGGGGCCTATTCCTACGCGCTGCTTGCCAAGACGTTCGGCTTCTCGTTCTGGCTCCTGCTGCCGCTTGCGGGAATCCTCGCCTCCTTCTGGGGACTGCTGCTCGGCTTCCCGGTGCTGCGCCTGCGCGGCGACTATCTCGCGATCGTCACGCTCGCCTTCGGCGAGATCATCCGGATGGTGCTGATCAACTGGGTGCCCGTCACCAACGGCTATGCCGGCATCAGCGGCATCCCGCGACCGACTTTCTTCGGGCTTCCATTCAATGCCTCGGACGAGGGGTTCGCGGCCTATTTCGGACTCGAATTCAGTCCGATCCACCGCACGATCTTCCTCTATTACGTCATCCTCGCGCTGGCGCTGCTGACGGCCTACGTCACCGTGCGGCTGCGACGGCTGCCGGTCGGACGCGCATGGGAAGCGCTGCGCGAGGACGAGATCGCCTGCCGCTCGCTCGGCATCAACACGACCAATACCAAGCTCACCGCCTTCGCCATCGGCGCGATGTTCGGTGGCTTTGCGGGGGCGTTCTTCGCCGCCCGCCAGGGCTTCATCAGTCCCGAATCCTTCACCTTCATGGAGTCCGCGATCATCGTCGCGATCGTCGTGCTCGGCGGCATGGGCAGCCAGATCGGCGTCGCCATCGCCGCGGTGGTGATGATCGGCGGCACCGAGATCATGCGCGACCTCGACTTCCTCAAGGCGATCTTCGGTTCCGGCTTCGATCCGACACAGTACCGCATGCTGCTGTTCGGCCTCGCGATGGTGCTGATCATGATCTGGCGCCCGCGCGGCCTCATCGCGACGCGCTCGCCGTCGGTCTTCCTCAAGACGCGCAAGGAAGTATCGGGCTCGCTCGTGCGGGAGGGCCACGGATGAGCGCTGCCGCGCACAGCGACGCCGTCCTGCAGGTCGAGCATCTGAGCATGCGGTTCGGCGGGCTCGTCGCCGTCAACGATCTCTCGTTCCAGGCGCGCGAGGGCGAGATCACGGCGCTGATCGGCCCCAATGGCGCCGGCAAGACGACGGTGTTCAACTGCATCACCGGTTTCTACAAGCCCTCGCAGGGGCGCATCGCCCTGCGTCACGGCACGCCCGAAGCCTGGGCTGATCTTGATGCGCTGACCCAGTCCGACAGCCGCTTCCGGCGCGGTGCCGACGGCGCGCTGTTCCTGCTCGAGCGCATGCCGGACTATCAGGTGACGCAGAAGGCGCGGGTGGCGCGCACTTTCCAGAACATCCGCATGTTCCCCGGCATGACGGTGCTGGAAAATCTGATGGTCGCGCAGCACAACGCGCTGATGCTGGCCTCCGGATTCAGTCTGCTCGGACTGTTCGGCATTGCATCCTACCGGCGGGCCGAAGAGGGGGCGATCGACAAGGCGCGCTACTGGCTCGAGCGCACGGCTCTCTTGGACCGCGCCGATGATCCCGCCGGTGATCTTCCCTATGGCGCGCAGCGCCGGCTCGAAATCGCGCGCGCCATGTGCACCGATCCGGTGCTGCTGTGTCTCGATGAGCCGGCTGCCGGGCTCAATGCGCGCGAGAGCGCCGAACTCAACGAACTGCTGCGCGCGATCCGCGCCGAGCACGGCACCTCGATCCTGTTGATCGAGCACGACATGACGGTGGTGATGGAGATTTCCGACCACGTCATCGTGCTCGACTATGGCGAGAAGATTTCCGACGGAACGCCGCGCGAGGTGCGCGACGACCAGAAGGTGGTCGCCGCCTATCTTGGGGTCGAGGACGACGAGGTGGAAGAAGTCGAAGCCGAGGTCGGACTATGACCGAGCCGCTTCTGTCCGTCCGTGGCGTGAAAACCTATTACGGCAACATTGCCGCGCTGCGCGGCGTGGACCTCGACGTTCACGCAGGCGAGATCGTCACGCTGATCGGCGCCAATGGCGCCGGTAAGTCGACGTTGATGATGACGATCTTCGGCGACCCGCGGGCGCGCGAGGGGCGCATCGTCTTCGACGGCCAGGACATCACGCGCATGCCGTCGCACGAGATCGCCTGGCTCAAGATCGCGCAGTCGCCGGAGGGGCGGCGCATCTTTCCGCGCATGACCATCTACGAGAATCTGCAGATGGGTGCGACGGTCTCGGACGCAGCGCGCTTTGACGACGACCTGGAGCGCATATTCTCGCTGTTTCCCCGCTTGCGTGAGCGGTTGCACCAGCGCGGCGGCACGCTTTCGGGCGGCGAGCAGCAGATGCTGGCGATCGCGCGCGCGCTGATGAGCCGGCCGCGGCTGCTGCTGCTCGACGAGCCTTCGCTCGGGCTCGCGCCGCTGATCGTGCGGCAGATCTTCGAGACCATCCGCAAGCTCAACCGCGAGGAAAAGCTGACGGTGTTTCTGGTCGAGCAGAACGCCTATCACGCGCTCAAGCTGGCGCATCGCGGCTACGTTATGGTCAACGGGCTGATCACCCTCTCGGGGACTGGCCGAGAACTGCTGGAGCGCCCGGAAGTTCGCGCGGCCTATCTCGAAGGCGGGAGACATTGATGAGCATCAACATCCCGATGCTGATCTCCGAGGAACGCAGTCTCGGCATCTTCCTCCTCATCACCGTCTTTCTCGGCGGCGGCGCGGCGTGGCTCACAGGGCGCGCGATCGCGAGCACGTGGCGGCATTGGTGGCAGGCGATCGTCTATGCGCTGCTGCTCGCCGGTGCGGTGCGCTTCCTGCACTACGCGCTGTTCGGCGGAACTTTCCTTTCGCTCTACTTCTACATCGTCGACTCGATCGTCTGCATCGCGTTCGCGCTTGCGGCGCTGCGCGTCACGCGCGCGCGGCTGATGGCGACGCAATACGGCTGGGTCAATGAGCGCAAGGGCCTGTTCGGGTGGCAGGCGCGGAGAGATCCGTCTGCCGGATGAGCCGCACTGTCCCTGTTCGCAAGGCGATGGACAATAAGGGCGAAGGAAATGAGCGTCCCGCACGGCGCCGGATCTTTGCCGCAAAATAGTCGCAAATAATCAGAGGTATTCAAGGGTGGCGGATTT
>Ga0182739_1000676_pt1 | contig 40713 bp, 29 predicted proteins | sample eDN5th30CBELigBY_FD_128873 | JGI IMG/M metagenome (GOLD analysis project Ga0182739, IMG submission 128873) | Enriched backyard soil microbial communities from Emeryville, California, USA - eDNA 5th pass 30_C BE-Lig BY (version 2) (version 2) | ecosystem: Environmental > Terrestrial > Soil >... | reverse complement strand
CTACATCTCCGACCACCCGCTCGACTGCCTGACCTGCTCGGCGAACGGCGACTGCGAACTGCAGGACATGGCCGGCGCGGTCGGCCTGCGCGACGTGCGCTACGGCTACGAGGGCGAGAAGCATCCCAATCCGGGCAAGGACGAGTCGAACCCCTATTTCACCTACGATCCGTCGAAGTGTATCGTCTGCTCGCGCTGCGTGCGAGCCTGCGAGGAAGTGCAGGGCACCTTCGCACTCACCATCGCGGGCCGCGGCTTCGGCTCCGTCGTCTCGCCCGGCATGGAGGAATCCTTCCTCGGCTCCGAATGCGTCTCCTGCGGCGCCTGCGTACAGGCCTGCCCGACCGCGACGCTGAACGAGAAGTCGGTGATCGAGATCGGCACGCCCGAGCACTCGGTGGTCACGACCTGCGCCTATTGCGGCGTCGGCTGCGCCTTCAAGGTCGAGATGCGCGGCGAAGAACTGGTGCGCATGGTGCCCTACAAGGACGGCGAGGCGAACCGCGGCCATTCCTGCGTCAAGGGCCGCTTCGCGTGGGGCTATGCGACGCACCGCGAGCGCATCCTCAAGCCGATGATCCGCGCCAAGGTCACCGATCCGTGGCGGGAGGTGAGCTGGGACGAGGCGATCGGCTACGCGGCCTCGGAGTTCAAGCGCATTCAGGCGAAGTACGGCCGGAACTCGGTCGGCGGCATCACCTCGTCGCGCTGCACCAATGAAGAGACCTTCCTGGTCCAGAAGCTGATCCGCGCCGGCTTCGGCAACAACAATGTCGACACCTGTGCGCGCGTCTGCCACTCGCCGACCGGCTATGGCCTCGGCCAGACCTTCGGCACGTCGGCCGGCACCCAGAACTTCGACTCGGTCGAACAGACCGACGTGGCCGTCATCATCGGCGCAAATCCGGCATCGGCGCATCCGGTCTTCGCCTCGCGGCTCAAGAAGCGTTTGCGTGAAGGCGCCAAGCTGATCGTGATCGATCCGCGCCGCACCGAACTTGTGAAGTCACCGCATATCGATGCGGCCTATCACCTGCCGCTGCTGCCGGGCACCAATGTCGCGATACTGACCGCGCTCGCCCACGTCATCGTCACCGAAGGGCTCTACAACGAGCAATTCGTGCGCGAGCGCTGCGACTGGGACGAGTTCCAGCACTGGGCCGAATTCGTCTCGCTGCCGCAGAATTCGCCGGAAGTGGTGGCGAAGCTCTCCGGCGTCCCCGCCGAGACCATCCGCGGCGCGGCGCGGCTCTATGCCACCGGCGGCAACGGCGCGATCTATTACGGCCTCGGCGTTACCGAGCACAGCCAGGGCTCGACCGCCGTCATGGCGATCGCGAACCTCGCAATGTGCACCGGCAATATCGGCCGGCCGGGCGTCGGCGTGAACCCCTTACGCGGACAGAACAATGTGCAGGGCTCCTGCGACATAGGCTCGTTCCCGCACGAGCTTTCCGGCTATCGCCATATCTCGCTCGACGAGCCGCGCGCACTGTTCGAAACGGACTGGGGCGTGACGCTCGACAAGGAGCCGGGCCTGCGCATCCCGAACATGCTCGACGCCGCGGTCGAGGGCACGTTCAAGGGCCTCTACATCCAGGGCGAGGACATCCTTCAGTCCGACCCCGACACCAAGCACGTTTCCGCCGGCCTCGAAGCGATGGAATGCGTCGTCGTGCAGGACCTGTTCCTCAACGAGACCGCGCGCTTCGCCCATGTCTTCCTGCCGGGCTCGACCTTCCTCGAGAAGGACGGCACCTTCACCAATGCCGAACGCCGCATCCAGCGCGTGCGGCGGGTGATGTCGCCGAAGAACGGCTATGCCGACTGGGAGATCACGCTGATGCTCTCGAAGGCCCTCGGCTACGAGATGCGTTACGACCACCCATCGCAGATCATGGACGAGATCGCGCGGCTCACGCCGGGCTTCGCCAATGTCTCCTACGCGATGCTGGAGGAGCGCGGGTCGGTGCAATGGCCGTGCAACGACAAGGCGCCCGAGGGCTCGCCGGTCATGCACGTCGGCGGCTTCGTGCGCGGCAAGGGCAAGTTCATCGTCACCGAATATATCGCGACCGACGAGCGGACCGGACCGCGCTTTCCGCTGCTGCTCACCACCGGCCGCATCCTCTCGCAGTACAATGTCGGCGCGCAGACGCGGCGCACGGAAAACTCGATCTGGCACGCCGAGGACCGGCTCGAAATCCATCCCCACGATGCGGAGCAGCGCGGCATCCGGGACGGCGACTGGGTCAGGCTCGCGAGCCGCGCCGGCGAGACGACGCTGCGCGCCGAGATCACCGACCGGGTCGCGCCGGGCGTCGTCTACACGACCTTCCACCACCCCGACACGCAGGCCAACGTCATCACCACCGACTATTCGGACTGGGCCACCAACTGCCCCGAATACAAGGTCACGGCGGTGCAGATATCGCCGTCCAACGGCCCGTCGGCGTGGCAGCAGGAATACGAGGCGTTCTCGCGCGCGAGCCGGCGGATCGCGCCGCTGGAAGCGGCGGAGTAGCCGCATGGCAAGTCCCGTCACCAGCGTCGCCCGTTCGACCTGGCGCAGCAACGGCCTCGCCGAAGGCGAGCGGCTGGTGCCGGAAGAGACTGCGATCGCCTTCACCTACAACGGCGGCGCCTATGCGGTGATGATGGCGACGCCGCAGGACCTGGAAGACTTCGCGCTCGGCTTCAGCCTCACCGAGGGCATCATCTCCTCGCCCGACGAGGTCAGCGATCTGGAGATCGTCGAGGAGGAAATCGGCATCGAACTGCGGATGTGGCTCACCGAGCCGTGCTCGGCGGTCTACGGCGAGCGGCGGCGGCAGCTTGCCGGGCCGACCGGCTGCGGGCTGTGCGGGATCGAGAGCCTGACCGAAGCGGTCAGGGCGCCGCGGCGCGTGGCCGAGGGCCGCTTCTTCACGCCGGCCGAGATCATGCGCGCGCTCGATGCCCTCTCGCCGCAGCAGGTGCTCAACCGCCAGACCCGCGCCGTCCACGCCGCCGCGTTCTGGACCCCGGAGGACGGGCTCGTAGCGCTGCGCGAGGATGTCGGCCGCCACAACGCCGTCGACAAGCTGGCGGGCGCGCTGGTGCGCGACGGCGTGCCCTGCCAGACGGGGCTTGCCTTGCTGACCAGCCGCGTCTCGATCGAGATGGTGCAAAAGGCGGCCAGCATCGGCATCCCGGTGGTGGTCGCGGTGTCCGCCCCGACCGCGCTCGCGATCCGCACCGCGGAGGCGGCCGGCATCACGCTCGTCGCCATCGCGCGTGGCGACGGATTCGAGATCTTCACCCATCCGAAGCGGATCGTCCGGGGGGCCGCCGCCTATGTCGCATGACAAGACGCACGCCAAGCTCGTCTACATGGCCAACCAGATCGGCAAGTTCTTCGTGACCCAGGGCACTGAGAAGGCCGCGGCCGGCATCGCCGAGCACATCCGCAAGTTCTGGGACCCGCGCATGCGCGCAGCTATCATCGCGCATTTGGAAGCGGGCGGCGCCGGACTTGAGCCGCATGCGCGGCGGGCTATCGAGGATCTGGCGATCGAAAACCTGGCCGCCGAGCAGAAGGCGCCTGCAACCCTGGGCTGACGCAGCGGCGGACGCTGCTCACGGATCGAGGCAAATCGTCGCGCTTCGGCATCGGCGCAGGCGGCCCGAAGCGGTGCGCAACTTACACGCCCAAGCGTTTTACCCGATCAAATAGTCGAGAACACGCATCCGGCGGCACTGCGCCGCAGCCGCGCGCCTGCGCCCGTCTCTCACGAAAAGCGCTTGAAACACCGCTGTTCCCGGCAGCATCGGCGGCGCCATAGGCCGTACTCGGTCGCGCCGGACGCGCGCTTGATCCCCGGGGGCTGGCCCGGTAGCATTTTTTCAACTATGGCGTCCGGTATCTGCCGGCAGTCTTCGCGGCGGCGCGGTACCCGGAAAACACTTCGAACAGCCCGGACCGGTGTCTGGTTTCCTCGGGGGCACCCGCGGAACAGGTGAGAGTGATACGCCGGAAGGCGACAAGGCCGGGCGCGCAGCCGGAATTTACTGCGGTTCCGAGGGTTATCGGACACAAACAAAAATGCGGCGGGCCTCGATGCCTGACCGGCGAAAAGAACAAGAAACGGCGCAAATGAGGAAACGTGCAGGAGGACAGAACAGGTGGCGTCGGTTGAGTTACGCGGACTGACCAAGAAGTACGGCCCGCTCGCGGTCGTCGACAATGTATCCCTGACCATCGAACATGGCAGTCTCGTCTGTCTGCTGGGCCCCTCCGGCTGCGGCAAGACGACGACGCTTCGCCTGATCGCGGGCTTTGTCGAGCCGACCGACGGCGAGATCCGCGTCGGGGAGCGGGTCGTTTCGACGCCGCAGCGGTCGCTGCCGCCCGAGCGGCGCAACATGTCGATGATCTTCCAGAGCTACGCGCTCTGGCCGCATATGACCGTGGCCGAGAACATCACCTATGGCCTCAAGCTGCGCCGGACCGACGCCGAGACCACCGCGAAGAAACTCGCCGCCATCCTGTCCACCACGAAGCTCGAGCCGCTGGCCAGCCGCTATCCCGGCGAATTGTCGGGCGGGCAGCAGCAGCGCGTCGCGCTGGCGCGCGCGCTGATCGTCGAACCCGAGACGCTGCTGCTGGACGAGCCGCTCTCCAATCTCGACGCCAACCTGCGCGAGGAAATGCGGTTCGAAATCCGGCGCCTGCACGACGAATATCGCTACACTACGGTCTATGTCACGCACGACCAGTCGGAAGCGATGACGACCTCGGACGTGATCTGCGTGATGAACGGCGGCAAGATCGAACAACTGGGTTCGCCCGAAGAGATCTACGACCGGCCGCGGTCGGAGTTCGTCGCGCGCTTCATCGGCATGAGCAACGTCTTCACCGGCAAGACGCTCGATGCCGAGCGCGTCTCGCTCGCCGGGGTGCCGCTACGGGTCAGCGGCGAGCCGCTGAAAGCCGGCGACGATACGCCGGTCTCGATCCGCCAGCACAATATCCAGATCCTGCCCAGCGAACCCGCATCCAAGGACAATGTGATCCCGGCCACCGTGGTGCGGCAGGTCTTTCTCGGATCGAGCCGCGACTACATGGTCGAGGTGGCGGACGGCACGCAGCTTCGGGTGGTTACGTCCGCGGCCGAGAGCGTCCCGCCGGGGTCGGAAGTGTGGCTGCACCTGCCGCCGGAGCGCTGCCGGGCGCTGAGCCGCTGATCCGGCGCCGGCTTGGCGCCGGCAGCAGCCGGTCGCTTGTTCACTGGAATATGTCTTGGCGAAGGCCTGCGGGCCGAACAACAATGCCGGACAACAATAACGCCAAGAAAAGGCCGGGACGAAAAGCCCCGAACGAAAAAAGCCCCAACACGAGGCGCGAGGAAACCCCAATGCCCGATATGAAATTGACCAGCACGAAATTTACGCGACGCACAGTCCTGCAGGGATCGGCGGCGCTGGCCGCGACCGTGTTTGCAGCGCCCGCGCGCGCGCAGGCTCCGGCAGCAACGGCGATCACGCCGGCGCTGATCGAAGCCGCCAAGAAGGAAGGCCGGGTGGTCTACTACACCTCGGTCGACCTGCCGCTCGCCGAGCGGATGGCCCGGACCTTCGAGGCGAAATTTCCGGGCGTCTCGGTGCGCGTCGAGCGCACCGGCGCCGAACGCCTGTTCACCCGCATCGGCCAGGAATATTCGAGCAACGTCCGCGCCGTGGACGTCGTGAACTCGTCCGACGCCGCGCACCTGATCGTGTGGAAGAACCAGGGCCTGCTCGCGCCGTTCGTGCCCGAGGACGTCGCCAAGTTCTATCCGGCCGAACACAAAGATGCCGACGGCACCTTTGCCAGCTTCCGCGTCACGCTGTCCCCCCTCGGCTACAACACCAACATGCTGAAGAAAGAGGAGGCGCCGAAGAGCTTCGCCGACCTGCTCGATCCGAAATGGTCGGGAAAGATGGTCAAGGCTCATCCCGGCTACAGCGGCACGATCCTGACCGCGACCTTCCAGACCGCGCGCGACCTTGGCTGGGAATATTTCGAGAAGCTCGCCAAGCAGCGCGTGATGCAGGTGCAGTCGGCCACCGAACCGCCGAAGAAGCTCGAACTCGGCGAACGCGCGGTGATGGTGGACGGCTCCGAATACGTGCTGCTGCAGCTCAAGGAGAAGGGCTCGCCCGTCGAGGTCGTCTATCCGACCGAGGGCACGCCGCTGGTGGTCGGCCCCAACGCCATCTTCAAGGCCGCGCCGAACCCGAACGCCGCCCGGCTGCTGCAGGCCTGGATGTTCACGCCCGAATGCCAGCAGCTCATCATCGACAATGGCGGGCTGCACTCCGTGCATCCGCAGACCAAGGAAAAGGCCGGCCGCACGCCGCTCTCCAAGATCAAGCTGATGAAGGACGACGCCGCGGGGGTCGTGAAGGAAGGCGACTCCGTCAAGAAGCGCTACGCGCAGATATTCAAGGTATAGGAAGGAGAAGCATCATGGCGAAGGGCAATTTCAGCCGACGCGACGTTCTGAAAGGCACCACCGCGCTTGCAGTCGGCGCGGCCAGCGGCACTCTGTTTGCCGAGCCCCTGCGCGCGCAGGCGCCGGCGGCCGAAGCGATCACCCCGGCGCTGATCGAAGCCGCCAAGAAGGAAGGCCGAGTGGTGTTCTACACCGCCATGGACCTGCAATTCGCCCAGCGGTTCGGCAAGCTGTTCGAAGAGAAGTTCGGCATCCCGGTGCGCGTCGAGCGTTCCGGCGCCGAGCGCGTATTCACCCGTATCGGCCAGGAATACGGCGCCAAGATCCACAATGTCGACGTCGCCAACACGGCCGACGCCGCGCATTGCCTGATCTGGAAGAAGAACGGCTGGCTGCAGCCCTACCTGCCGGAAGACGTCGCCAAGCACTTCGACAAAAACTTTTACGAGCCCGACGGGCTGTGGGCGGTGACGCGCATCCTGGTTTCGCCGATTGCCTACAACACCAAGCTGGTGAAGAAGGAAGACGCGCCGAAGAGCTTCGCCGACCTGCTCGACCCGAAATGGTCTGGCAAGATGGTCAAGGGGCACCCGGCCTATTCCGGCACGATCATGAACGCCACGTTCCAGATGGCGCGCGATCTCGGCTGGGAGTATTTCGAGAAGCTCGCCAAGCAGCGCGTGATGCAGGTGCAGTCGGCAACCGACACGCCGAAGAAGATCCAGCTCGGCGAGCGCGCCGTGATGGTGGATGGCGCCGGCTACCTGGTGATCCGCTACAAGGAAGCGGGCGATCCGGTCGAGATCGTCTATCCGGAAGAGGGCACGCCGCTGGCCGCCGGCCCGAGCGTGGTGTTCAAGAACGCACCGAACCCGAACGCTGCGCGCCTGTTCCAGAACTACATGCACACGCGCGAGGGCCAGCAGATCATCGTCGATGTGGCGCGGCAATATTCCGCCCACGCGCAGACGGTGGAAAAGCCCGGTGTCCGGCCCCTCAAGGACATCAAGCTCATGAAGGAAGATCCCGAGGCCATCATGAAGCAGGCCGACGAGATCAAGAAGCGCTACGCGCAGATCTTCAGGGTCTAAGCGTCTGCCGCAGTCATCCCGGAGATCGCCGCGAGGCGGTCTTCGGGGGGCGCCCCCTCTGTCGACCACCGCACAGGATTCCTGCGAGCGTTTTCCGCAGCGAGACAAGCGCGTTGGATTTCAGCTCAGCAGCCAGGATGGATACACGTGACCATCGCATTGCCCGACCGGACCACTGAACGGCGCTCGTTCCACTTCGACTTCTCCGTGCCGGTGCTGATCGCCTTCGCACTGCTGCTGTGCGTGCTGGTACTCCTGCCGGTCTCCTGGCTGGTGATCTACAGCCTCTCGACAGTTGATCCCGACACGCAGGCGCGCGTCTTCACGCTGGAGCAGTTCCACACCCTCTTCACCGACCCGGAATTCATCAACCCGCTGGTGACGACGATCATACTGGCGGTGAGTTCCAGCGTGCTCTGCTGCCTGGTCGCAGCCCCGATGGGATGGCTGGTCGCGCGCACGGACCTGCCGTTCACCGGCGCCATCCGGGCGCTGGTCACGGCATCCTTCGTGACGCCGCCGTTCCTCGGCGCCATCGCCTGGGAAATTCTCGCGGCGCCGAACAGCGGGCTGCTCAACAAGCTCTACCGACACTTGTCCGGCGCGGAGATGGGCGAGTATCTCTTCAACATCTATTCGCTGCCCGGCCTGATCTTCGTCATCTCCTGCTACACGTTTCCTTATGTCTTCGTGCTGGTCGCCAACGCGCTCGACCGCATTCCCGGCGACCTCGAAGACGCCTCCGCGATGCTCGGCGGCAGCACCTGGACCACCGCGCGCCGGATCACGATTCCGCTCGCGATGCCGGCACTGCTCGCAGGCGCGCTGATCGCCTTCCTGCAGGCGATGGTGCTGTTCGGCTCGCCCGCGATCCTCGCGCTGCCGGCCGGCTTCCACACCATGACGACCAAGATCTGGAGCCTGTTCCAGTATCCGCCGAAACCGGAACTGGCGGCCGCCGCCTCGCTGCCGCTGCTGGTGGTGACGGTGATGTTGCTGCGCGCGCAGCAGATGATCCTCGGCCGCAAGGGCTACACCGTCGTCGGCGGCAAGGGCGCCGACCCGCGCCTCATCAAGCTCGGCTGGCTCACGGTGCCGGCGATGGCCTTCGTCGTCTTCGTGCTGTGCCTGCCGGTGTTCCTACCCTATTTCGCGCTGTTCAACGCGGCCTTCTCGCCGATCGCGACCAACCTTCTGACCCCGGCGACCTTCACGCTGCACAACTTCCACTTCACCTTCTTCGAACTGTCGGCAACGCAGTCGGCGCTCCAGAACACCTTCATTCTCGGCGCAGCGGCGGCGACATTCGGCACGCTGCTCGCGCTCATCATCAGCTACTCGACCGCGCGGCAGGCCGTCACCGGCTATCAGGCGCTGGGCTTCCTCGCGACCGCGCCGATCGCCATTCCCGGCATCGTGCTCGGCGTCGGCCTGTTCCTGAGCTACACGCGGCCACCGCTGATGCTTTACGGCACGCTATGGGTGCTGCTGATCGCCTATGTGACCATCGAATTGCCCGCCGCCTATCAGCAGATGCAGTCCGCATTCAGGTCGGTGCATACCGAGCTTGAGGACGCGAGCCGCATCCTCGGTGCGAGCCGCCTGCGGACGCTGATGGACGTGACCGCGCCGCTGCTGCGCACCAACGTGCTCGCGACCTGGTGCTTCATCTTCGTCTCGACGATCCGCGAACTCTCGGCGGCGATCATGCTGTTCACATCCGAGACCAAAGTCGTCTCGGTGCTGATCTTCGACCTCAAGGAGAGCGGCGACCTCGGCGCGATCGCGGTGCTGGGCATTTCGATGCTGGTGCTCACCTTCGCGGTGGTGATCGGCGTCAACCGCATCCCCGGCTTCGGCGGCGCGCGCCTGCGCAATACGTGAGGCGCTTTACGTGTGATCCGGGGACCGCGTGACTACCTCGGCTGTCATCCCGGCCGAAGGCAAAGCCGGAGAGCCGGGAACCACGGTTCCGCGTGCCTCAGAGCGCGTGGATAGATGGATCCCGGATCGCGCCTGCGGGCGCGTCCGGGATGACACCTTGGGAACCCGCGCCGATCAGCCGGAAACCGTATGGGACGAGCGAAAGTTCTCTCATTGCATCGCTAGGATTTCCTACAGCCGGTATACCCTCTTGGCCGTATCGTGGAAGATCGCGGCGCGTGCGGCGTCGCTCATGCCGACCGTCGCCTTGAGGAAGGCGTCGAGCAGCGGGCGATAGGACGTCCAGATCTTCTCGATCGGAAAATTCGAGCCGTAGAGGCAGCGCTCGGGACCGAAGATCGCCACCGTGTCCTGCACGATGCGCGCGATATGCGCGTCGTCATTGCGATGGATGAAGGTGCCGAACGCCGACAGCTTGCTGACGACATTCCTGCGCTGGGCCAGCTTCTCCATCTGGCGCTTCCAGGTCGCGCGGCCCTGGTCGGAAAGGTCCACCAGCATGCCGGCGTGCTGCAGAATGAAGGTGACATCCGGGCAGGCATCGGCGAGTTCGCAGGCGCCGTCCATCTGGTCGGCGAAAACCTGGAGTTCGAAACTCAGGCCATAATCGGCAAGGCGACCGATATTTCGCTGGACCGCAGGATCGCGGCAGACATCGGGCGATGGCGCAAAGCGGTATTGCGGATTTTCGTGCCAGTGGAACTGCTGCCGGATGCCGCGTAGCAGCGGAAACCCGGTGAGCTTGTCGAGCGCCGGCCGCGCATCCGGCACGGTCATGTCGCAATAGCCGACGATGGCGTGCGGCCAGCCCGACTCGTCCGCCGTCTGCTGCACCCAGGCCACCTCGTCCACATAGCGGTCGACCGGCCAGTTGGCCTGCACATAGACCGACTTCTCGACGCCGGTGCCGGCAAAGTCCTGCAACAGTTCCTCGATCGGATAGTCGCGCTTGATCGATTCGTAATCGCCGAAAATGCGCGGCTGGCTCGGCCCGAGCAGCCACGGCAGGTCGGCCTGCCGCCAGATGTGATGATGCGCATCGATAATCTTCATCAACTCACCTTCCGTTCCAATCCCGAAGTTCACATCGGGCCTTTCGAGCCTCAATGCGTCGTCCGGAGATTGATATACGGCAAGATGGCGTTGAGCGCTGCTGTCTATCGCGACAGGCGCGTCAGACGACTACAGATTCCAGCAGCGCATCCTTGCGCACGGCATGAGGCGCGATGCTGCCGGCCACGTTGCCGATGATCAGCAGGACCGGCGCACGGCCGTCCACCGACAGACCGTCGCGGAGAGCATCCAGCGTCCGGACTTCGATGTGCCCGCTTTGCTGCGACACGCCCGTCGCGACCGCGACAGGTGTGCGGCCGGGAAGCCCACGCGCGATCAGCCTTTCGGCGAGTTCGGCCGCAGTCCCGCCGCCCATATAGACGACCGTCGTCGCGCGCGGGTCTGCCAGCGCATCGAAATCAACGTCTGCCGGCAGGCGTCCATCGCGGTCGTGGCCGGTCACGAACTGGACGCGCTGCGCGCTCGCGCGCTGCGTCAGCGATATGCCGAACGCCGCGGCGGCTGCATTGGCGGCGCTGATGCCCGGCACGATCCGCGTGCCGATGCCAGCATCGCGGCAAGCCTCCAGTTCCTCGGTCAGCCGGGCGAAGATCGCCGGGTCGCCGCCCTTCAGCCGCACCACGCGCCGGCCCTCCCCTCCGAGCGAGACGAGCAGCGCATTGATGTCGCTCTGCGCGCAGGCCGCACCGTGGCCCTTCTTGCCGACGAGAATGCGCCGCGCCTCGCGCCGCCCGAGTTCGAGGATCGCAGGCGATACCAGCCGGTCGTAGACGATCACATCCGCCGCCTGCAATTCGCGCACGGCCTTCATGGTCAGGAGTTCGGGATCGCCGGGGCCGGCCCCGACGAATATAACTTCGCCCGTTCGGGCTGCGCCGCCAGTGACGAGAACGTCTCGCGCCAGCTTCTCGAGTTCCGCCGGACGGGCGTCCTGCTCCGACCGCGCGGCGAAGGTGACATCGACCAGCGCTTCCCAGAATTGCCGGCGCTGCTCCCGCGCGGGCAGCACTTGCTTGAGCCGGCCCCGGAAGCGCTTGGCCGCGGCGACCCATGCGCCCAGCGGCTTGGGCAACACTGCCTCGATGCGGCGGCGGATCGCCTGCCCGATAATCGGCGCCGCGCCGTCGGTGGAAATGCCGATGACCACCGGGGCGCGGTTGACGATGGTCCCGAACTGGAAGTCGCAGAAATCCGGCCGGTCGATCACGTTCACGAGCACGCCGCGGCGGCGCGCGGCGGTCCGCAGCGCCGCGATCGCGTCGTCCTCGCCGCTTTCGACCAGCAGAAGCCACGCGTCATCGAGATCCGCCGGCGTCACCGCACGCCGATACCAGGTGATGTCGTATCCGGCCCCGATCAGGGCTTCGAGTTCTTCGCAGAGCGACTCGGCAAAGACGGTGACGCTGGCGCCCGCCGCCGCCAGCAGTTCGGCCTTCCACGCCGCCGCCTCCCCGCCCCCCGCAACCACGACCCGCCTTCCCTGCAGGTCCAGAAAGATCGGCAGTTTCGGCAGCGTATTGAGCCGTGCCGGCCGGGTCACTCTCGGAGGAAGGTAATTCATGCCACGGCATCCGTGCGCGGCAGCGGCGGTGACAGCGGGCCGGTGTTGTCGTGGAAGTCTCGGCCGTTTTCCGTTGCGGCAACGACGCGGGTGCGAATCAGGAATGCGCTGAACCGCTCACCGCTCTCCCTGTCGCGCGCATAGGCCGCGAACAATGGCGCCAGCGCTTCGACGATGCGCTCCTCATCCGCGTTATCGAGATAAAGCTTCGACAGGTGCGAACCGTCGAAGGCGCCGCCGAGGTAGAGGTTGTACCGGTCCGGCCCCTTCCCGACGAGGCCGATCTCCGAAATATAGGGACGCGCGCAGCCGTTGGGGCATCCCGTCATGCGGATGGTGATGTCGTCGTCCGCGAGGCCGCAATCGGCAAGCAACGTCTCCAGCCGCGTCACGAGCGACGGCAGGTAGCGTTCGCTCTCGGCCAGCGCCAGTCCGCACGACGGCAGCGCCACGCAGGCCAGCGAATTGCGGCGCAGGCCACTCGAACGGCTGATGAGGCGGTGCGCCCGCACGATCGCGTTGATCGCGGGGCGGTCTTCCTGCGCGACATTGGCGACGATCAGATTCTGGTTGGCGGTGATCCTGAACTCGCCGCGATGCACACGCGCGATCTCGCGCAGGCCGGTGAGGATCGCGGGTCCATCGTCCTCGTCGCGGATGCGGCCGTTCTCGATGAACAGTGTGAGATGGGAGAGACCGTTATCGCTGTCGATCCAGCCGTAGCGGTCGTGATTGCCGGCGAAGTGGAAGGGCCGCGGCCGCCCGAGCTTGATGCCGCTGCGCCGCTCGACTTCGACGCGGAACGCATCGAGCCCGCGGTCTTCGATCGTGTATTTGAGCCGCGCGTGCTTGCGGTTTGTGCGGTCGCCCCAGTCGCGCTGGACCGTCACCACCGCCTCGGCCACCGCCAGCGCATCTTTCGTCTTGCAGAACCCGAGCACGTCCGCGGTGCGCGGATAGGTCTCGGGTTCGCCATGAGTCATGCCCATGCCGCCGCCGACGGTGACGTTCCACCCGGAGACCTTCCCGCCGCGATCGACGATGGCGATGAAGCCGAGATCCTGCGCAAAGACATCGACATCGTTGTCGGGTGGCACCGCGACGGAGATCTTGAACTTGCGCGGCAGATAGGTGCGGCCGTAGATCGGCTCGGTGACTTCTTCTTCACCGCCCGCGACCTTCTCGCCGTCGAGCCAGATTTCGCGATAGGCCGGCGTACGCGGCAAAAGCCGTTCGGAGATCGCGCGCGCAAGATCGCTGGCTGCCGCATGCGCGTCCGTCCGATGCGGATTGGAGGTCGCGAGGACGTTGCGGTTGACGTCGCCGCAGGCGGCCAGCGTATCGAGCAGCGAGGCATCGATCGCCTTCATGACGGTTTTGACGTTCGACTTGATGACGCCGTGAAACTGGAACGTCTGCCGCGTCGTCAGACGCAGCGTCTCGCCCGCATAGTCCCGCGCAAGCTGGTCGAGCGAGAGCCACTGCCGCGGCGTGCAGATGCCGCCGGGAATGCGCAGGCGGAGCATGAAGGAGAACGCCTTCTCCATCTTCTTGCGCGTGCGCTCGGGCCGCAGGTCGCGGTCGTCCTGCAGATACATGCCGTGGAACTTCACGAGCTGGGCGTCATCGTCGGAGATGGCGCCTGTTTCCTCCGTGCGCAGCCCCGATTGCAGGGTTCCGCGCAGGAACTGGCTCGCTTCCTTGATGCGCTCGTTGGCGGACAAAGGTTTGCTCATGACCGGCCTCAATAGATGTCCTGCAGGAAGCGGCACTCTTTCTCGAGGTCGGCGACGGCCGCTTCGGCCGCATCAGCCCCGAGGCTTTTGACGTCGGCGATCGCGCGCACCAGCGTCGCCCGCACGTCCTTGGCCATCTGCTTGGCATCGCCGCAGAGATAGAGGTGCGCGCCGCCGTCGAGCCAGTCGACCACTTCGCGCCGGCGCTCCCAGAGGCGATGCTGCACGTAGACCTTCTCCGGCGTGTCGCGGGAGAAGGCGAGGTCGATGCGGGAGAGAAAGCCGTCGCGCAGCGCCTGCTGCCATTCAAGTTGATAGAGAAAGTCGTGCGTGTATTGCCGGTCGCCGAAAAACAGCCAGGCACGGCCCGTCGCGCCGGCCGCCCGCCGCTCCTGCACGAAGGCGCGGAACGGCGCGATGCCGGTGCCGGGACCGATCATGATGATGTCGGTGGCCGGATCGGGCAGGCGGAAATGCCTGTTCGCGCGCAGCCGCACGTCGATCCGGTCGCCAACCTTCATGCGGTCCGCGACGTGGGTGGAGGCGACACCAGCGCGCCAGCGCCCGTGGCTCTCGTAGCGGACCGGGGCGACCAGCAGATGCGCGCCGCTGCCGATCTCCTCGAGCGATGAGGCAATCGAATAGGCGCGCGGCGGAAGCGGACGCGTCAGTTCGATCAGTTGCGCGGCTTCGAGGCGTCCGCGGAAAGCTTCGAGCAGGTCGAGCAATTGCCGGCCCTCGATCCAGCCGCGGATCTCCTGCCGCGCGATCATACGGCGAAGGCCGGCATGCTCGACGATCGCCGCGTATCGCTCGGCGAGGGGCAGCGAAAGCGTTGTTACATCGCGCTCGGTCCGCAGCGTCTCGGCCAGCGCCTCGTCGGTCCCGAGCCCGGCGGCCTTGATCACCGAGCGGACAAGCTCGGGATCGTTGGGCGCGAACAGTTCCAGCGCATCGCCGGGCTCGTAGGCGAGGCCCGACGCGTCGAAGTCGAGTTCTAGGTGAAAGGTCTGCTTGGTCGAGCGCGAGGAGTTGAGGTTTATCAGCGCCGTCGCCGAGGCGGAAAGGCGCGCCCGCGCCGCATCGCCGCCGCTGCGCGCGCCGAAGTCGACGGGGACGACATTGGTCGCGGCGGCCGGCGCGGGCTTGAGCCTGTCGAGGACCTGTTTCGTCCACTCCAGCGCCGGCGTGTCGAAATCGAGATCGCAGTCGACCCGGTCGGCGACGCGGATCCCGCCGAGCGCTTCGAGCCGCGCATCGAGCGCCTTGCCGATCGCGCAGAACTCCACATAGGCCGAGTCGCCGAGCGCCAGTACGGAGAACCGGACGCCATCGAGGCGCAGCCCCTCGCCTTCCATCAGTTCCTTATAGTTGCGTGCGGCACGCGCAGGCGGCTCGCCCTCCCCCCACGTCGAGGCAATGACGAGCAGGCGCCGCGCCTGCGCAAGCGTGGAGAGATCGGCGTCGGCGAGATCGGTGACGACGGGCTTGAGCCCGAGCTTGCGCGCCTGCGCTGCCGCATCATGGGCGAGGCGTTCGGTATTTCCGGACTCGCTCGCAAACAGGATCGTCAGCGGTTCGGCGGCGACCGGTACCGGTGCTGGCAAGGCGCGCCCGGCGTCGGCGTCCAGCCCGGCGAGGAAGCCGGAAAGCCATGCGAGTTGCGTCGCCGACTTGCCGGCGAGAATGCTGTCGAGCGAAGCGCGTTCCTCTTCGCCGAACGGGGCTGATCTGGGGAGATGAACAGGGCGAGACATGTCGAAAATCTCACCCGAATGTACTGTTTGGTCAACGAAAATGTTCTTTTTAACGAACAGTCGTTTGCAGGTACGACTTCCACGTAAAGTTCGGAATTGGAATATTTTTCTGGCTCAAGCCATGGTCGGGACGACACGGATGTCCTGGCGCCGGGAAGCGTGATGCGAGCGGTTCAGACCGGCTCGGATGCCGGGATCGAACCGCCGGGAAGCGGAACAGCGGTCGTTGACTTGACCCGCTCCATTGCGAAGTGCGACGTGACGCTCTTGATCGGCACAGTATTGATGAGCTTGTTATAAAAGGCGTCGTAGGCGGCCATGTCGGCGACGACGACCTTCAGAATAAAGTCGATCTCTCCGGCGACGCGAAAACAATCGAGAATCTCGGGAAAGTCCTGAACCGCGCCGCGGAACGACTCGATAAAGTCGCCGGAATGCTGGTTGAACTGGACCGCGACGATCGCCGTGAGGCGCAGGCCGACGGCCTCCGAATTCACCAGGGCCACCCGCCTGGCAATGACGCCCTGGGCTTCCAGCCGCTGGATGCGCTTCCAGCACGGCGTCTGCGAGAGCCCCACCCGCTCCCCGACGACTGCAACGGCAAGCGTCGCATCCTTCTGCAGGATATCGAGGATCTTGAGGTCGATCCGGTCCAGCTTCATTGAGTCACCGTCGAGGTCGGAAACGGGGGCTATTGGTGACAATCTCGCATTGTACGATAAAAAGAACAAGACCGTTCTTTAGAACGACCTGGTTCGGCACTGATGTTTTCTTGCGAGAGGCTTTAGCGCGCCCAACGGCGATCACAGGCATAGGGTCCGTGTTCGCCCGGGCGGACGACCGGCTCGCGTCAAGAAGGCGCGTCGCAGCGAGTAAAATGGGTTCCGGCTTGATTCCATCAAAGCCGGAAAGCGCTACCCATGCTTCGGGCCGCCGGAAGAGCGCGCGACGATCGCCTTGATGATGATGGTGACGAGCGCGAGCACGGTCAGGAGCGACGCCGCCGCGAACGCGCCGGCGACGTTATAGTCGTTATACAGGAGTTCCACCTGCAGCGGCAGCGTATTGGTGACGCCGCGCACATTGCCGGACACCACCGACACCGCGCCGAACTCGCCCATCACACGCGCATTGCAAAGGATCGCGCCGTAGAGCAGCGCCCATTTGATGTTCGGCAGCGTGACCATCAGGAAGGTCTGGAAACCCGACGCGCCGAGAGAGAGCGCCGCCTCCTCGTCGCCGGTGCCTTGCGTCTGCATCAGCGGGATCAGCTCGCGCGCCACGAACGGCGCGGTCACGAACATGCTGGCGAGGAAGATCGCCGGCAGAGCGAACATGATCTTGATGCCGAGTTGGTCGAGCAGCGGCCCCAGCAAGCCCTGCGCACCATAGACGAAGAGATAGGCGACGCCCGCGACGATCGGAGAGATCGAAAACGGCAGATCGATCAAGGTGACGAGAAGGTTGCGGCCGGGAAAGACGAATTTGGTTACGGTCCATGCCGCGACGATGCCGAAGCCGATATTGATCGGAACCACGACGATGGAGGTCAGCACCGTGAGGAAGATGGCGTGGCGGGTCGCCGGCTCCAGCACGTTCTTGAGGTAGCCGTCGAGGCCCACCGAAAACGCCGCCGCAAAGATCACCGCCAGCGGCGCCACGATGACGATGGCGGTGAGGACGAAAGCGGCCACAAGCGCGATGTTGCGAACGGCCGGACCGTCGCCGACACGGGGCACCGCTGCGTTCGCGGCCGGCGCCGAGCGATGCGCGATGTCGGTCACTCGCCCCTCCCGACATAGCGCAGCTGCCACGACTGGATGGCATTGATGACAAGCAGCATCATGAAGGCCGCGAACAGCATGGTGCAGGCGATCGCTGCCGCCGCTACGTAATCGAATTCCTCGAGCCTGATGAAGGTGAGCAGCGAAACGATCTCGGTCTTCATCGGCAGGTTGCCGGCGATGAAGATCACCGCGCCGAACTCGCCGAGGCTGCGCGCGAAGGAGAGCGCACAGCCGGACAGCAGGGCCGGCAGGATGGCCGGGAATATGACAGCCCGCATGATCTGCCACTGGTTGGCGCCCAGCGTACTGGCCGCTTCCTCGACATCGCGCGGCAGCGTCTCGAGCACCGGCTGCACACTGCGCACGACGAAGGGGATGCTCGTGAACGCCATCGCGATCATGATCCCGAGCGGCGTATAGGCGACCTCGATGCCGATGCCGGCGAGCGGCGCGCCGAACCAGCCATTCTTGGCGAATAGCGCGACGAGGGCGAGGCCCGCCACCGCCGTCGGCAAAGCGAAGGGCACGTCGATCAAGGCGTCGAGCAGGCTCTTGCCGGGAAACTCATAGCGCGCCAGCACCCAGGCCAGCAGCAGGCCGTAGACCGCATTGAACAGCGTGGCGATCAGCGCCGTGGTCACGGTGACGCGGATCGCCGCCAGCGTGCGCGGGCTGGAGAGGATCGCCAATAGCTGCGCCAATTCGATCTGAGCCGCCTGCAGGACCAGCGCGGCGAGCGGCAGCAGAACGATCGTGCTCAGATAGAGAAGTGTGATCCCCAGGCTGACGCCCAAGCCGGGGATGACGCGCTGACGCAAGGGTGCTCTCCAAAACAGAACAAGGGCCGCGCGCGTGGCGCGGCCCCGATGCCAGGTGGTCCGCTACAGCATCGTGCCCATTCGATGAATCGGCACGATGCTGTAAGATATTGTTTGAGCATCGCTATATCCGAAAACCGGTATCCACTTTTCGGAGCGATGCTCTAGCGGGCGCCGAACAGTTGATCGAGTTTCGCGCCCGATGCCAGGTGATCTTTCGTCAGCTTCTCCCAGCCGCCGAACACGTCCTCCACCGTCACCAGCCGGACTTTCGGGAACTTGTCGGCGAACTTCTTCGCGACCTCGGGGTGGTGGATCCGGTTGTAGAACTTCGCCAGAATCTCCTGCCCTTCCTCCGAGTAGAGATAGTCGAGGTAAGCCGCCGCCAGCGCGCGCGAACCACGCTTGTCGACGACGCGGTCGACGACCGTGACCGGAAATTCCGCCAGCAGGCTCACGGAGGGAACGACGACCTCGGTCTTGTCCGGATGGATGTCGCGGATGCCGTTGGTCTCTGCCTCGAAAGTCACCAGCACGTCGCCGATCCCGCGCTCGATGAAGGTGGTCGTCGCGCCGCGGCCGCCAGTGTCGAAGACCGGCACATTGGCGAACAGCTTGCGCACGAACTCATCCGCCTTGGCGTCGCTGCCGAGCGCCTCTTTGGCGTAGGCATAGGCGGCGAGATAGGTGTAGCGCGCATTGCCCGAGGTCTTCGGGTTCGGGAACACGACCTTCACGTCCGGGCGGACGAGATCGCTCCAGTCCTTGATCTTCTTCGGGTTGCCTGCCCGCACCAGGAAGGCGGGAAGCGAGTAATAGGGCGAGGACCTGTTCGGCAGGCGCGCCTGCCAGTCCTTCGGGATCAGCTTGCCCCGGTCGTGGAGAATCTGAACGTCGGTCACTTGGTTGAAGGTGACGACATCGGCTTCCAGGCCCTCGATCACCGAGCGCGCCTGCCGAGACGATCCGGCATGCGACTGGTTGATCGTGATGTCCTGACCCGTCTTCTCCTTCCACTGCTTCACGAATGCGGCATTCACCGCCGCATAGAGTTCGCGCGCAATATCGTAGGAGGCGTTCAGGAGAGTGTTCGGCCCGGGCGACTGGGCCTGGGCGGGCGATGCGACGGCCAGCAGCGCGACGGCGCCGGCGAAGAACGCTTGTCTGAACATGACATGTTTCCTTCGGTCGAAAGATCGTTGAACGGATGCCGCGCGCGGGCGTTGCGCGCACAATGTCCGCCGGCGCCTAGCCCTTCGGCTGCGGGACGATGCGGATGTAGGGCTTGGGCGACTGCCAGCCGCCGGGGAACTGCTTCTTCGCGTCCTCGTCCGACACCGAGCCGGAGATGATCACGTCGTCGCCGTCCTGCCAGTTCGCCGGCGTCGAGACCTTGTGCTTCGCCGTCAGTTGCAGCGAGTCGACCACGCGCAGGATCTCGTCGAAGTTCCGTCCGGTCGTCATCGGGTAGACGAGGACCAGCTTGATCTTCTTGTCCGGCCCGACGACGAAGACATTGCGGACGGTCTGGTTGTCGGCGGGTGTGCGGGTCGTGGCGTCGCCGCCGGTAGCAGCCGGCAGCATGCCCCACGCCTTGGCAATGGCCAGATCGGTGTCGCCGACAAGCGGGTAGTTCGGCGCGACGCCCTGCGTCTCCTCGATGTCCTTCGCCCATCTGGCGTGGTTCTCGACCGGGTCGACGCTCAGGCCGAGGATCTTGACGTTGCGCTTGTCGAATTCGGACTTGAGCCGCGCCATTGCGCCGAGTTCGGTGGTGCAGACCGGAGTGAAATCCTTCGGATGCGAGAAGAGCACCGCCCATGAGTCGCCGACCCAGTCGTGGAACCTGATCGGCCCCTGCGTGGTCTCGGCTGCGAAGTCGGGCGCGGTATCGTTGATCTGAAGGGTCATGGCGAAATCCTTGGTCTGGCGTCAGGCGGACAAAGCAGGTGTGTCGACGCGCAAGCCCGGCCCTGCGCGGGAACCGCGGCAGCGCCCGCATCCAGCACCGGCAAGAGGTGCAGGATGTGCCGCGCGTCTGGATTGCTCACCAGCAGGATATGTTCGATATACAGAACGGCGTCAAGCAGCGTCGCGACGCCTGCAGGGACGCTTTCGGGGACCGCACAAGGCGCGCGGAAAATTCTTCCTTACATGCCCCATTACAGAGAACTTCATTCCACGTCGGGCCGCCTCTGCAACCCGAAAGCCTGAAATAGCAGTTGGATATATTGCGAAAATTATTCAGACGGCCTTCTCCCCGCTCGCCGATGAAGGCACCGGCCTCGCCAGTAAAACCGCACCGCCCGCGCCCTTTCAACGATCGGCGACGCACCGGGCGGCTTGCTTCGACAAGCCCGGCGCGAAGTGAGGCTAATGTTCTTTTTGAAGAACAATAGAGCCAGTGAGTTGACCTTCGTCAGCGGACCTTGTGACGGCAGGCTTTCCGCCTCGGCCGCCGCCATGCGGACGACCGATCCGCCCAAGAAGGCATCACCTGCTCGAATTGCCTCCTTGACGGACAGCCCGTATTTTCCGCAAATATAAAATATATGACCGACGACGTGGACATCGCCCAGACCACGCGGACGCCGGCGCGCAGCGCCGGCCGGCTTGAATTTCGGACCAAGGCACAGATCGTTTTCGACGCCTTGCGCCAGCGGATCGTTGCCGGGATGTTGCAGCCCGGAACCCGCCTGCTCCTGCGCAGCGTGGCGGAGGAATTCGAGTGCAGCGAAATTCCGGTGCGCGAAGCGTTCCGGTCGCTGGCCGCCGTGGGAATGGTCGATCTGGTCCCGCACGGCGGCGCCCATGTTTCCGTCCTCCGCGCCGAGGACCTGATCGAATTGACGGAGATCCGCGCCCTGCTCGAGCCCGAGGCCAACGTCGCCGCCCTGCCGCACCTCGATGCGGAGGCCTTGGCACGGCTGGACCGGCTCTCGGAGGAGATGGAATCCGCCGCCGCCAAGCGGGATGGCGTCGCCTTCGGCCGGCTCAACCGCCTGTTCCACGGCCTGATCGTGGAACACTGCCCCAACCGCAGGCTGGTGGCGCTCATCAACGACGTATGGGAGCGGGCCGAGCGCGGGCGCGCCGTGTTCCGTAATGATGCAGCGCATCTCGAGGCATCCGTCTTGCAACATCGCGGGCTGCTCGCGGCCATTCAGGCGCGCGCCGTCGACGACCTGCGGCGGCTCTCCGCGGAACACAGCCATTTCGGCCTGGAGGCCGTCCGGCGGCTGGCGGCGAACTTCGGCGAGCCCTCACTTCATTGCCCAGAAGAACGATCATGACCGTATCCCAGATTGAAAGCAGCGTTTCATCGGTCGCCGTACCGTCCAGGAACTGGCGCCGCACGCTTGAGCGGATGAGCCCGCTGCTGCTTGTCGTCACCCTCATCGTGCTGTGGCAGGTGCTGGTCCGCTATTTCGAGGTGCCCGCCTTCCTGCTGCCGGCGCCGACTGACGTCGTGCGCCTGATGATCGACGAATGGCCGCTCATCCAGATGCACACGCTGTCGACGATCTGGAGCATCATCAGCGGCTACGCGGCGGCCGCGTTCTTTGCGCTTTTCGTCTCCGGCCTCATGATCCGTTATCCGCTGGTCGAGCGGCTGATCATGCCGATCTTCGTCGGCCTGCAGAGCGTGCCCAAGATCGCCATTGCGCCGCTCATTCTGGTCTGGGTCGGGGCCGGACCGGGCTCCAAGATCCTGGTGGTGGCCTCGATCGCGTTCTTTCCGATCGTCATCAACACCATGGCGGGTTTCAAGGAGGTCGATCGCGGCCTCACCGACGTGTTCCGCTCGGTCGACGCCACCGAACGGCAGATGTTCTTCCGACTCCGCCTGCCCTATGCCATGCCGTATATCTTCGCCGGCCTGCGCATCGCGACCACGCTGTCCGTGCTCGGCGCGATCGTCGCCGAATGGCTCGCCGCCTCGAACGGCCTCGGCTATCTCGTGCTCTCGGGCAGCTTCAACTTCAATACCGCACGATCCTTCGCGGCGATCATCATGCTCGCGGCGATCGGCACCACGTTTTTCGCATCGATGTCCTGGCTGGAGCGTCTGATTTCGTGGAAGCGCACCGGCAGCGACCAGACAACGCAGGTTTGATTGGCGGCGGCAGCGCCGATTTGGCAGGCTTCCTGCACGTCGCGCACGCGATTGATACAACAGCCGGACCATCCGGCCCGTAGTGGAGGTGGTGAATGAAGTTCACGCGCAAGCAGTTCCTGGCATCCGTTCTCGCCACCGCCGTCGGCGGAGCGATGGTGCCGTTCGCAACCGGCGTCGCTGCGGCCGCCGACAAGGTCACCATGCGTATCAATTTTACGCCATGGGCCATGCACACCCAGTATTTCGCCGGCAAGGCCAAGGGCATCTATGCCGCCGAGGGCATCGACCTCGAAATCCGGCCACCGTCGGCCGGCCAGCAGAACGAGGTGTTCATCGGCACCGGACGCGAGCAGTTCGGCGTCGCCAACGCGGACAGCTTCATCAAGGCGCGCGCCAGCGGCCTGCCGGTGGTCGCCCTGATGGCGGATCAGCCCGACACGCCGTTCTCGGTGATTACGCTCAAGAAGGCGAACATCACCAAGCCCGCCGACCTCAAGGGCAAGAAGCTGTCCTGGTTCCAGACCAACGTGCGGGGCCTCGTCGAGCCGCTGCTGGCGGCCGGCGGCCTCAAGCAGGGCGACATCGAATTCGTGAACGTCGCGCGCGGCGCCGAAGTGCAGATGCTGGCGGCCGGCCAGGTCGACGCCGTGTTCGGCTATCACTACGGTCAGGCGCTGACGCTCGACATGCGCGGCTTCCCGACCACCGTGATGAAGCTGAACGACTACGGCGTGCAGTTCTACGGCTCGGTGATCTACACCAGCGAGCAACTGCTGAAGTCGAATCCCGACCTCGTGAAGCGCTTCGTCCGCGCGACCCTGAAGAGCCTCATCTGGACCGCTGACAACAAGGAAGCGGCCATGGCGGAGATCATCAAAGTCGCGCCTGACCGCGATCTCAAGCTGGAGACCAAGAAGCTCGAGATCATCTACGGCCTCTACAACTCGCCCGACTACGCCGAGCGCTTCGGCGCGATGAACGACGCCAAGTGGCAGTCGTCCATCGACATTCTCGCGAGCTCGGGCGACCTGCCGAAGAAGCCGACGGCCAAGGAGATGTACACCAACGCAGTCATCGGCGGTCTCGACGAAGCGAAGACGCTTGCGCAGACCGTGCGCAAAGCGACTCACTGACGGAAGCATAGATGGCTGAAATGGCACTTGCGGGCGACACCGGCGTCGCCCGCCCCGTTTCCTCGATCGACATCGCGGGTGTCGAAGTCACTTACGGCGTCGGCACGGCCGAGCCCGTGACGGCGCTCGCACGAGTCGACCTCGACATTGCGGACGGCGCATTCGTCTCGCTGGTCGGCCCTTCCGGCTGCGGCAAGAGCACGCTGCTCAAGGTCGTCGCCGACCTGATGGCGCCGACCCGCGGGCAGATTTCGATCGGCGGACAGACCCCCGCCGACCTGCGGCGCTCGGGCCGGATCGGGCTGGTGTTCCAGCAGGCCAACCTGATGCCCTGGCTCACGATCGAGAACAACGCCCGGCTGCTGCGCGATCTCGTCGAGAAGCGCGGCGCCAATGTCGGCAAGTCCGACATCCGCGTCGAGGAACTGATCGAGGTGGTGGGGCTGAAGGGTTTCGAGACAAAGTATCCGCATCAGCTTTCCGGCGGCATGCAGCAGCGGGCAGCGCTGGCGCGGGCGCTCGCGCTCGACCCCGCCATCCTCCTGATGGACGAACCCTTCGCCGCGCTCGACGAGATCACCCGCGACCGAATGGCCTTCGAGCTGATGCGGATCTGGACGCGCTATCGCAAGACCGTGCTGTTCGTAACGCACAGTCTCGCCGAAGCCGTGTTCCTCTCCGACAAGGTCGTGCTGATGAGTGCGCGCCCCGGCCGCATCCATCGCATCTTCGACATCGACCTGCCCCGCCCGCGTGACCACGAGACCCGGCTCAGCGACCGGTTCCATCACATCGTCAGCGAAGTCAATCGCGAACTCTATAAAGTCATGAGCTGAGCGTCGCCGCGCAGCCGGAAGACGCTGAAACGCTACGGGAACGAGACGCCTGACATGATCGATTACGTTATCCGCAACGCGCGCTTGCACGGACGCGCAGAGCCCTCGCTCGACATCGGCTTTGCCAAGGGCCGCATCGCCGCCATCGAAACCAGTCTCGTTTGCGACGCGCCGTCCTTCGATGCCGAAGGTTGCCTCTGCTGCGGCGGGCTAATCGAGACGCATATCCATCTCGACAAGTCCCGCATCTATGACCGTTGCGCGCCGGAGCCGGCGCGAAGCATGGGCCAGCACGTCAAGCGCGTCTCCGAAATGAAGCACACCTTCACGGTGGAAGATGTGCGGGCGCGCGCCGAGGAGACGCTGAAGGGGTGCCTGAAGAACGGCACCACGCGGATGCGCACCCATGTCGAGGTCGATCCGCGCGTCGGCATTCGCGGCGTCGAAGGCGTGCAGGCGCTTGTCGACGACTACAAATGGGCCATCGACCTCGAGCTTTGTGTCTTCCCGCAGGAGGGGCTGACCAACAATCCCGGCACCGACGAACTGATGGTCGAGGGGCTCAAGCGCGGCGCGCGCGCCGTCGGCGCCGCACCCGGCTACGACACCGACCATCCGGGCCAGATCCGGCGCGTGTTCGAACTCGCGCGCGAATACGATGTCGAGATCGACATGCATCTCGACTTCGGCAATTCGCCCGACGATCTCGACACCGTGCTCGTCTGCGATCTGACGGAGGAATACAAGCTCGGCGGCCGCGTCACCATCGGCCATGGCACCAAGCTCTCCACGATGGAGCCGGAGCGGCAGAAGGCGATCGCGCGGCGGCTCGGGGACGTCGGCGTTGCGGTGACCATCCTGCCGGCGACCGATCTGTTTCTGATGGGCCGCGACCAGGAATACAACGTCAAGCGCGGGCTGGTAGACGCCAATCTGTTTGTCGAGCAGGGCTGCAACTGCTCAATCTCCAGCAATAACATTCTCAATCCGTTCACGCCGTTCGGCGACGGCTCGCTGCTGCGGATGGCGAACCTGCATGCCAACGTGCTGCAGGTCAGCCATTCGGAACAGATCGCCGAGTGCTTCGAGATGCTGACGACCCGCTCAGCCAAATTGATGAACTTGCCGGACTACGGCATCGCGGTCGGCAACCCGGCCGACGTGGTGGTGCTCGACGCCGTCTCGCCGTTCCAGGCTGTCGCCGAAATCCGTGCACCGCTCGCGGTCTTCAAGCGCGGCGCGCGCACGCTGACGCGTCCTCGCGCCGAACTGCATCCGCCGCGTCAGGCATGAGGGCGGTTGGGCAAGCCGACTACGGTTTTTTGTTCGCGCGCATGCGATAGCGCGCGAGGCGCGGCGAAACGCTTCCGACAACGGACGGCGGCAACGGAAACTATCAGCGCCGATGCGCGCATCGGTTCGAGCTTGCGGAACCACGCATCGTTGTGACCAACGCCGCCCCTACTAAGGTACTCCAAAAGATATAAGTTTTTCCACCTAATAGCGGCTTTCTCTGCAACCTGACTGCCTAATGTATTGCGCGATCGGGCGTTCTTACCGAACGTCGGCAGCAGGGCAGAAGCAGATGAAATCGGTTCAGCCGCTTATCATGTGCGGGGGCTCAGGGACGAGGCTTTGGCCCCTGTCGCGCGACACGCTGCCAAAGCAGTTCGCTCCGCTGCTCGGGCCCCGCTCCACTTTCCAGAATACATTGCTGCGGGTGAAGGGCCGTCCGTTCGCCGAGAGACCGCTGATCGTCGCCTATGCCGCCTATCGCTTTCTGATCGAGGATCAGCTTGCCGAGATCGGCATCGAGGCCGATCTGCTGCTCGAACCGAGCCGGCGAGACTCCGGGCCCGCCATCGTTGCAGGTTGCAGCCTGATTGCCGAGAAGCAACCGGACGCGCACGTGCTGGTGCTGGCCGCCGATCAGGTCATCCGGGATGTAGAGGCATTCCACACGGCGGTCGAAAGAGGCTGCGGTCCCGCCGACTCGGGGCACCTCGTGACTTTCGGGATCACGCCGACCTGTCCCGCGACCGCATACGGATACATTCAGTGCGGCAGTTCTCTCGACAACGGGACATTCTCCGTCGCACGCTTCGTCGAGAAGCCCGATCCCGTCGCTGCGGCGCGTTATGTTCTCGACGGCTATCTTTGGAACTCCGGCAACTTTCTGTTCCGCGCGGACGCGCTGCTGTCCGAATACAAGATGCGCTCGCCTGCCACCGTGGAAGTCGTGTCGCACGCGATCGCGAACGGTTCGCGCGCGGACGGTACGCTGCTGATGGCCGCCGGGCCGTTCGGCTCAGCTGAGGCGCAGGCGATCGACTATGCCGTCATGGAGCACACCGAGAAGGCCGTGGTCGTCCCGCTCTCCTGCGGCTGGTCCGATGTCGGCACTTGGGATGCGCTCTGGGCCGTCTCCGAACATGATGCCGATGGCAACGTCCGGCGCGGCGACGTCGAGATCATCGACTCGCAGGACTGCTACGTGTCCAGCGACGGGCGCCTCGCCTCCCTGCTCGGCGTGAGAGACCTCGTGGTGGTCGCGGAGCGCGACGCCATCCTCGTCGCTGATCGCGCGCGAAGCAGCGATGTCAAACGTATGCTGGACGCACTCCGGCGCACCGGCCGCAGCGAGGCCACCAGCCACGCACAGGTGCGTCGTCCCTGGGGTTGGTACGAAGTGCTCGGCCGGGGCTCCAGCCACCAAGTCAAGCATATCCTCGTACGGCCCGGCGGACGTCTTTCCCTCCAAAGCCACAGGCATCGCGCGGAACATTGGGTCGTCGTGCGCGGTCATCCGCTGGTGACGGTCGGCGAGGAGATGCGGCAACTAGCACCGCTCGATCACGTGTTCGTGCCGCTGGGAGCGGTTCACCGGCTCGAGAATTTCGGGCAGGAGCCTGTCGAGATTATCGAAGTCCAGTACGGCGACTATCTCGGCGAGGATGACATCATCCGGCTCGAGGATATTTATGACCGCGTATGATCATTGTGTCGGGAGTAACACGGCGGAATGCCGACGCTCCCCGAGACGCAATCGATGCGCTTGTTAGCACACCAACGACGTGCGGTGTGTTCTTGAGATGCCAGCGAAGCGCAACGCGGTTGTTATGCTGCGCGGTTCTGCGTTTCACCATACTGCGCTTCATCAATGCTGCAGGGCGACGTTTCAACGCGGACGACACAGAGCATGCTTTGGCCGCGCGCGAACCTTCCGCGCTTGCATCGCCTGCGATTGCCCGAATGTTGGACAGTTTATGACCGTTCGATATTATGTTTTGTAAAACGTGCGAACACTTTTTTGCGTGCCGCAATATTGCCCTTGCGATTAGGGCTTTAAACACGCTACAAAGTATTTACAGACGGTTATAGGGCTTCCGTCTGAGGGGCAAGAACCATCAGCATCGGGGGGCTGAAAAATGCACAATCCACATTATCCATCTCTGTGACCTGACGTCCTGGCGCAGCCGGGCGTGCACGCACTACGCACGTCAGGATTGATGCGCAGGCATCGCTCCCTTCCGAGGGCCAGGCTGCGACGCCATATTTAACACGCAAGACACGGTCACACTCCCGCTCTGACGGAAGACCCATCGCCTGAGACTCATCGCCAGCAAGCGATGAAGTGCGTGCAAGGGAATGCCGAGTCGCAGGGAACCGAGATGCTTCGTATTCTCATCGCCGACGATCACGGCCTCTACCGTCGCGGACTGCGGATAGCGCTCGAGGCGAGCGTGTCCGATGTGACCGTCATCGAAGCCGACAGCATGGATGCCGTGCTGACTATCCTTGAGGAGGGGGAAGGCGTAGACATCGCACTGATCGATCTCAACATGCATGGGATCATATCGTTCGATGTCCTCAAGGAAGTGCGGGAGAGCTATCAGAATACCCGCTTCGTCATCGTGTCAGCGTCGCGCAGCCGGGCTGACATTCTCGAAGCGTTGCGCTGCGGCCTGCACGGCTTCATTTGCAAGGCGCAATCCGAGGCAGAAATCACTGCCGCCATCAGCGATGTGATCTCCGGTCGCATCTATGTGCCGCCGCTGCTCGCAAAGTCGATCTCGGAAATGGATTTCAACAACACAGAGACGCCGCCTACGGAACAGCGCGGCACGGACCGGCACTTCGACGTGCGGCGGCTTACGCCGCGCCAGCGTGAGGTCCTCAAGCTGATGGCGGAGGGCCTATCGAACAAGGAGATCGCGCGCAGGCTTTCCATCGCCGAGGCGACGACGAAGATTCATGCCGGCGCGCTGATGCGCGTCCTGGGCGTGCGCAACCGCACCGAAGCGGCCGTGCTGGTCAAGAGCTGGATGGACGAGGACCGAAGCTGATCTCCGCATTCGACATCGAAGCGGAGCTGCCATATCTCGGCTCGTCGTAGGGCAGCACGAGCCTGTAGCGCAGACCATCGGCCAGAGGCTCGAGAACGGCGGACTCGCCGATAATGGGCGCTCCCGTGAGGCCGACGATGAACGAGCCATAGCCGCGCCGGTCGCCTGCTTCGAACTCCGGGCCGCTGGTCTCCGTCCATTCAAACACAAGCTTGCTTGTCGCCCCGTCGCGTCGCTCGAGATGCCAACGAATGTCCAGCTTCCCATTCGCGACGCTCAGCGCACCGTGCTTGACGGAATTGGTGGCGAGCTCATGGACGATCATCGCAAAGCTCTCGGCATTGCCGCCCGTCAACCGCAGCGGAGGCCCCTCGACGCTAACGCGCTCCTCCGCCTCGTATGGCGAGATTTCGAGAAGGACAAGCTCTTCGACCAGCGCCTCCTCCGCCAGTTCGCGGACCAGCAGATCGTGCGTCACCTGCAGCGCGGCGAGGCGTTGCACCAGAGCACGCTGATAGCTCGGGACGTCATCATAGTGTTGAGCGGTCAGGCGGACGACGGAGAGGATGACGGGGAACAGGTTTCCGATCCGGTGCCGCAGTTCATTGATGATGATGTCGCGATGTGCTTCGCCCATTCGCGCTTTCTCCGCCTGGTGGCTCAGGGTTCGGTCGGAGGAAATTCCCAGTATGCGCACCGCACCGTCGCAGTCCTCGCGGCGTCCGCGCATGTTGATCCAGCGCGCTTTCGCCGGCTCTGATCCGACCCGAAATTCGGCTTCGAACTCCGTGCTCCGGTCCTGCGCCTGCAGAAGCGTTGACCTCAAGGCTTCGCGATCTTCCGCATAGACGTGCTGGAGCAGTTCCTCGAGCCGCATCGCGGTTTGCGCAGGCAGACTGAAATTGGCCCAGAACGCATCTGTGCCCGAGATCTGCCGACTATCCGGATCGAGTTCCCAGGTCCCGAGCCCGCCCGCATCCAGAGCAAGCCGCAGTTGAAGTGCCTGGCGGTCAAGGGCGGCGGTCATCTCCACCAGATCGTGGACGTCCGTAAGGACGCCAAGCCAGCGCACGATCGTGCCGCTCTCATCACGCCAGGGCTGGGCGCGCCCCATGAACCAACGATACCGACCGTCGGATCGCCGCACGCGATGCCTGCATTCCCAGGGCTGTTCCTTGCGAATTGCTTCGGCCCACGACGCGCGCAACGGCTGCATGTCGTCGGGATGAATTGTTTGTTGCCAGCCGACGCCCTCCGCAGCCTCGGCCGAGAGGCCCGTGAACTCGCAATAGCGCAGGTTCACGTATTCGCAATAGGCGTCGGACCGCTGGATGAAGATCAGTTCCGGCACCGCATCGACGGTGATGTGAAAGCGCTCCTCGCTCTCCTTGAGACTGGCCTCCGCCTGCTTGCGGGCAGAAATGTCGACGCATACGGCGACCGCGCCCTTGATGCCCCCTTGTGCGTCCAGGACCGGCGCAGCGTTGACGAGGAGATGCGCGGAGCGGCCCTCCCGGAAGCGGACTTCGACCTCTTCGCCCGTTACCCGCTCTCCCTGCGCCGCGCGCTGCAGCGGCCGTTCTTCCGGCTGAATGTGGTGGCCATCGGTCCGATAGAGGAATGCGCCCCGCAGCGGCAGCGTCTCCAGTTCGGCCAGGGCTGATCCATCGACGGGCTCCAGTTCGAACAGCTCCCGCGCCACGGCATTGGCCGCCGCATGGCGCGTCAACGGATCGTAGCTCAGGAGAATTGCGGCAGGGACGGTGTTGAGCAGCGCCTCGAGCTCGGCGGTACGCGTTGACAGCGCGGCCTCGACGGCTCTTCGGGCGGTATCGTCCTGCAGAAGCATGATGAATTCGCCTGGCCGCCCCCTCCCATTGTCAACGGCTGACAGCGTCTGTCTCGTCCATGCGACCGTCTGATCGCGCCGCATCACCCGCCTCTCGGCGGTGTAGAATGGGCGCGATCCTAGCGCCAGTTCGCGCGCCTTGCCCTGATCGACATCAGCGTCTTGCGGATGCGTTATTTTGCCGGGACCGAGACGTGCCAGTTCCTCGCGCGGATAGCCGGCAATTTCGCAAAGGCGATCGTTGAAGGACAGCCACGCGCCGTCGGCCGAAACGCGCGCTATCCCGACGCCCGCCTGCTCGATCGCGGTTTCAATCTGTGCCGCCCCTGCCAATTGCTTCGCGAGACTGTCGCGCGAGGCCGCGAGTTCTGCGGCCAGCTTTTGGCTCCTGCGCCTCTGGTATTCGAACGAGACAGCGCAGGTCAGGCCGACGATAAAGAAGAGAGCGATGTTCTGCAGACTGATGGGCGAAGCCGCCGGCTGGGAAAAGCCCGCCCCGAGCGAAAGCCCGATGGCCAGCAATGCGGGACCAAGGCCCGCCGCGAGCGATGTGATTACGACGGCAGGGATATAGGTAGCCAGAATCTCTATCTCGGTCAGGACCGGATCGAACCAGAGGTTTACCCCGGTGGTGAGACCGACCGCTGCCAACGGCAACAGGAAACGCCACACATCCGCGATGCGCGGGCTGCGCCTCAATAGACCGTTGGTGGCGTCACCTCCAGGCACTGTTGTCATGCTTGAGATAGCCGAGCGAGAACGGATCTGATTGAATTATCGTTTATGTGACAACTTTCGCACGAAATAGTCGAAAAGGCCGCATAAACCGTCTGTTAAGGCTAACACCAGTCGATACCACCGCATCCCTAGCTAAGAAGGACTAGTCCTCGCGCGCTATGGCGCAAATCGCTGTGGTAGATCGTACGTAAGATTTTAGCGGCGGAAAGGATTTATTAAGATATTGAAGGTGCTGCGTAAGGAGTATGTCGTGAAACGTATAGTAGATACGATGCTTCTGGCGTCGAACGCGTTTTTACGCGAAGGTGTGGTGAGCGTCCTCGCACGGACCCAGTACCGGGTTGTGTCGAGCGGATCCGATCCCGCCGAACTGCGTTGTCCTGCCACCAATGAGCACCCCGCCGTCCTCATTGTGGCGTCCGACGCTAACCCCATCGAAGTTGCCCAGGTGGTGGGTGGCCTGCGATCCCTGCACGAGAATGTGCGCATTGTGGTTCTGGCCCGCGCCTGCGATGCCAGCGCCTGCGCCCAGGTCCTGCAGGCGGGCGCCGTTGCCTACCTTAAAATGGGCATCAGCGCCGATGCGCTGCTCAAGTGCCTCGACCTTGTCCTGTTCGGCGGCGTCGTCCTGTTCCCGGACGCGACATCGAACCTGACGGAGGCACCGAAGAAGCCGGAACCGGAGACCGCCGAGATCGCGGCCGAAGGACTGCCGGGACCGCAACTGGATAAAACGGCGCAGCACCTCTCCCAACGCGAACGGGAGATCCTCGGGTGCATTGCGCACGGCGACTCCAACAAGGTCATCGGCCGGCATCTGGATATCGCCGAAGCAACCGTAAAGGTGCACGTCAAGGCTATCCTGAGGAAGATCAATGCGCGCAATCGCACGCAGGCGGCCATCTGGGCCATGACTGGTACTGGACCCACTACCGGACCCCAGCCTGTCGCGCAGGAAGCCCGCCCGATCGACAGTTCGCAGGCTCGCCTGCGACGCTGGCAGCCGCCGGAAGCGCGCCCCCTGGGTCTCGTCATCGACCGGAAGCGTTGAGCCGGGCGCGCCGGCGCCCGGCGTCCTGGCCGCATTCCGGGTCACATCCGAGTTCCGTACGCAAGGGCGAAGCTCGGATGTGACTCGATTGCGACGAGACTCGATTGCAGAGTGGCTCGATCACAGCGTGACTCGATTGCGTGGAGAAGCGGCCGCACCGCCGTCCTCTGCCCGACCCGCGCCTTTGGCGAAGGCGCCGCGCATCATCACAACCACAAAGTAGCGCTTCGGATCGATGCAGGTGGACCGCTGCATCGTTCCGGCATGACGGCACGTCGCGGATTTTTGTCAGTGACGAACGCTGGCTTTCAAAATGTGATCTGCTGCGTTGCGCAGCTTCACGCGATCGACATGGCGCAGTGGTGACGGCCATCGTTCTCAACTGCGATCGGAATCGTCTTTGAGATTCCATCCTGCACGCACGACCGAGCAGTTCGATCCGCCTGAAACCTTCCGATGCAGATAAATTGTTTGTGTGATGCACGCGCGGACGCTTTGTCGCTTGTGCCGCAGCCCTTCGTAGTTTCACGTAGCCGCGCGATCAGGCTCTCCATGCGCTCGCCGGTACCACCGTGCTGAATCGTGACGTTCCTGCTGCAGCATAGCGGCGCGCGGGTCAGGTTAAACGCTTCATTCCAAACACAATACATCCGCGATGTCCGCTGCAGCCGAGAGAAATTTTCACTTGCCAGCACTGCGAGCATGACGTCTTCGCGATGTTGCAATTGAACGCCGGCAACAAGTGACATGTGTTTTCACATGCCTGTTGAACGGACTTGTTTCTCGACACTCTCTCCCCTAGGAAGATGGGTGTCATATTAGTGTAGCTGTACAGTAGACGCCGCCTCAGTCTGAATTTGGGCTTCGATCCGAAAACCTGCAAATGGCCGTCAAAAGTATACGAGCACGCCGCGAAGGCCGCCTGCCACACCTCCTGAGTTTGGGGTGGTTTATTGCGGCCGTGCTGCTCGTCATGCACTGGCTTGCGCCATACCCCGAGCAGTTCGGCGCAGGCTTCTCGGACGACGACCTGTCTTACTTCCCGTACTACCGCGCGGCGGATCGCGGTCTCCAGCAACGCTATCTGCTCACTGACACGGGCCTCGCCGTCGCCAAGTCGCAAGTCGTCAAGCAGACCGCGGCGGCAGCCAGCAACCCGATCGCGTTGCGTTCGCAGGTTGCTGAACTCGTCGTGCCACAGACGTCGACGACGCTCGTTCGACGCCTCGACGATCAGATCGTCACTTCTCACTCCTCACGTGTCTATTCGGCGCGCGCGCCGCCATCCGACATCGGATAGAGCGCCGGTCTGCGACCGGAGCGGTCTCATCGGGTCATTCGTTTGACCTGATTTCAGGGGCGGCGATGAACGCCGCTCCGTGAAGAGATCATCGTCAGACACACCAGACGCGGAAACGCATCGTATCTCACGACGCTCGACGTCGCGGCGCGCCTTGTCGGCACCGCGCGTGGGAGTTGCTCGTGCGGCGATGGGAGGACCCGCGTGCAACGGATCAATTGACATGTACTCACGTGACTATCGCGACATCGCCGGGGGGGCGTTGCTCGTAATTGCCGGCCTATGGGTCGGCATCCACTCGATGACAAGTTTCGATGTCGGCCAGATGAACCGGATGGGGCCGGGCATGTTCCCCGCCGTGCTCGGATTTCTGCTGGCGGGCCTCGGCGTCATCATCACGCTGCCTGCGTTCTTCCGCGCAGGCGAAAAGATCGAGATCGACTGGAGACCGCTGTTCTTCATCGTGATCGGTGTCCTCGCCTTCGGGCTCACCGTGGCTCAGTTCGGCATGGTCCCCGCGATCATGCTGCTGACCGTCGCAGGCGTATTCGCGGACAACAAGCTCGGCGTCATCGGCGCATTCGCGCTGGCAGTCGCCCTGTCCGTCATCGCCTTTGTGATCTTCCGTCTCGGCCTCGGCATTGTCCTTGAGCCCTTCAGGTGGCCCTTCTGATGTCTTTCCTCGACAATCTCATCCTCGGGCTCAACGTAGCCTTTTCGTGGGACAATCTGTTCTACTGCTTCCTCGGCGTCACGATGGGCATGTTCGTCGGCGTCCTTCCGGGCATCGGCGGACTGGTCGCAATCGCGCTCCTGCTGCCGATGACCTTCTATCTCGATCCCGTCGCCGCGATCGTCATGCTCGCCGGCGTGTTCTACGGCTCGACCTATGGCGGATCGATCGCCTCGATCCTGCTCAACGTGCCGGGCGCTCCGAACACGGCGGTGACCTGTCTCGACGGCTATCCGATGACCCAGCAGGGCCGGGCCGGCGTCGCTCTCCTGATGACGACCGTCGCGTCGTTCTTCGGGGGCAGCGTCGGCATCCTCGCCATGATGCTGTTCTCGCCGCTGATCGCGAGCGTAGCCCTCCAGTTCGGAGCGGCGGAGTACTTCGCGCTGATGCTGCTGGGCCTCGTCGCGGCGTCCTCGATCTCGCAAGGGTCGGCCGTCAAGGGCATCGCGATGGTTGTTCTGGGCATCATCTTCGGGGTGGTCGGGACGGACGTGAATACGGGTATCGCGCGCTTCACCTTCGGGATCCCCGAGCTCTACGACGGCATCGTGATCGTCGCCATCGCCATGGGCCTCTTCGGCATCGCCGAGGTGATCTACAGCGTGACGCGGGTCAAACCCGGACAGCTCCGGGCGAAGGACATCACGATGCGCTCGATGATTCCGACGCGGGACGATGTCCGCCGTTCCTGGGGCCCGATGATCCGGGGCTCAACAGTCGGCTCGTTCTTTGGCGTGCTTCCCGGTGTCGGCGGCTCGATCGCGGCCTTCATGGGATACGCCGTCGAAAAACGCGTCTCGTCCTCGCCGGAGCGGTTCGGCAAGGGCGCGATCGAAGGCATCATGGGGCCTGAATCCTCCAACAACGCGGCGGACCAGACCTCGTTCATCCCGACCCTGACCCTCGGCATTCCCGGCAACGTCACGATGGCGCTGATGCTGGGCGCGCTGATGATCCACGGCATCACGCCGGGGCCGAACTTCGTGGTGGAACGGCCGGACATGTTCTGGGGGCTCATCATGAGCTTCTGGATCGGCAACCTGATCCTGGTGGTGTTCAACATCCCGCTGATCGGGCTGTGGATCCGGGTTCTCGCGGTGCCATACCACATGCTGTACCCCGCGATCCTCATGTTCGTGTGCATGGGCGTCTACGCGGTCAACAACAGTGCGTTCGACGTGCTGATGGTCCTGATGTTCGGGGTCCTCGGCTACGCCATGCGGGTTCTGGACTTCTCGCCGGCGCCCCTGATCCTCGGGTTCGTGCTCGGGCCGCTGATGGAAGAGAATCTGAGGCGCGCCCTGCTCATCTCGCGCGGCGACTTCATGGTGTTCCTGGAGCGGCCGATCAGCGCCGTTCTGGTCGTCTCCACGGTCCTGCTGGTCGCATGGATGGTGTGGAGCGATTTCCGCCGCGGGGCCAAGCTCGGCTCGGCTGAGGCGAAATAGTCGCCTCGCACGCAAAGACGAGGCGGGACTGGCGGCCAGTGTCTGGCGTCAGTCCCGCCTCACCAAAATCCGCCAACAGCTACGACGCGGTATCGGGACTGCCGGTGATTTTCGCGATCCACAATCCTTCAAACCGTTGCACAGCCGGCATCTTCGGCAGCTACAGAAGATTGACGGACGGATGCGCAGGTGCGTCAGATTTTATCTGGCATCCCAGCCGTTGCAGCGACTATAGAATTGTACGCATTGGTGAATCCCGGTCGGTCCTGCCGCCACTTTCATCACCCAGGTTCAACTCCAGCATAAGCGGGGACCCTACCCATGGGGCATAGCAGCCAAATTGTCTTTCTGGTTGCGCTGCCCTTTCTGGGGTCGATCTTTGCCGCGCTGCTGTCGCCGAATGCGCGCAACGCCGAGGCCTGGCTGGCAGCGAGCGTGGCCGTCGCCGGGCTTGCAATCACCCTCGCGCTCTATCCCTCGGTATCGGGCGGCGGGGTGGTCCGATACACCGCGGACTGGGTTCCGGCGCTCGGACTTTCATTCTCGCTGCGATTGGACGGCTTTGCCTGGCTTTTCTCGGCGCTGATCACCGGCATCGGGCTGCTGGTGGTGATTTATGCCCGCTACTACATGTCGCCGAAGGATCCGGTAACGCGCTTCTATGCCTTTCTGCTGGCCTTCATGGGCGCGATGCAGGGCGTCGTTCTCTCCGGCAATCTCATCCTGCTGGCCGTCTTCTGGGAACTGACCAGCATCTTCTCGTTCCTCCTGATCGGATACTGGCACCACAATCAGAGTGCCCGGGACGGGGCGCGGATGGCGCTCACCATCACCGGAACGGGCGGCCTCTGCCTGATGGCGGGCCTGATCCTGATGGGCCAGATCGTCGGAAGCTACGACCTCGACGTCGTGCTCGCATCCGGCGAGTTGATCCGGTCCCACGATCTCTACCTGCCCGTGCTCATTCTCGTGCTGGCCGGCGCGCTGACAAAAAGCGCGCAGTTCCCGTTCCAGTTCTGGCTCCCCAACGCCATGGCGGCGCCGACACCCGTATCTGCATACCTCCATTCGGCGACAATGGTGAAGGCGGGCGTATTCCTGCTCACGCGCTTCTGGCCAGTGCTTTCAGGAACGCCCGAATGGTTCTACCTGGTCGGGTTTACTGGCCTCACCACGCTGCTGCTCGGCGCCTATTTCGCGATCTTCCAGCAGGACCTCAAAGGGCTTCTGGCCTATTCGACCATCAGCCATCTCGGCCTGATCACGGCGCTCCTGAGCTTCGGCAGCCCGCTCGCCTGCGTTGCCGCCATTTTCCACATGGTCAACCACGCCACCTTCAAGGCGTCGCTGTTCATGGCGGCCGGGATCATCGACCACGAGGCCGGCACCCGCGACATGCGGCGCCTGAGCGGCCTGTTCTCGGCCATGCCGATCACGGCGACGCTGGCGATGGTCGCCAGCGCGGCGATGGCCGGCGTGCCGCTGCTCAACGGCTTCCTGTCGAAGGAGATGTTCTTCGCAGAAGCGCTCGTGGAGCATCAGAGATCCTTCCTGGATACCGCAGCGCCCTATGTCGCGACGCTGGCCAGCGCCTTTGCCGTCGCCTATTCGCTGCGGTTCATCCACACGGTGTTCTTCGGCCCGCCGCCCCACAACTTGCCGCGGACGCCACATGAGCCGGCGCGATGGATGCGCCGCCCGGTCGAACTGCTGGTGATCGCCTGCGTCCTCGTCGGCACGGTGCCCGCGATCAGCATCGGCGGCATCCTGCAGACCGCGGTCCAGTCCGTCCTGCAGGAGCGGACGCCCTATTACAGCCTGTCGGTCTGGCACGGCTTCAACCTGCCGCTGCTCATGAGCTTCATCGCGCTCGTGGCCGGCATCGTGCTGTACTGGTGCCTGCGCGGCTACCTGCGGACCTGCGAGGAAGGCCCTCCGCTGTTCCGCCATCTCCGCGGCCAGCGCATTTTCGAACGCATCATCGTCGCGGTGAGCTGGCGCTGGGCGCGTCTCGCAGAGGGCTTCCTGACCACGCGGAACCTGCAGCCGCAGCTCTTGCTGATCGTGGCATTCGCGATCCTGGCGGCGACATGGGCGACCTGGGGCGCGCGAGCGGTCATGCCCGGCTTCTCGGCGCATGGCGTGGACCCGGTGCTCGCCGCGATGTGGGCCGTTGGCGGCTTCTGCGCGGTCGCGGCCGCCTACCAGGCCAAGTTCCACCGCCTGGCTGCGCTCATCATGATGAGCGGGGCCGGACTGATCACCTGCCTGTCCTTCGTCTGGCTGTCGGCGCCCGACCTCGCGGTGACGCAACTGCTCGTCGAGATCGTAACGACGGTTCTCATTCTGCTCGGCCTGCGCTGGCTGCCGAAGCGGGACGCGGAGATCGATCGCGCGCAGGACGTCAAAACCCGTCTCCGGCGCGTCCGCGACTTCGGCATGGCGATCTGCGGCGGCCTCGGCGTCGGTGGCCTCGCCTATCTCATGATGCTGACGCCGCTGCCGCCGTCGGTCGGCGACTATTATCTCGAGCGCGCCTATAGCGAGGGTGGCGGCACCAATGTCGTGAACGTCATCCTCGTCGACTTCCGCGGCTTCGACACCATGGGCGAAATCCTCGTGCTGGCGATCGTCGCGCTGACGGTCTTCGCCCTGCTGCGACGCTTCCGGCCGGCAGACGACAGCAAGGAGGCGCCGGTTCAGCAGAAGGAGCAGGAGGAGTTCGACCGCACCCGCAGGGACCGCGAAGTGGGTGACACCCTCAAGGACTACCTGCTGGTGCCGTCCGTCATCATGCGCTGGATGTTTCCGGCCATCGTGCTGCTGGTGGCCTATATCTTCCTGCGCGGGCACGACCTTCCGGGCGGCGGCTTCGCGGCCGGCGTCGCCATGGCGATCGGCTTTCTGCTGCAATACCTGGCCGGCGGCACCCGCTGGGTCGAGGAGCGGCTGCGCATCCTGCCTGTCCGCTGGATCGGCACCGGCCTGATACTGGCCGTATGCACGGGTCTGGGCTCGATCGTGTTCGGCTACCCGTTCCTGACCTCCTACTTCCAGTACACGGAAATACCCTTCGTCGGAAAAATGCCGACCGCCTCGGCGCTGCTTTTCGACCTCGGTGTCTTCAGCCTGGTGGTCGGCGCGACCGTCCTGATGCTCATCGCGATCGCGCACCAATCGCTGCGCGTGAAGCCCACAAAGGCCAGCAATCCGTCGAAGGTTGAGGCAGACTGATGGAACTCGTTATCGCCATCGCCATCGGAACGCTGGCCGGATCCGGTATCTGGCTGGTCCTGCGTCCGCGCACCTACCAGCTTGTCATTGGCCTCGCGCTGCTCTCATACGCGGTCAATCTCTTCATCTTCAGCATGGGCCGCTTGCGGATCAATGCGGCTCCCGTGCTGGACGGCGCGCAGCACGTTGACCCCACGGCCTATACCGACCCACTGCCGCAGGCGCTCGTCCTCACCGCGATCGTGATCGGATTCGCCACCACCGCGCTCTTTCTCGTCGTCCTGATCGTCTCGCGCGGCCTGACCGGGACGGATCACGTCGACGGAAGGGAGCACTGAAGATGGGGTCGGCACCCGCCCACATCACCATCGCCCCCATCCTGATCCCGCTGCTCGCGGGAGCCTTGATGCTGTTCTTCGAGGACCGCGAACGCCGGATAAAGACGGCGCTGTCCTTCATATCGATCGTCAGCCTGCTGGTGGTCGCGGCGCTGATCCTGCGCCGGGTTCACAACGGGGACGAGACGCTGGCTCTCGTCTACCTGATCGGCAACTGGCCGGCGCCGATCGCCATCAACCTTTACGCGGACCGTCTCTCCGCCATCATGCTGGCGACGACCGCCGCCCTCGCCCTGCCGGCGATGCTGTTCGCGACCGAACGCTGGGACAAAGCGGGGCCGCACCTGCATTCGATGTTCCAGTTTCTGCTGGTCGGCATAAACGGCGCATTCCTGACTGGCGACCTGTTCAACCTGTTCGTCTTCTTCGAAGTCATGCTGGCCGCCTCTTACGGCCTCATCCTCCACGGCGGCGGCGCGGTGCGGGTGCGGCCCGGCCTGCATTACATCGCCATCAACCTTGTCGCCTCGCTGTTCTTCCTGATTGGCGCGGCGCTGGTTTTCGGCTCCGTCGGCAGCCTGAACCTTGCCGAGATCGCACTGCGCGCCGGCAGCCTCGAGGGCTTCGCGCGGCCCGCGCTGCATACCGGGCTGGCGCTGCTCGGGCTCGTCTTCCTCATCAAGGCGGGCATGTGGCCGTTGGGCCATTGGCTGGTGCCGGCCTATTCGGTGGCGGCCGGGCCGGTGGCGGCCATCTTCACCGTGCTCAGCAAGGTCGGCATATATTCGCTGCTTCGGCTCGCGCTGCTGCTGCCGGGAGACGGCGCGGCGTTCGGCGCTGCGGTCATCTTCATCGGCGGCGCGGCGACCCTCATCTTCGCGTCCATCGGCATCCTGGCTTCGCAGTCGATGAAGCGCGCCTGCGCGTATTTCGTGCTGCTTTCGTCCGGCACGCTTCTGGCGACCTTCGGCCTTTCGCAGCCCTCGACCACCGCCGCCGCCCTGTACTACCTTCTGAGTTCGACGTTTGCGGTTGGCGCCTTCTTCATGCTGGTCGAACTTCTCGAACGCGAACAGGACACCGCCTCCGACGTTCTGGCCGTGACGCTCGAGGCCTATGGCGGCGGTGAGGCGGAGACTGAAGCAGACGCCGAAGTCGGCAAGATCATGCCGAGCGCGCTGGCGGTGCTCGCCATCGGCTTCGGCCTGCTTTCGCTGGTGCTGATCGGCCTGCCGCCACTCTCCGGATTTCTTGCCAAGTTCGCCATCCTGACCGGGATCATCGGGCCCGGAGCCGAGAACCTCACCGTCAAGGCGCCGATCATCGTGACATTGGCGGTG
>Ga0182739_1000674_pt1 | contig 40990 bp, 39 predicted proteins | sample eDN5th30CBELigBY_FD_128873 | JGI IMG/M metagenome (GOLD analysis project Ga0182739, IMG submission 128873) | Enriched backyard soil microbial communities from Emeryville, California, USA - eDNA 5th pass 30_C BE-Lig BY (version 2) (version 2) | ecosystem: Environmental > Terrestrial > Soil >... | reverse complement strand
ATCGGTGGTAAGAATAATGCTACAGGGCTGAGTTAACGCCGCTAATCCCTGAATGGCCGCGGTCAACTCCATACGGTTATTAGTGGTATGAAGCTCTGCGCCTTTCAGTTGTTTTTCATGCTGATTATAACGCAATAATACACCCCAACCACCCGGTCCTGGATTGCCACGGCACGCACCATCTGTATAAATTTCGACTTCTTTTTTCATTGATTATTATTACGGGTTGAGGGTTCGGCCAGCGGTTTGCTTATCACGTAGCGCCACCAATTTTTTACTTTTTGACTCAAAGGAGTCATTGCTGGAATCCTTTTATGAGCGACAATTAAATAACAAGCTCCGCAATTTGGCCAGCAAAATTTACCTAAATTTTCCATAAAACCTAATTTATTCATCATCCCGGAATGCTGAATTAAGGGGCGGAAGAAAAAGGTCTTTAATTGTTCAATTTCGCAACCTGATCGCCTTAACCAGTAACGGATTTTATAAAAACTAGGTAATTGGCTGGACGGAGGCTTGCCATTTGATAATGCTCTTAAACTATTTGCAGTAAATCCTAAAATAATTATCCGTCCTTCACCTGCGGTAACTCGCGCCGCCTCACGCAAAATAGTGGGGTACTGGCTGGTGCAATCCACAATATGTGGCAAAATAACCACATCAAACGTCTCATTACCAAAAGGTAACTCCCTAAAATCAGCAACGGCAGAAATAGACTCAGCAGAAACTTGCTGTTCGAGTATACATTTGTACATGATACGGCTAGCAGATAGCCAATCATGATGGTCTTTGCCAAGCTGTAGCAAATGATTACCTGGTGTCCCATTCAGTAATTGACTCATATGCAATTGTTCGGCACTTGCAATTTCTCTGCCTACTACCGATTGATACCACAACTGCAGCTGTTTTTGATGCGTCAGTAAATCCAACATATGGCTATATTTTCCTGTTAAGGATACATATTAAAATTAATTAAGAGCCTATTGCAATTCCTAAACCAAAATTATTTTGCTAACATGATGCTCAACTTTTTACCAAGGACCCGTGTCCTATCGCTTAGCTTTCTAAGCCAATCCCTCCTGGCTTTGCTTAGAAAACCAACCTTGACCCTCCGTGGCCAAAGCGCTACAGCGGGGCAGAGTATACTTTGCCTGCTACCGCTTTCGCCCATCGTACTCATACACTGCGTGCGATGGAGACCTCGCCTTAGCACTACCCGATTTTTTAAAAAGTTGAGCAGTGCGTTTGGCTATTTAATATATTTAGGTTAACTTATCAGTATTATAGCTAAATTAGCTAAACTAAATGAAAACCATGATAACAGTACAAGCTATCCCAGCGTTTACGGATAATTATATTTGGTGTGTTATTAACCAACGACACCGAGCCGCGCTGATTATTGATCCAGGTGAGGCAAAACCCGTACTCAATTATCTTAATCGGCACAACCTAAGCCTGAGTGCGGTTTTTATTACGCATCATCATGGGGATCATTGTGCTGGCTTAAAAACTTTATTAGCTCACTATCCCGCTCCAGTCTATGGTCCTAAGTTTGAGCCTATTGATGAAGTAAGCCATCTTGTTGCAGAACCGCAAGAGATTGTTTTATCTCAGCTGGAATTAACTTTTAAGGTATTAGATACCCCTGGACACACCAAGGGGCATATCGTATTTTATAGCGATGAAATGCTCTTTTGTGGAGATACCCTATTTGCCGCGGGCTGTGGCAGACTATTCGAAGGAAGTCCTCTGGAAATGTTTACTTCGCTACAAAAACTGACAGCCCTACCCGATAGCACCAAAATTTACTGTAGCCATGAGTATACCGAGGCGAACCTCAAATTTGCACAAGTCGTAGAACCGCATAATATTACCATAAAAAACAAACTGCATACAGTGAACCAACTCAGGGCGCATCATTTAATTACCCTACCTAGTACCCTAGCCGAGGAAAAATTGACTAATCCCTTTTTGCGCTGCCATATTCCAGAGATTATCCAGGCAGCGCAAGCTTATGCTAATCACCCATTAACTAGCCAAACGGAGATTTTTGCTACCATCCGGGCATGGAAAAATAACTTTAAAGCTTGACCTTTTAGTTTTCGACTCGTAATATCCGGGAATGATGAGAAAAGCAGCGTATTTATTCATCGGTATCGCTAGTTTTAATTTGTTCATAAGTTTACTGGACAAACCATTACAAGCAGCGCAAGCATCAATAATAACTCAAATCTCAGCCAAAGATACCGAGATAAACATTCAGCCAGGTGTTAGCGATAGTTTATGGTCGGTACTTGCTAATAATTTTAGCCTTAACTATCCTGTGACACCCCAGATTCAAGCTCAGATAGATTGGTATTTACAACACCCTGCACAGTTGTATCAACTGGCAAATCAAGCAACGCCTTACCTTTATTACATTTACCAAAAGGTAATGGCCTATCAAATGCCGGCTGAAATTGCTCTATTACCTATGGTAGAAAGTAATTACAACCCCTTCGTATACTCTTCTGCGGGTGCAGGCGGCCTTTGGCAACTCATGCCAAACACCGCGGCGGGACTGGGTATACGCCAAAATTGGTGGTATGATGGGCGCCGCGATATAGTCGCCTCCACCAAGGCTGCCTTAGATTATCTAGATTACTTACAAGCCCTTTTTGATGGCAATTGGTTGCTAACTTTCGCAGCTTATAACTCGGGCGCTGGAGCAGTTCAGCAAGCTATTAATAAAAATACACAGGCCGGTCTTCCTACTGGTTTTTGGTTATTGCCTCTACCTCAACAAACTCAAAACTATGTACCCAAACTTTTAGCACTCGCCGCCATTATAAAAGAACCCGAAAAATATGGGATTAAACTACCCTTAGTAAAAAACGAACCCTACTTAGAAACCGTAGACGTGGGTAGCCAAATTGAGCTAGCCGAAGCCGCAAAACTAGCGGGAATGGATTTGGCTACTTTATATAGGCTTAATCCGGGCTATAAGCATTGGGCCACCGATCCCAATGGTAAACATAGGCTTTTACTACCTATAGATGTTATTGATGACTTTAAAGCAAAATTAGCGCGTTTACCTACGGAGAAACGGGTTAAATGGGATAAATATGCGGTGCAGCCGGGTGATAATCTCAAACAGATAGCCAAAAATTTTAATCTCAAACCCGAACTCGTTAAGGAAATTAATGAATTAAGCTCAGACTTTGTTGAAGTAGGTAGAGTATTACGCTTACCGCTAGGTTCTCGAGGGCTTAAGTATTTACCCGAGGCAGCCTATTTGAAAACGGCTAAAGCCGCTAACAGCAAAGCCATTATTACCGCGCCCATGCAATTAGCGGTTAAAGCAGCCGCTGCTAAAGTAGAGCCTACTAACTCAAAACCAGCCGACAGTAAATTACAGCCGGTGCAAACCGAGATAATTAATCCAACGCCGATTAAGGCTACGCTACAAGCTACGGGTAATAAAATTCTACATATTGTTCAGGCAGGCGAAAGCTTATGGTCTATCGCTAGGAATTATCAAGTTCGGCGGGCTTTGCTTTGCCAATGGAATGATTTACTGCCAGATGAGCAACTTTTTGAAGGCGATCAATTAGTTATTTATAAGTAAGTATTTCACCTAAATATTTCAGACCGTTGATCTAAACAGACTTAATGCTATACATATTCCCTAAATTTTGCCACTATAACCCCATTTAATTTAGTTATTGAAACCATGTTTAAACGTTTACTAATCGCCAATCGCGGTGAAATTGCCTGCCGAATCATACGCACGGCTAAAAAATTGGGAATCACCTGTATTGCAGTTTATTCCGAAGCCGATGTAGAAGCTCAGCACGTAAAACAAGCCGACGAAGCTTATTGCATAGGCCAGGCACCAAGCCAAGATAGTTATTTAAATATTAACAAACTTATTAAACTAGCCAAACAACAACAGGTTGACGCTATTCACCCCGGTTATGGTTTTCTTTCGGAAAATGCAGATTTTGCTACAGCATGTGCTAAAGCCGGTATCATTTTTGTAGGCCCTTCTGCCAAAGCGATTGAGCTGATGGGTAATAAAAATCAGGCTAAACGTCTCCTTGCTGCTGCAAATATTCCTTTTCTACCCAGCTACTATGGCCAAGCTCAAGATCAAGCTAGTTTACAAAAGGCTGCCGAGCAAATAGCTTATCCCGTTTTACTCAAAGCCGCGGCAGGTGGTGGCGGCAAAGGGATGCGCGTGGTAAGGCAAGCATCTGAATTCGCAACTCAATTAGCCGCCGCTAAACGTGAGGCCTTGAATAGTTTTGGCAACGATGAAATTTTAATTGAAAAATTTTTAACAACTCCACGTCATATTGAGGTACAGATCTTTGCCGATCGGCAGGGTAATATTGTGCATTTATGGGATAGAGATTGTTCTATTCAGCGCCGCTACCAAAAAGTAATTGAAGAAGCCCCGGCTCCTAATATTCCAGCGTTAGTCAGAGAGCAGTTACATCTCACCGCTATCAAAGCAGTCAAAGCCATTGATTATGTAGGTGCGGGCACCATAGAATTTTTACTTGATGAACACCATGCCTTCTATTTCATGGAAATGAACACTCGTTTGCAAGTTGAACATCCCGTCACAGAAATGATTACGGGTTATGATTTAGTAGAATGGCAACTTAATATAGCAGCGGGAGAACCGCTACCCGTCACTCAGGCCGATATTAAAATTCAGGGGCATGCGATAGAAACTCGCATTTGCGCCGAAAATCCGCAGCAAGATTTCTTACCATCGTCCGGTAAAATTCACTTTCTACAATTTCCAACAGCGACCGCCACAACTCGTATTGATAGCGGTATAGTAGCGGGCGATACCATTCCCTCTTATTACGATTCCTTATTAGCGAAACTCATAGTACATGGGGCATGCCGGGAACAGGCTATCACACGCTTAACTCAAGCCTTAAAGGATTGTCATATCGTGGGTATCCATACTAACCTGCCATTACTAAAAAAATTAGTTAGGCTAAATGATTTTACACAGGGAAGCGGGTATACTCATCTTATTGCTCGACATCAAACTCAACTATTAACTAGCGTCAAGGTTATTCAGCCAAGCGCATGGCTAGCGATAAGTCTGTTTATACTCTTAGAACAACAGCAAAACGTAATTAAGCAAGCTCAATTGCATACAGCAGCTTATTCACCTTGGCATGCAACCGATGGCTGGCGATTAAATACTCAACCCTATAGCCAAACTATTGAACTGCAAACTGGGCAGCAGCAGTGTGCCTTGCAAATTATTTATTCAGTTTCCGGCTATATCATTAAGCTGCAAGGAAAATCTTATCAAGTCAAGGGTTATCTAGACGTCGAACAACAATTGCGTTGCTTGATAGATGGTGAATTAGTTACTTATAAAATAATTCGAGTTAAAAATAGGTTCCATCTTATCGATGTGACAGATACGCTGATCTTTGAGCCCTCTTTAGTCAAACCCTCGGCCATCGCTTCAGTCGAATCTTCGTTATTGGCACAATTACCTGGCACCTTAGTGGCGCTATTTGTTCAGCCAGGTGACGTAGTTAAACAAGGCGCACCTTTACTAGCCATTGAAGCCATGAAAATGGAGCATCTGCTTAGAGCCCCTTACGCGGGTAAAATAGCCACGATTTATTACCAAATTGGCGAGCAAGTAACAGAAGGTGCCAAATTAATTAACTTAACGGAATTAACCGATGAAACTCTACCCCCCAAATCTGTCTAACTCAGTTAAATTAGTTGAGGTGGCAGCCCGCGATGGATTGCAAAATGAGCGCTTGCCAGTTCCAACCGAAGTAAAAATTGAATTTATTAATCAACTGTCTGAATGCGGCCTACGGGTTATTGAAGCTACCAGCTTCGTTTCCGCTAAACGAATCCCTCAGTTAGCCGATCATATTAAAGTGTTAACCGGCATTAATAAAAAACCGCATCTCAATTATCCGGTATTGGTGCCTACCCTTCAAAGATTTGAGCAAGCTCTGCAGGCGGGCGCTCAAGAGGTCAGTGTATTTACCGCTGCCTCCGATAGTTTTACTCAAAAAAATATCAATTGCAGTATCGAAGAAAGTTTTACCCGTTTTAAGCCTATCTTGGAGGCAGCAAAGCAACATCGTATTCCGGTACGAGGCTATATCTCATGTGCTTTTGCTTGTCCTTATGAGGGAGAAATACTTCCCGCCAAAGTCATAACCATAGCAAAGCGATTATATCAATTAGGCTGTTATGAAATATCTATTGGCGACACCATAGGCGTTGCAACTCCAGGTCAAGCGTTTACTTTATTTAAAGCTCTGGCGGAAATTATACCTATTACTGCCCTCGCCGCCCATTTCCACAATACATATGGTCAAGCCCTGGCTAACTTATATGCGGTACTCCAATTGGGAGTCAGAGTTATTGATAGCTCCGTTGCTGGCCTAGGCGGTTGCCCTTATGCAAAAGGTGCCACCGGTAATGTCGCAACAGAAGATGTTTTATATATGTTAAACGGTCTTGGGATAGATACCGGCGTTGATATGCAAAAACTCTTAGCAGCCGGAAAATTTATCTCAGATTATTTAGGCCGAATACCCGACTCCAAAATATCTCAAGTACTTACCTCGCCATAGTCATAGCATTTGCACTAAATCGTATGCACCGGAAATCAGCCAGCCTATAACGCTAAATAGGGTAGATTGTTTAACGGAATGAGTATTACTACAAACGGTTCATAAAATTAGGCTAGGGATAGGCTAACAGACCGATTCGAGTTAAAATAGTAGAATCTCTTACAGGGAATCCACTTATGCCAAAGTCTAAATTATTTTTTGGTATGATCTTAACCATGCTGGGCTTACTGATTAGCATACGCCTGGCTTTGCCTTATGCCCTACACCATTATGCCGAATATCGTTTAAATCAAATTCCCGACTACCAGGCCCAGATTGGGGATATTAAGCTACATTTATGGCGAGGCAGTTATACGGCGGAAAATATTGAATTAAAAAAGCTTAATAAAAATATTCCCGTACCTTTTTTTGCGGCCAAGGCCGTTGATTTTCAAATTGAATGGCGGGCCTTATTACAAGGCGCATTGGTGGGCCAAATTACCATAACCAAACCCGAAATAAATTTTGTTACCGATCCCCGCGGACAAAATGAGCAATTGACCATTGACCAACAGTGGCAGCAGGCCGTTGAAGCCCTATTTCCCTTAAATTTTAATACCATTACCATTCATCAGGGCGCCATTCATTATCGTAGTTATGCGGGCGAACCCCCGTTTGATATTTATCTACAAGAAGTTAATGCTCAGGTCAATAATTTACGCAAAATCGAAAAAACCGATAGGCGCTTGTCTTCTTCTATTAAAGTCACTGCCAAAGGTATGGACGATTCTCCCGTTAAACTTGAGATAGCCTTAGATCCCTTTGCCTCACAACCCACCTTTAAATTAAATGCGAGCATCGAAAACATGACCATTTCAACGGCCAATGATTTCCTGCATCATTATACCAAACTCGATATACAACAAGGTTATTTTAGTCTATATGTAGAAACAGCAGCAGCCAAAGGTAAAATAACCGGTTATGCCAAGCCCATGATTAAAGATCTGCGAGTCATTGCACCTAAGGAGCAAACCGATCCCGTTAAAGCCATTTATAAGGGAGCCGTGCAAATAATGGCTAAAATTTTAGAAAATGAAGAACAAGGCACGGTTGCAACTAAGATTAAAATTCATGGCGATATTCAAGATCCCGAGGTGAATATTTGGTCCATGATTGGCAATTTGTTAAGGCACGCTTTTATTCAAGCCTTATTGCCTCAAGTTGATCATAATGTAAAATTGCAGGACATCGATTTGAATAGATGAAGCCCCTACTTTTTTAAAATTTATTTCTCAATGATCTGATAAAAAGTTTCGTCTTTTTTAATCATGCCAAGCTCATTACGGGCACGTTCTTCTATAGCGGAATGGCCTTGTTTAAGATCTTTAATTTCGGCCAACAATACGTCATTGCGGTCTTTCAGTTTATCGTTCTCGGCTTGCTGTTCAACAAGCTGCTTCTTTAATTGCCAAACGCTGGTCATACCCCCTGGACCTATCCAAAGGGTATATTGCAATACGACTACTATCCCTACCAGAATTATCGAGATAATTTTCATAATCAAAAAGCTAAATTAAATGCCTGACGGCCTGCATATAAGGCTTGAGAACCTAATTCTGCTTCTATACGCAAGAGTCGATTATATTTGGCAATTCTGTCAGTTCTACATAAAGAACCCGTTTTAATTTGGCCTACTGCCGTTGCTACTGCTAAATCGGCGATGCTGGTATCCTCGGTTTCTCCCGAACGATGGGAAATCACCGAGGTATAACCGGCCTTGCGGGCTAAACCAATTGCGGCTAAGGTCTCGGTTAAGGTACCAATTTGATTCAATTTAATTAAAATAGAATTGGCTATACCTTGATCAATTCCCCGTTGCAAAATCTTGGTATTGGTCACAAATAAATCATCGCCTACCAGTTGCACCTGCTTACCTAAGCGTTGGGTCAAATAAGCCCAACCGTCCCAATCGTCTTCTGCCATGCCATCCTCAATACTGAGAATGGGGTATTGGCTTACCCAACTCGTTAAATAATCCGCAAATTCAATGGCACTGAGCTGTTTCTTTTCCGACGCCAAGTGATATTTACCATTTTTATAAAATTCGGAGCTGGCGATGTCCAGGGCCAAATAAATATCGGAACCTATTTTAAAACCCGCTTGCTCAACGGCTTGCAAGATAATCTCTACGGCCGCTTGATTAGAAGGTAAATCAGGCGCAAAACCACCTTCATCCCCCACTGCCGTGCTTAACCCCTGTTGCTTAAGTAGTTTTTTAAGAACCTGAAATATCTCGGCACCATAACGCAGGGCCTCCTTAAAAGAAGAAGCGCCTATCGGCATAATCATAAACTCTTGAATATCCACATTATTATCGGCATGGGCTCCGCCATTAATAATATTCATCATGGGAACGGGTAAGGTAAAAGGCCCATCATCCCCCCCCAAATAGCGGTAAAGCCCAACCTGGTGTTCAAGGGCGGCTGCCTTAGCCACGGCTAGCGATACCGCAAGAATGGCATTGGCGCCTAAATGGCCTTTATTTTCGGTACCATCTAATTCCACCATCAGCTGATCAAGGTATTGTTGTTCTTCTACAGATTTACCTATTAAAGCAGGTTGGATTTTAGTCTCAATATTAGCCACGGCTGTTAAGACTCCCTTGCCCCTATAACGACTAGGATCGTTGTCTCTTAATTCTAAGGCTTCACGTGAGCCTGTTGAAGCCCCAGAAGGAACGCTGGCTTGCCCTACAATGCCCGAGTTCAGTATTACATCGGCTTCTACCGTTGGATTTCCTCGCGAATCTAAAATTTCACGCGCCTGTATTGCTTTAATTATTGACATCATGCGTCCCTTGGTAAATAGGTCTATAGATAACTATAAAACGCTAATAATACGCACTAATGGCTGTGGAGTCCATGGTGTGATAAGGCCAATTGATTATACCGATAATCAATTGGCCGTTTAATAGAGTCCTATCATCCGTGTCCATAATAATTTCTTCAACAATAATGAATCTTACGCATATTTTTTTAGTGCATACGCTAATAAGGGATCAAGGACACGAATTTGATTTTTCTCTAACGCAGGGACTGCTTCATCTATCTTTTTAATCCTATAGACCATATCTTTATCAAGTAATGCTCTAATCGTTTGGCTAATGCTAGAAGCAGGCATTTGAGATACTCTGACAAAGGAATGGCCTGTAGGTTCAATAGTAGGCTGTACGGCTAACGCTTTTAATATATCTTTTTGCTTAGCTGTTAATTTATCAAGTTCGGTAATTAATCTATCTTCTTGGGCTTCATAGCATTTTTGCCAAGCGGCAAAGATAGCCTCCATAGTTGGAAGGTGCTTATTCTTCCAAACCTCATGGCAAAGCATATTCACATAATAAGGGTGCAGCTCAGTAAGTGTCATGATTTTTTCAAAAACCAGGGGCGATAGTTCTTGATTCCATTTGGCCTTGGCCAGGGCCTGTAAATGGGGGTAGTAGCTTTCTGATGACATGCGCTCAACATGCAGCATATCGCATAGCATATAGAGAGGCTTGGATTTATCATCAAATAATTCGAGTAAAAGCCGCCGATTACTGCCTGAAAAGATAAAGGTGATATGCTTGGTGCTTTGTGCAATGTGCCTAATGGCACCTTGAATGGATTTTGCACTCTTAGCTTCAGTAATATCTTGAAATTCGTCAATAAAGACGATAATCGGCTTATCTTGCTCTTTGGCCAAGGCATCCACCCCCTGTAAGGCACTGAATATTTGATCAACCGGATCAAGACCACTGGTTTCAATGCTGGCATCAATACTAAAGCCATTAATCCCTAGCGATACCCTAAATTTACCAAAAAGCTTTTGTAGCTTAGCCAGCAGTTTTTGATTCGCAGGCATGAGATGAGAAACAGCTTGGCTAATCCCTACGAGTATCCGTTTGGTTACTGCTAAATCATCATGCGCTAAAAAAAGATCGATTGAGGCTACGGCTGTGTTAAGCTCTGCAACTACATTAAAGACTAAGCTTGATTTGCCATAGCGTCTTGGAGCTATTAAAACCGTATGGCGGCATTGGGCAATATTATGGATTAAAAAAGCTTTCTCTTCCGTTCGATTACAAAATTGGTTTCCCAAGGCAAGTTTTAGTGGGAAAGAATCTACCATCTGCATCCCCTAAATTGTTAATTACATATTATATGTTACGTAGTATATGTAATACTGATATGTTATGCAATATATGTAATGCACTTTAAATTAGATGAGTGGCATTTGGCGATTATTGAAGTGTAGCCATGCTTTGACACGAGTTTTGCATTTTTAAAAAAGTGATAAGCTATAACAAACTAGGTAAGTGCCCAAAGGAGAAGCGGTGTCGCGGCATAAATGCACCAAAGAATTTTACAAAGCTCTTATTCAGGCAATGCCCATAATGTGAGAGTAGGCATTGGGCTTGTGAATTTAGTTTGGTAACGAAATCATATTGGCCTTGTGATAACCGCCTGGTTTAAACTGCATAAGCCAAGATGCCTCAAATGCTTACCGTTTATCAACAACAACGGGACCTTATCAAAGAGGCTATTGCCTATCAATAGAGATAGAATTATGGCAACGCCTTAACTCAAAGTGCGAAACTTGAGGAATTAATTATAATAGCGTTCAAAGCTAAATTTTTAGATAGTTACAACAATAGAAAGAACTCGCAGCTATGAGTTCTATAAAGTAGCTAAATCCATTATATTGGGACGCTTTAGGGCCTAAAAATTTAGGCCCTACCCATTTTTTAAGGTTAACGAAGTTGAGGCGTAGATGGGTTAGTATTATCGGTGTCCTTACTTTCTCCTGTTGAAACCGAACCTTGTTTTTTCCGCATTTCCGCTAGTAAACCTGCATTAGCCAAACCTTGCTGAGTAGACGTTTTAGGCTCAGCCTGAGAGAGTTCTTTAGCCGGCTGCGTTGTAGTAGACGAGGCCTTTTTATCACCACTCAATACATTTTCAACACGCTTGCTTTTTGAGTCTAAACCTTGTTTTTTCTGCATTTCCGCTATTAAGTTTGCATTACCTAAACTTTGCTTAGAAGTCTGCTCAGCAGTTGACTTAATAGGAGTAGTAGGCGATGCTGGTTTATTATCACCACTCCACCACGATTGCAAATAAGAAGTAATGGAGCTTTCCTTAGGTGGCATAGATTCCTGCTTAGGACTCACTGGCACATTAGACGTGACTGGCTTTTGTTCTTTCACCTGCGATTGCTGTAAACTATTTTCCAAAGTGCTAAGAAACTGCGGCGTAGCATTTCTTGCTGGTAGGCTTGGTTTAGAATTGCTATCGGTTTGAGTTGCGAGGCGCTCCTTAGATGACAAGCTTTCCCGCTTAGGATTCACTGGCGTATTAGACGTGACCGCGGCTTGCTCTTTAGCCGGTAAACTTTGCTGCAAATTACGTTCTATTTTGTTAATAAAATGTTTCTGAGACTTAGCGCCGGAGCTGAAACTCTCCTTAAATAAAATTCCATCTAATAATTTATCATCAACAAATTTTTCAGCTTGAATTTGGTTTAATAAAGCCTCGCTAAACTCAGCAAAATTGGAGTTAATTATTTTATTCTTACTCGTTTGCAAAAACTCTATTTGATCCTTGCAATAAACATAAAGCATGTCGGTATTTTTATAATTTTCCTTATAAAAATTAATAAAAATTTTCAATTGCTTTAACACAGAGTCTAATAATGAAGTTTCTTGCGTTCCTGTAGCAGCAATTGCGGAAATATATAAAGCACAAAATTGATAAACTAGCTTAGCTAAGTTATTTTCTAACTGCCCTTTAACTTCTTGAGTTAAAATTTCACTATGGCATAAATCATAAATTTTTTGCAAAACTTCTTTATACCCAAAAGCAGAATCGGCTTTACTATAAGCTAGACTCAAGCTCTTGGTTAAACCCTGCACTACCCCTAGCAATTGATCTTTATCTTTTATCAGAGTTTTAATCGTAGTAGATTCACCTGTATGACTGGCACTTTTAACGGTAAAGCTACGCGAACGAGCATGTTCAGTTTTAATGACTTGGGGTTTACCAAGTAGGGTGTCTAAATTTTGCCGTACTGCTTGTCTTTGTGAATTAAGCGGCGTGCCTGTTTTGCTTAGCTCTTTTGCAGAAGATTGGGTTGACTCTAAAATTTCAGAGGTTTTTTTAGTAAAATTTTCGGTAATCGTTTCAAAATCCTTAAACCCGAATAGATCATTACATGCTGAACCACGGCGGAGATTCTCTAATTGCATAGTAAATGGCTCGAGTAAATACAGATCTTTTTTGGGGAAAACCCGCCTTTGCTCTGCTATATAGCTTTCAAATAGCAAGGCAATCACAAGTGGTGAGTTAGTGTTAAAAATATCATGTTGATATCCGTAAAAATAGCTATCATTTTCGTTATAAATGCTGGTAGCTTTCTCCTTAATACGTTCGATTGAAGTCAAAGCGTTTTTTACACTTGGGGGTGTCACTAATTGCATGGAAGCCGTTTTTGTGGAAGATACAGCCGCCTGGCTTTGCAATCCCAGCTCTTTTTTCGCCTTTAAAATGATAGCGTAAATGCTGTCAAACTGTTGGGGTTCAATGGATTTAACCACATTATAAAAAAAGGCGCTTCCTACCTTTGGCAAGTCCCGAATAGAATTTAAAGCCAATAATAATACAACAACACATTGCTTACTCAAATTCTCATCTGGCAAGCCTATCAATTTTAATAAGAGTTCTTTATGTTCGGACGGCTTAATTTGCTGGTCATGTTCGGCCGTTAGAATATTCTGTTGAATTTGCGCTACAGTCATCTCGATATTTGCTAACATGGTTTTAATCTCATATTTAAGTTCAGTTTTAGAATACTTGGGATTAAGAACTCTTAATGGGCCTTAAGGCCCATTAAGCATAAAATATTACATAATATTACATGGAGGGCAACAACCAGGCTGAGCAGGCTCATCATCGCCTAATAAACGAGCCTTTTCAGATATTTCTATTCTTTCTTCCGATTTTTCTAGTTGCGTAAAAATGGTAGCGCGACGGCTATCGGCATAGCTGCGGTCCCTTCTAGGTGTATTAATGTTAGCCCTTTCATCTACGGTATTTTTTTTAGCAATATCATCTCTTAAAATAAGCGCGGGCTCGTTTTGCAAAAGTATACTTAAGTTTGCAACTGCATTTCTATCATTTCGTTCGGTAGCTATTTCTGTAGCAAAATTAATCAAAAACCGACGCCAAATGATATTTAATAGGTATTTAGTAACCTCTTCTTGTAATAATTGTACTCTGTCGAAATTTTCTTGATTAAAATTAGGCTTATTTTTATCGGTGTTATTATAAAGACTTTGTAAATCGGTGCCTTTAAGTACAGGAATCATATCATTTTGAACCCAAATCTCGGCATATTTACAGGCTTCATGATAGATTGACTTAAATTCATTTTCCCTAGCCTCTAAGGTTTGCCTTAACTTTGGCTGATCGCTTTTTTCATTTTTTTTGTAACGAATTAGCTTTACCCGGTCTTTTCCATGCTCGCTAATCATTTTGTCGGCTTGAGCAAGGGCTCGTTTGCCTTCAAAGATTTCCAGCTTACTTATTTTATCTAAGGCTGCCACCCCTTGTGGATCACATTTATCTATAATGATATAATAAATTTGGTATAGCTGCAGTGCATTAGTTTTAGTTATACCGAAATGATCGCGTATTACCATGCTAATTTTATCTTCTCTAGGCATTTCCCTATCTTTTGCCAAGCTTTTTTCTTGCCTTAGCTTATTGTCTAATATCGCTTTCTCATCTTGCACAAATTGCTTATAGGCTTCTATTTCTTTCTGATTTAATAATTCATCTTTATTTGCAGACTTTTCAACTTCTTCTGATAAATAAAAACCAATGTATTTATTATTTTTTAATTCGTCTACAAATTTGATAGCGCCTTGAGCTGCTTGAGTTGCGCCATCTTGCTTTACTCCACTCTGATTGACTTTAATTGTAGATTCTTTTCTAGTAATCTTTCGTTGCATATTAACTTTACCTCAATATAATCGTTTAAAAATCAGCAATCTGGATTGCTTAAACCTGTTTTGTTTAATTAAAAAATCAAAAATCCGTTAAAGTTATTATATCATTTTGGCTTATTTAAACCTAATTACCCTAATTGGTTAAATTACAAACAGCTTAATGAGGATTATACATCTTGCAAGCTGGTCGGCCTGCTACCTTCCCTATATAAATTAATGCTAATATAGCAACTTAACCTTAAGGTTTCCTTAATAAAATAAATTTAACACTTAGGGCCTGTTTACAATTCATTCACTCAGCGAAAATTGCAGATATTAAGAGCAAAGGTCCCACCATTTGAGGCGAATAGCCCGCCCTATTTAACGAAAATGATGGACCATTGGGGCCAATCTATTCAATTTGCAGCGTGAGAATGAAGGGTAAGCCGCCCCTAGTATAAAGAAATATTAAAAAATGGATCCTTAGAGTTCTTTCTTATAAGAACTCTATGAATGCGGTAAACTATTTTAATGATAGACAAGAAACGAGAATGCAATATAGCTTTGATTGATAGCAAAAATTCCGCCGTATAGGTGGTACGAATAAAAAATCCCTGCTTGATAATTTTTATGATGGCCAGCCACTTTAAAGATGGCTTAACGTATAAAATTAGCTTGTTTTACCACTTGATCCAGTTGTTGTAATTGAGTCAACAAATGTTCCATCTCGTCCAATGGCCAAGCATTAGGCCCATCACTCAAGGCCTTGTCCGGATTAGGATGAGTTTCCATAAAAATACCTGCTATACCAACGGCCACCGCCGCACGCGCTAATACCGGTACGAATTCACGTTGACCACCGGTCATATTGCCTAACCCTCCGGGTTGTTGCACCGAATGAGTCGCATCAAATACCACCGGGCAATCCGTTTCGCGCATGATGGCTAAGGCGCGCATATCGGAAATCAGTGCATTATAGCCAAACGATACTCCGCGTTCGCAAACCATGATCTGAGGGTTACCCGTGGCTTTAGCTTTAGCTGCCACATTTTTCATATCCCCTGGTGCTAGAAACTGGCCTTTTTTGATATTAACGGGCAAACCGGTTTTGGCAACATTTTGAATAAAATTGGTCTGGCGGCATAAGAAGGCCGGAGTTTGCAACACATCTACCACCGCAGCTACTTCGGCTAAGGGAGTGTCTTCATGCACATCGGTTAACACCGGTACGCCGATTTGCCGTTTTACTTTTTGTAAAATTTGCAAACCCTGTTCAAGCCCCGGCCCACGAAAACTTTCATGTGAAGAACGGTTGGCTTTATCAAAAGAAGATTTATAGATAAAGGGTATACCTAACTTTTGCGTCATTTCTTTTAAAATACCGGCAGTATCAAGTGCCAATTGCTCACTTTCAATCACACAGGGACCCGCGATCAAAAATAAAGGCTTATCTAAGCCTACTTCAAATCCGCAAAGTTTCATCTTTCTCTCCTCTTACTTTTAAACCGCCAAAATCAGTCTACCAAGAGGCGAATGTCATATTGTAGCGAGCAAGCTACGTTGAAGCGTATAAGAATATATTTACAGCGCGTTTAAATATGACACCCGCTCTCTTTTAATCCACTATCTTTTAGCATTCAGTTTAGCGGCTTCAATAAATCCGGTAAACAATGGGTGCCCATCCCTTGGCGTCGATGTAAATTCCGGATGAAATTGACAACCAATAAACCAGGAATGATTAGGCAGCTCTATCGTTTCTACTAAATTACCATCGGCAGAACGCCCAGAAATAACCATACCGGCCTGTTCCAGAGTCGCCACTAATTGATTATTAACTTCATAGCGGTGACGATGACGCTCGATAATGGTATCTTTTTGATACAATTTACGGGTTTTGGTTTCAGCAACCAAGTTACAAACATAACCACCTAAGCGCATGGTACCACCTAAATCAGATTGCTCATCACGCTTTTCAACATCGCCATCAGCCGTTTTCCATTCCGTAATCAATGCCACCACAGGATGAGGCGTTTTCTTGTCAAATTCGGTACTATGCGCTTTTGGCATACCGGCTTTATGCCGGGCATATTCTATCATAGCCACCTGCATGCCTAAACAAATCCCCAAATAGGGAATATTATGTTCACGTGCATACTGAGCGGCTAATACCTTACCTTCAATACCTCTTTCACCAAATCCCCCTGGCACTAAAATGGCATCAAAATTTTTCAACTGCGCTATACCACGCTTTTCAATGGCTTCGGCTTCTAAATATACTATGTTAACTTTGGTACGAGTCTTGATACCGGCATGTTTTAAGGCCTCATGCAAGGATTTATAGGCATCTATCAGATCATACTTACCTATCATCCCAATGGTAACCTCTGACGTGGGATTAGCCTCAGCTTCAACGACTGCCTCCCACTCTCTTAAATCGGCGGGTTTTACCCTCAGTTGCAGTTTCTCAATAACTAAGTCATCTACCCCTTGTTTATATAATTCAAGCGGCACTTGATAAATGCTAGACACATCCTGTAGCGAGATCACGCCCCGTTTTTCTACATTAGTAAACAAGGCAATTTTTTCACGCTCAACGTTAGGCAGCGCTCTATCCGAACGGCATAATAAAATATCGGGTTGAATACCAATGGAACGTAATTCTTTTACCGAATGTTGCGTAGGTTTAGTTTTAAGCTCTCCGGCAGTTGCCACATAAGGCAATAAGGTCAAGTGCATAAATAAGGTTTGCTGGCTGCCTAATTCAATCCGCATTTGACGAATGGCTTCTAAAAAGGGTAAGGACTCAATATCACCCACGGTTCCGCCAATTTCAACCAAAGCCACATCTACATCATCATCTGCGCCTAATTTAATCCGGCGCTTAATTTCATCGGTAATATGCGGAATCACCTGCACGGTAGCACCTAAATAATCGCCCCGCCGCTCCTTACGGATAACCGAGGCATAAATTTTGCCCGTGGTACAGTTATTGCGCTTTTGCATTTTAGTGCGGACAAATCGCTCGTAATGACCTAAATCTAGGTCAGTTTCTGCGCCATCTTCGGTAACAAATACCTCACCATGCTGATGAGGGCTCATGGTGCCCGGATCGATATTAATATAGGGATCAAATTTTAATAGGGTCACTTTTAAACCCCGAGCCTCAAGAATGGCTGCGAGCGAAGCTGCTGCAATACCTTTACCTAGTGAGGAGACCACTCCCCCTGTTACAAATATATAGCGCGTCATAATAGTCATTTCCGTGAATTATTAAAGTTTCAAACAGTGTTTTAATTGCATTTCATATCTTTGTGCCTGAGATTGCACTCGCTTTGCCACCTTAATGAGCCAGACTTTTTTACGGTAAGTACCTCGCAGATACCCGCTGGGGCCATCATGATAGGCTAAATAAAGCGCATACACATTGTTTAAGGAAATTCCCGTTTGCCAATGAATTTGGCGTAAATACCAGCTAATAAAATCCGTGCTGTCATCAAAGCTATCTCTATCAGCCGAATAATTACCCGTAGCTCGTTGATAATCCTGCCAGGTACTATGTAGGGCTTGTGCATAGCCATACGATGAACTAGGACGTTTCCCGGAAACCACCCAGAGTAATTTTTTGCGTGGCGGTTTAGCATTTCCTATAAAACTAGATTCTTGGTTCATCACGGCAAGCTGGGTGCTTACTGGCACTCCCCAACGTTGTTCAGCCTGTTTAGCATGATGGTACCAGTTGGGATACTGGCTAAAGATACTGCAGGCATTATGCACATTTTGAGGTTGCGGAGGCACCGATACACAGCCCGTTAAAAACCAGGCAAAGCTTAAAATAACCAATACCCCAAATTTAGCCGTCATAGATTTCGCAGGAAGAGTAACTTGTGACATAATGTCCCAATCCCTTAAAAATTGTAGCTTAGAAAAATGCTAGAGATTATACCGAATAACCTAGAAATTACACGTGAAATCTACACGGTTTCACAATTAAACCAGCTAGCTAAGAGCTTATTAGAAGAAGCGTTTCCACTGATATGGCTTAGCGGAGAAATTTCCAATTTAAGCCAACCCAGCTCTGGCCATATGTATTTCACTTTAAAAGATGAAGCGGCCCAAGTGCGTTGTGCCATGTTCCGTTTTCGCAATAGTTTACTTAACTTTAGCCCCAAAAATGGCCTGCAAATTTTAGCCCGCGCCAAGGTAAGTTTATATGAGGGTAGAGGTGAGTTTCAATTAATTATTGAACATATGGAAGAAGCCGGTGATGGCGCATTGCGACGGGCTTTTGAACTGTTAAAACAACGACTCACCACTCAAGGATTATTTAACAGTGAACATAAAAAACCACTGCCCGTCTTTCCTAAAAACATAGGCGTAGTAACCTCCCCTACCGGAGCCGCTATTAAAGATATTATTAGCGTATTAAAACGACGGATGCCCCTCATTTCCGTCATCATTTATCCAGCGGCAGTCCAGGGCAGTGAAGCCGCTGCTCAAATCGCTAAGGCCATTGAATTGGCTAATCATAGACAAGAATGCGATCTATTGATTGTGGGCCGTGGAGGTGGCTCGTTAGAAGATTTATGGCCGTTTAATGAAGAATCGGTAGCTCAGGCTATTTTTAATAGTAAGCTTCCCATTGTTAGCGCCGTAGGTCATGAAATTGACTATACCATTGCGGATTTTGTGGCCGATGTGCGTGCCCCGACTCCATCGGCCGCGGCAGAACTGGTGAGTCCTCAGCAAACCGATTTACTACGACAGTTTCAGCTCTATTATCAACGTTTAACCCGAACCTTAAGCTTATTGTTGCAACAATCTCAGCAACAAATACTATGGCTTAGTCAGCGGATGCAACATCCTAAACAACGTTTACAAGCGCGGGCTCAACAGGTAGATTATTTAGAGCAACGCCTATTGCAGGCGCAAAAACAGTGGCTACAACAAAATCAGGCAGAAGTTCATAAGCTTGCTATTAAATTACAGATTTATAATCCACAAACCTTTATTAAGCCCCTACTGATACAGCATGCCAATCTATGTCAACGGTTAAACAAAACGGTGGAGTTATTAATTAAACAAAAACAAAATAGCTTGGCGCAATTAAGCGGTGCCTTACATAATTTAAGCCCACTTGCCACCTTACAACGGGGTTATGCCATTGTCTATAAGCAACCCGAGCAAGCGATAGTAAATAATACCCGTGAATTAAGCCCGGGTGATAAGCTAATAACCCAATTATATGAGGGTAAAGTGCATTGTGTCGTAGAGAAAATAGCTAAAGATTAGTATTATAAAAGTCACTGAAAACTCATTCATTATGTAGAGCAGTTTTCACTGCAAGCTTTTATATCAAGCTTAGCATATCTTTTATCTGGCAAACTCAGCAGAATTTGCCAAAACCCTATGCTTAAACTGCTCAAATTCACTACTGTTACGTTTGGCATAGGCCGGTACTTGTAATGAAACGGCGAAACGCTTTTGCCAATTTTGTAAATATTGTTCGGCAAGCGCCGGACTATCGATAATCAGAACATTTTCAGCATTACGCTTCTCGGCAGAATTAGTAAAATTAAACGAACCGGTGATCACCTGTTTAGCGTCTATAATCATCACCTTATTATGAGCAATACTCGGCTCATAATCTATCCATAAAGGCACTTCATGCTCGTACATATACAAAATAGCCGCTCGGAAGCGTTTATCTTGCTTTTTATCATCTAACCAAGCTTTATCTAAAATAACTTTCACCTCAACGCCACGTTGTTTAGCATCTACCAAGGCCTTAGCTATCTGAAATGAGGTAAAACTATAAGCTTGTACAGCAATGGATTGCCGCGCTTGCCAAAGTGAATCAACAATAGTTCGGGTACAAGATTGCCCCGGAGTAAAACAAACTTGATAATTAGGACACTGTTCCGCGGCTAAACTAAGCTGAGGCAATAGTAAAACAAACCCTAATATTTGCCATAATTTCATGCTATATCCCTTACGATTAATCCATAAGCCGCCTTTTCTCTAGAGGCTGTTAAACTGCTTACTAGAACGTGACCCTACAGCTATGTATTGTACCGTGATACTTAACAAGTAATCCGGCACACACATCTTAGCCTAGTATAAAAGCGCAACAGCCCCTAATTTTAATCAAGCCAAATCCTTAGTCTAATAGGCTTCTTAGCATCCAAGCCGTTTTTTCATGATGCTGCATACGTTGGGTCAGCAAATCCATGGAGGCCTCATCTTGCGCCTCTTCCACTGTCGATAAAATGGAACGGGCGGTTTTTACCACCGCTTCCTGGCCCTTAACCAATTCACCTATCATTTCATTGGCAGAAAACTCCCGAATATCTTCTTTTATGGATGAGAGTTGAACAAACTCTTGATAAGTACCCGGTGCCCGAAAGCCCAGGGCCCGAATCCGCTCGGCTATTAAATCAACCGCCGTAGCCAATTCGGTATATTGAGTTTCAAACATAAGGTGTAAAGAGGTAAATTGTGGACCCGTTACATTCCAATGAAAATTATGGGTTTTTAAATAAAGAGTATAACTATCCGCTAATAATCGCTTTAAGCCACTTGCTATTGCTTCACGATGTTGTTCAGAAATACCAATGTCAATTTGCATATCTTCCTCCATTATGTTTTTAACAAGACTATGCTACACTAGGCCAACTTTTGTACTACTTTTAAGGTTAGTCCATGCCAGAACAATCAACCAGCACTAAGAAAAAACTCAAACTTATTTGTACCGGTATAATAGTCATAGCTCTTAGTATAGCAGGATTCATTTACTGGCGTTACCTAGAAATTTATCCTAGTACCGATAATGCCTATATTCAAGGTAATATTATCAATATTGCTCCGCAAGTTGCCGGTAAAATTAAACAGTTAACGGTTAAAAATAATCAGCAGGTCAAGCAAGGACAACTGTTATTTGCCATTGATCCAGAACCTTACCAAATCGCCTTAAATAAAGCCCGCGCTCAACTAGAGCTAGATCAAAAAAATGCCGATAGAATGATTACCTTAGCTGTAGAAGGCAGGGCTTCAAAGGCAGAGGGCGACGAAGCCAAGGCTAAGCTTGAGGTTTCCAAATCGACTTTAGCCGAAGCCGAATTAAACTTAAATTATACGCAAATTACGGCCCCTGCCGATGGAATCCTAACTAACTTAAATGTCCGAGAAGGCGATGTTGTGGCTGCGGGTACCCCTTTATTTGCGCTGGTTGAAACAAGCCACTGGTGGGTCGATGCCAACTATAAAGAAACCCAATTACACCGCATTCGTACGGGACAACCGGCTGAAATTAAACTGGATATGTATCCTGGCCTGGTTTTTCACGGTATAGTAGAGAGTATTAGTAGCGGAAGCGGCGCCGCATTTTCTTTATTGCCTCCCGAAAATGCCACGGGTAACTGGGTCAAGGTAACCCAGCGTTTTACGGTAAAAGTCAAACTGCTTGAGCAAGATCCAACCCATCCCTTTAGGATAGGCGCGAGCAGTTCGGTAACTGTCAATACGGCAAAATAATGCAACCCAAATTTGATAATCCAGCCGATATAACCAGCTCACAACGCCTCTTAATTACCATTGCGGTGATGCTGGTTGCGATCATAGAAGTACTAGACATGACCATCGTTAATGTGGCTCTGCCACCTATGATGGGCTCCTTGAGCGCTAACTCCGATCAAATAACCTGGGTATTAACCTCTTATATTGTATCGGCTGCTATTTTTATGCCCTTAACGGGATTTTTAGTGGCCCGGTTTGGCCGCAAACGCTTGTTATTACTTAATATTGCGGGCTTTCTACTTGCCTCGGTATTATGCGGGATGTCTGTTAACTTAGTGCAAATGGTTATTTTCCGCACCCTACAAGGCATATTTGGAGCCGCTCTAGTCCCCCTATCCCAGTTGATTTTAAATAGTTCCTATCTTCCAGAAAAACGCGGCCAGGCTATGGCTATCTGGGGGATGGGTATTATGGCAGCTCCGGTACTTGGCCCTACCCTAGGCGGTTATATTACAGACACTTTAAATTGGCGCTGGATTTTTTATATTAATATTCCCGTCTGTTTACTCGCCTTCTTTATGTGCTTAAAAGTCATTAATGAATCGCCTTCGCAAAAACAAAAAATTGATTGGCTAGGCATGATTTTAATGACCATAGGTATTGGCTGCCTACAGATTTTCCTTGATAGAGGCAACGGAGAAAATTGGTTTGAGTCCAAGCAAATCTTAGCTTACTGCATTATTTCAATAATTAGCCTTAGCTTCTTTATTGTTCGGGGCATTAAAAAGCCTGACAATATTATTAACTTAACCATATTCGCCGATAGAAATTTCGCCTCAAGCTGTTTAATGATTACGGTGTATTGCGCCAGCTTTTTCGGCATTATTGCCTTACAATCACTCATGTTAGAAAATTTAATGGGCTATCCTACGGTTACCGCGGGGGAACTGATGGCTCCGCGCGGAATTGCCTCTTTTTTTAGCATGGCCATGGTTGCTAATCTCATTACCCGCTTCGATCCAAGAAAAATTATTGCGGTTGGTTTAACGCTATCGGTACTCGGCACTTACGCCATGACCTATTTTAGTCTAGAAAGTGGTATTCATCTTATTATTTGGACCAGTATAATCCAAGGCTTTGGCATGGGCTTATTTTTTGTTCCACTTTCAACCATGGCCTTTACCAGTTTATCTCGAGAACATATAGCCGAAGCCTCAGGCTTATTTAGCTTTGGCCGAAGTTTAGGTCAATCCATTGGTATCTCCATATACAGCACTATTTTATCCCGAGAAACCCAAATTAATTGGAACCATTTGGTAGGCCGAATTAATGAATATAATTCCATCTTTCAGGCTTGGCAGCTTAAAATGCAGTCCTTATTATCCAAAGAGATGATGTGGCAAGTGCTAGCGGGCCAAATTAGTAAGCAAGCCGGAATGATTGCTTTTATTGACTGTTATTGGGCAGCGGCTCTCACTATTTTAGCTATGTTTTTACTGTTGCTTTTAATGGATAAACCTAAGAAAATTTCCGCTGTCATGGATATACATTAAAAATGAGCAGAGCGGCTATAACAATATTGAGTGATTGAAGCAATCTAAGCTAATCCGCCTATAATTTTGCCCCCTAATCCTCTCGATAAATTACTAGTTAATATTCCGTTAAGTTTCATTTGTTATCATTACCCTATATAAAAACCTTCATGAATAATTTTAACTATGTCGCCTACCAATTTTAATGAAATACCGGAAGACACTCTCATAAACATTAGCAGTTTTCAAGATTATAGAGATTTAACTCGCCTCTCTTTAACTAATAGATTTTTTTATACTAGCCAAGTGCTAAAACAAGCTATGCACTATAAATTGATAAAAGATTTCAATTTTCCAGCTAATATGGCTAGTGCCAATGCCTTAACCACTGACTATCATAATTTATCCTTTGATTTATTTTTTAGAGCCTTGGCAAAAGAAATGCAAATCTTTCTTAAAAAAGAAACCAATGGCAACCTAAGTGAACAGGATTTCATTGCAGATCTGCAAAAAAAAACCAGCTTTGTACGCGATATTCCGAGAGTAAACAGCCTTATAGAGCTTATTGCTAGTCAAGGGTATGCTCTCTTATTTCATGTCGCCTTAATTAAGGCTATAAAAAGCCTCCAGCCCAAACAATTACAGGATTTAGCTTGTCAATTATTATACTTAATTACCGCAAATCCGACTAAGCCAGCGGGTAGATTTGAAATAGCTCGATTAGTTCTACCCTTAGTTAAGGACAAGATAGACAATAATCTAGCCCCTATTAATGACAAGGGTGAAAGATGTCTCCGAGGAACGCCTTTATTAAATGCGGTAATTAATCAGGATCCCGAGATGGTTCAATTACTGCTCGACCACGATGCAAAGCAGAACACTCCTTGCGTTATAACCGATAGCAATAAAGATCAGCACTTTATAACACCGGCAGAATATGCACAAAGATATGGGAATCGAGAGATACGTGAATTATTAGGAATGCCTCGTATCGCCCATAGCTGCAACGTACAATAGAGTGCTTGCCTATAAAACTAATGTAAATACAAAGCCAATAACTGCAAACAAATAAGGGCATAAATTGCGGCCAAGGTATCATCGACCATAATACCTAATCCGCCATGCACATGCCTATCCAACCAACGAATGGGCCAGGGTTTCCAGATATCAAATAATCGGAATAAACCAAATCCCAGCCAAATCCATAACCAACCTTTAGGGGCTGCCACCATGGTCAGCAAATAACCGGCGATTTCATCCCAAACTATGCCAGGATGATCATGCACGCCCATATCGCGCGCGGTGATATGGCAAAGCGGCACACCTACTAAGGTAATCAGGGCTAAAATAAGCAAATAATAAGGTAAACTTAAATCTTGCATGAAAAAGTAAATGGGAATAGCGGCTAAGGTACCAAAAGTACCCGAGGCAACCGGAATGGCTCCACTACCAAAACCATAGGCAAGAAAATGAATAGGGTTACGCCAAACACTTTTAGGCGCATGGATGGTTGGTTTCTGTTTCATCAATAATTATCCAAAATGTTGATACCCAGGTTGTTGGGCTAAATCATACGTCTTACCAGTAGTTAATTGCAAACGTAATCCAGGTGACGGCTCAATCACACCGATACAAGTATAAGTTATCTCTAATTGCTGGAGTTTAGCCTCTTTGGCCTGCGGTACCGTAAAGCATAACTCATAATCATCTCCCGCCGTTAAAGCCAATTGCCAAGCCTGTTTTTTATCTACGGCTTGATTAAGTGCTGGAGAGAGAGGTAGGCAATCCACATAGAGAGTGGCTCCTACTTGGCTGAGTGCTAAAATATGCTGTAGATCGGCGGCTAATCCATCCGAAATATCGATGGCAGCATGGGCAATGCCTCTTAAAGCAAAACCTTCCCTTATCCTTGGCATTGGCTTATACAAGCGGTCAATCAAGTCGGTAGCATAAGTTTCTGCAAGCTGTAATTCATTTTTTAAAATTTTCAATCCAGCACCGGCATCTCCCAGGGTACCCGTAACATAAATTTTATCTCCAGGCCTCGCCGCATCACGCTTTAGGGCTTGATTTTCAGGTATAAAACCATGAGCCGTTATGGTAATACTTAAAGGGCCATGCGTGGTGTCTCCACCAATCAATTGCAACTGATGGATCTTTAACAATTCTGCAAAACCAGCACAAAATTGGGCTAGCCATGATTCATCTATAGTAGGTAGGGTTATGGCCAAACTGACCCAAGCAGGTTCCGCCCCCATAGCAGCCAAGTCACTTAGATTAACCGCCAAGGCTTTATAGCCAAGCTCATAAGGTGGCATATCTGCAAAAAAATGGACTCCCGCAACTAAGGTGTCGGTGGTTACCGCAAGAAGCTGGTTAATAGGAGACCGCAATAAGGCGCAATCATCTCCAGCACCAAGCAATACGTCTTGACGCAGCGGAGATAGCTTCGCAAAATAGTTTTTTATTAAGCTAAATTCACTCATGTTAATAGAGTTGCTGACTAGTTAAGCTCGGTCTTACGAAGTTCCTTGGCTAGTTTATCAAGCACGCCATTGACGTATTTATGGCCCTCGTTAGATCCAAAGACCTTAGTGACTTCTACGGCTTCATTGATAGCAACTCGATAAGGAATATCTATACGATAGCGCAATTCATAAACGCCTATACGCAAGGCTACAAGCTCTATGGGATTAAGATTTTTTAAGGGGCGATCCAGATAAGGCTCTAATTGAGCATCCAGCGTATCAAGTTTAGCCGGAATGGCGTGTAAGACTTGATGAAAGTATTCCACATCCACCTTTTTAGGATTTATTTTAGTTATTAAAGCGGCTTCAATTTCATTAAGCGGGTTACCAGAAATTTGCCATTCATAAAGGGCTTGCAATAAAAAACGTCTGGCCTTACGGCGGGTGAATGGATTCATGTTTTACTACCTTTTAATTTAGTCTGTTTTTCTAATTTTTTAAGCTCTTTAAGAAACGCATTGATATCTTGAAAACTACGATAAACCGAGGCAAAACGTACATAAGCCACATCGTCTAATTGATGCAGCTCTTCCATCACCCACTCACCTAAAATTTGTGAGCTTAACTCGCGCTCCCCCGAAGCTCTGAGTTTTTGGATAATCCGTCTAAGCGAAGCCTCTACGGCATCCATGCTAACCGGCCGTTTTTCTAGCGCGCGCAGCATACCACTACGCAGCTTCTCCTCATTGAAATCTTCCCTAGCACCCTCGCGCTTTATAATGCGCGGTAAAATGAGTTCTGGCGCTTCATAGGTGGTAAAGCGTTCGCCACAGGTTAAACATTCACGCCGTCTGCGTATTTGTTGGCCATCGGCCACTAATCTCGAATCGGTTACTTTAGTTTCACAGGCATTACAAAATGGACAATACATATTTTACCTAAGATAAACCGGAAATTTTTGACATAAGGTTAATACTTTTTGTTTAACCGCCTTAACCGTATCCTCATTTTTCCAGTCATCTAAAATATCACAGATCCAAGCCGCTAATTGCATAACCTCAGCGTCCTTAAAGCCACGAGTCGTGATGGCAGGCGTACCGATACGCAAGCCACTCGTGATAAAAGGTGAACGAGGTTCATTGGGCACCGTATTTTTATTTACGGTTATATTAGCCTGACCTAAGACCGTTTCCGCTTCTTTACCGGTTAAATCCTTATCAATTAAATTAATCAACATTAAGTGATTTTGAGTACCACCGGAAACTATTTTATAACCCCGTTCCATGATCACTTTTGCCATGGCTTTAGCATTAGTAAGGACTTGTTTTTGATAATCAATAAACTCGGGTTGCATGGCCTCTTTAAACGCTACCGCTTTAGCTGCAATCACGTGCATCAATGGGCCGCCTTGAGTGCCTGGAAATAGCAATGAATTTAATTTCTTTTCTATTTCGGAATTAGCCTTAGCCAGGATTAACCCACCTCTAGGCCCCCGTAAGGTTTTGTGAGTCGTTGAGGTTACCACATCGGCAATGGCTATAGGTGAAGGATATAATCCAGCCGCGACCAAACCTGCCACATGCGCCATATCAACGACTAAGTAGGCGCCTACTTCATCGGCAATATCGCGGAATTTTTGCCAATCGATAAGCTGCGAATAAGCGGAAAACCCGGCTATGATTAACTTTGGTTTATGAAGCCTAGCCAGCTCTGCTACTTGCTCGTAGTCAATTAAACCCGTTGTTGGATCCACGCCATAACTATAAGCATTGAATAATTTACCCGAAAAATTAACTTTTGCGCCGTGCGTTAAATGGCCGCCCGCCGACAAATCCATGCCAAGAATGGTATCACCAGGATTTATTAAGGCTAAATAAACGGCTGCATTGGCTTGTGAGCCGGAATGTGGTTGCACGTTGGCATACGCTGCTCCAAACAATTGTTTAGCTCTATCTATAGCCAGTTGTTCGGCTATGTCGACATATTCACAACCGCCATAATAACGCTTGCCAGGATAGCCTTCCGCATACTTATTGGTTAATACCGAACCCTGAACTTCTAGCACATAAGGGCTAACATAATTTTCCGAAGCGATTAATTCTATATGATCTTCTTGACGTTGCTGTTCCGCTTGAATGGCATTAGCGAGTTCAGGATCAAATTGAGTAAGGGTAGTGATAAAATTATACATGTTAATCTTAGCCTAATAAAAGATGGCCTTATTGTACTGATATTAACCAGGATAGTAAAATTAAGAATGAAGTAGTCATCGGAGAACCTTCTTATAAGGTAATAAAATTAAAATAAATTGAGAATGGATGGCAAGCTTTGTAAAATTACGTTAAAATATCTAAGAGTGATGAGTTTTTCTATGCAGCAAGTTAATAGTTAATTATTTGCAAATTCTATCGTTAAATTTCTTTTGTTATTCCTTATTCAATATATTTACATCTAGCTATAAAGGTCAGGTATGCCAACTGATAATTCTAAAGATCCAGTAAAAATCATTGAAGAAACTCTAGATACCCTGATTGGTCGTTGGAAAAAATTTCAACATCAATATGGTACTACTGAAGAATTTATTGCAACCTTTTTACAGAATTTAACTGGTTTATGGGAAAACGCGGTCATCTTATATGCGCTACTCAGTATAAAAGAACAACCCTACGTAAACCCTAAGAACATTATTGGAATTATTACAGCTAAAGTTAATAAGATCGATGAACAGGTGATTGACCACCAGACTAAAGCAAATTGCGAGAAACAATTAAACGAAATTGAGATTCTATTAAAAGAAAGGGAGCTTATAGCAATGGAAGAATTAATTAATCCAAAATATATGCCCTATAATAATTATAAAGAAGAAGTTTTGCGGCATGTTACTACATTAAGAAACCTGACTAGCGTAGGAAACATAGAACAACTTGAACTTAATCTTCCTCAAACCGTTAAAACAGTGGCTCAGACTTTAATCAACTATAAAAACACTAATTGGTCGGCTTATAAGAGCCAGCTTGATAGAATTCTGCCGATAGAAGAGGAAGAAACGATTGCTACTAAGAAAATTACCGCCTCCACCGTACACAAAATTATAAATATACTGGCAACCAGTAATGAAGCTTTCCAACCTGGTATTATTAATATCATTAAAGGTAATTTATTAATTAATAAACCTTTGGCGTCGGTAGAGAGGGTTCTTGAATTTACCGAGCAACTGAAAGTCATTATAAAAAAATCTCAAACCAGTGAAAATTCAAAGCTTGAACTATCTAACTCGCAGGAAAATCTTTCACCTAAGAATCGAGCAGCCTCATCATTATCTCTTTTTAATAAACCTAGCACGTCTTCATCAAACGCGATTTCACCACTCGGTTCAAAAAAAGCTACGCCATCTTCACCTATTCCCGTTTCTAATAGTGTTACACACAGTAACTCATTACAGGGTAAGCAGTTACCACGAAGTGTGTTAGATGAGTTTCGCAACAAGGCCCTCAAAGGAAAGGATTTCAACGAAAAGACTAGGGAAAGGCATGATTTACCCGAGCCAAGTTAAAATTTAAGGAAGTCTAGGATAAATGATGAATATCCGGTGTTTTAACTTCAGCTAGAATGAAAGCAACTTTCTAGGTGAATAAAGATAAAATAATTACCGCTGCTTTTTAAATCGTAACTCTATATTTTATCGCAATTTTTTCTTGGATACGTTATATTTTGCCATTCAATGCTTCTTATTAATAATGTGAAACCCAATGCCCTCGCAAAAAACAGCTTCAAGCATTAGTTTATTTCAGCCCAGGCAAACGATTCTATTTAAAAATCAATTAAATCAGACTTTGTCAGATTGCACTCATTATTTACAACAGAAAAACTACGATGGTATTAAACTAGCTTTGGCGAGATTGGAACAACAAGCAAATACGATTCCTAATAAACAAGCTTTTTTTATTAAAATCTACGAGTTTATATATAGCGTTCAGCAGCAAGAGCCTGAATTAGACTTAGTAGATATTTTGCCCTCCCATTTAGTTTTTATGATAGTTTTAGAAGATAGTACTCTTACAACGTTACGTGAGTTTGTCCAAATCATCAATGAATTCACCGATTATCACAAAAAAGCTTCCTATGATATATCTAACCCAAAGTTTTATCGGCCATCAACTTATAGTGAGCCGTCTAAGCAATATGAAGAAATAGTCGCTAAGATTTATCCAAACCTTGTAAAATTATTAAAAGAAGAACCAGCCAAACTATTATTACCACTGGCTTATAACTGGTGTGATGCAAAACTCCATAATTTAAAGACCGAAACGAATTTATGGCATGCCAGCACGGTGGGGATGGTCATGCGAAATGTAAAAAAAACATTACGGCTAGCCTTCCAACAAGAATTTTCCGAATTGCCATTGCTAACCGAACAGCCTTCCTTGGCTAACCATTAAACCTCCTGCTTAACCTTCACTGCCTGCCAATCTCTATGAAAAGTGTCTTCAAAATGCTCATGTCCCTCTCTGTACACCGCGCCTTTTCAGCCATTTTTTCTATGACCTTGCCTCAGCACCGTAGATTATGCCAAAAGCTTATTAGCTTTTTAAACGCTGTCTTTGCACTTCAAACAAGCCAATTCCGGCGGCAACCGAAACATTTAAGCTGTTTACCGTTCCTACCATGGGGATATGCAATAATTCATCACACTGTTGCCTAGTTAACTGGCGTAAACCACTGCCCTCGGAACCCAATATTATGCCGACAGGCCCCGTTAAATCGACTTGATAAATGCTTTTTTTGGCTTCCCCAGCCATGCCAAACAACCAAACGCCCTGTTCTTTCAATTTACGCAAGGTTCTGGCTAAATTAGTTACTTGAATAAAGGGAGTCGCTTCGGCCGCTCCACAAGCCGCCTTTCGTACCGCGGGCGTAATCCCCACGGCTTTATCTTTAGTGCTAATAACGGCGGTGACACCGGCCGCATTGGCGCTTCGTAAACAGGCACCTAAGTTATGCGGATCTTGAATTTCATCTAAAATTAACAACAGGGGTTTAGTAGCACTTCCTTCTAACAGCGCAGGTAAATCCCCTTCGCTTAATAAAGCCTTGGCACGAACCTCTGCGATAATACCCTGATGATGAGAATGACCGATTAGAGTATCTAGCTCCTGCCTGCTAAGAAATTGAATTTTAATAGCCGCTTTTTTAGCTTCGGCTAAAATAAGCTGTAAGGGCTCATCTTGGCGGTTGTTTAACACCAATAGCTGATTAATCTGCTGAGGTTCATACTTAAGCGCGGCTTGCACCGGATGAATACCATACATATAGTCAATTTGTTTACTCATACCTCTCCCTCGGCCAACATAAAATCAATTTTACGCTCATCAAGATCAACTCGCGCGACTTTTACTTTAAGCTTTTGGCCAATGCGATAATTAACTCCCGTACGTTTACCCACGAGTTGATGGCGCATGGCATCAAAGTGATAATAATCATTATGTAAGTCGGTAATATGCACTAAACCTTCGACATATATCTGTTGTAATTCCACAAATATACCAAAGCTAGCTACACCACTCACCACGCCCTCAAATTCCTCGCCCACTTTATCTTGAATATATTCGCATTTTAACCAACTAATCACATCGCGCGTGGCATCATCGGCTCGCCGCTCGGTCATGGAGCAATGGTCACCCAATTTTTCCATATGGTTTTGCGTATAACTAAACTCATGCAGTGGCTTATGTTCCAACAGATAACTAATCGCTCTATGTACCAGTAAATCGGGATAACGGCGAATCGGCGAGGTAAAATGCGTATAAGCAGGATAGGCTAAACCAAAATGGCCATCATTTTTAGGACTATAAATAGCTTGTTTAAGCGAACGCAACATCACCATGCGAATTAAATGCGCTTCGGTTCGTCCCTCAACTCGGTTAAGTACCGTTGCAAAATCCTTGGGTTTTGGCTGCTTACCTCCTTTTAAATCCAGGCCAAGTTCGGCTAAAAATTGGCGTAAATCGCCAATTTTGTCTTCTTTAGGAGCCGCATGAATCCGATAAAGAGCGGGTATTTTTTGGGATTCTAAAAATCTTGCAGTTGCCACGTTAGCGGCTAACATGCACTCCTCAATCAAACGATGCGCCTCATTACGCACTAAGGGTACAATCCGTTTAATTTTACGGTCCTTGCCAAACTCGATTTTAGTTTCAATGGTGGCAAAATCAAGGGCACCTCGTACCTCGCGGGTTTTCAATAATACGCGGTATAAGGCGTGTAATTGCTCGATCTGGGGCAATAATTCGGTATATTGCTGCAGTAAATTGGGATTATCCTTGGCAATAATACTCGCTACCTTAGTATAGGTTAGCCGCGCCTTAGAATGCATTACTCCCTTATAGAACCGGTAACGGGTTAATTTACCCTTGGCGCTAATGGTCATTTCACATACCATGCAAAGCCTATCTACCTTAGGATTTAACGAGCAAAGGCCGTTGGATAAAATTTCCGGTAGCATGGGAATAACCTGGGACGGAAAGTAAACTGAATTACCCCGATTAGCCGCCTCTTCGTCAAGTGCAGTACCCGGTTTCACATAATGGCTAACGTCGGCGATGGCGACATAAAGTTGCCAGCCGCCTTTGGGATTGGGTTTACAATAAACGGCATCATCAAAATCACGCGCATCTTCACCATCAATGGTTACAAAGGGTAAGTGGCGCAGATCGGTCCGGCCTTGTTTATCGGCTTCGGGCACCTCTTTAGCAAACTGCTGAATTTCTTGTTGCACTTCATGGGGCCAGGCATAGGGTAAATTATGTGCCCGTAAAGCAATTTCTATCTCCATGCCCGGCGCCATATGCTCACCCAACACCTCCAAGATGCGGCCAATGGCTTGAGTACGCATGGTAGGAGGTGTCATTAGTTCCACCACGACTATCTGCCCATCTTTAGCGTTGTTACGCTGATGAGGCGGAATCAAGATATCTTGAGTAATATGCTTATTATCCGGAATCACAAATAATAAACCGCCCTCACTAATAAGACGTCCTACAATACGGTCGGTATTGCGTTCCAAAACCTCGACAATCACGGCCTCACGACGCCCACGCCTATCTAAACCACGTTCGCGGACTAATACCCTATCGCCATGAAAAACCTGGCGCATTTGCCTATCTGATAAAAATAAATCTTTTTCTCCCGTATCTGGCACCACAAATCCATAGCCATCCGGATGACCTATCACGCGTCCACGGATTAAGTCCATTTTATCGACTAAGCCATAGCTACCACGGCGATTGCACATTAACTGTCCATCGCGCATCATGGCGAGTAAGCGCCGCCTCATGGCTTCTTTTTCTTCTTCATTTTTTAATTTAAAAGCTCGGATTAGATGCTCTTTAGAAGCGGGCCTACCCAGTTCTTCTAAGTAATGCATGATGAATTCGCGGCTAGGAATGGGATTGTCATAGTTGCGCGCTTCCCTATCGGCAAAGGGGTCTTTCTTTTTAATTTTAGGATCCACGGATAATTAATACCTCAACTTGTTTTTTTCAATCAATCCAGTAAAGTATAACTTGTTTTGTTAGGAATTTACATGGAGAAGCTTTAAACATGAAAAACAATTTGCCATTGGTCGTATTTGCTGCTAGCGGCGTAATGTTAACGGCTTGCGCTCAATTAACCAACATGACCAAACCGGCTAGCAATCAAGGTGAGGAATGCCTACAAATGCAACGCGAAATGGTATTGCGTGCCAATGATCTTAATCACGATGCCACCATGCTAACCCGCGAACAACAAAAGGCTTATACCGCCCGCTATAATACCTTATGTAAATAAATCCCTAACCTGCATGAATAGATCTGTGCATCCGGCTATATTCATGCAAGTTATATTATCCGCTTTCTGAGCCTCTCAATTGGCCTAAAGTTATAACGGTAGAATATAGCTATTGAGTAGCTAAAATTAACCATTAAAACGCCAATTTCCATAAACGTGTAGACAAGTTGACGGGATTAATGCAAAATTAATTTAAACTAATAACTTGTTCGATAGGTACATGGCGCAAATTCTAATCTTACACGGACCTAATTTAAATTTGCTAGGAGTCCGTGAACCCGCTGTCTATGGTTATACTACGCTTACCCATATCAATCAGCAGCTAGAAAGCCAAGCCAAACAACTCGGCCACTCTATCGTCACCTTGCAAAGCAATGCGGAACACGAGTTAGTTACGGCAATTCAACTCGCTAAACCACGGCAAATACAATTTATTATTATTAATCCCGCAGCTTATGGGCATACCAGTATTGCCTTAAGAGACGCCTTCTTAGCCGTTGGCATACCTTTTATTGAGGTACATTTATCTAACCCATACGCACGGGAAGCTTTTCGTCATCATAGCTACTTAGCCGATCTTGCGAAAGGCATCATCTGTGGCTTTGGGACACAAAGTTATTACCTTGCCTTACAGGCAGCTCATCACATATTAACCAGTGGAGAATAAAACGCTCATGGATATCCGTAAAATTAAGAAATTAATTGACATCATTAATGAATCTGGCATCTCTGAAATAGAGGTACGCGAAGGCGAGGCGTCGGTTAGGATCAGCCGCCAAACAGTACCGCCTGCTTACTCCATGCCTACTAATTTTATGCCTATGCCTGCTGCGGAAGGTGCTAAAGTAGCCGAGTCTCTTGAAACGCCTAAAGCCAGTGAATCGGTATTAAAAGGCCATGTGATTCATTCGCCTATGGTAGGCACTTTTTATACCGCGCCCTCTCCTGGCGCCAAGGCTTTTATTGAGATTGGCCAACAGGTTGCAGCGGGTGATACCCTTTGCATTATCGAAGCCATGAAAATGTTCAATCAAATTGAAGCCGACAAAGCAGGTAAATTAACCGCTATATTAGCCGAAAATGGTCAACCCGTTGAATTTGATCAACCTCTATTTGTGATAGAGGAATAAAACCCATGTTTGAAAAAATAGTGATTGCTAACCGCGGTGAGATAGCCCTTCGTATCTTGAGAGCTTGCAAGGAATTAGGTGTTAAAACGGTGGCGGTATATTCTACTGCCGATCGAGACTTAAAGCATGTACGCCTTGCCGATGAGGCCGTTTGTATAGGACCGGCTATAGCCACTGAAAGCTACCTTAATATTCCAGCGCTTATAAGTGCTGCCGAAGTAACCGACGCCGAAGCCATACATCCTGGTTATGGTTTTTTAGCGGAAAATGCCGATTTTGCCGAGCGGGTTGAACAAAGTGGCTTTGTCTTTATTGGCCCTCGCCCAGAGACTATTCGCTTGATGGGCGATAAGGTTTCCGCTATCGCGGCCATGAAAAAAGCAGGTGTACCCTGCGTGCCAGGTTCCGATGGACCTTTAGGCGACGATAACGAGCAAATTTTAGAAATTGCCCGCCGCATAGGCTATCCCGTTATTATTAAAGCCGCTGGTGGTGGTGGCGGTAGAGGTATGCGGGTTGTACGCAGTGAAGCCGCTCTGCTAAATGCCGTATCTTTGACCCGTAGCGAGGCTAAAGCTGCCTTCGGTAATGATATGGTTTATATGGAGAAATATCTGGAAACCCCCAGACACATTGAAATTCAGGTATTAGGCGATGGCAATGGTCATGCCATTCATTTAGGCGAGCGTGACTGCTCAATGCAACGCCGTCATCAAAAAGTGGTAGAAGAAGCCCCCGCCCCAGGAATTACCGAAAAAGAACGTAAAAAAATTGGGGAACGCTGTGTACAGGCTTGTAAAGAAATGAAGTACCGCGGTGCGGGTACCTTCGAGTTTTTATATGAAAATGGTAACTTTTATTTTATTGAAATGAATACACGGGTTCAGGTCGAACATCCCGTTACCGAATTAATCACGGGCTTTGACATCGTCAAAAACCAAATCCAAATTGCAGCTGGAATACCTTTCACTTATAAACAATCGGATGTGCAAATACAAGGACATGCCATAGAATGCCGGATTAACGCCGAAGATCCTACCACCTTTGTGCCGTGTGCTGGCACCATTAAACTTTATCATCCACCCGGTGGGCCAGGCGTAAGAGTAGATACCCATATTTATAGTGGCTATAGGGTGCCTCCTTATTATGATTCAATGATAGGTAAACTCATTGCTTATGGAGAAACTCGAGAAATCGCTCTTGCCAGGATGCGTAATGCCTTAGATGAAACCGTGGTCGATGGAATAAAAACCAATATTCCATTACATCAAAATATTTTACGAGACAGTAAATTTCAGGAAGGTAAATTTCACATCCATTACTTAGAACAAAAATTGGCGGAATAAACGGCCTATCTTCTTCTCTCCTCAGTTTTATGGGGAGAGTCAACTACCAAACGCTATCCTATCAAAACTAGAAAACCAATGGAGCATCATGTTATGAGCTGGCAACAATTAACTTTTTCTACCACTGCACAAGCAGCCGAACGACTCAATGAGCTATTACTTGAAACCGAGGCGCTGGCCGTCACATTACAAGATGCGGCAGACGAGCCCATCTTTGAACCCGCTTTAGGCACCACGCCTCTTTGGGGTCAAACCGAACTGGTAGCTTTATTTAGTGCGGAGGAGGATCTACAGCAAATTATCCAACAACTGCAAGCGGCTTTTGGTCAGCTCCCTCCTTATCACATCAGTCAGGTAGCCGAACAAAATTGGGAACGTGCCTGGATGGACGAATTCAAACCCATGCAATTTGGTAAACGATTATGGATTTGTCCCAGTTGGTGTGAGCCCGTCGATCCAAGCGCGGTCAATTTATTACTTGATCCTGGCCTTGCCTTTGGCACGGGAACCCATCCTACCACAAGACTATGTTTAGAGTGGCTAGATGCTAATCCCCCTATTGATAGTCAGGTTATTGATTATGGTTGCGGTTCGGGCGTTTTAGCCTTAGCCGCATTAAAATTAGGTGCTAAAATCACCTATGCCATTGATAATGATCCACAAGCCTTATTAGCCACCGAAGATAATGCTAAACGTAACCAGATTAACCCATGGCAATTAAAAACCCTGTCTCCCGATCAACCGATTGCTGCTCCTGTAGACGTACTATTAGCTAATATCTTGGCTCAACCCTTGATTGAGCTAGCCGAAAAATTTGCCAGCTTAATTAAGCCGCAAGGCACTATCATACTTTCGGGAATATTACAGGAACAAGCCGATAAGGTTAGTCAAGCCTATCAGCCCTGGTTTACAATGCAAATGGTTACACAATCAGATGAATGGGTAAGATTAGTAGGCATTAGAAAAGATTAACTATAAGTTGCCGGTGTTTAAGTAATTTCGCTTTTATTATTTTATTATTATTATTCTTTTATTAGATTGCGAAAAGTTACTTAAACCCGGCAACTTTTGTTACTTTACCAAATGAATCTTAAGGAAAACTTAACTTGATAAAATTTTTTACAATTTTTTATGGTAATAAATTTTTTGACAAATTTGCCTGCGGAAAAAAACAGCCTATTTAATCGCATAGTTCGTAGATTCTAACCCTACACATCCCACCAACTTCTGTAATTAAATCAAGCTGTTATCGCACATTTAACCATCCCTTCTGGTGAGTTACTTATAAATATCCATTATATTCAATTTATATATCAAATTAGTTGTAGCTCCACCTATTTCAACCCTCTTTTTATCAACTAATTCCCACTGCAAGGTCCTTTAACACCGAAACATATTTTTTCAAACGCCTGAGTCGTGAGACTCCCGTATTGAGAGATATGTTCAACTGCCAGTTTTTGCCGCTTAGATAAGCCATATTGTTTTGCTAATAAATCCTGCTCGATAGCTCTTTACCAAGTTCTTTTACTTCTTGCAGCTGTATCGCTAATTCTTGAGTGAAATACTCTAACCATTGAGTCATATCCATACCTTGTTGCCGCACACCTTGAATTGCTTGATCATATTCAACACGGTTTTTGTTATAATATTCGCTAGTGGTGAATAACTCTTTGAAATCATAGCCACATGGATGTGTTTCACTCATAGGTTTTTAGAATTATTAGCCGAGTTTCGATTGATTAAAAAGAAATACTTAAGGATTTTTTGCTAGAATACTATTTAACTAAATCTAACAATCTCAGGAGCCTTTATGTGCTTATTTTTCAAATCCCATATGTCATATGATGAAGCCATGGAGGCATTAAATGAACCAAGAAGCAGAACCATTACCTGGTCAGAAGACGTGGTAAAAGCAGCGGGTAAAATACCTAAATTAAGCCAAGATATTATCGCAAACGCCGACTATAGAAAAGAACTGCAAAGCCATAATGTAGCTAGGATATTGGCCATACCCGCTAATAAAAATTTGGCCTTAAACTTGGTAAATAATAAGCAACCTAATTTGGAAGTTTTACAAGAATTTAAATTAAATGGTATTTATAAAATATCGGAAAACCATGACCAATTTTTCTTAAATTTGTTAAACATCAAGCAAAATGGTCAAGCGATTAATGCTTTCAATGAAATTCCAGCAAAACCAAGCTATATTAGTAATTTAGCCATAAAACATGTGTCTATTTGTAGAGCCTTAACGGCAGAGCATTTCGATATTTTAAAGCAGTTAAAATTTCCCCAGCTTAAAGAAATAGCCGATAAACACTCGGAATTTGGCAAATGGTTGGTGCAGCAGCCGGAATTAATGGAAAAATTCTCGCATTTTGCACAGAAAAAACTGCAACAGCAATTTCCTTCGCAACCATCATTTTCCGAAACAAGCCGGTTATTAAGCTAAAAACTTAAAAAAATTCCAAAGATTAGGGTTGGCAAAAAGATAGATAATAAACTAAGATTTCCCCTAATAGAGGAAATCTTAGTGGATGACTTAACGCTTTTTATCGGCGTCTTTATCTTGAAAAGGCGTAAAAATTTCATTCAATTGTTGAGTCACGCGTACAAAAGTAGTGCGCTTGGACAATTCCTTTAAACGCTGAGCCCCCACGTAAGTACAGGTTGAACGAATGCCGCCTAGAATATCCATAACCGTATTATCAACGCTACCACGATAAGGAACATCAACCGATTTACCCTCGCTCGCACGGTAGTCATCCACACCACCACGATGTTTGATCATGGCTTCGGCCGAACTCATTCCATAAAAGCGTTTATAGGCTCTGCCATCTTTTTGAATGATTTCTCCAGAGCTTTCATCATGTCCTGCCAACATACCGCCTAACATGACAAAATCAGCGCCTGCGGCAAAAGCTTTGGCGACATCTCCAGGAACCGTACAGCCTCCATCGGCACAAAGCCTTCCGCCTAAGCCATGTACGGCATCGGCACATTCAATGATCGCCGATAGCTGTGGATAACCCACTCCGGTCTTTATACGAGTTGTACATACCGAACCGGGGCCAATTCCGACTTTCACGATATCGGCTCCGGAAATAACGAGTTCTTCAGCCATTTCAGCCGTAACCACATTACCTGCCATAATGGTTTTATTAGGAAATTTCTCGCGCACCCTTTGCACTAGGTCTACGAAGGGCTGAGTATAGCCATTGGCTACATCTAAACAAATAAACTGCGTTTGAGCAAATTCAAAAATGGTAGATAGTTTTTCAAAATCTTGCTTACTCGTTCCTGCACTAGCAAAGCAAAAAGGAATGGCAGTTGAATTCTCCGCATGAAATTTACGCCAGTCCTCGGCAGACAAGAATTTATCCATTGCGGTCAGCAAACCATGCTTGGCCAGGCTTTTTGCCATGGCAAAAGTGCCCGTGTGATCCATATTCGCGGCAATAATAGGTATGCCTTTCCAGCTTAACCCGGAATGTTTAAAGGTAAACTCTCGTACTAGCTCAACTTCTGAGCGAGACTTTAGGGTGCTTCGCTTAGGGCGAATCAATACATCTTTAAAATCAAGCTTAATATCTTCTTCTATGCGCATGGTATAAAATTCTAAAAAATAAAACAGAACCCGAGTATAGCCATTATAAGGATTATTGTAAAAAATATCTTTTGGCAAACTCAATAAAATGGCTTTGACCTTCGATAGCGATTCAGCCTAGCGAGTTAGCTTGTTAAATTTCAGCTACGCTCTTATTAGCTTTAGCCAATCATTCCGCTTGGCTAGTTACTGCTTTTTAACAATTGTTCATGGCTCGTTCGAATAAGCTTAAGATCACTCTGTTTTAAATAGTCCTTTATTTTTTCCAGCCTTCCCTGAATTTGATTTTGCTCATCAACATCCAACGTTATCATGCCCTTGCTATGATTAATATCAATGCCGAAAGCATGTAACTCCTTAGCAATCAATTCATTAGAAAAAAGTAACTTGCCAAGTGAACTAATTTGAGTATGGGAAACGTTATGATTATTACCCGTAAAAACAATGTGTAATTGCTCTTTATGAGAACAGGCCCATGCAATATTAAGACACATCAGTTGTAGCAAACCTAAAACCACAATTTTTTTCATGAGTAATCCTCTTTCAACTTAGCCTTGATATTTTCCCAAAACCTATAGGGTCTGTTGACCATGGGTTCCTATACTGCCAAAAGAATACCATTGGTTAAAATTCAGGCCAAGCCTCGATTGCTTTTTTCCGTTGATACTCACCCATGGTCAACAGACCCTAGGGATAAAATCAATCCTCAAGATGCAGCCACAAAAAATACGGGAGTAGATATTTATTTTTTTATATTAGCAGTTTAGATTAGCTAAAAAATCACTTTTAAAATTGGATGGGGTAATACCGCGGCGTTTAGAACTAAAAAAGGTTAGGGGCTGTTTACATTGGGTTGGTATAAACGAAAGAAGAGGAAATTGAGGAAAAATATGTACAAATTCGAGGCGAATACTCAATGTATTTAACGAGAATTTGTGCATAT
>Ga0182739_1000673_pt1 | contig 41025 bp, 46 predicted proteins | sample eDN5th30CBELigBY_FD_128873 | JGI IMG/M metagenome (GOLD analysis project Ga0182739, IMG submission 128873) | Enriched backyard soil microbial communities from Emeryville, California, USA - eDNA 5th pass 30_C BE-Lig BY (version 2) (version 2) | ecosystem: Environmental > Terrestrial > Soil >... | reverse complement strand
GTGTACCAAGAGTACCTGGTGAGCCAGCAGCAACGAGCAATAAACAATGCTCGCTTCACCAACACGTTCAAAACCAAGCACTTAAATGTATGGGTAACGGCGAAATCGGCCTTCTTCAACATGCAAGCGTGGGCCGCGTGTGAGGATAAGTCACTAACAATCGAGCAGTTCGCCGGACAGTCTTGTTACCTGGGCTTCGATCTGGCGCGAAAGCTGGACATGAATAGCATGGCCCGGCTGTTCTTTCGGGACATTGAAGGCAAGCGGCACTACTACTGCGTGGCGCCGAAGTTTTGGGTGCCTGAAGATACGGTTTTCGATAGCGAAAATCAGCGCATGGCAGAGCGATTCCAGAAATGGGTAAACGCCAAGCTCATGGACCCGACAGACGGCGCTGAGATTGATTACCGGGAAATACTGGCTTGCGCCATCGAGGCCAACAAGCAGGCTCCTGTGTTGCAAAGCCCTATCGACCCGCACGGCGCGACAAACCTGTCTCACCAATTGGACGATGAAGGTTTGACGCCTGTCACGATAGTCCAGAACTACACGAATATGTCGGACCCAATGAAGGAGCTAGAGGCCGCTATCCAGTCGGGGCGCTTCCATCATGACGGAAACCCGATCATGACTTGGTGTATCGGCAACGTAATCGGAAAGTATTTGCCCGGAAATGATGATGTGGTTCGGCCCATCAAGCAGGGCAACGATAACAAGATAGACGGCGCCGTGGCGCTGATTATGACAATTGGGCGGGCGATGCTAGGTCAGGAAAGCCCCTCCGTCTACGAAACACGCGGCATTAGGGTGATTTAATCAATGGGCATACTGAGCATTTTCCGGCGTAAACCTGAGCCGGAGGCACAGTCGCGCCCGCTCGCGGCTGGTGGGGCCGAGTTTACCGGCCTGGACGACCCCACGCTATCGAGCTACCTGCGCGGATCTGACTCTGGCACAGGCGCGAGCGTCACTGGGGCTAAGTCGCTCGAGAACATGGCGATCCTGCGCTGTACGACGCTGATTTCCGAATCCATCGGCATGCTTCCGCTCAACCTTATCGAGCGTGGCGACGAGAAGCGCCATGCAATCGATCATCCGCTGTACGCCATTCTGAAGTCCACGCCAAACAGTTGGCAGACTTGCTACGAGTTCAAGAGCCTGATGCAGCTAAACGTGCTGCTGTACGGCAACGCTTACGCTCGGGTAATCCGTTCGATGGGGCGCGTGATCGGCCTAATACCGATGGCCCCCGATGCGGTAGAGGTGTCCCAAAACCCCGATTGGAGCCTGACGTACAAGTACACCAAGCCGGGCGGCGGTGGCGCTGTCGAACTTAAAGGCGAGGAAGTGCTTCACCTGCGCGACTTGTCGGCTGATGGCGTTATTGGTCTGTCGCGTGTCCAGCTTGCCAAAGAAGCGATAGATATATCGCTCCAAGCAGAGCGCGCAGCGGCAAGGCTATTCAAGAACGGAATGATGGTAGGCGGGGCGCTGTCCTCGCCTAATGCGCTCAGCGATCAAGCATACAAGCGCCTGGTCGAATCGATGGAAGCCCATACGGGCGCGAACAATGCGCAGAAGTGGATGGTGCTCGAGGAAGGGCTAAAGACTGAAAACGTCACAAGCACCGCAATCGACGCACAGCACCTTGAAAGCCGCAACCATCAGATTGAGGAAGTCGCCCGGGCCTTTGGCGTTCCCCGGCCCCTCCTGATGATGGATGACACAAGCTGGGGCTCGGGCATCGAACAGTTGGGCATTTTCTTCATTCAGTACGGCTTGCAGCACTGGTTCACGGTGTGGGAGCAGGCCATTGAGCGAACGCTTCTGGACGAGCCGGGCCGACAAAAATACTTCGCCAAATTCAACGAGCGGGCGCTGATGCGCGGAACGCTTAACGATCAGGCCAACTTCTTTACCAAGGCGCTCGGGTCCGGTGGGCATTCCCCCTGGATGGCTCCTAACGAGGTGCGCGAGCTCCAAGACATGCCGCGATCCACTGACCCGGCAGCGGACAAGCTGCAAGCCCCATCAAACACGCAAGGACAAGCTAATGAGCCTGCTACAACTTCCTGAAATCAAGGCGTCACACGCCATCAGCAAGGTGAATTTCGACGCTCGCCCTGATGCGATGGAGCGCTGGGAGCCCGAAATCAAGGCCGCTGTCGAAGGCGATGCGTCCATTTCGATCTACGACACCATCGGCTTTTCGTGGGATGGCGAGGGCGTCACGGCCAAGCGCATATCGGCGGCCCTGCGGTCCATCGGCGCTCGCGACGTGACGGTAAACGTCAACTCCCCGGGCGGTGACTTCTTCGAGGGTGTGGCGATCTACAACCTGCTACGCGCCCACCCGCACAAGGTAACGGTCAAGGTCATGGGGCTCGCTGCGTCTGCGGCGTCCGTCATTGCGATGGCTGGCGACGAAATCCTGATGGGTGACGGCGCGTTCCTCATGATTCATAACGCCTGGGCGGTCGCCATCGGCAACCGTCACGACATGGCGGCGGCTTCCGAACAGCTTGCCCCGTTCGATGCGGCAATGGCTGATGTGTACGCGGCCCGCTCCGGCATGACTGCGGCGGAGGCTGCGGCGCTCATGGACAAAGAGACATGGATCGGCGCGAATCAGGCTATCGAGGACGGCTTTGCTGACGGCCTCATTGATGGTGGCGAGATCGAACACGACACAAAAGCACAAGGCCAGAAGAAGTATCTGGCTCTAGTTGAAGCGTCTATGGCAAAGGCCGGGCATTCCCGCTCGATGCGCCGGGACGTATTCAAAAACCTATTCAACGGCAAGCCGGGCGCTGCCGGAGATGATGCCACGCCGTGCGCTGGTACTGACATCGCAGCATCGCTGCAATCCCTAATTTCAGACTTCAAAGGAGCCACTCATGGCTAAGCAAATCCAGCGCGGCATCGTTTCGGTACGCGCAGAAACCGATGTAAAAGCCCTTATCGAAGGTGTGCAGACTGCTTTTCACGCCTTCAAGGAAGCCAACGACAAGGAGATCGCCGCGATCAAAGCCGGCCTGCCCACTAGCGACCATCAGGCCAAGATCGAAAAGATCGACGCCGATGTGTCCAAGTTCCAGGCCGCAATCGACGAGGTGAACACCAAGATCGCAGCGGCGCAGATGAACGGCGTGAGCCAAGTGAAGGACAAGGAATACACCGACTCCTTCAAGGCGCACATGAAGCGCGGCGAAGTCCAAGCGGCCCTTAACAAAGGCGCGGCTGACGAGGGTGGGTATCTTGCCCCTACCGAGTGGGACCGCACGATCACCGATAAGCTGATCGAAGTGTCGCCCATGCGGGCCATCGCCACGGTGCAAACCATCAGCGGCAACGGCTTCACCAAGCTGTTCAACCTGCGCGGCACAGCCTCCGGCTGGGTTGGCGAAGCAGCGGCACGCCCGCAAACCAACACTGCCGAGTTCGGCAGCCTGACCTACGCAACTGGCGAGATTTACGCGAATCCGGCTGCTACCCAGCAGATTCTGGACGACTCGGAGATCAATCTGGAATCGTGGCTGGCTGGCGAAGTGCAAACCGAGTTCTCGTATCAGGAAGGCGTTGCGTTCCTGTCGGGCGATGGCACGAACAAGCCTTCGGGCCTGCTCACCTACATCACTGGCGGGGCCAAGGCTGCGGCTCATCCGTTTGGCGCCATCACGACTGTCAACAGTGGCGCTGCTGCGGCTTTGACTTCGGGCGGCATCATCGATCTGATCTACGCCTTGCCAACGGAGTTCACTAGTGGCGCTCGGTTCATCATGAACCGTAACACCATTGCCGCCGTTCGCAAGCTCGTTGATGGGGCGGGCAATTACTTGTGGCAGCCTTCCTACCAGGCAGGCCAGCCCGCAAGTCTCGCCGGATACCCTCTCACAGAGATGGCCGGCATGCCCGACATCGCGGCTGGCGCAAAGGCAATCGTGTTTGGCGACTTCAAACGCGGTTATCTGATCGTTGACCGTGCCGGTGTGCGCGTCTTGCGCGATCCGTACAGCAACAAGCCTTACGTCCACTTCTACACGACCAAACGTGTCGGTGGCGGCGTCTTGAACCCCGAGGCGATGAAGGCGATAACCGTTGCTGCATCAGCCTAAGCAGTAACTCAAGGGGCTGGCTTCGGCTGGCCCCTGTTCATTTGGGGAAGACATGAAATTTTCCAAACCCTTTCGCGGCGTGCCGGATGGTGAGATATACCCGGTTCAATACGCTGTCGGTGACGAGTGCCCGCCAGAATTGCTCGATGCGGCAAAGAGCCTGGGCGCAGTCGAAGAGCCCAAAGAAGCCAAACCAAAGGCAAAGACAAAATGAGCTTTATCACGCTAGAGGAAGCGAAAGCGCATCTTCGCGTTGATGGCTCCGACGAAGACACTCTGATCGCGGCGGCCCTGAATGCGGCTGAGCGGTATTGCGTGACCTACCTGAATCGTGGCGTGTACGTCTCGCAAGAGGCGCTGGACGCGGCCATTGCTGCCGAAGAAGCGAGCGCTAACGCTATGGTGATTCTTGACGACATACGCTACGCCATGCTGCTGGTGCTGGGGCACCTCTACGCCAACCGAGAGGACAACGTGACGGGGACGATTGTCTCTGAGTTGAAGCTAGGCGCTCGCAACCTCCTGCAACCTTACCGCATCATGCCGGGGCTGTAATGCAAGCCGGCAAACTAAACCGCAGGGTTGTTATCCAGAAGAAAGGCCCGAGCGAGGATGAATTGGGTGAGCCTATCCCCGCCGATTGGGAGAACTTCGCGACCGTATGGGCCGATATTCAGCATCGTTCCGGCCTGGAAACGGTCAAGTCGGATATGGACGTATCTGTCATCCAAGCAAGCATCCGCATTCGCTACCGCACGGACATTACGGCCGGCATGCGCGTGAAGCACGGCGCAGTCATATATGACATTCGGGCTGTCCTGCCTGACGCATCCGGGCGTGTTTACACCGATTTGGTGGCACAGCAAGGGGCGAACCAGGGATGAGGGCGACCGTCCAGATGACCGGCCTGCGCGAACTAGGCGCGGCCCTGAAGGAACTCGATAGCCGCGTACAGAAGCGCATCGCCCGATCTGCCACGGCTGCCGGCGCCCGCGTCATCGCGAACGAGGCCAAGTCCCGTGTGCCGGTGGACAAGGGCACGGTGAAGAAGAACATTCGCACCGCGAACCTGAAGCCCACTCAACCGGGCCTGCAGGAAACTGCTGTCGGCGTGCGAGTGAAGGGCAAGACCGAGGTTTCGGCTTTCCACTGGCGATTCCTGGAATTCGGCACCGCCAAGATGCCCGCTAAGCCCTTCCTTCGCCCCGCATTTGAGGCGAAGAAGGAAGAAGCGGCCAACAGAATCAAAGAGCAGCTAGCCAAGCGCCTAGACGCTGAGGCGGCAAAGATCGGCGCAACCATAGGGAAGGCGAAATGAGCATAGAGACTGATCTTGCTGCCGCGCTGAAGCCTCTAATTACGGACCGCGTGTATTTTGGGTTTGTCCCGTCAGACAAGCTTCCTGCCACTGACGAGCAGCGGCTTGTATGGCGAGCTATATGCATCCCTACCCAAATTGTGACTCCGGATAACACGTCGTGCGGCAGTTCAGACATGGACAGCTATAGAGTGCAAATAGATGTCTATGCGTCTAACTATACCTTCGTCAGTGCAATGCGAAAGCCGGTGTTCGATGCCATAGAGGCGGCATTCCCGTTTGCCGAGCGCATCAACGATATGCCGGACTACGACCACGACATAAAAATGCACAAACGCATTATCGAGTACAGCATCAAAGCTGAATAACCGGGCTTTGCCCAACACCTACCAACCCGCCGTGAGCGGGTTTTTTTAATTTGGAGCTATCAAAATGGCACAAGGCAAAGTAACCCCGTTCAAGGGCTCGAAGCTTTACATTCAGTCGGGCATTTCCACTACTACGGAATCCATCACCGCCGTTACCGCAACAAACCCCGGCACGGCCACCATCACCAGCACGACGCTCGTTAAGGGCGATGTGGTGACGATTGCGGGCCTGGGCGACTTCGACGGCACGTATGTGGTCAAAGACGTTGCGACCAGCACTGTCACGCTCGCGGGCGCGGACTGGTCCGGTTATGACGTTCCTGCGTCCTATGTGGGCGCAACCGCAGCCGCGCACGAATTCACAAGCAACTTCTGCGAAGTCACGAGCATCAGCAAGACGGGCGGCACGGTCGATCAGAACGAAGTGACGACCATCTGCTCGACGCGCAAAGAGTACGAGGCGGGCCTTGCCGACTCGGGCACGCTGCAAATCGGCTTCAATTTTGCGCCGGCTCAGGCCGTGCAAGAGCGGTTGCTCGAGCATGAGCTTTCGACCGAAAAATTCTGGTCCAAGCTCGTCCTGCCGCGTAACCAAGGCACGATGCTGTATTACGGCTCGGTGCAAACCGGCATGAACATGGACGGCGCAGTGAACGGCAACTACACCTCGGGCGTCACCATTCAATTGTCCGGCGACTACTACCGCGTTGCGGCAGCGTAAGGGGGCCTAATGTCTGCAAAACAACTGCGCGAGGCGTTCGCCAAGAACAGCCGTCAGTCAGCCGTCATCGAACTGGACGGTATCGGCAAGATCATGATTCGCGAGCTTTCGCTTGCTGATCTGGATATGGTCGATAACGAGGACACGCCAAACGCTCGCGCCAAGAATCTGGCCCTGTCGATCTATACCGAGGACGGGGCCGAACGTGTGTTCAATCCCGATTCTCAGGAAGACCTTGACATCATCAAGGCGCAGGGCATGCGCAGCATCGTCAACAAAATCACGCAGGCCTTCACCTCAAAAAACTAACGAGCCAGCGGCGCTTCATGTTGGAGCTGTCGCTGGCGTTAGGCAAGACCCTGGCGGAACTGCGGGAGATGCCGGAGTCTGACTTCCGGCTCTACCAGCAGTATTACGCAGAGCAACCTTTCGGCCAGTGGCGTGGCGACTACAACGCGGCGCGGGTGGCTCAATCGATGGTTGGCGGGAAGCTGCAAGACCTCATGCCATTCTGGTTTGAAAGCGAGATTGCAGACGAGGAAGCGTTCGGCGAGCTGTTCGCCGGAGCAATCGAAATCTAGCGTGCCTATAATTCCTGAAACATTTCTTAAGGAATCGTCATGGGCACGCTGATGTACATGTTTGGCAGCTTCGTCTCAATGTGGGCGCTAGCAGCATGGGTTATGTGCGGCTTCTTTGCCGGCCACGTAGCGGCAGAAAAGGGCCGCTGTGGCTTCTGCTGGTTCCTGTGGGGCCTCGCCTTCGGCCCGATGGCTTTATTGGCGACGGTCGGGCTTCCTGATAACAAGACCCAACGACACGACGAATAAGCGGCTTTCCGCGATATGTTTTCCAGGCTCACTTCGGTGGGCCTTTTTTATGGATGAATGGTTATGGCCGGTGGCTCACTCGGGCGCTTAAATGTCATCTTAGGGCTGGATTCCGCCGAATTCACCCGGGGGATGACTAAGGCCGAATACCAGTCCAAGCAGGCTATGGATAAGGTAGCGCGTGATGCCAAGATGGCGTCCGCAGCTATCGCTGGGCTGTCTGTCGCTATCGGCGCGGTAGTCCTTACGACATTCATCCGCGAAACGATCCAGGCCGAGCAAGAGCAGGCGCAACTGGTCGCGGTCTTGAAGTCTACGGGCGAAGCGGCTGGATTCTCGCGCCAAAAGCTCAACGATATGGCTGATGCCATGTCGCTCATGTCTACGGTGTCAGCCGGCGAAATTAACCAGGCGCAGACAACGCTCCTAGCCTTTACCGGCATTGCTGGCGACCAATTTCCTCGGGCGCTGAAATCAGCCATCGACATGGCGACCCGTACCGGCATGTCTGTTGTGCAGGCCGCTGAAACGATTGGCCGGGCGCTTGACGTGCCGTCGCAAGGTCTTACGTCGCTTTCCAAGCAAGGCTTCCGGTTCACTGATGACCAGAAAAAGCTGGCGGAGCGGCTAGAGGAAACTGGCAAGACAGCCGAGGCGCAAGGCATCATTCTCAAGGCACTGGAAGAATCCTACGGCGGCGCGGCCAAGGCTGCTCGAAACACGTTCGGCGGGTCGCTTACCGGCCTGAAGAACGTCCTCAATGACCTGATGACCGGTGAAGATGGCAGCATGACTGCCGCAACGCAGGCTATCAACGACTTCACGGACACGCTGGCGTCAGAGGAAACGAAGGCAGCATTCGCTACTTTCAGCGGCCATCTCATCGGCCTCGTGACTGACTTCGCCAGGGCTTCGGCGGCATCGCGCAACTTCTTCATAGGTGGCTTGGCTACGGCTGAAGGCGCCGTGATGGGCTCGAAAGACCCATTCGCGGAATCGGCCAAACTGCGCGAAGAAATCAAGCAGATGGAAGATGCGGCCGCCCGAGCGGAAGGTGTTAACCGCTGGATATTTGATCAGGGCATTGCCTACCGCAAGGCGCGGCTCGAAATCCTCGCCACGCAGATCAATCAAGACTTCGGCGGCATGTTCCCCGATGGCGTGCCTATGCTTGGCGCCAATGTCGTCAGGCCGGCAGCGGGCGGCGGAGGCGGCAAGAAAGGAAAGGCGAAGAAGCCTGAGCGGACTTTCATCGCCGATGACCTGGACCAATATTTGGTTAGGATTGGCGAGCTTCCCGAATGGCTTGAAGAATACGAGTTGAAGGCCGAAAAGACCTTCGATAAAACAGGCGAATTTGCCTTAGAGGCCGCCCGAAGCATTCAGAACAGCCTGGGCGATGGCCTGTACGACATTCTGAGCGGGAACTTTGACGATATCGGCGCCAAGTTTGGCGAGACGATCATGCGGATGGCTGCTGACGCTGCTGCGGCGAACCTTGCCGGGGCGCTATTCGGCAACTACGACAAGAACGGGCAGGTGGGCGGCATTATTGGCAATCTCATCGGTAGTATCTGGCCCGGCACGGCGCCAATTGATTCTGTGTCGCCATCTTTCGATCTGAATGCTGGAATGGGGTCGGTGGGCGACTTTACGCGCACATTCGACTCTGGCGGCTACACCGGCCCAGGCGGCAAGTACGAGCCGGCCGGCATCGTTCACAAGGGCGAGTACGTCTTGAATCAGGCGGCAACCCGGCGCATGGGCATTGGCATGCTGGACCGTATCAACAAGGGGTACGCGAATGGCGGGCTCGTGGGCGGCGGGATTGGTGCCGCTGGCGCCCCGGATATATCGATCAACGTCACAAACGCTTCAGGCCAGCCAGTGAGTGCAAGCCAGCCCAAGTTCAGCATGGACGCGCTGGGCAACTACCTCGTCCAGTTCACGCTCAACGACTACCAAAGAAACGGCCCGATGATTCGCGGCATACGAGGGGCGATCTAATGGCGACATTCCCCGCATACGCGAAGATTCTGCTTGCCGGCTACTCCGAGCAAGCAGACTACGGTGTCCTGCGCACCGAAATGGACGGCGGCATTGCCAAGCAGCGGCCACGATGGAGTAAGGGCATTGTCACGATTGATGTGAATATCAAGGTGAGCAGCCGGGCCGATAAGCTGCTGTTTGACGAGTGGGTGAAAACGGACATCAACGGTGGCGCGGGCTGGTTCGATATTCGGCTGGATGGTGTGGTGAAGCAAGCGCGGATAGTTGGCGGCAAGGTCAAATGGTCTAGCCCCGGCGCCCTGTGGATCGGGCAAGCGCAATTGGAGGCGCTGCAATGACCTATTCTGCGGCGGGCCAACGGGCCATGCTCTCGACGGCGGCCACGGAATCGCCGTTAGAATTAATTGAGATAACGCACCCTGATCTAGCCATACCTGCGCGTTTCGTAAACGACCGGCTGGACATTATCGTTGATGGCAATGTCTATACCGCAACGCGCTTCCGCCTAACCCGTCCGGATGATGTGGACAGGCAGACGCCGCAAGCACGCCTCGCTGTTGATAACGTTGGCCGGGATCTGACTGTTTGGGTCGAGCAGAGCAATGGCGGCAAGGGCGCCCGGTGCCGGGTGATGGCGGTATTGCGCTCGTCGCCGAGCGTCAAAGAATTTGACATGACGCTTGATCTGGCTGGCATTTCAATTGACACCCTTGAGGTGTCGGGCGGGTTAGGGTTTCAAAACACACTAGGCCAAAACGCGGTGGCGGTGCGCTTTGATCCCCTCACGGCGCCGGGCTGCTACTAGAACGTATGATAGCATTTCCTTACATAAATATGGAGGGGATGCTATGAAATGGATTATTGTGGCCGTCGCTGTAGCGGCCCTGTCGGGATGCGCGGCGGTGAAAAACATCAGCGCCGATGATATACGCAACGAAAAGCATTTGCGGCTGTCCGGTGAAATTCCATCGGATATGAAGGGTGTTGCTCAGTCCATGTACAAGTATGAGACGACATGTCGGCCGCTCGGCCGCCTTGATGTTGACCCAGCGGACTCTCGCAGCGCGGTTTTTATGATGTCCATGCCTGGGTGGAGTCAGCCGAGCGCGGCGGTAGTGATTGACATGCGCGAGTCCGAAGGGGTTACGAAGTACCGCGGCTACACGTACTACGAAACATGGAATAAGCACCTGAAACGCGCCTTGTATGCCTTGGGCGGCGGAACGGATTGCAGCCAATAAGGGGGCCGCATATGAAATGCTTACTGTCTTGTATTGCCGCATGCCTCGTAGTGGCGACAGCTTCCGCAGCGCAAACCGATTTGAAGATGATCGGAGCCCAAGGAACGCAGTATTTTTTCACTCTCTCGGAACCGTGGATTTCTGACTCCAAGTATGTCGAATCGGCGGCCCGCAATTTCTGCGCTGGCAAGCGGGCGTGCATGGTTCATTTTTGGAAAACTGGAACCGCTGCGGCGACACGCCTTCCTATGACTGCTGCGCAGATGGCCGCAGAGAAGGCGACGTTCCAGAACGGCAAGATGATGTGGCGCTGCGGGGCTTACGCAGTGGCAAACAGCAGCAACTGCTTTAGCGACTAATTTGCAGTGCTGTTGCGCCCGCTAAAGGGCTGAAAACAACCAATTAACCGCCTCCGGGCGGTTTTTTATTGGCTCACCTAAACGGTGGGCCTTTTTTATGGGCGCTCGGAATGAGTCATTTTTCGGACAAATACGTCGGCCTGCCTTACGTCGCTGAAACGGGCGATTGCGCGGCACTGGCTGAGCGTGTGGCGCGTGAGGTATTTGGCAAGGTCGTTGGGTTGCCAACTAGCCATGCCACTACCTACCGCGAACAGGCCAAGCAAATCCTCGAATTGCAGGATAGCTATGCCACGAAGATTGACGCGCCAAAGGATGGCTGCCCGGCCTTGTTCATAGGCCGTGGGCGCCTTTGCCATATCGGCGTCATGTGTTGGATCGCGGGGGAGTGGTACGTCCTGCATGCCGACTCTTCAGCCGGCTTTGTTGTCCGCCAGCGCCTGCGCGATATGACGCGCCTGCACTGGAAATTGGAAGGCGTGTACGAATGGAAATGATCGGCAGGCCTTCTCTCGTTGTACACCCGCACGCGCTGACAGGCGACGGACGTGTTATCGAGGCTTCGGCCTTCCTGCCGGGCGAAACGTTAGGGCGGTATATCGCCCGCACAGGCGTGTTCGTGCCTGCTGGCCCTGTCACCGTCTGGCATAACGGCGTGCGCTGCCCTGACACTCTGTGGAAGACGTTGATTCCCAAGCAGGGGGATCAAGTAGTTATCCGCGCCCGAGTGCTTGGCGGGGGCGGCGGCGCTGGCAAGATAATCAAGACGGTGGCGATGATCGCGCTCGTGGTGGCCGCGCCGTGGGTTGCTACCCAGATGGGGTTCGCCGCCGGATCATTTGGATACGCGGCGGTGTCTGCTGGCGTCATGATCGGTGGCAGCATCGTCATCAACGCACTAATCCCGCCTCCAAAACCAACAGCCGCCCAACTCACAACCGGCTCCAAATACGAATCCTCCCCCACCTACGCCATCTCAGGCGGGCGCAACCGTATGCGCTTGTGGGAGCCGATGACCGTCATATTCGGGCGACATAAGGTCGTGCCGGATTTGGGCGCCAAGTATTACACCGAGCAGGTAGGCGACGATGCGTACCTGAATCAGGTGTTTCACTTCGGGCTGAGCAATATCACGCTCGACTCCTACAAGATCGGCGATACCCCTGTCACGAACTACCAGGGTGTGCAGCTTCAGGGGTCGGATGCGAACGGCAGGCTTTCGATGTTCCCCGGCAACGTGGATACCTTGCAAGGCTTTGTGCTGTCGCAGCCTTCGGGATGGAACGCCCGCACAACCCCAATTGACACCACGTACATCAGCGTCGAGCTCGCCTCGCAGCTTTTCTACGTGCGTGACGATGGCGGCATGGACGCCCGCAGTGTTGACGTTCAGATTGAATACCGAAACGTCGCAGGCGGCGGATGGACGAGTATTGGTCTGCTGTCGGACGCGATCTACGCCACGCACTACTGGTCGCTCACCAAGAACGTCACGACAGAAGCAGGCGACTCCGGATCGCAAACGAATCAGGTTCAGGTCAGCTATGGCTCGACCAATTACGCTGAGCATACAGAAGGCGAGCAGGTTGTCATTACGCCTGCCAGAACTCATGGAGCAGGAGACAGTGAATACACGGTTCCAGCCGTCATGGGTACGTGGCGCTGGAAGCCTCACCCGTTCCGCCTTGGGCAACCCTGGCAGGGAATTGCGCCCGATCCGCTCATCGGCTACAGCACGAGCGCGGGCATTCGCCTGACAGGTGCCCGGCAAGAGCCGACGCGTCAAACAGTGGGCTGGTCGGTGGCCAAGGGCCAGTACGAAGTCCGCATAGCGAAGATCACAGGCGACATAAAAAACAGCCGCGAATCGAACGAAACCGCTGTAGGTCAAATTCTGTGTTATCAGCCCGACACTGCCGACTACACCGGCCAGACTCGGGTGGCGCTTCGCATCAAAGCGACTGCACAGCTTAACGGCGCCGTAGACGAATTCAACGCAATGGCCTATGCCTACTGCGCCGTGTGGAATGGCTCGGCCTGGGTGTGGGCGCATACCCGTAATCCGGCATGGTGGTTTCTGTCTTTCGCAAGAGGCAAGACAAGCCCGGAAGGCGATCGTATTTACGGCGGCGGGATGGCGGACAGCCAGATCGACTTCGAGGCCATCAAGGCTTGGGGCGCGTGGTGCGACACCAAAGGCCTGACGTTCGACTACGTGTTGGACCGCAAGATCAGCACGGCTGAAATGCTCGGCATCATCGCCCGCGCTGGCCGTGCGTCTCCTACGTGGCAGACAGGCAAGCTCGGTGTCGTGTGGGATGCGGCAGATTTGCCGGTCGTTGCGATGTTCGGCCCCTTCAACATGAAGCCGGGCTCCTTCAAGGTTGACTACATCAACGATGGCACTGCTGACGAGATCGTAGGCAACTTCATCAACCCGGATCGCGGCTGGCAGATGGACGAGGTGCGGGTGAGGGTTCCCGGCGCCACAACGACCAATAACCCGCTGCAACTGGACTTCGAGGGCTGCACGAGCGCTGCTGTTGCCGGCAGGGAAGCGAATTTACTTGCTGCATCGCAAGTCTGGCATCGCCGCCGTGTCTCATGGGAAACGGACATAGAGGGCTGGGTAGCCGGGCGCGGTGACGTGGTGCAGATCAGCCACGACCTGACGGTATGGGACTACTCGGGCCGGCTTTATGGCCGCGCGGGGAACGTCATTACGCTGGATAAGCACGTGCCGTCTGATGGTTCCGGGACGCTCATGATTCGCGGGCCAGAGAATCAGATGAAGGTTGTGTCGGTGACTTCCGCCGTGGGGGATGTGGATACGCTCACGATCACGTCTGACATGACGGGCTTTCCGCTTCCGGGCGACCCCGGCTATGAAGATGTTCCGGCTGTCGATTGGGCCTTCTTCTTCGGCCCGCTCTCGACTCCCGGACGGCGCTTCAAGATCACAGAAGTTCACCCGTCAGAGGATGGCGTGAAGTTCTCGGCGATTGACGACGACCCCGAGTACTACCTGAGCGAAAACAACCCGTACATCTACACGCCTCCGCGCGACGGCATCTTGCTCGGTGGTGTTGTATTCGCCATCACATTCAGTGAATCGATAGTCAACGTCGCTGCCGACATCACGGAAGTCACGATTGGCTGGTCCTTGTCTTCGGCCATGCCGGTAGACGTTGCCATATCGATCAACGGCATAGCGCAGCCTGGAACGAGGACGAGCGAGCGGCAAGTCAGCATCCAGGCGCATACCCGCGATGTTGTTGCGGTGACGGTCACGCCCATATCAGCAACGGGCAGGGGTACTCCAAAGGCGCAGAGCTACACGGTGCAAGGCCTCACGCTGCCGCTGCCGACGCTTACGGGCCTGACGAACGTGTTCCGCGATGGCTTGACGGTGCTGCATTGGGATCGCGTCGAGGACATACGCAACCCGGACTATGAGGTGCGGATAGGCGAATCGTGGCAGAACGGGCGCCTTGTTGGCATCGTCAAAGACAACGAGATGCTTGCAGTGGGCAATGGCCTGTATTGGGTCGCGGCTCACTTCTCGGCACGCGGATTTGTCACGTATGGCACTGCCGATAGCCTGCTGATCTCGGGCGCGACTTTGGTACGCAACGTCATCGTAGAGCAGGACGAAGCGCCGGGGTGGACCGGCGAAGTGTCGGGCGGGGCGTATGTCTACGAAGGCATGCTGACCCTTGCCCCACAAGGCGACATTCTTGAGGTTGACGATGTATTCGCAGAGCAAGACATTCTGTGGCAAGGCGGGCCGGCTGCAAGCGGCATCTACACGAATGCCGAAGACGAGCAGACGGACATAGGCTTTGTCACGCCCGTCCTCGTTGATTTCGACATCGACGTACACGCCCGCAACATCACGGCGGACATTCTAGGCTCTCCGGACATCTTCGCCATTGCCGACATTCTGAACGGCTCGGACCTTCAGAAGGTGACGGTGACGCCGCAAATTCGTAGCGCGGTGGAAGCGGGCGCTTGGTCCGAATGGCAGAACTACGTGCCCGGGACGATCAACGCCCGGTACTTCGACGTGCGATTGCTGATCGCGACGAGCGACCCGCTGATTATTCCGTTCGTCACGAAATTCCTTTGGACGATTGACGTGCCGGACCTGGCGCAGCAAGGGACGAATGTCGCTGTGCCTTCGAGCGGTATGCGCGTCACGTACAGCAAGGAATTCCACACGGACACAGCGAGCCCGCAAGTCACGCTCTATGACGCGGTAAATGGCGACTGGCCGAAGATCACGAACGCTGATCGGACGGGCTTCAACGTGGAAATTTTTAACGGAACGACGCCCAAGGCTGGCGTCATCAACTGGATCACTCAATCGTGGTGAGGGAACTATGACACAAGAAGCAATACAGCTACCGACTACGCCGCCGCTGCCAGGCGCGGATTTGGTGACGAAGACGAATGCGGCGCTGCTGACCATCGCATCCGGGCTTTCGGGCGATATAGACCCTGCTGGGTTGCCGGGGGTCGGGCCATACTTCATTTGGAACGATACCGGCAACGGCCTGCGCAAGCAGCGCAATGCCGCGAATACGGCTTGGGATGTTATCGGGTCGTTATCGCTCGATGCAGGAACGGATCATGCAGGCGCGGAGCCGTCTAATCCTGTCGCGTACATGACATGGGCTGATACCGCAAATGCTCTACTCAAGCGGCGCAACGCAGACAATACGGCGTGGGTGACGCTGGGGCCTCTATTAACCAAAATGGCCGTAGATGCTGATCTAGATTTTGTTTACGTATACCCGAACGGGGGCAGCGAATCCAGCCCGGCCAATATTGCAATCAATAGCCGCTATACCTCGACGGCAAATCCCTTCCCGGGTCACCCGGTTATCTGCATCGCGGAGATACAAGTAGCGGGCGCGTGGGGGGTGACTGGCTGGGCGCTGAACTCGTCCGGAGCCGGCAACTCATGGGGTGTTATGGCCGGCCTTCACGGGGATGGGAATATCGTTGTTCAAACCGGCAAGGACGGTCTGGCTACTACATCGTTCATCGCTGGTGGCACCTTTGGGGGCATAGCAAATCAGACGGTGGCACCGTGCCGGGTCAAGGTCTGGAAAGTTAAAGGAGCGCTCTAATGAATGTATACGCACAGCCGGGCCAGTCTTTTCAGCAAGTGGGCGGCACCTGCCCTGACGGGTGGATAACGATGCAGGGCGAGCGACCAGGGCCTGAATATACTGCGTCAGAGAGCGGGGCATGGCTCGCGCCGTCATTTGAAGGCAAGCAAGCGGCCAAAATAGCGCAGATCAACGCGGACTTTGCCAGTGCGGCCGCAGCCTTGACTGACGGCTACCCCGAGGCCGAACGGCTAACTTGGGGCGTGCAGCAATCCGAAGCCTTCGCGTGGGCCGCTGACAGTGACGCCCCGACTCCATACCTCGATGGTCTGGCCGCAGCTCGTGGCATTGCGCCCGAAGAGATGCGGCAAAAGACGCTCGAGCAGACGCAGCTATTCATGGCTGCCAGCCAGCAGCTTGTCGGCACACGCCAGCGGTTGCGCGACCTTGTGTACGAGGCCAAAACACCCGAAGACCTAGACGCCATCCACTGGCCCGAGCCAGAGCCCCCACAAGCCGCCTAACCAGCGGCTTTTTTACGCCCACACGCCCGGTTAGCCGGGCTTTTTTTACGCCTCAAAGGACCGCGATGCAAGAACAGCATCTATCAGCCGATACCCGAGCCATTCTTGCCGCGCTGCGTGAGCGCGACGACAAATCGAACCAGCAGATCAATTCGATTCTTGAGGCGCAACGCAAGTTACAGCAGGACGTAACGAGCATCTCCAGAGGGTTCCCTGACGGCGACCCAGACAGCCATAGGCGCTATCACGAATCCGTCATCGAGTGGCGGGAACTGCGAAACAAGATGGTCCGGGACTGCCTGACTCATGCGGCCAAGGTGGGCGGTATAGGCGCGGCTTGCTGGGTGGCTTATGCAGTGTGGACCGCTTTCAAGATGGAGGTTATGCGATGAAGTTGATACCCGAGATAAAAGAGTCGTGGAAGTTCTCGAGCCTATGGCTACAGGGCGCTGCGACCACGTTCTTTACGTGGCTTCTGCTGTTTCCCGACGCTGCCCTGTACGTCTGGAGCATGATGCCCGAGGACGTAAAGGGCACGATGGACCCGAAGTACGTAGCGCTCATCGGGACCGCGCTGGGGGTGCTCGCGATGTTTGCCCGCGTCGTGCATCAAAAGTCCATCAAGCGGAGTGAGCCATGAAAATCAGCGAATGGCTACCTGTCCTGCTACATCGATTGCTGAGTCTGTTCCAGTGGCCGGATATTGAGCCTAACAGGACAATTCTCGAAATCGAGCCCGCGCAAGACTGGATTACGCTCGAGCAATTCCGCCTCGCTACCGGCCTGCCCGAGCATCGCGCCAGTGAATGGTACGGGCACGTTCGCGGCGCTTGTCTCGAGTACGGCATTGTCAGCATGACCCGGATCGCGGCCTTCCTCGCGCAGATCGGGCATGAGTCCGTGAGCTTTACGCATACGGTCGAGATATGGGGGCCGACAGCGGCGCAAAAGCGGTACGAAGGCCGTATCGATCTTGGCAACACTCAGCCGGGCGACGGCTCGCGCTACCGTGGCCGAGGGCTGATACAGATTACTGGCCGTGACAACTACCAGCGCCTGCAAGACATTCTCGGGGCCGAAGTAGTCGATAAGCCGCAAATGCTCGAGCAAAAGTATCTGGCTGCCCGATCCGCCGCATGGTGGTGGGCCTATCACGGCTGCAATGAACTGGCCGACTCTGGCGACTTCCGGGCGCTCACCAAGCGAATCAACGGCGGATACACCGGCCTCGAGGATCGCACGCGGCGATGGGAAAAGGCCAAGCTGCATTTGGGGGCCGCATGATCGAGCTACTTATTGCCAAACTCGGCCCCTATCTACTTGCGGGGCTCGCAATCCTGGCTGGCTGGTTCGCCGCTCGCCAGTCGGGCAAAGCCGCAGGCCGCGCAGAGGTCCAGCGCAAGCAGGAAAAAGCAGCATCAGAATCACGGAGAAAGATCAATGAAGCAGATACGAAGCTGGCTGAAATGGCTGACAGTGATATTCGTGATGAGCTGCGCCGCTGGGTGCGGGACGATAGTTGATACGTCGTGCGACTGGACATTCACCATTCGCCCGCAAGCCCAAGACGTTGATGCTGTGTCCGATAGTCTGGGTCGGCAGATCGTGACACACAACAACAGGCGGGCAGCGATATGCAAATAGACCCCGAACTTCGCAGTTTCGCCACGCCTCGCCAGCTCGAGTATCTGGACGCCATAGAGAAGCATGGTAGCCAGCAGAAAGCGGCTGCGGCGCTTGGAGTGTCACGTAGGACGGTTGATAGGGGAATGGTGGCGCTCAAGCAGGCGGCGGCGCTCCGGGGCTATTCGCCAGAGCATAATCTTACGCATATCGTCCCGTCCCCGTTCGCCATGAAGGGCTACAGCCAGTACTGGAATCCAGACGGCACGCCGGGCGGGCACTGGATCAAGACGAACGTTGATCAGCAGCAGTTAATGGCGATGCAGCAGGCGGTGAAAGAGGCGTTCTTTGAGGACAGCCCCGCTTTGCCAGCGCCAGAAGGCCCGAAGCTGCCCGATAACGACATCATCCCTTGGATACAAATCGGGGACGCGCATATCGGCTTGCTGACCCACATTGCCGAGGTCAATGAAAGTTTCGACCTGAAAATAGCCGAGCGGGAATTGTGCGCGGCAATCTCGATTTTGGTTGATGAACTGCCGGAGTGCGAACGTCTGGTAATCAATGATCTCGGTGACGCCACTCACTATCAGGACTTCACAGCGACAAGTGAATCAGGCCATTCGTTTGACTTCGATACCCGGTATCCGAAGATGATCAAGGTCTATTCCCGTACCATGCGGTTCATTATTGATAAGGCGCTTACGAAAGCGCAGCACGTTGATGTGATCGTGAACCAAGGCAACCATAGCCGCAGTAACGACATTTGGATGGCTGAATTGCTCAAGGTCGCCTACGGGCATACAGGGCGCGTCCATGTCCTGAATAACGATAGCGTCTTCATCGGCTACCGGATGGGCAATACGCTTGTCATGACGCATCATTCGGATAAGTGCCGGCCCAAGGATTTAGCCAACGTCATGACGACAGACTTTCGCAAGGATTACGGCGAAACGCAATTCCACTATATCGACATCGGGCATATCCACCATGCGATGGTGCTGAAAGAGCATCCGGGCATTGTCGTGGAGGCGTTCAATCATCTGGCGACAACGGATAAGTGGGCGCACGACAACGGCTACCGTTCACGCAAGTGCATCACCGTGATTAAGCGCAGCCGGACCTATGGCGAGATTGGCCGGCGCCTGCTGCCAGTAGAGGAAATCCGCGCAAGGATCGGCAAAGCGGCGGGCGGGAAGGTTACACAGGGTAGGGAAGTGTACGCGGTCTGAATACCCTAATCGGGCATGATCGTACCCAACATTTCAGATTTCTCCCCATTTACTCCCCGTTTTTAGCGTAAACCGTTTATCCATGCGGTAGTACGTTTCCCGCCGTCGGCACCAAGACATAAAATCAGGTCGTTTCATAACGACTGATAAAGTACCCGAAACCCGCATGAACACTAGTGTTCTGCGGGTTTTTTGCGTTCAGGGCGTCTCAGTGGGTTTCGGTAAATCCCGAGCTTTTGGGTACTCACTTGGGTACCTTAGAATAGAGGTACCCAAATCATGCCCACTTAAAGACTAGAACCATGCCAAAGCTTGCTCAGCAACTATCGGAATTGGCGGTCAGCAAGGCCAAGCCGCGTAAAACAGCATATACACTGGCTTCCGGCCAAGGCTTGTTTTTGGTTGTGCTTCCTACTGGGATCAAGCAGTGGCGTGTCAGGTACCGTCAGTCTGACGGTCAGCGTGGGAAAAAAGTCATTGGCACTTATCCCGACATGGGCATCGCTGCGGCACATCAAGCTGCAGCACAGTTGCATCAACGGGTTCGTATGGGTCAATCTCCCGAGGGGTTGTACGATCGGCTAAAGACTGAGCGTGAAACCCTGACGCAGGCAGAGATGCAGCAGCGTCTGGACGCAGAGGACGCTCGAAAGCACTCATTTACCGTTTTGTCTGATGCATGGTTGGAAGACCGCAAACCAGGCTGGGCTCCTGCAACCTACAGCAAATCGACTTTCATCGTGCAGAAGCGATTGCAACCACTGCTAGGTGATGCGGATATGCGAACGCTCGCTAGCAAGGACGTGGTGCCGGTGCTGATCAGTCTGGCGACAACAACTCCTTCCATTGCTGTAAAGGCCCGCCAATGCCTGAACGGCGTCATCGATTACTGCATCCTGCGTGGCATCCGTGACGACGACCAGGTCCTGAGGCTACAGCGGGCCTTGCCCCGGCACCGGGGCGGCCATATCCCTGCTGTCACGAAAATACAAGGCGTTGGACCGCTTATGCGGACGATCTTGGCGTATGAGGGCAGGGTGGTGCGTGGAGGCCTACTGCTGGCTGCCTACACGGCCTGCCGACCGGGTGTAGTGGCATCGGCTCGCTGGGCCGAAATGGATTTGGAGCGAGCTGAGTGGTGTATCCCCGCCGACAAGATGAAAACCCGTGTCGAGCATGTGGTCAGCCTGCCGAGGCAGGCCGTGGAAATGTTGGCCGAGATGCGCCAGTATGGCGGTGGCGAGTATGTCTTTCCTGGCGTGGGAAAGCGGGGCAACCCGCACCTGCACCGGGACGCGCTGAGTAAAGCCCTTCGCGATATGGGATTTCAGGGGCAGCATGCCACGCATGGCTTCAGGGCAATGTTGCGCACGGTAGCCCGTGAGCGTCTGAAGATCGATATTGACGTGCTCGAGGCCCAACTGGCTCATGCCAAGGCAGATGAGATTCAGGCTGCCTACGACCGGGCCCGGTTTGAAGACGAGCGGCGCGTTGTGATGCAAGTGTGGGCGGACTTTCTGCATGAGCAGGCTGAATCCGCCAAGGTCCTGCAGATGAAACGCGCCTAGGGTGTCGCGGTCAGCAGGCAAGTGCCTTGTTGCGCTCAATGAGTGCGTGCAGGCTGGCTGCCGTGATGCCGCTGGATCGTTTGCCAATCTTGATCAGTACCAGCTCGCCTTCGTTGACCAGTCGATAAATAGTTGACCGGGAAACGCCGAGCTTTGCTTCAGCCGTATGAATTCGGTAAAGAAGTGCCTGGTCGGACGGCTGTGGGGTTTGGTGTCTGGCTGACGGGTAGCCAAAGGTTTGTGGCTGGGCCTGTTCGTTCATTTTCTCCTCCATTAGACCTTGGGAAGCACCCTGTCGGTATGGGTACAGGATGCTTGCCAAAGCAGGCGCTACCGGCGCCTTTGAAGCCGGCCCGCCAAGATGCCGCGATGGGGGCCGGGTGCTTTGATCATCCCTGGCAGGGCCCGACGCTGACCCGCTATCGCGGTTCGTCGGGATGCTGGGGACTGCAGTCTTTGCCGCTGTCATCGATGGATTACGCGCCATCCGTCGAGTGTGGCCTGCCTTTGGCAGTGCCGGCGTCCGTAGGTACGGATCGTCATCAGTTCCCCTGGCCTGCGCCGGTCTCTACCGGCCCAAAGGAGTAATGATTTTTCACCTGTTTTGCTCCTACCCAGGTGCCTGTCGCCCCGCATGATGCTGACGACTCGGGTAGCCGCGCACTCGCACCGCCCGGAATCGGGCAGGGCGCGGTGTTTATCGGTGTTGCGTTGTTAAAGAGCAGGCTTGGTGCAATCATTACGCATCTATTTCGCAGAGTCAATACATATCTAATGTCAATAAGTCATATAGACGATGGGTACTAGAACAAAATTAGCTTGAATGAATCGAAGCGAATCATTTAGGGACACCCTGAGACGTTGCCGTGGCCAGGGTGGCGCTTTGATTGTTTGTGGCTTTTTGCAGACCTCTGGGTCGGTGGAGGTCGTTTGAATGGCTGACTAGCTGCCTTCTGTCTGGTTTTTTTCTCTGTTTTTGGCTTGTTTGGCCAGCTTCATTTCGATGTAGTCGCCGATGTCTTCCAGAGTCTGTGTAGGTAGCTCCGACACGGCAGACTTAGATATTTTCGGCCATGGCCACTCATCTTCGAACATCTCACCCTGTCCGGTGACTAGCCATTCGGCACGGACGCGAAGGGCGGCAGCGATCCAAACGATATGGCGCGAGGATTCGCTGCGGCCGCTTTCTATATGCGCAATGGCGCCCTGAGTCAGGGGTGACTGGACTAGGCTAGCCAGGGCTTCCTGAGTCAGGCCGCGTTTAGTGCGTGCGATGCGTAGGCGTTCGCCAATGCTGTTCATGTGTGTAGAGGAAGAAGGTTTTTTCAGTAGTTAGATACATTATGATAGAAACTTGCATCAAAAGGTGAGTACCCATAAAAATACTTAACTAATAAGACGCGGACTTATACTACTGAGTCGACTTCGATGGATCATTGTGACAGTTAATGGCACGGCGTGAGAGGCAAAGATTGTAAAGACCACGGCCTTTCGATTACCAGATGTCGCTGCACCGGGTGGCAGCATCCAGTGAGTCTTACCGGGTTTACCGAACCGCACCCGTAAGGTCCAACTAGGTGTGTACAGGCCCGGTGAAATTCACAGACCGACTGTGACCGGTGATTCCGGTGATCATTACCGACTACCCGACGTCAGCGGAGCAGCAACGCGCGAGGATTTTACTTTGAGAGATTCTCGGTCCCGGAATTGAGGCCAGGAAGAAAGTTGGGGTTCAGATATCAAGTATCGGTTTCGGGTTTCCGACCGTCTTTCCCCGCCCCGATTGAGTTGCTCTCAGCACGAAGCGATACGGCACGTAGGGGCCCCCGATAGTGCTAGCGGCCCACCGAACGTTGCGCCGCCGGAAACACTACCTTGAACTTGGTCGCATCCGCCGTCGATGTGGCGCTGATTTGACCTCCGTGCGCCTCCACAATTGTTTTTACGATGGCTAAACCCAGCCCCGAGCCTTCACTACTGCGATGACGTGATGCATCCGGCCTGTAGAACCGTTCGAAAATGCGGGTTAGGTGCTCCGGAGCTATGGCCGGCCCCGGGTTCGCAATATAGACGCTTGCCTTGTCAGCGTCGAGACTGAGCGACGCCGTAACGCTACGTCCAACCGGTGTGTAGCGAATGGCGTTCGACAACAGGTTACTCAGCGCTCGGCGTATCATGAGCCTGTCCCCGCGGACGAGCACTTCGCCACCGATAGCATGCAGTTGCACTTCGCGCTCTTCCGCCCAGGCACCAAAGTAGTCAAACAGCACCTTGATCTCGGCCTCGAGGTCAATCTCAACGAGCTCAGGCTTAAGTAAATTGTTGTCCGCTTGAGCGAGAAACAGCATATCGCTGACCATTTTGGCCATGCGCTCGTACTCTTCTAAGTTGGAGTACAAGATCTCCCGGTACTGTTCAACGCTGCGGGACTGAGAAAGCGCCACCTCAGTCTGGGTTTTCAGATTCGTAACGGGGGTCCGAAGCTCATGTGCAATGTCGCCCGAAAAATCGGAGAGACGGCGAAAGACATCTTCAAGCCGCTCAAGCATTTCGTTAAAGGACGTGGCGAGCTCGACCAGTTCAGCAGGCACGGCGTATGGTTCGAGTCGTATATGCAGCTGATCAGACCTGATTTTTCGGATTTCGCGGCTGATGCGCCGTATCGGTGCATGGCCTTGATGCACCGCGAGCCATGTGGCCAAAATCGCAATAAGACAGGCCGCAACCGTGATGATTCGAAGGTAGTCCCGAAAGCTGTCCAGGTAATGCAAATGGAAATTGATGCCCGTGGCAACTGCGATGGTCAAGGTGCGCGGCGCAGGGAAACTGTCGGTTCCGGTCCGCAGTACAGCCCCTCGAAATGTCTCGCCGTGGTCTTGCCATATGCCAACCGAGTCGATAGTGATTTTCTCTACAGGCTGAGCGATTTGAGCAAACCTGTCCAAATTCGATCCCGGGGTAGCATAGATCAGGGCACCGGAGTCCGAGGAAATACGATATTGAGCGTTATGGTGACCGGACACGGCATTGGCAAGCCGCTGATTCAATTCGGCAGGTGCTATGTCAGGCGGTAGCGTGGCTAGCGTGTGCTTTAAGGCCTGAACGACGGCATTCAGTTCATCAACATCTTGTTGGATAAAGTGATTGTCGATTGACCGCTCTACGATCCAGCCGAATGTGAGTAGTACGACTGTTATGACCGCCCCAATAGAAACGGTAAGCCGTACAGCTAGGGATGCCGGCCGTCTTTTCATCAACTATTCCGGAAGCGTCACGTCGAGCATGTAGCCCATGCCGCGCACCGTGTGAATAAGCTTAGGCTCAAAGTCGTCATCGATTTTGGCGCGTAGGCGTCGGATCGCGACATCAATGACATTGGTGTCGCTGTCAAAGTTCATGTCCCAAACCTGGGAAGCGATCAAGGAGCGAGGCAGCACCTCACCTTGCCGGCGTACCAAAAGCTCCAACAAGGCAAACTCTTTGTTCGTAAGATTAATACGGACGTTTTGGCGCTGAGCTCGGCGCCGCGGAATATCGAGAACGAGATCGGCGATCTGTAATTGATCCTGGAAAGCAGGCGTCGCGCCGCGCCTTAATAACGTACGAACGCGCGCTAGGAGCTCTGAAAAAGCGAACGGTTTTACCAAGTAATCGTCTGCGCCCAGCTCTAACCCTTTGACCCGATCTTCCACACTATCGCGGGCAGTCAGAAATAGTACCGGCGTCGACGATTTCGCATCACGTAGCGCCTGGACGATGCGCCAGCCGTCCACATCCGGCAGCATGACGTCCAAGATAATCAAATCGTAAGAACCGGTTAGTGCCAAGTGATGCCCGTCTAAGCCAGTGCGCACGAGGTCCACAATAAAGCCGGACTCGACTAGTCCTTGGCGTACATAATCACCGGTTTTGGTCTCGTCTTCGACCAACAGCAATTTCATCGGTTCGTTCCTGTAGATCCATCGGCTATCACAACAAAAAAAGAGCGATCTGCCGCCCATAGTCAGACTTTAGTGCGATGGCGCTGACGGCAACATGACATCAGGATTACAAAATTGTAATGCCAGGACGGAAGCCGTCACGCCTAGAGCCCAGTTTGGCGGAAATGCCAGCATTTACCGGCGAATTACTGCTCGTACGGCACCGGAGTTGCTGCATAAGGGAAGTGGCACCGCATGACGATGGCCACATGATGAACACACCTCAACCTTGTTGGAGATCGATATGCCTCATGAAAAGTTTCAATCATGCATAGACGCTTGTTATGCCTGCGCTACGGAGTGCGACCACTGCGCCGTTTCATGCCTGGGGGAACAAGACGTTAAAGCTATGGCGCGGTGCATAAAGCTGGATATGGATTGCGCACAAATTTGCCGCCTGGCGGCCAGTTATATGGCCAGGGGCAGTGAATTCGCCCAAGCTCTTTGTCGCCTATGCGCCGATGTGTGCCAAGCATGCGGAGAAGAATGCGCCAAACACCAAATGGTTCACTGCCAGCGCTGCGCCGAGGCTTGCCGCAGATGTGCGGAAGAGTGCAGGCGGATGGCGCAGATGGCCTAAGCGGCCTCCGAGCGGGACCGCTGCCGTCATGAGCGGTGCGGACAAACCAAAAATTAAGGCCAGGGCGCATCACTGCACCTTGGCCTTTTATGCTTTACGCGACGGACTGTAACCCGCCTCGCGTATAGCTTGTTCTACTACGCCTACATCACGAGCCCCTTCCACGCGTACGGCGTGCTCGGCCAGGTCCACCGAAATGATCGCCTCGGGTGCGACGTCTTTGACAGCGGCGGTGATGACGCCCACGCAGTGTCCGCAGGTCATATCGTTTACTTCAAACTGAATCATTGTTTTCCTCTCTTCGTTACAGATCAAACTGAATAACTGTAGGTTAAACATTCCCATAGTGGCAATGTCAACGTCGCGGCGCTTTTTGCCGCCCCTTGCAAATTGAACACGCTTTGCCTCGGATAGGGCGGTGCCAATGAAGCGATGCGGCGTTTCGTACATATCGCAACAAATCTATTGCTTCCCTGACCTCCTGTTCAGAGATGACAAAGATGTAATGCCCGCGCAATCTTTCTGACAGCGACGGACCGTTACAGTAGGCTCGTCGCTAGATCGAGTCCCAGCGACGCAAGGTACAAGGAGAGCCCACAGTGAAATGCGATATGAAAACGATGCTGAAAGGCGGTCTTGGACTGGCCGCGATGATTGCGGTGGCGTATACGGCCCTGCCTATCGCTCGCGAGTGGATTACTGCAGTGAGCCCATTCTTATTCTTTTTGATCTGTCCGTTGATGATGTTTTTCATGATGAAAGGCATGCAATCGTGCCATACCGATAACGGTTCAAAGAAGAGTGAACCTATACAAGCACCAACGCCGGAAGGAACTAGTGTCGGCGACCATCCGCGTCCCTGGAACCGCAGTAAAGTGCTTTGATGCTTGAGCAGATCATGGGAACCAGACTCGCGCGAATAGTCATCCTAGTACTGGCGGCAATTGGCTTGGTCGCCATTTTTGCCTTCGTTTTCATGGGCATTATGATGTTTTGGATGATGAGTAGTTGAAGTGAAATCTATCCGTTTTTTGATAGCCCTGCTCGTACTGGGACTGGCGTGGTTACCTGCTATCAGTTCGGCGCAATTCTCTGCAATACCGGCTGGCTCCACCAGTATTACGGCCTCAGACTCTGCCTCCTCGACTCAGGGGATCTTCGATTCTTTGCGCGGTTGGTTTGGTGACGAGGGTGCTAACCAAGAGCTGCTGCCACCAGACGAAGCGTTCAAAGTCTCGGTGAGGGCCGGCAACGCCGATACGCTAGTCGCTACGCTCACTGCGGCGGACGGCTATTATCTTTATCGGGACAGGGTCGCGTTTGATCTTCAGACGCCGTCCGACGCAGCGATCAAGAACGTCGTGCTACCTGAAGGTAAGGTCAAGGATGATCCCACCTTCGGTCAGGTCCAGGTGTACTACGGGTCCGTCCAGATCCCAATTATGTTGAATCGCCCGTCCGGATCCATTTCGGAGGCGCTGATTCTGCAAGCGTCCTATCAAGGCTGTAACGACCCCACCGGCGTCTGCTATCCACCGATAGAGAAGACGCTGTCCGTACCCGTTGTCACGGCAGCTGGCTCAAGTTCCGCTTCTGGCGATGTGAGCCCCATGCCAGCGCAGGCGCGTAGCAGCGGCGCCCAGAGCGCAGCCGAAGCCCCGGTGTCGGAGACGAACCTTGTTCGAGATCTATTCGCCCAAGACAATGCGTGGGCGCTGATTGCCGCCTTCTTCGGTTTTGGCTTGGTTCTGGCGTTTACGCCCTGCATGCTTGCCATGATTCCAATTTTCTCGGGAATGATTATTGGGCAAGGGGGCTCGATAAGCCGCCGTCATGCGTTTGGCCTTTCTTTGGTTTATGTGATGGCCATGGCCGTTACCTATGCGCTCGCCGGTGTGGCCGCAGGGTTAGCAGGCACAATGCTCTCGGCATACCTGCAAAACCCGTGGGTGTTGGGCAGTTTTGCTGTCGTCTTCGTGTTGCTCGCGCTTTCCATGTTCGGCTTTTATCAGCTGCAGATACCCGCTCCCATTCAGACCCGCCTAGCGGGCGCGGCAAACCGGTCTGCCGACGGCAGGGTCTTGAGCGTATCCGTTATGGGTGTGCTATCCGCCGTCATTCTTGGGCCATGCGTAGCGGCACCGCTGGCTGGGGCACTGCTTTACATTGGGCAGACAGGAGATGTTGCGTTGGGTGGCTTGGCGCTTTTCTCGCTTGCCATAGGGATGGGGGTTCCGCTTCTGATTTTTGGCACTACAGCGGGCGCACTGTTGCCAAAAGCGGGTCCGTGGATGAAATCAGTGCAGCACTTCTTTGGCGTCACGATGCTGGCTGTGGCCATCTACCTGATTTCCCCGGTCATACCCGCTGTCGTCCACATGAGCTTGTGGGCGGGCTTGCTCATTATTTCCTCGATGTACCTGAGGGCATTGGATCCCCTGTCTGAAGACTCGCCTGGCTTTGTGCGTTTGAGCAAAGGGGTAGGGGTCATTGCACTCGTTTCGGGCCTGGCGCTGCTCATCGGCGTGCTGTCAGGCGGCCGCGATGTTCTGCAGCCCCTGGACGGTTTAAGAGGTCTAGGTGCTGCAGCCTCGCAGAATATCGGCTCGCCGGAGATGCAGTTTAAGAAAGTTACGAGCCTTGCTGACCTTGAGTCTGAAGTCCAAGCGGTCGAAGGCCGCTACGTCATGCTCGATTTCTGGGCAGACTGGTGCATCTCATGCAAGGAGATGGAGCGTTTCACGTTTACAGACCCGCAGGTAAGGAAGCGCCTCAAAGACGTCGTGCTGCTTAAGGCCGATGTGACGGCAAACAACGCAGACCATCAGGCACTGCTCAAACGCTTTGAGCTGTTCGGCCCCCCTGGCATCATTTTCTTTGACAGACAGGGCACCGGGATAAATTTCCAGGTCGTTGGATTTCAGGGCCCCAAAAAATTCCTGCGCTCCTTGGATTTAGCTATGCCCCGTTGACGGTGTTGAAAAGCACTCTATTCGAGCGTCTCTCGGCTGTTCTGAATTCCCTGGATTCTCACATGGTGAGGTGTTCATACAGAATGACCGCACCGATGCCCATCAACGCTAACCCGCCAAGAACTTCCGCCCACTTGCCGGCCATATTGCCAACCAACCGGCCGACCATGACACCTAGCGTCACCATTAGGAACGTCGCTAAGCCGATGGCCGCGGCTGTTATCAGAATATTGTTATCGATAAAGGCCAAACTGACCCCGACGGCCATCGCATCGATGCTGGTGGCGAAGCCCGTGGCGGCAAGCAACCAGAACGAGTGACGAGTTGCGGGAGTGGCTTTGGGCTCTTCAGCCCGAAGGCCGTTGCGGATCATCAACGCGCCCAAAATCAAGAGCAAGGTGAAAGCGATCCAGTGATCCCAGTCTGCAACGAACTCGGCCGCGATGGCGCCCAGAGCCCAACCGATCAATGGCGTGATGGCTTCGATTACACCAAAAATAATACCAGTGCGCAGCGCTTCTGATATGCGAGGATTGCGAAGGGCAGTACCTTTACCCACAGCGGCAGCAAACGCGTCAGTCGACATGGCCAACGCGAGGATCATCGTAGAGACAAAATTCATGCGGGAGCGATTCCAACCGAGCGACACATGGACTTTCCGGTACGGCTCGGCAGCGCACTGAAAAGTCTATGGTCTCGCCATGCCTTTCGGCCGCTTGCGCCATGGCTTTGGAGCCAAGAATGTTGACGCAACCCTTTCGCGCGAACTCGAAAGTAGGCTACTCCCCAAAGAGGAAGCCGAATTCTACCACTGGCCGCAGGTCAATCGAAGTCCCAGTCCCGTAAGCGAAAACGGAGGTGGAGTTCTTGATTACAGAAAAGTAATGGAGCCGTCATTCGTGTGACAGCGTCACTTGATTAAAGTTAGTAATAACAATTTGTCGGGTCGCTCAGAATCCGACAGACGAAGCTCCCAATCAACGATTCATTACAGGATTCTCCCCGCGTGAAACGCCCAACTACGCTAGTCGTTCCCCTCCCGGCCATACCTCGTCGCCGTTTTGTCCAAGGCCTCGTGGCCGGCGGCGTGTTGCTGGGCCTGTCGCCGTTTGCCCGTGCCGCTGGAATGCAATCGGCCGGAACGAGCACCGGTTCAGCGGCTGTGTTGAGTGGCACCGAGTTCAATCTGGAGATCGGTGAATCACCTGTGAATTTCACTGGTAAGCCTCGTATGGCGACGACGGTCAATGGCTCGCTACCGGCGCCCACGTTGCGTTGGCGCGAAGGCGATACTGTCACTATTCGCGTCAAGAACCGCCTGAACGAAACCACCTCAATCCATTGGCACGGCATCATCCTGCCGTTTCAGATGGACGGAGTGCCCGGGATCAGCTTTACGGGAATCCCGCCTGGCGAAACGTTCACGTATCGGTTCAAAGTGCAGCAAAGCGGCACGTATTGGTATCACTCGCACTCGGGCATGCAGGAGGCCACCGGGGTCTATGGGGCGATCATTATCGACCCGGCACAAGCTGACCCCATACGGGCCGATCGCGAGTATGTCGTCCAACTCTCTGACTGGACCGACGAGGATCCAATGCGGGTCCTGGCCAAGCTCAAGGTGCAGGGCGACTACTACAACTACAACCAGTCCACGGCCGTCGATTTCTTTCAGGATGCCTCCCAGATGGGCCTGAAAGCGGCTATCGACAAGCGCAAGATGTGGAACGAGATGCGCATGAGCCCCACGGATTTGGCCGATCTGTCCGCGAACGTGCTGACCTACCTGATGAATGGTACGACGCCAGCGGGCAACTGGACGGGGCTATTTCGACCTGGAGAGCGGGTGCGGCTGCGCTTTATCAACGGCGCGGCTAATACTTTCTATGATGTACGCATCCCGGGCCTTCAGTTGACCGTCGTTCAAGCCGACGGCGTCAATGTGGAGCCCGTTACGGTGGACGAGTTCCGATTCGGGCCCGGGGAAACCTACGATGTATTGGTACAACCGAAGGACGACGCTTACACCGTTTATGCGCAAGCAATGGACCGCACGGGATATGCGCGCGGTACGCTAGCCACGCATGCTGGTCTCGAAGCGCCAGTACCGGCGCTTGACCCCGTGGAGTGGTCGACTATGGCGGACATGATGGGCGCTATGGGCGGGGGCATGGCAGGAATGAGTCATGGCGCAGCCAGCCAATCGTCCGGTGGCATGAGCCATGGAGGCATGACCGGAATGGGCCACGGGAATATGGCTGGGATGAATCACGGCAGCATGCAAGGTATGAATCACGCAGGCATGTCAGGCATGGGCCACGGCGCGATGTCTTCGGTCGGCGCCAGCCCTCAAGTGCGCCATGCCAGGACCGAGTACGGCGCAAGCACCGATATGCGGGTCGACATGCCCCGTACCAATCTAGACGACCCAGGCATCGGTCTGCGCGATAACGGCCGACGCGTGCTAACGCTGTCCGATTTGCACACCGTGGGCGGGCCAATGGACCCGCGCGGCGCAGAGCGTGAAATCGAGCTGCATTTGACAGGCAATATGGAGCGCTATACCTGGTCGTTCGATGGCGTCGAGTTCGGAAAATCAACCCCGGTTCACTTCCGTTATGGCGAACGGGTCAGAGTCATCTTGCACAACGACACCATGATGACGCACCCCATGCATCTGCACGGGATGTGGAGCGAGCTGGAAACGCCGGACGGCCAGTTTCAGGCACGACTCCACACGATACCCGTGCAACCGGCCCAGCGAATCAGCTTCCTCGTAACCGCCGATGCGCTTGGGCGCTGGGCATGGCATTGCCATCTGATGCTGCATATGGATGCGGGGATGTTTCGCGAAGTGGTGGTGGCATGAAGACAACGAACGACATGTTAGGCATCCTGGTCATGAACAATCAATTGAAGAAGAAACTCCTTGCCACGGCCATCGCTACAGTAGGAGTGATGCCCGTGTTTGCCTATGCGCAGCCGCATTCGGGCCACGCCGGTCATACCTCGGAACCGCCAGAGGCCAGCGCAGCGGCGAAGGCCCCAGGCATGAATCATGGTTCTATGAACATGTCCGGTATGAATCATGGCTCCATGGATATGCCGGGTATGGATCACGGTTCGACGGACATGTCCGGTATGGACCATGGAGCGGGGAAAGCCCCAGCTCACGGCCATGACGCCATGAAGATGCCTATGAAGCAGGCTGACCCCGAAAAAAGTACCTCTGCTATGCCAGGTATGAACCATGGTCAAGCCACCACAGCTCCAACGGCCACTGCTCACGATATGGGAACAATGGGCACGAGCGGTGGCGAAATGGATCACGGCGATATGCAGATGCAAGGCGGCTCGCCCCCGCCAGATGCCCGCGATCCGAATGCCTACTCTGATGGCTACGTGCGTAATGCGGGCAAGTATGCGCTACCACCATCAGATGCGTTAATCATGTCGGACATGCACAACTTTGGTTCCGTCAACTTTGATCGACTCGAGTACGTCAGAGCTCGAGGCGAAGAATGGGCGGCCTATGAAGGCGAGGCGTGGTATGGCAATACCTATAACCGCGCCGTGATCAAGGCCGAAGGGGAAGTTGCGAGCGGCAAGCTGCAAGAGTCCGAGACGCAATTGCTGTGGCGCCATGCGGTTTCAACATTCTGGGATACGGAACTGGGGGTGCGATTCGACCATGGCCGAGGTGCGCCAAACCGGGAATGGTTGGCAGTTGGCGTTAAAGGGCTTGCGCCTTACTGGTTTGAAGTCGATGCCACCGCTTATGTCGGCCCTAGTGGGCGAACCGCTCTGGGGCTGAAGGCAGAATACGACATTTTGCTTACCCAGAAGCTCTACCTTCAACCGAGCGTAGAAGTTAATTTCTATGGCAAGGACGATGAGCGCTGGGGCATCGGCAGCGGCTTGACAGACGGCACGGCGGGCTTGCGCCTCAAGTACGAAGTTACGCGTCAGTTTGTTCCCTACGTTGGCGTGGAATGGTCCAGCAAATTCGGGAAAACAGCGGACTACGCGCGCGCAGAGGGCGAATCCAAACAGGAAACCCGTTTTGTTGCTGGCTTAAGCTTTCGCTTTTGATGTTGCCTTTTACTTTTTTTCCAAGGGCAGCGTGAATCGGTTGCCTGCCTGACAATCTCTAAGAGACTATTTACATGAAAAAAATCCTTTCTATTTTGGCTTTGAGCATGCTTCCGGCCCTCGTATTGGCTGCCGGCAATCATGCGGGGGGGCATGGTGCGCCGGCGCATGGCATGCCGGGTCACGACATGTCTACGATGTCGAACGCGCCTTCGCCAACTGGTCAGCCTGGCGATCCGGCCAAAGTGACCCGCACTATCGAAGTGACGATGGACGACACCATGCGGTTTACGCCGGGTGACATCCAGGTCCGCGCAGGCGAGACCGTTCGTTTCTTTATCAAGAACACGGGCAAAATCCCCCATGAAATGGTGATCGGGTCCATTGCCGATCTGAAGGCCCATGCGGCCGAAATGCAAAAAACGCCGGGGATGCAGCATGCGGAACCGAATATGATCACACTGCGCCCGGGTAAGATTGGCGGCTTGGTGTGGCAGTTCGACCAAGCGGGCACTGTCGATTTTGCTTGCCTCATTCCCGGTCACATGGAGGCTGGGATGGTCGGCAAGGTAAAGGTGAGCTGATCTATCACATGCGACAGAGAAAGTTGATCTTTGGGGTGGTTGGCGTCGTCATAATCGGCGCCGCCGCTGTCCTTTACGGCACGATGCGGCCATCTGGCCCGGCATTCATCGACCCTGCGGATCAGTCTCTTGTGATTCAGGGCAAGGCGATCTATGCGAATAATTGCGCAGCATGCCATGGCGAGTCGCTGCAAGGGCAGCCGAACTGGCGTGAACGCATGTCCAATGGCAGACTGCCGGCACCGCCGCACGACAAGACCGGCCATACCTGGCATCATCCCGATGCGATGTTGGTCGATATGGTGAAGAACGGCCTGGTTCCAGGAAAGACAGCCCCTCCTGGTTATGTAAGTGACATGCCAGCGTATCGCGACATCCTAAGCGACCAAGAGATCATTGCGGTACTGGCTTATATCAAGAGCAGCTGGCCTGCCAAGGTTTTGCAGGCGCAGAAAGAGGTCTCTTTGCAACGACAGAACTAAGCTGCTCAACAGTGGTCTTTATCTTTATTCTGAAAAATTCGAGTTTTACGTTTTTCCTGGAGCGGGTTTCATGAAAATATGGCTAGTAGCGGCTGCTTTGACGGCCGCATCGTCCTTTGCACATGCTGCCGGCACAGCTATCACCGTATATCAGGATCCCAATTGCGGCTGCTGCTCGGGCTGGGTCGAGCATATGCGGGATTCTGGCTTTGACGTTACGGCCATCAAGACGGCCGACATGGCTTCGGTCAAGCAAAAGCTGGGAGTGCCACCAAAGCTCGGATCGTGTCATACAGGTGTGGTGGACGCTACCGGCCAGATCATAGAGGGGCACGTACCGGCCAATGCCGTCAACAAGTTGCTAGCCGACTCCTCGGTGAAGGGCGTGTCGGCGCCTGGCATGCCACTGAATGCGCCAGGCATGGGCGAACTGGACGGCAATCTGGTTACTGTCGACTTTACCGGTAATCCGTTTTCCAAAGACTGAAGCTACTGGAAAAGACGAATAGGGTAATTATGAGTGGCTTACCTGTTGCCTTTGCGGTAGGCACTGCAGAGATGCTGGCACGAGGAGGGCGCAAATGGAAGCCTACCTTTCAAGATCTTTGATAAGCGCCTTCATCTCTTCGATTTCCCTGCGCTGTGATTCGATGATTTGACCAGCCAGCTCACGAACGCGAGGATCCGATAGGTCCGCCCGTTCGCTGGTCAGAATTGCGATGGAATGATGCGGAATCATCGCCTTCATCCAGGCAACATCTTCGATGGTTGACTGGCTACGCACAAGCCAGAGTGCAAGCGCGAATACAATCGCGCTGCCGACAAAAATCCCAATATTGATCCGATGATTTCGGTGCATGTTGAGCATGAAGGTCAACATGATGATCGCCATAGCGCCGCCCATCAAAAACGCCATGTAAACGCGCGTTTCACTGAAAAATACATCGTCCAGCTCATACGTATTCAAATACATTAGGCCGTACATAATGATTATTGAGGTGCCTATCATGGCGGCAAACCGAAGGTATTGGCGCATGATTGATCTCCTTTAATTACGTTGAAGACGTTCTATTTCACACAGCACGTCAGCTTTGGCCGCTCGCTAGAGTTCAGGTGCCACCGACCACGTGACGCGCTGCATTTCAAGTCGACCTGCGGAGCCTGAGGGCATTGACAACTACCGATGCTGAGCTCAGGCTCATCGCTAATGCAGCAAACATTGGTGAGAGCAACAAGCCTATAAACGGGTACAAGACGCCCGCAGCCAGGGGCACGCCCAGAGCGTTATAAATGAATGCGAAGCCCAGGTTTTGCTTCATATTGGCGATTGTTTTGTCCGACAGGTGGCGTGCAATGGAGATGCCTCGCAAGTCTCCCTTGACTAGAGTGACCTGCGCGCTGTTCATCGCCACGTCCGTGCCGGTACCCATCGCAATACCGACATCAGCTTTGGCCAGAGCAGGGGCGTCATTAATGCCGTCGCCAGCCATCGCAACGATTCGACCTTCCGCTTGGAGCTTGCTGACTAGGTCGAGCTTGTCGGCCGGTTTCACTTCACCATGAACCTCTTCAATTCCTAGTTGCTCCGCCACGGCTTTAGCCGTGGAAACGCCGTCGCCCGTTGCCATGATGACGCGGATTCCAGCCGCCTTGAGATCCTTCACGGCTTCCGGCGTACTTTTCTTGATTGGATCAGAGACGGCCAGCAAGCCTGTTAATTGACCGTCTGTTGCCAAATACATGACGCTCGCACCCTTTGTGCGCAATGACTCGGCGGTACTGGCCATGATCGTGACGTCAACGCTTTCGTGCTCCATCAAGGCGGTATTGCCCAAAGCAAGGCGTTTGCCCTCGACCTGGCCACGCACCCCGATACCGCTACCGGACTCAAAGTCGTTTACCGTACTTAGGCTTAAACCCTGCTCACGCGCTGCGTTGACAATTGCATCTGCCAACGGATGTTCACTGCCCTGATCAAGGCTTGCCGCCAGGCGGAGCACTTCGTCAGCCTCTGTGTCGCCGACAGGGATGGCTTGCTCGAACGCGGGCCGGCCTTCCGTCAAGGTGCCGGTCTTATCAACGATAAGGGTGTCCACCTTACGAAGATTCTCGATCGCTGCGGCATCACGAAACAGCACGCCCTGGGTGGCACCACGGCCGGTCGCCACCATGATGGACATGGGCGTGGCCAGGCCCAGCGCGCAGGGGCACGCGATGATCAGTACAGCTACGGCATTGATCAACCCGTATACCCAGCTCGGTTGAGGGCCAAAAATACCCCAGACGAAGAGCGTAATAATGGCGATGACCACTACCGCCATCACAAAGTAACCCGCCACTTGATCTGCCATCCGCTGCATCGGGGCGCGAGAACGCTGCGCTTGCGCGACGAGCTGGACGATTTGCGAGAGCACCGTGGCCGAGCCGACTTTTTCGGCGCGTATCACTAGAGCGCCCGAAGTATTCATTGTTGCGCCAATGACCTTGTCGCCTGGGCGCTTGCTGACGGGAAGAGGTTCCCCTGTGAGCATTGACTCGTCCAGGGAGCTTGCGCCGTCTTCGACGGTTCCGTCTACCGGTACTTTCTCACCAGGACGCACGCGCAAGCGATCGCCTTCATGGACGTGAGTCAGTGGCACATCTTCCTCCGTACCATCCACGTTAATCCGGCGGGCTGTTTTGGGTGCGAGCCCTAGTAGTGATTTGATGGCGGCTGAAGTTTGCGATCTCGCCCGAAGCTCGAGAATCTGACCAAACAACGTCAACGAGATGATGACCACCGCGGCTTCAAAGTAAACGGCAACCCGTCCCATCGACATGAACGTTTCGGGGAAAACGCCAGGCGCTACAGCGGCGATGACGCTATAGACAAACGCGGCGCCTGTACCAAGGCCAATGAGCGTCCACATGTTGGGACTGCGGTTGATAACGGATTGCCAGCCACGCACGAAGAAGGGCTGGCCGGCCCATAACACCACCGGCAAAGCGAGCACGAGCTCTAACCACGTTTGTGTTGCCATGTCGAACCAGTCAAGCTGGTGCCCGAACATAGCAAGCACGGTAACAATAACGGTAAAGGGCAGCGTCCACCAGAATCGCCGCGAGAAGTCTTTCAGTTCGGGATTGTCGTCCTCCAGGCTGGGCATGAGCGGTTCAAGCGCCATGCCACACTTGGGGCAGCTTCCTGGATGGTCCTGTTGAATCTCCGGATGCATGGGGCACGTGTATATCGTGCCGGGAGCAGCGTCCGTTGAAGGCCGCTCGCCGTCACTCTTTCGCCCATGGTATTTTTCTGGCGCCGCTCTAAACCTCTGTAAGCACTTGTCGCTGCAAAAATAAAACGTCTTGTGATCGTGCTGCCAGTGGTGCGTAGAGTCTTCGGGGACACGCATCCCGCATACCGGGTCCTTAAGGGCAGTCTCTGTGCTGGAAGCCACCATTTCCTTATCTTCACGAGGCTCTTCACGCTGCTTCTGTATCATGGCTATGACCATCACTCCTGTAGCGAACGGCGGGAAACGGCACGTCACGGATAAAGGTTCGGCAACCCTAGCGCAGCGCCGGTACAACGTCCCATGATGCCACATCAGGGTGAGCAATTAAGCACTTCGGCGCATTACATTTCTGTCATGTGGCCATCATCATGAGCCGATGGAGCAACGGCAGTACGCACCGGAAAAATACCGATATCTGTTCGGCATGCGGCGATACGGACGAATAAAGTGATAGAGGTGCACTTGTCGTTCAAGGGACCGCGTGTGTTCAGCCGCGGATAGGTCCGGTATTCATGATTGGGTCCGCAGCGGCGTCCCCAAGCATGGAGATTTCATTGGCATGATTGTTTATTCCGCTTTTACCTGTTATGGCTTGCTGTGGAGGTTCAGCTTCTAGGGGCGAGGCGATTACTCGGCATGAAGCCAGAGAATCGTTACGGCAGATGATAAACAGTAAGACCGCCCACAGGCGGTAGAGGCGCTCGCCGCGCGGCCGGCATCCGCAGTCTTTCTCCATCGCCAGGGCAGCCATTGCCCTGAGTACGCCGCCTAAAACGCCGACTGTATCACTGCACTCCTTCCTGCAAGAGGTGCGCTTCGCCGGGTACTCACCCGTTCCCTTCGTTTCTCTTCGGGCTGCGGCTTGCGCGCCCGCCCCTTTCCGGTCGTCGCTTCCTGACCCAGCGCGGCAAGGCGACGAACTCACGGCAACGGTGGCATTCCGGACCAGACGTAGTACTGCGGACACCGCAAAACCTACAGAAGGCTCGAAATCTTCGGCCCCGGTAGCCGGGCAAACCTGAAAGGAGAGAGCACCCATGAACAACAGCACCGCCGCGCTGAGCTATGACAACATGAACGACGCACACGCCTTGTATGTGCGCAGTCCTGGCGGCCGCTACAAGCCGGCCAGCGATGACCAGATTCTGGCCGCAGGCCGCCTAGCAGCGGAAAGCCTCATTTCCCGTTCTCTGCCAATGAACCAGCCGGCCAAGGTTGCCCAATTTTTTCAGTCCAAGCTGGCAGGCTTGGGGCATGAGTGCGCCGGATTCGTGTATCTCGATTCGCAGCTGAAACCCATTCGCTACATCGAACAGGCGCTGGGCACGCTCAGCCAGGCCAGCATCTACCCGCGCGAGATTGTGAAAACGGCGTTACGGCTCAATGCCGCCGCCTTGGTCATGGCACACAATCACCCGTCAGGTTCGGGTGAGCCCAGCTCGGCCGACATCAATCTTACGAAGCAGCTGAAGCAGGCGTTGGCGCTGATCGACGTGCGCTTTCTGGATCACGTCGTAGTGAGCGCCACCGAAACCACGTCTCTGGCCGAACGCGGTCAGATGTAAACGTCGAGGCAGGGCGGCAATCCGTCCTGCCTCGGTTTGATGGCGTCTGGCAGAGAGCATGATCTGGCGATCATGTGGGTAGGACCATGGCCAGGGGTCCATGGTCCGGCCCCTGACGCGCGCCTGGGGTCGCCCGTCAGCGGCCGGAGGAAAAGACAAAAGGCCAAAGACACAAGGCCGACCGGGTCAGGGGGCACCAGTTGGCCTTGTCAGTTTGTGCGAGCGCAGTGGTGGGGGACACAGGCGGCCTGCGGCCCAGTTGGAGCCCCGAAGGTTCGGGGCTGAGGGCGCTCAGCCGCGCGGCTGATGCGTGGGGACATGGTCTCGGGCCTGCCATCTCACCGTCTTCCATGAGTCCCGCCGCCTGAAGACGCCGACGTGTACCACTCCCGCTTCTCTCTGCAAGGGGTGCGCTTCGCCAGCTACTCACCCGGTCCCTTCGCTTTGCTTCGGGCTGCGGCTTGCGCGCCTGCCCCTTTTCGTTCGGCGCTTCATGGTCCAGATCGGCACGGCGACGGAACTCACGGAAGACGGCGGCAAGACCGGAAAGGCAGCGTAGATCCCCACACATCGGTTTCTACGATCCGGCTCAAGAATCTTCGGATCCGGTCAGCCGAGAAGGCACTCAACCCTTGTTTGGAGATCAGAGCATGAACCCCTACGAAGCAAAACAGGCAGCCCGCAAGGCCCGGTACGAAGAGCGCGCAAGCAAGGCAACACGGCAGGCCGATGCCGTCCACGCCCAGGCGCACGAGATGGCTCAAGCGATTCCCTTTGGACAGCCCATCCTGGTGGGCCACCATTCCGAGGGTGCAGACCGGCGCTACCGGGCGAAGATCACGCGCGGTTTTGAGAAGTCGTTTGAGCTGCAGAGAACGGCTGAGCACTATGCGGATAAGGCTGCATCGGTGGGCAAGGGCGGCATTTCCAGCGATGACCCAGATGCCATTGAGAAATTGAGGGCGAGACTGGCCCGCCTCCAGGCCGTGCAAGAGGCCATGAAAAAGGCGAACGCCGCCATTCGCCACCACCGGGGCGACGAGGCCGCACAGGTGGCGGCGATTGTTGAAATTGAGGGCTTTACCGAGGACCAAGCTCGCCAGATCATCCAGCCGGATTACATGAACCGAGTGGGCTTTGCACCGTTCACGCTGCACAACAACAACGCCAATATCCACCGTATCGCTGCTCGTATCAAGGAGCTGGAGCAGGCCGCAGGGCGCACAGAGACCACGCGTAGCGGCCCCGGCTACACCTACCGCGAGGACCCGCAGGAAAACCGCGACATGTTTCTGTTCGACAGCAAGCCGGCCAAGGAGACCCGCGACATACTCAAACGTCACGGATTCCGCTGGAGCCCGACCCGTAACGCTTGGGTGCGACAGCTGACCGGTACTGCCACCTGGGCCGCCAAGGACGTGATTCGCTATCTGGACGAGTAGAGCCAGGACTGAACGTAAAAGGCCCCTGGCCGGTTGTGGCCGGTCAGGGGCACATCACCGCCAAACCTTTGAGGGACCCCGACGATGAAGGGAATCGATCTTGTCAGACTGGCCGACCAGGCGTGGATAACCCATGCCCGGCATCAGTCGTGGCGCTTGCCTGCCATGACTATCTATGAATTGGGCATCCTGGCTCAGCTGCTGGAATCGCCTGTGGTTCGGTTTTCGACCGTGCTGCATTGATGGCTGTTAGATAGCTCTCCCAGGCTGCGCCTGGGGCCCAATGTTGATACGCTGCAAGCCCCTAATGGGGCCTGCTGGCCCTTCCAAGGCCACAAATGCGCATCCGCTTATTTGTGGCCTTAAAAGTGCCACACATGACGCACCCCTGGCGGGGTGGGAAAAGGGCTTATGGATCAATCGATTGCGGGCAAGCGGCCGCTTGTGCCGCCGTAGGGCAGACAGAGCAACAAACCTGCGTAAGACTTTGATTTAGCAGGCAGGATTGCGACCACGTCTGTGGCCTCTTGGCGCGTAGACAGCGTAGTGCCCCTACGGCCACAACACCACGACTACAGACCGGCAGCCTTCAATCTGTACTTTGACAGCATGAAGACTGCAAGGGCACTACACGCTGACTGCATACAGGCTGCTATGGATTTACAGGGCCGCAGCAATAGACCTACCAGAGGGCTACGTCAGAGAAACCCTCAGCTCGGTGAGGCGGCAGATTGTCTGTATTTTCGCTCAACGAAGGATCAGCACAGGGACTTTGCTTTGCCGCAAGATGGCCGTGGTAGTGCTACCCACAACCAAGTGCCGGATCCTCGAATGCCCGTAGGCACCCATGACCATCATATTGATGCTCTGCTGCTGCGCATAGTCAGCCAATGCATTGGCAGGCTCTCCGTCAAGCTGGTGAGATGTCACTTGGAACCCCGCCCCATCCAATCTTTCAGAGGCCCAGCGCAGCGCTTCCACGGCATTGCCTACCGTCACTACATGGCACTCCAAGCCGCGCAACAGC
>Ga0182739_1000672_pt1 | contig 41049 bp, 30 predicted proteins | sample eDN5th30CBELigBY_FD_128873 | JGI IMG/M metagenome (GOLD analysis project Ga0182739, IMG submission 128873) | Enriched backyard soil microbial communities from Emeryville, California, USA - eDNA 5th pass 30_C BE-Lig BY (version 2) (version 2) | ecosystem: Environmental > Terrestrial > Soil >... | reverse complement strand
CAGCGCCATTGCCGTTAGCGACAGTGTTTCAATCCACGCGCCCCTGCGGGGCGCGACTACCGCCACCAGCGCCATTGCCGTTAGCGACAGTGTTTCAATCCACGCGCCCCTGCGGGGCGCGACCCGAACGAGCCGAGACCGGTGGCCACCGTGCTCGTTTCAATCCACGCGCCCCTGCGGGGCGCGACCGCCTTCATCTTCCCCTGGCCGATGGTCTCCAGCGTTTCAATCCACGCGCCCCTGCGGGGCGCGACGAATCTGGTGGGCAATGAAATCTGCCATCGCGTTGTTTCAATCCACGCGCCCCTGCGGGGCGCGACAGGACATCCTGGTCGGTGCCGTACGGGTTGTCGGCGTTTCAATCCACGCGCCCCTGCGGGGCGCGACGCGCGTCAACGGACGTATGGGCGAGCGCCCGAGAGGGTTTCAATCCACGCGCCCCTGCGGGGCGCGACGACGTGATCGCCGAGCCCAGGACCTGGATGTGGGTGTTTCAATCCACGCGCCCCTGCGGGGCGCGACAGCCGCCAGGCCACGCCACAGCCGCGTACATCGGTTTCAATCCACGCGCCCCTGCGGGGCGCGACGACCGGGCGGCTGACTAGCTCCACCCGCCGCGTGTTTCAATCCACGCGCCCCTGCGGGGCGCGACCGTTTCGCTGATCCCGAGGCTCGTTGAGATACGCGTTTCAATCCACGCGCCCCTGCGGGGCGCGACACGACTGGCGGCTACGTGGACGCCAGGGGCCAGGTTTCAATCCACGCGCCCCTGCGGGGCGCGACTGCTCGTCGCCAACGCGCTGCTGGAGGTCGCCGAGTTTCAATCCACGCGCCCCTGCGGGGCGCGACGGCGTACACGGCCGCGATCGTCGAAGGCTCGCTGTTTCAATCCACGCGCCCCTGCGGGGCGCGACCAGCTGCAGGCGGCCGAGCAGGTGATAGCCAAGATCGTTTCAATCCACGCGCCCCTGCGGGGCGCGACGTGCGGAACTCGCTCAGCCAGCTCTCCAGCGTCGAGTTTCAATCCACGCGCCCCTGCGGGGCGCGACGACAACGCAGCCGACCCGACGAGCAATCCCAGCTTGTTTCAATCCACGCGCCCCTGCGGGGCGCGACTCGTCCCACACCGCCTGCAGCGCCGGGTTGCCGTGGTTTCAATCCACGCGCCCCTGCGGGGCGCGACGGCATACCGGTCACGTCGAGGCCGAACAGCAGACGTTTCAATCCACGCGCCCCTGCGGGGCGCGACGCCCCGACGTCTTCGGAGCCGCCCCGACCGAGCAGTTTCAATCCACGCGCCCCTGCGGGGCGCGACCTCGCGAAGTCGTGCGGCTGGGTGTGGTGGCACGAGTTTCAATCCACGCGCCCCTGCGGGGCGCGACATCAGGTCAAGACGCTTCCTGCTGCATACCTGCGTTTCAATCCACGCGCCCCTGCGGGGCGCGACGGCCAGTTCGGCCCGATCTACATAATCCTCGCAAAGTTTCAATCCACGCGCCCCTGCGGGGCGCGACGCCCTGCAAGACGCGTTGTGAAACCCTTTGCTTGTTTCAATCCACGCGCCCCTGCGGGGCGCGACGACGCGCCAACGCCGATGAGATTGTCGTTAACGTGTTTCAATCCACGCGCCCCTGCGGGGCGCGACTTCGGAAGGTTTGCGTTGAGTCCGTACTTGAGCTGTTTCAATCCACGCGCCCCTGCGGGGCGCGACGTCCGCGATCTGTTCGAGCAGGCGGCGAATGTCCGTTTCAATCCACGCGCCCCTGCGGGGCGCGACCCGACGGCGTAGCCTTGTCCTTCCAGGTCCGATTGTTTCAATCCACGCGCCCCTGCGGGGCGCGACTCGGGCACGCGTGCAGCGACCAGCGCGGCCCAGCGGTTTCAATCCACGCGCCCCTGCGGGGCGCGACGCGTCGCCAGCACGCGCGCAGCAATCTCTTCGCGCGTTTCAATCCACGCGCCCCTGCGGGGCGCGACCCTCGGTCCCGTCCTGTTGCTTACGCTCGCCCTCGTTTCAATCCACGCGCCCCTGCGGGGCGCGACGCGATTGAATTTCTCCATTTCCGATAGGTCATAAGTTTCAATCCACGCGCCCCTGCGGGGCGCGACGGCCGGCGTGCACAGGTCGTCGAGGAAGGCCCGCGTTTCAATCCACGCGCCCCTGCGGGGCGCGACTGGCTTCTTTGTTCACTTCATCCTTTGAGCGGATGTTTCAATCCACGCGCCCCTGCGGGGCGCGACACTTCCAGAACCGGCGCGAGCCACAACGGCGTGTTGTTTCAATCCACGCGCCCCTGCGGGGCGCGACCCCTAGCAGCGTCGCGAAGGCGCGCGGCCAACGCTGGTTTCAATCCACGCGCCCCTGCGGGGCGCGACTGGTTCATTGCGTGCCTCCTGTAATCGTGTTTGGTTTCAATCCACGCGCCCCTGCGGGGCGCGACTGTGCCAGCATAAATGTCGGCGACCGCTACAAAAAAGCCCTAGCAGCCGCGAACTACCAGTGAACGAAGCGAAAGACACCGGGGCCTGGCGACCCAGACGTCAACTTCCCTTATGAGTCAAGGCGTTATAAAGGCGCGAACCGATCGGGAATTTTCCTGCCGCTTGTGGTTCGCGTCAGAAGATCAATGGTCCCTTGAGGTCCAGCGCCGGCTTGGCACCGACGTGCTCCACACGGCCTTCCCACTTCGCGCCCAGTTGGTAGAAGCGGAGGCTGTCAACTGCCGGGTCTATAAGGCCGCACAGCCGCTGGCGCAGCTGGACCCACTGGGCTGGATCAACTTCGATCTCGAAGACCGAGAACTGCACGCGCTGTCCCCAGTCCCGGCACGCCTTGGCAACGCGGCGCAAGCGCTTCTCTCCGTCGGGGGAGACCGTACTCACGTCGTAGCTGACCAACACCATCATGTCGAAAGAGCTCCGCATCATTTCCAAAGGAACGACGGATAGCCGTCCAGATCGCCGCGCAAATGACGTGCCATCAACTGCGCCTGCACAAAGGGAAGCAGGCCGATGTCCACCTTCTCACCGAGAAACGCGTGATGAACCTGCTCGCGCTTGCGCTCCTGGTAGGCGACCAGCACCGTCTTGCGGGCGTCGTCCTTCAGCTGCACGGCACCGTTGTCGAACAACGTGAAGTCCCTTTCGCTCAATTGGCGGCGATTGATCAGCGACAACGCCAGACGCTCCCCCAGCAATGGCCGAAACTCCTCGGCCAGGTCGAGTGCAAGGCTGGGGCGGCCCGGGCGGTCACGATGCAGAAAGCCTACGGCAGGATCGAGGCCGACGGTCTCCAACGCTGAACGGCAATCGTGCGTCAGCAACGTGTAGAGAAACGACAACAAGGCATTGAACGCGTCACGAGGCGGCCGCCGATTGCGGCCGCCGAAGTGCAATAGCGACGACTCCGCGCGGACCAGCTGACCGAAGACGCCGAAGTAGGCCTGGGCCGCCTCGCCCTCCAGACCCCGCAGCACGTCCACGTCGTTCTCGACCAGCAACCGCTGCGGAATTCGCCGAAGACGCTTAAGCGCGTGCTGGAACACGATCTTGTCGGTCATGCGATCCCCGTAATCGCGCCATCCACGAGCCAGCACTGCATGTTGGTTGTGGATCTTGCCGATCAGCAAGTTACGAACGATCGCAGCACACCGGGGCGAATCGTCGGTGCGGCGGTACTGCTCACGCCGCAGCAGGACGTTGCCGGATACCGGCCCCTCGACGCGAGCAAGGAAACGCCCCTGCGGCGTCAGGTAGCAGACGCTGATGCCCTGCTCCGAACAGAAGCCGAGCAGCTGAGGCGACACCGCGACCCGACCGATGCAGACCAGGCTTTCCAGCATGTGCACCGGCAGACGCGCTCGTTCCTGCCGCTCGACGTCCATGACGATGTTGGCGCCTTCCTTGCGCAGCCATGCACCGTCGGTCATCGCGTACAACGTGTTGAGCTGACGGCGCACGATCAACCCTCCTCGTCCAGCTGAGTCCGCAGCCAGTCCTCGACCTTGCGTCGACCAAGAAGGCGCGGCTGGCACAGATCGAGCAGCGAACACCGATCGCAGCACTTGGCGTCGTAGCGCGCCGTCGGCGTGGTTCCGGAGGTGAGCATGGCGCGCGTGTCGGCGATCGTCTGGGTGGTGAGTGCTCGGAGCTCTGCATCGAAGACCACTTCCTTCCGACGGCGCGTCTGCCCATAGAACAGCGCGCCGGCTCCGACAGGAACTCCGAGCATCGCTTCCAGACACAGCGCTTGTGCGCACAGCTGCACTTCGTCAGCTCGGTGCGCCTTCGGCCTGCCACGTTTGTACTCGACCGGCAAGGCTCGCTCCCGACCGTCGTCGGGATGGAACTCGACGACGTCCGCCTTGCCGGTGATGCCGAGCTCCAACGCGAGCAGCGGCATCGCAGTGACCGTGCGCACGCCGCGCCGACGCTCGACCTGCGGCACATCGGAACGCTGATGCAGCAGGCGGCCTTCGGCCGTCTGCCGGTTCTCCGCCCACTGCTGCTCCAGGTGGATGAGCGCGCACTGTCGCGGGCAGTACAAATAGTGCTGGAGAGCGGAGAGCGGGATCAGGTTTTCGTCGTCCATGACGTCCACTCTCCGCTACTATCAGAGCACTTCCGATACCTTGACGCCGGCCGGCAGATTGCGGTCGATGCGGACCGTGTAGTCGGAAAAGCGTCGGGCTGGCCCTTCGCTGGGTTCGTCGGCGCGCGTGACCGTAACCTTGTCGAACAGCACGTGGGCGGGCGCGTTGCCCATCGGATTCTCATGCTCGAAGACGATCAGCTTGCGCGCCGACATCTCGCCACGCGCCGCGGAGCGATCGTGCTCGAAAAGGTTGATCAAGGCTCGCCAGAACAGTCCCAAATCGTCCTCGGAGAAGCCGGTGCGCTCGGCCAACTTGGCCGATATGAAGCCATGTGCACGATACAAACCGTAGGGCAGGATGTGCTTGCGGCCCATCGTGCGATTGTCTCCGCTCTGTGCCTCGGACTCCTTCTCGGTGGTGACCGCTACGCGCGTGATCGACACCTCCAGCGGCAATACGGGCTCTACGGAGGACGCAAAGGCGATCTGCACCGGCCCACGCACCTGGCCCGTGTTGACGCCAGTCGTCATCACGGCTCCGAAGGTACGAACGTCGAAGAAGTTGGCGCACATCCAGGCCGTCAGCTCACGAGCCTTAGCCTCGTCCTTGGGAAGCTTTTTGTACCCGTCCTTGCTGTCTGGCGGAATCGCAAGTGCGTCCCATGCCTTCTGATGCTGTTGATTGAGGATGGCCTTTTCCTGCATGTAAATCGCGTAGCCGGGAACGCCTTCCTTCTCCAGCGCGGCATAGTTGCGAATCTTGCGCTTGAGCGCCACGTCGGTGACCAGGCCACGGCTGGTTTCCGGGTCCAGACGCGGCAGGTTGCCGGCATCCGGATCGCCGTTCGGATTGCCGTTGGCGACGTCGAACAGATAGACGAACTCGTAACGGTGGCTGATAGCACTCATGCGGCTTCTCCTTCGGATTCGGTTGCGGTTTCGTCCTGGTCTTCGCTGCGAGCGAAGCGCGCCTGGGTCTGGTGGTAGTAGCCGATCGCGAAACGGCCCTGCTCCTCGATCGGCAGGCTACGCGGCAGGCTGGCCGGCATTGCATCGATGATCTGACCGACCTCCTTCTCCAAATTGACGGCCCATCCGGGCTTGGCCTTACGTAGTTTTCCCAGATGGTTCTGCGCGTTGCGCAACAAAACCGGGAAGATGCTGGCCGGTGTTGCCGAGGCCGCGCCGTAGTAGCGATCGCGGACGGTGGCATTAACCTGCGCACCGAGAGCCGCGCGCTGCAGATTCTCCAGCGTTGAGAAAAGCCTTCCCAGCAGGTAGCCAGGATCGGTATTGCCGATATCGAGACTCACGGGTGGTTCTCCCTTGTCGGTGGGTTTTCCTTGTTGTGTGTCGAGCCGTGCCTCGCGAGCGAGAACGGCCTTGCACAGTGATACGCGCAGCGGCGTGACCTGCCCGTCTGCACGGAAGCGCATTACGACCGTGCCCAGCACGCTGCGCGGGTAGCGCGCCCCGGTGAGGATGCTGCGTGCGAGCTCGCCGGCCAGCAGCGGCGGCACGTCTTCGGCCTTGGGCTTGCCCTTGTCGCCGTAGACCGGTGCAGTCTGCAGCGCCAGGAACTGCGGTGACGGGGGGCGCTTCCAGGCCGGCGGCTGCAGTTCCAGGTCCCGGTAGTGGTCGGCCAGACGCTGCGCGAACCTCCCCAGACGTTCTGTTTCCCAGAAGCGGATCGACAGACGCGAAGCGTTGGGCGCAAGTCCGAGCACGAAAATGCGCGTGTCTTCGTCGAGCCGGGCGTCCAGCTCGCGCAGCGGCCGCAACCGGCGCACCTGTTCCAGCGCTTCGCCTAGGCGAAAGGTGGCCTGGGCGTCGTCCTGCCCAGCCGCATCGGCGGACTGCGTGCCGAAGAAAGCAGCGACAAAATCCTCGGCCGCCTGCGCGCCATTGCCCTCGGCCCAGAAAACGACGGTGGCGTCGCCCAGCTGCAGCCGCTGGCGGTTGCCGTCGCCGCCGCGTAGCAGATGGTTAAGCGCGGTGGCGTAGGCGAAGGCCGCCTGCTCGGAAACCGGGGCATTCTCGCCCTGGCTCTTGCCGTACGAGGTAAACGCATCCAGGTTGAAGGAGACAATCGACGCACCGGAGCTCTGCGCGCCGTTGACACCCTTGATAGCAGGATGAAGGCGTGCAAGCGGAGCCTGCTCTCCAGTCACCAGACACATACCCTGTGCGCCTTCTTCGCCTTGCGCCTGCAAGCGGCTCCAAGCATCGTGTGCGGCGCGGCGCTGGTGAAGGTACTGCTGGCTGCCATCGTCCAGACGGAAGACAACGTTGGCATCGAGCAGCGCTTCACCGTGGCCGGTGAAATGCGGGTTGTCGCGAAAATGCGTAGGCGTCCAGCCGCCGAGGAACGCCAGCAGCGCCTTCAGACCTGGATCATCGCTTCCGGCCAGGGCCTGACGATGCAGAGCCTTGAAGGCTTCGTGCTCCTGCTCGCTGCGCTTGCTGCTGGCGCTCACGCCCAACACATAGCTGGTCTTGTCCCATAAGAAATTGGACTTGACCGCAGCCGTGCGCTTCTCAGGCTGAGGTACGCTGAGCACACGCGGCAGCGGCTTCTTGTCGCCTTCGCGCAGGTCGATGACGTCGGCCACGGTGCCGTCCGGAGCCAGTACGATGGCGAAACCAATCTTCTCCTGACTGTAGCCGGGTGCGGCGACGCCGGAATCCTTGTCGTCGAGCATTCGCCGATAGTAGTCATTGAGGGCGGCGAGGATCATCCAATCACCTCCTGGCTGTCGAACGGCGGTACCTCAATCCGACCATCGATCATGCGCGCCCGAAAGAAGCGAGGCGTCATGCCATCGGTGAAGTCGATGTCGTGAAGCATACAGCCCAAATCGCGTTCGCCGACCAAGGACGCATCCGAGGCGGGGGCTGCCGCGTCGCTCTCGACCAGCTCGAAGCTGGCTGGAAACTCCCGTGTGCCCAAACACGGCGCCTGGAAGCACTGGCCACGGCGTGCACGGCGGTTGAAGATGTCCAGATGCTTGCCGACGTTGTCGTCCGGACCGGCCTTGTCGGTCAGCTCGAAATGCGCGGCGATGACGTAGCCCACCTTGCGCAGCACCGTGGCGGCGCGTTGCTGGCGATCTTCTTCGACATAGCTGACGAGTGCATCGGTGCGGCCGGCCCGGATCGCCTTGCCGACGCTGGCGGCGGACAGCTTGCCCCCGACCTCGTTGCGACGGATCGACTCGAAGCGGATCGGTTCGAGCACCTGGATACTGTCGACCGCCCAGCGGATCGCTGGCTTCCAGTGAATCGCCTCCAGGATGCCGCGCGCGGCCGACGGCGTGATGACGTCGTAGGACATGCGCTCCACTTTCATTTCCGGGCGCGTGAAAAGAGCCCGCTCGCCCCAGACGTGGAGCTTGATTCCGTAACTCATCCTTGCCCCCTGTTACGTGTTCATGCCAATTATCAGTCTATGTGTCTCACAGAAAGAGACATGCGAAGGGGATAGCCCCTGCCGGCTTTACCGGCAGGGGCATCAGCTAGTCCAGAGCCCTACGGGTTTGGTTGTCAGTGTTTCTATCCACGCCTCCTGAGATGTGGAAGCGACTAGACCATTGCTTCCAAACATTTAGACCACCAGCCGCTCCGCCCCGAGGAACTGCGGATCATCCCAATGCAGCCCGAACCGTGCGTCATAGAGACGCGGGTTGACCAGGCGCACGAACTGCTCACCGTAGCGCTCGGGTGCGATCGGCTGGATCGCCCCGGCCTGCCATAGGGCGTCGTAGCCCTGTCTCGGCACCTGCACCAGGAACGGCTGCAACTTACGGGCGGCGGCGGGGGCGTACGCAAGATCGCGCAGCGCAGCGGCGGCGATCGGATCTTCGGTGCCCTGGGTACGGGCGTAAGGATCGTAGGGCACGATCACCGGACGCATCTGCGTGTCGATCAGACGGAATCGAGCGGCCAGCGTCTCCAAAGGCAGGTCCTCGACGGTGATGCCGTCGAACAGCGCGAGCAGTGCCTCGCCGAGCCTGCCGTCCTTGCGGAAGTAAAGCTCGCGGAAGTAGGCACCGACCGCTTCCAGCGAGAGCAGGTCGTCGCGGTGGAAGCGCTTCACCTGCCGGAATGCCTCAGCGAACAGCTTCAGTTCGTTTGGCGGTGCCCAATCCGGACTGGCGAACACCAATACTTCGCAATCTTCGATCGGCCATTCATTGTTGCGATTGCAACGCCCTGCTGCCTGGGCAATCGAATCCAAGCCGGCTTCGGCGCGCAGTACGGCCGGAAAACTTATATCGACACCGGCCTCGATCAGGCTCGTCGATATCAGCTGGCAGGGCTGGCCGGCTTTTAAAGTCGCGCGTACATGGTCCAGCACTCGGCTGCGATGACGCGCATACATCAGCGTGGTCAAGTGCCGCGCACCGGGCTGGTCGGCGATGGCTTCGAACAGGGCGCGTGCGTGGCGCCGATTGTTGACGATGCACAGCACCTGCGCACGCTGGCGCAGACACTCGACCAGCGCTGCATCGTCGAGTGGTCCGACATGACGCGCGCTGACACGTTTGAGCGCGCGATAGAGCCGCGGTGGATCCGGCGCAAGCTCCTGCACGTCCTCGAAGCCGCCCTCGAAACCGTCTTCCTTGCGCAGGGCCGGCTGGGTCGCCGTGCACAGCACGGCGCTGACGCGATAGTTGCGCGTAAGCTCCTCCAGCGATTGCATGCACGGGCGCAACAGATGCAGCGGCAGGGTCTGCGCCTCATCCAAGATCACCACGCTGCCGGCGATATTGTGCAGCTTCCGACACTGCGAGGGCCGATCGGAGAACAAGCTCTCGAAGAACTGCACCGCCGTGGTGACGACAACCGGCGCGTCCCAGTTCTCCATCGCCAGACGGCGCTTCTCCTTTGCTTGCAGTTCGGCGTTGGGATCTTCGAAGAACGCACTGTGGTGCTCCAGAACCGCGTCTTCGCCCAGGTCACCGAAGGCATTGCGGAACACGGCGGCGGTCTGTTCGATGATGCTGGTGAACGGAATGACGTAGGTCACGCGTCGCAGCTGATTCGCGATCGCGTGATCCAACGCCCAGGCCAGCGAAGCGAGGGTCTTGCCGCCGCCGGTGGGAACGGTTAGCGAAAACAGACCGGTCGCCTTGGACGCATGACTCCGCAAATGAGCAAGGATGTCGGCGCGCAGCGGATTGATACCGCCCTCTCGGGGCAGGCCGTCCAGATGGGCATAGAGCCGATCACGAAGGATTGCCAGCGCGGGGCCGGCATCCTCCGGGCGAGGCTTGAGGCCTTCGAGCGACCGATAGTAGTTGTCGGTATCGACGAAATCGGCATCGACCAAGCACGAGAAGACCATCCGCGCCAGCAGCGTGAACTGGAAAGCACTGCGGTCGCGTAGCGCCTTGAACCCCCGCGGAAGCACGAGCGCATCGGGTAGTTCGATTTCGCGCTCCCAGTCGGGCAGCAGCGGCGGCAACCGGCTGAGCCGATAGTCCTCCGACAGTCGCTCGTGCAGTGAGGAGCGATTCTCGCCGAGGCTGCCATTGGGCAGTCCGGCATGGTGTCCGGCAATGCCGTAGGCGATCAGCGTGCCCAAGCCGGAATAGCGTTCACAGGCAATGCGGGCGCCCCAGGTGGCGTGGTCCACCCTCGGTACCTCGCCAAACAGCCTGCGCTGAAATGGGCCGGTGTATTTGCCCACGTCGTGCAGCCGCCCCCCGGCCATTGCCAGCAACTCGCCCCCGAAGATTGACGCATAGCGCGCTGCCCGGCCTCCCGTCCCTATCAGATGCTCGCGCAGCGACTGCCAGTCGCTCTGATCGGACTGATTTCCGGAGTGTGCGTAGAACGTGATGACCATCCCTGGCCCCGATTCGGCTCAGGAAGCGAGATCGGAGCGCGGTCTGGTGCGCGCGGCTCCTACTCTTGGATGACATTCGATGCGCCTGCGACGGCGCGATCCGTTCGATTGACACATGGCCTTCCCCACATACTGGCCCGACCGACACTACTGCGTTCAGTTTGACCGGGCAAGGCGCAGCGCAACCGTCACGCCCGGCCGGCCCGTGCCTTCTCCCTGCAACATTCCCCCGCTACGCTTCTCTGGCTCGATCCTCTCCAACGACGAGTAACTTTCAGAGCTGCCCCTCCCGGGCGGCTCTTTTTTTGCCCGCCGCCGGCCGGGGCCAGCCCCACGGACGCCTGCACGCTGCGGCGCACCATCCGGCCGAAAAAACCGTATAATCGGACCCCTTTTGCCCTCCCTCCAACGACGATCCGATGCGGTCGCCGGGATAGCCCATGTCCATCGAAAACCTCCGCAACATCGCGATCGTGGCCCACGTCGACCACGGCAAGACCACCCTGGTCGACTGCCTTCTCAAGCAGTCCGGCACGTTCAGCGAGCGCACCGTGCTGGCCGAGCGGGTGATGGACTCCAACGACCAGGAAAAGGAACGTGGCATCACGATCCTGTCCAAGAACACCGCCATCACCTGGCGCGAGAACCGCATCAACATCGTCGACACGCCCGGCCACGCGGACTTCGGCGGCGAGGTGGAGCGCGTGCTGTCGATGGTGGACACCGTGCTGATCCTGGTGGACGCGATGGACGGCCCGATGCCGCAGACGCGCTTCGTCACGCAGAAGGCGTTCCAGATGGGCTTCAAGCCGATCGTGGTCATCAACAAGATCGACCGCCCGGGCGCGCGCCCGGACTGGGTGCTGAACGCCACGTTCGACCTGTTCGACCGCCTGGGCGCGACCGACGAGCAGCTGGACTTCCCGGTGGTCTACGCCTCCGCGCTGCACGGCTACGCCAGCCTGGATCCGGAAGCACGCTCGGGCGACATGACGCCGCTGTACGAGGCGATCATGAAGCACGTCTCGCCGCCGCAGGTGGACCCGGACGGCCCGTTCCAGATGCGCATCAGCCAGCTGGACTACAACAACTATGTCGGCCTGATCGGCATCGGCCGCATCCAGCGCGGCAAAGTGCGCACCAACATGCCGGTGGCCATCCTCGACCGCGAAGGCAAGAAGCGCAACGGCAAGGTGCTGCAGGTGCTCGGCTTCATGGGCCTGGAGCGCAAGGAAGTGGCCGAGGCGCAGGCGGGCGACATCATCGCCATCAGCGGTATCGAGGCCTTGGGCATTTCCGACACGGTCTGCGCCACGGATGCGCCGGAGCAGCTGCCGGTGCTGACGGTGGACGAGCCGACGATCAGCATGACCTTCCAGGTCAACAACTCGCCGTTCGCCGGCACCAAGGACCACAGCGGCGGCAAGTTCCTGACCTCGCGCCAGATCCGCGACCGCCTGATGCGCGAGACGCTGCACAACGTGGCGCTGAAGGTGGAAGAGACCGAGGACCCGGACAAGTTCAAGGTGTCCGGCCGCGGCGAGCTGCACCTGTCGGTGCTGATCGAGACGATGCGCCGCGAGGGCTACGAGCTGGCGGTGTCGCGCCCGGAAGTCATCATCAAGGAGATCGACGGCGTACCGAGCGAGCCGATCGAGCAGCTGGTGGTGGACATGGAAGAGCAGTTCCAGGGCGGCGTGATGGAGCGCTTAGGGATGCGCAAGGGCCAGCTCAAGAACATGGAGCCGGACGGCAAGGGCCGCGTGCGCCTGGAGTACCTGATCCCGGCGCGTGGCCTGATCGGTTTCCAGACCGAGTTCCGCACGCTGACGGCGGGCACGGGCCTGCTGTTCCACGTCTTCGACCACTACGGCCCGAAGGCGGAGGGCGCGATCGCCAAGCGACCCAACGGCGTGATGATCTCCAACGGCCAGGGTCCGGCGCCGGCGTATTCGCTGGTCAGCCTGCAGGAGCGCGGCCGCCTGCTGGTCAGCGAGGGCGACGAGATCTACGAGGGCCAGCTGGTCGGCATCCACTCCAAGGACAACGACCTCACCGTCAACGCCCTGCGCGCCAAGCAGCTGACCAACATCCGCGCGGCCGGCAAGGACGACAACGTGCAGCTGACGCCGCCGATCAAGATGTCGCTGGAGCAGGCGCTGGAGTTCATCGAGGACGATGAGCTGGTGGAAGTGACGCCGAAGTTCATCCGCCTGCGCAAGAAGCACCTGACCGAAAGCGATCGCAAGCGCGCCTCGCGCGCGGCCTGATCCTGCGAAGCGCCGCCCCAACGGGCGGCGCTGCCGGAGAAGGCACCAAGCTGGCCTTCCCTTCGCCCGCATTCCGCTGGCGGGCGCCCGAATCAATGCCGCCACGCTCATAGCGGTGGCGAATTCCGATCCGCGCGCCCCTGCGGGGCGCGACGGCACCCGCCTGCGCGAGCAGGCGATGCACGTGTGGTTTCAATCCACGCGCCCCTGTGGGGCGCGACGCCGCCTGCGCCGCCAGTGGTTCGCTAAGCGCAAGTTTCAATCCACGCCCCTGTGGGGCGCGACATCGCGTGCCCGAGCTTCAGCGCGTCGCCGGACCGTTTCAATCCACGCGCCCCTACGGGGCGACAGCAAATCGGCAACACCGTCCCTTGCCGCATGGGATTTCAATCCACGCGCCCGTGCGGGGCACGACGAGTAGATGTCCTTCAGAACACCGTGGTCGCGCATGTTTCAATCCACGCGCTCCTAAGGGGCGCGACAGGTGCTCTGTTCCTCGACCCTCGCGCGTCTTGCATTTCAATCCACGCGTCGCGCGGCACGCGAGTGTGTGGCCAAGGCCGGCATCTTGACGGCATCGTATTCTCGGCCTGTGCACGCGGTGTGTGAACTCCCGCGCGCGTCGCCGGTCCGAAGCCTCTGCGGCCGCGTTCGTTCCGGCCGGCCGCGCCGGTGCGCAACCCATGCCGGCCCGAGGGCACTGCGGCATCCGGCGGGGATGTGCCGCTGCGCCACGACCGGGACATCGCTCGGGAGGGAACAACCATGATCCGCTCGCTTCGCCCGTGGCTGGCCGCGGCGCTCGCGCTGCTGTGCGCCGGCACGAGCCCCATCGTTCTCGCAGCACCGGCCGAACCCGCACCGCCGGTGCGCGTATTGTTCGTCGGCAACAGCCTGACCAACCGCAACGACCTGCCCGCGACGTTCGCCGCCTACGTGGCCCGTGCCTATCCGGGCCGGCGCGTGGAAGCGGCCATGGTCGCGCCGGACGGCCGGACGCTGGAGGGCCACCGCCGCGACGGTGAGGCCGAGGCTCGCATCGCCGGCGCGCGCTGGGACTATGTGGTGCTGCAGGAGGGGCGCGATATCCGGCCGGGCTACAGCGTCAACGGCGAGCGCTTCTATTCCGAGCCGACCCTGTTCTTCGCACAGGCGGCGTATTTCGCCGCACGTGCCCGCGAGCGCGGCGCGGTGCCGGTGTTCTTCGAGACCTGGGGTGCCGGCGCCGGCCAAGCCTATCTGGAATACGCCTACACCCGCGCGGCCCGCGACAACGACGCGCGGCTGGCGCCGGTGGGCCGGGTGTTCGCCCGGCTGGCCGCGTCAACGGATGCCGGGCTGCTGGCCGAGGACGGCAGCCATCCGTCCCGCCGCGGCACCGAGGTGGCCGCGGCGACCATCGCGGCGACGCTGTTCGGCCCGCCGGCCGATGCGGCCGCGCTGGAGCCCCGCGACCGCGCCGCGATCGTGGCTGCCCTGGCGGATGCGGGCGATGCGAAGACGCCGCTGCCGCCGCGCCCGGCCTACAGCCGCGATCCCGTCCCTGCCCTGGGGCAGGTGCCGACTGCGCAGAACACGACCGGCCGCTGGCGGGCGCGCGACGGCGGCTTCCGCCTGAGCCTGGGCACGCAGATCGCGCTGGCCTGGCCGGACGGGCAGCCGGTGGTGACGCTGCGTGTGTTCGAGACCACCGGCGTGCTCGAATCGACGACCCGCGACGTCCGGCGGAACGGGGCCTCGCTGGCGTTCGACACGTTCGCCGGCGGCCAGCGCTACCAGGTGCGCCTGTGGCCGGCCGCGGACGGCCTGCAGGTGCTGACCGCGCAGACCGGCGACGGCGCCACGTTCACGACCTACGAGCAGCGCACCTACGCGAAGGACGGCGAGGCCGCGTACTTCGACGCGCTCGACCGGCGCTACGCCGCGCTGGCGCGCGATGCGGCGCGCGACGGGCTGGCCGCCGCCCTGCCCGGCCACGTCGAGGCGGTCACCGCCCTGGTCGGACGCGACGCCTTGGCGCAGGCGCGCCAGGGGTTCCCGGTCTCGGAGTGGGACCTGATCCTGCTGGCGGGCTTCCACGCCCAGGCCGGCCAGCCGCAGCGCGCGCTGGACTGCCTGCAGGCGGCCGTGACGTTGTATCCGCAGTCCACCGACGCCTGGGCGAATCTGGCCAAGGGCGAAGCCGATGCCGGCCATCGCAGTGCCGCGATCACGGCGTACGACAAGGCGCTGGCCTTGAACGCGGGCGGCAACCCGGTGCTGGAGCGGATGCTGCGCGAGGCACTGGCACGCCTCCGGGACGGCGGCTGAGCCGCCGCTCAACGCCCGCGCGCAGGTGCTCGCCGCCGCGCGCGGGCTGACGGCACCTTTGTGGGTGAGGCCGGCAGCGGGAACGCCTCGCGCAGGTAGTCGGAGGTGTTCTCCAGCAGGAACTGGCGGAACGCGCGCGCGGCCGGTGCAAGCTGCTTGGCGCGCATGTGCACCACGTGCCAGGTGCGCAGCACCGGCGTGCCGACCACGTCGAGGATCGCCACCTCGCCGGCGCGCCGTTCCAACGCCAGCGTGTGCAGCGACAACAGGCTGACGCCCATGCCCGCCATCACGGCCTGCTTCACGGTCTCGTTGCTGCCCATCAGGATCGTGCGCGCCGGCGTGAACAGGTGCTGGCGGAACACGTTCTCCATCACGCCCTGCGTGCCGGAGCCGGGCTCGCGGCTCAGGAAGGTCTCGTGCCGCAGCTCGTGCATGTCGATGCTGCGCGCACCGGCCAGCGGATGGTCGCGCGCGGCGACCAGCACGTGCGGGTTCTCGGCCATCGGCTCGGCCAGCGCGTCGAGCTTCTCGGGCGGACGCCCCATCACGGCCAGGTCGATCTCGTTGTCCTCCAGCAGGCGCACCAGCGTGTCGCGGTTGCCGACGCTGAAGCGCACGTCGATGCCGGGATGCTGCTCGGCGAACACGGCCAGCAGACGCGGCGCGAAGTACTTGGCGGTGCTGACCAGGCCGACGGTGACCAAGCCGCTGCGCAGGCCGGTGAGGTTCTGCAGGGACTGCTCGGCATCGGCGATCTCGCCGAGCACGCGCGCGGCGTGATGACGCAGCACCTGGCCGGCCTCGGTCAGTGCCAGGCGCCGGCCGACGCGCTCGAACAGGTCCACGCCGACGGCGCCTTCGAGCTGGCGGATCTGCATCGAGACGGCCGGCTGCGTCAGGTGCAGCGCCTCGGCGGCGCGCGCGAAATTGAGCAGGCGGGCCGCCTCCAGGAAAACCTGCAACTGGCGCAGCGTGAGGTGCAGCATCGGCGCGTCTCGCGGGCGGCGGCGCAGGTGCGCCGGCGGCCCAATCATAAGTATTTACTTAGTCCAGTCAAAGAATTTCTGAATTTACCTTTCTGATCGCGCTGCCTATCGTCGGACCACCTAACGACGGGACGGGAGAGCAGCATGAATGCAGTGGCCACCGAGCAGCGCGTCGTCGGCAACACCAGCGCGCGCTACCAGTCCGGCGTCCTCGCCTACCGCGAGATGGGCTACTGGCAGCCGGACTACGTGCCGCAGGACACCGACGTGATCGCGCTGTTCCGGATCACGCCGCAGGACGGCGTGCATCCGGAGGAAGCCGCGGCCGCGGTCGCCGGCGAGTCGTCCACGGCCACCTGGACCGTGGTCTGGACCGACCGCCTGACCGCCTGCGAGAGGTACCGCGCCAAGGCCTACCGCGTCGATCCGGTGCCCAACACCGGCCCGGGCACGGCCACCGAAGCGCAGTACTTCGCCTACATCGCCTACGAGCTGGAACTGTTCGAGGAAGGCTCGATCGCCAACCTCACCGCCTCGATCATCGGCAACGTGTTCGGCTTCAAGCCGCTCAAGGCGCTGCGCCTGGAGGACATGCGCATCCCGGTGGCGTACCTGAAGACGTTCCAGGGCCCGGCCACCGGCATCGTGGTGGAGCGCGAGCGGCTGGACAAGTTCGGCCGGCCGCTGCTCGGCGCCACCACCAAGCCGAAGCTGGGCCTGTCCGGCCGCAACTACGGCCGCGTCGTCTACGAGGCGCTCAAGGGCGGGCTCGACTTCGTCAAGGACGACGAGAACATCAACTCGCAGCCGTTCATGCACTGGCGCGACCGCTTCCTGTTCGTGATGGAAGCGGTCAACCGCGCCGCAGCCGAGACCGGCGAGGTCAAGGGCCATTACCTCAACGTCACCGCCGCGACGATGGAGGACATGTACGAGCGCGCCGAATTCGCCAAGCAGCTCGGCTCCAACATCATCATGATCGACCTGGTGATCGGCTACACCGCGATCCAGAGCATGGCCAAGTGGGCGCGGCGCAACGACATGATCCTGCACCTGCACCGCGCCGGCCACGGCACCTACACGCGCCAGAAGTCGCACGGCATCAGCTTCCGCGTGATCTCCAAGTGGATGCGCATGGCGGGCGTGGACCACATCCACGCCGGTACGGTGGTCGGCAAACTGGAAGGCGATCCGTCGGTGATCGCGGGCATCTACGACACGCTGCGCGAGATGCGTACGCCGCAGAACCTGGCGCACGGCCTCTACTTCGAGCAGGACTGGGCCAGCCTGCGCCGTGTGATGCCGGTGGCGTCCGGCGGCATCCACGCCGGCCAGATGCACCAGCTGATCCACTACCTCGGCGAGGACGTGGTGCTGCAGTTCGGCGGCGGCACGATCGGCCACCCGCAGGGCATCCAGGCCGGCGCTACCGCCAATCGCGTCGCGCTCGAAGCGATGATCCAGGCGCGCAACGAGGGCGTGGACCTCTGGAACGAGGGCCCGCAGGTGCTGGCCAAGGCGGCCCGCTGGTGCACACCGCTGCGCGCCGCGCTCGATACCTGGAAGGACGTCACCTTCGAGTACACCTCCACCGACACCGTCGACTTCGTGCCGACGCCGACTGCGGCCTGACCGCCGCCCTCACTGGAGACCGCCATGCGCATCACCCAAGGCACGTTCTCGTTCCTGCCCGACCTCACCGACGAGCAGATCCGCGCGCAGGTGGAGTACATCCTGCAGCAAGGCTGGGCGCCGTCGATCGAGTTCACCGACGACCCGCACCCGCGCAACACCTACTGGGAGCTGTGGGGCCTGCCGATGTTCGACCTCAAGGACGCCGCCGGCGTGCTGATGGAGGTCCGCGCCTGCCGCGCGCAGTACCCGGACCACTACATCAAGATCAATGCGTTCGATTCCACGCACGGCTTCGAGACCCAGCGCCTGTCGTTCATCGTCAACCGCCCGCAGACCGAGACCGGCTTCCGCCTGAGCCGCCAGGAAGTGGACGGCCGCAGCATCCGCTACACGCTGCAGTCCTACGCCAGCGACCGGCCCGCCGGCCAGCGGTTCTGACCCGCCGACCGCCGCCGTGAACGCCCAACCCGCTGCCGATCCCGCGCCGACCACCTCGCTGGCCCGCCTCTATGCCGAGTCGGGCATGGCCCAGGTGCTGGCCCAGCTCGACGCCGAGCTGGTCGGCCTGGTGCCGGTCAAGACGCGCATCCGCGAGATCGCCTCGCTGCTGATCGTGGAGAAGGCGCGGCGGAACCTGGGCCTCACGGCCGGCGCGCCCAGCCTGCACATGGGGTTCACCGGCAATCCCGGCACCGGCAAGACCACGGTGGCGCTGCGCATGGCCGACATCCTGCATCGCCTGGGCTACATCCGGAAGAACCACCTGGTCTCGGTGACGCGCGACGACCTGGTCGGCCAGTACATCGGCCACACGGCGCCCAAGACCAAGGAAGTGCTCAAGCGCGCGATGGGCGGCGTGCTGTTCATCGACGAGGCCTACTACCTGTACCGGCCGGAGAACGAGCGCGACTACGGCCAGGAGGCGATCGAGATCCTGCTGCAGGTGATGGAGAACCAGCGCGAGGACCTGGTGGTGATCCTGGCCGGCTACAAGTCGCGCATGGACACGTTCTTCCAGAGCAACCCGGGGATGGCTTCACGCATCGCGCACCACATCGACTTCCCCGACTACGACGCCGACGAGCTGCTGCGCATCGCCGAGCTGATGACCGCGCGGATGGACTACCGGCTGGACGAGGACGCGATCGGCGCGCTGCGCGACTACATCGCGCTGCGCGTGGCGCGGCCGCACTTCGCCAATGCGCGGTCGATCCGCAATGCGCTGGATCGCGCACGGCTGCGCCAGGCCGGACGGCTGTTCGAGACGGCCCTGGCGGCCGGCACGGAAGCGGAACTCTCGGCCGAGCAGCTGACCACGATCAGCGCCGCCGACATCCGCGCCAGCCGGCTGTTCGCCGAGGCGGCGGCCGCCACCTGACCCGACCGCGCGGCCGGGCCGGACCGCACCCACGAGTGGCCATCTGGAGGGAGATGCGATGTTCTACCAACGCCCCACGCTGTCGAAGTTCCTGATCGAACACCTGCGCGGCGCGCCGAGCGAGCAGGACCTCTCCGCCCTGCTGGTGGACGTCGCCGCGGCGGTCAAGACGATCGCGGCGGTGGTGGCCAAGGGCCAGCTGCATTTCCGTGGCGAGGCGGCGCCCGACCGTGCCACCGTCAACGTGCACGGCGAGGTGCAGAAGCCGCTGGACGTGCTGACCAACGAGATCGTGCTGCGCCATTGCGAATGGGGCGGCCTGGTGGCCGGCATGGTGTCCGAGGAACTGGACGAGCCCTACCCGATCCCCGCCGACCACCGGCGCGGCCGCTACCTGCTGGTGTTCGATCCGCTGGACGGCTCGTCCAACATCGACGTCAACGTCTCGGTCGGCTCGATCTTCTCGGTCCTGCGCCACGACACCGAGGCGCCGCCCGGTCCGCGCGACTACCTGCAGCCCGGCCACCGGCAGATCGCCGCCGGCTACGCCATCTACGGACCGACGACGATGCTGGTGCTCACGGTCGGCAACGGCACGCACGGCTTCACGCTCGATCGGGAGATCGGCAACTTCATCCTGACCCACCCGGACCTGCGCATCCCGTCCGAGACCAGCGAGTTCGCGATCAACACCTCCAACGAGCGCTTCTGGGAGCCGCCGGTGCAGCGCTACGTCGGCGAGTGCAAGGAAGGCCGCAGCGGTATCCGCGAGCGCGACTTCAACATGCGCTGGATCGCCTCGATGGTGGCCGAGGTGCATCGCATCCTGATGCGCGGCGGCGTCTTCATGTACCCGCGCGACACCAAGGACCCGAAGAAGCCCGGGCGCCTGCGCCTGCTGTACGAGGCCAACCCGATGGCGCTGCTGGTCGAGCAGGCCGGCGGTCGCGGCAGCACCGGCCGCGGCCCGCTGCTGGACGTTCAGCCGGAATCGATCCACCAGCGCATCCCGGTGGTGCTCGGCTCGCACGAGGAGGTCGAGCGGATCGAACGCTACCACCGCGAGTTCGAGGACGGCACCGACCGTCCGTTCGTCTCGCCGCTGTTCAACGAACGCTCGCTGTTCCGGCCGGAGGCGCTCTGATGTCGGTCAAGCACCCGATCGTCGCGGTGACCGGCTCTTCCGGCGCCGGCACCACCACCGTGCTGCAGAGCTTCCAGCACATCTTCCGGCGCGAGAGCCTCGACGCGCAGATCGTCGAGGGCGACGCGTTCCACCGTTACGACCGCCTGGCGATGCGCCAGGCGATGAAGGAGGCCGAGACCCAGGGCAATCGCCATTTCAGCCACTTCGGGCCGTACTCGAACCTGTTCGAGGAGCTCGAAGCCTTGTTCGCCGCCTACGGCGAGACCGGCGGCGGCCAGGTGCGCAAGTACCTGCACGACGCCGCCGAGGCCGCGCCCTACGCGCAGGACCCGGGCACGTTCACGCCCTGGGAGGGCGTGCGGCCCGGCACCGACCTGCTGTTCTACGAGGGCCTGCACGGCGCGGTGAAGACCGACGCCGTGGACATCGCGCGCCACCCGGACCTGCTGATCGGCGTGGTACCGATCATCAACCTGGAGTGGATCCAGAAGCTGCACCGCGACCAGCGCCAGCGCGGCTACTCGCAGGAGGCCGTGGTCGACACGATCCTGCGGCGCATGCCCGACTACATCAACCACATCGTCCCGCAGTTCACGCACACGCACGTCAACTTCCAGCGCGTGCCGACCGTGGACACGTCCAACCCGTTCATCGCGCGCGACATCCCGACGCCGGACGAGAGCTTCGTGGTGATCCGCTTCGCCCGGCCCAAGGGCATCGACTTCCCCTATCTCCTGAACATGCTGCACGACTCGTTCATGAGCCGGCCCAACAGCATCGTCGTACCCGGCGGCAAGATGGGCCTGGCGATGCAGATCATCTTCACGCCGATGATCCTGCAGCTGATGGACCGCAAGCGGAGGGCCGGCGGATGAACGCCGAACGCCAGGTGCCCGCCGCCGCGGCAGAACCCACGCCACGGGACCGCGCCAACGCGCTGCGCCTGCTGGCCGTCGATGCCGTGCAGGCGGCCAATTCCGGCCACCCGGGTGCGCCGATGGGCATGGCCGACATCGCCGAGGTGCTGTGGGGCCGCTACCTGCGCCACAACCCGGGCAACCCGCAGTGGGTGGATCGCGACCGTTTCGTGCTGTCCAACGGGCACGGCTCGATGCTGCTGTACGCGCTGCTGCACCTGACCGGCTACGACCTGCCGATCGACGAACTCAAGCGCTTCCGCCAACTGCACAGCCGCACGCCCGGCCACCCTGAGTTCGGCGAGACGCCGGGCGTGGAAACCACCACCGGCCCGCTCGGCCAGGGCCTGGCCAACGCGGTCGGCATGGCGCTGGCCGAGCGCCTGCTGGCGGCCGAGTTCAACCGCGGCGCGCACACGATCGTCGATCACCACACCTATGTCTTCCTCGGCGACGGCTGCCTGATGGAGGGGATCTCGCACGAGGTCGCCTCGCTGGCCGGCACGCTGCGGCTCGGCAAGCTGATCGCCTTCTACGACGACAACGGCATCTCGATCGACGGCGAGGTGACGGGCTGGTTCACCGACGATACGCCGCGGCGCTTCGAGGCCTACGGCTGGCACGTCGTGGCCGAGATCGACGGTCACGATCCGGCGGCGATCGAGCGGGCGCTGCGCGCGGCACGCGCGGCGACGGACCGCCCGTCGCTGATCGCCTGCCGCACCGTGATCGGCCACGGCAGCCCGAACAAGGCCGGCAGCGAGGCCGTGCACGGCGCGCCGCTGGGCGCGGCGGAAGTCGCCGCCACGCGCGAGAACCTCGGCTGGACCGCGCCGCCGTTCGACGTGCCCGCGCCGATTGCGCGCGCCTGGGACGCGCGCGAGACCGGCCGGACGCTGGAGCGCGACTGGCGCGAGCGCTTCGCCGCCTACGAGGCGCAGCATCCGGTACTGGCCGAGGCGTTCCGCCGCCGGACCGGCCTGGACGGCCACGCGCTGCTGCCGGCCGACTGGATCGGCCGCGCCAACGCGCTGCTGCGTGGCACCGCCAACGAAACCGCGGTCGCCACGCGCAAGGCCAGCCAGGACGCGCTGAACCTGCTCGCACCGCTGCTGCCGGAGCTGCTCGGCGGCTCGGCCGACCTGACCGGCTCCAACCTCACGAACTGGACCGGCTGCCGCGCCGTCGGCGCGGACGGTGCCGGCACCTACATCCACTACGGCGTGCGCGAGTTCGGCATGGCGGCGATGCTCAACGGCATCGCCCTGCACGGCGGCTGGCTGCCGTTCGGCGGCACCTTCGCGGTGTTCTCCGACTACGCGCGCAATGCGATCCGCATGGCCGCACTGATGCGCCAGCGCGTGGTGCACGTGCTGACGCACGACTCGATCGGCCTCGGCGAGGACGGACCCACGCACCAGCCGATCGAGCACGCGGCCAGCCTGCGCTTGATCCCGGGCCTGGATGTGTGGCGGCCGTGCGATCGCGTCGAGACGCTGGCAGCCTGGATCAGCGCGGTCGAGCGTGTCGGCCACGACAGCGGCCCCAGCGCCCTGCTGCTGTCGCGCCAGAACCTGCCTGCGCTGGTCGTGGACGATGCGCTGCGCCTGCGCGTCCGGCGCGGCGGCTATGTACTGCGCGACGCGGAGGATGCGCGTGCGGTCATCATCGCGACCGGCTCGGAAGTGGCGCTGGCGGTGGAGGCCGCCGCACAACTCGCCGAACGCGGCCTGCCGGTGCGTGTGGTCTCGCTGCCGTGCACGCAGGTGTTCGACCGCCAGCCGCGCGCGTACCGCGACACGGTGCTGCCGCCGGGCCTGCCGCGCGTCGCGGTGGAGGCCGGCGTCACCGACTACTGGCGCAAGTACGTGGGCCTCGACGGCGCGGTGGTCGGCATCGATCGCTTCGGCGCCTCGGCGCCCGCGGCGGACCTCTATCGCCACCTCGGGCTCACCGCTGCCGCGATCGGCGATGCGGTAGCGGACCTGCTCGCATGAGCGCGCCCGTGCCCGCCGCACCTGATCGCCGCCATGCCGGGCACGCACGGAGGGCGCTGCCGCAGTGTCCCGTCGCCACCGGGGGGAAGGGCCGGCCGCACCGCCGCGCACGACATCGGACCTCGCCGCGCGGCGGTCACCGGCCCTTCCCCCCGGTGGCGGCCTGGTGTAGGGAGAAGATCCCCACCACGACTGAAGGGAGATCCCGCTTGACGCTACGTCTCGAACGACCGGTCCACGGCGTGCTGTTCGACCTCGACGGCACGCTCGTCGACTCGCTGGCCGACATCCACGCCGCCGTCGCCGGCACGCTGGCCGCGCTGGCATTGCCGGTGCCCGACGTGGCCGCCGTGCGCGGCTACGTCGGCGACGGCGTGCGTGCCCTGCTCGACCGTGCGCTGGCCGGCGCGCTGGGACACGCCGCGGACGCGGACCTGACGGCCCGCGCCACGGCACTGTTCGAGCCGCGCTACGGCGAGCAGAACGGCCGCGCCGCCCGGCTCTATCCGGGCGTCGTCGCCGGCCTGGACCGGCTCGGCGCGCTCGGCCTGCGACTGGCGGTGGTCACCAACAAGCCGCAGCGCTTCAGCGAGGCGCTGCTGGCCGGCCTCGGCATCGCCGATCGCTTCGGCGCGGTGATCGGCGGCGACGCCGCGGCGCGCCGCAAGCCGCATGCCGACCCGCTGCTGCTGGCCTGTGCGCGCCTGGATGTCGCCCCGGCCGATGCGCTGATGGTCGGCGATTCGGCGATCGACGCCGCGGCCGCCCGTGCCGCCGGCATGCCGATGATCGCGGTCGGCTACGGCTACCACCACGACGACCCGGCGCGCTGGAGCGCGTGCGTCGTCGATCGCATCGACGCCATCCCGGACCTGCTCGCCACACCGGCGCCGCGGACCGGGACTGCCTGACCCCATCACCCCAGCCCGGAGGGAACACCCATGGCCCTGATCGCATTGAGGCAACTGCTGGACCACGCCGCCGAGCACGGCTACGGCGTGCCGGCGTTCAACATCAACAACCTCGAACAGATCAACGCGATCATGCAGGCCGCCGACGCCTGCGATTCGCCGGTGATCCTGCAGGCCTCGGCCGGCGCCCGCAAGTACGCCGGCGAGCCGATGCTGCGGCGGATGGTGGAAGGTGCCGTGGAGATGTATCCGCACATCCCGGTGGTGATGCACCAGGACCACGGCGGCAGCCCGGCCGTGTGCCAGGCCTCGATCCGCAGCGGCTTCACCAGCGTGATGATGGACGGCTCGCTGCTGGAGGACATGAAGACGCCGTCGAGCTACGACTACAACGTGGCCGTCACGCGCCGCGTCGTCGAGATGGCGCATGCGATCGGCGTGTCGGTCGAGGGCGAGCTCGGCTGCCTCGGTTCGCTGGAAACCGGCCAGGCCGGCGAGGAGGACGGCGTCGGCGCCGAAGGCACGCTCGATCACGCGCAGTTGCTGACCGACCCGGACCAGGCCGCCGACTTCGTCGCGCGCACCGGCGTGGACGCGCTGGCGATCGCGATCGGCACGTCGCACGGCGCCTACAAGTTCACGCGCCCGCCGACCGGCGAGACGCTGGCGATGGACCAGCTCAAGCGCATCCACGCGCGCATTCCCAATACCCACCTGGTCATGCACGGCTCCAGCTCCGTGCCGCAGGACTGGCTCGACGTCATCCGTGCCAACGGCGGCCGTATCAAGGAGACCTACGGCGTGCCGGTGGAGGAGATCGTGCGCGGCATCCGCAACGGCGTGCGCAAGGTCAACATCGACACCGACATCCGCCTGGCGATGACCGGCGCGATGCGCAAGCTGATGGCGGAAAAACCCGAGGAGTTCGATCCGCGCGCTTTCCTGAAGGTCGCCACGGCCGCCGCGGCGGACCTGTGCCGGCAGCGCTTCGAGGCGTTCGGCAGTGCCGGTCACGCCAGCCGGATCACGCCGGTGCCGCTGGAGAAACTGGCCCGACGCTACCAGGACGCCGAGCGCGCGGCGCAGGCGCGCGCGGCCTAGGGGTGCCTGCCATGCAGCCGCCGGTCATCGCACCGTCGATCCTGTCCGCCGACTTCGCGCGGCTCGGCGAGGAGGTCGCGCGCGTCCTCGCCGACGGTGCGGACTGGATCCATTTCGACGTGATGGACAACCACTACGTGCCCAACCTGACGATCGGCCCGCAGGTGTGCGAGGCGATCGTGCCGTATGCGCACCGCGAAGGGGTGCCGGCGCCGATCGACGTGCACCTGATGGTGGAGCCGGTCGATGCGCTGGTGCCGCTGTTCGCCAAGGCCGGTGCCGCCGGCATCTCGTTTCATCCGGAGGCCTCGCGCCACGTCCATCGAACGATCGCGCTGATCCGCGACCACGGCTGCCGGCCGGGCCTGGTGCTGAACCCGGCCACGCCGATCGACTGGCTCGACGACGTGCTCGGCAATCTCGACCTGGTGCTGCTGATGTCGGTCAATCCCGGCTTCGGCGGCCAGGCCTTCATCCCGCAGACGCTACCGAAGATCCGCCGCGTGCGCGAACGCCTGGACCGCCACGCCGCCGAGACCGGCCACACGCTCCGGCTGCAGGTCGATGGCGGCGTCAACGCCGGGAACATCGGCGCGATCGTCGCGGCCGGGGCCGATACCTTCGTGGCGGGGTCGGCAATCTTTGGGCAGCGCGACGCGGACAGTGGCTACCGGACGGCGATGGCCTCGCTGCGCAATGCGACGAAGACGTAAACCCGCTGGCTGGCCGCGGCGGGATCTCTTCGATGGAGTGCGGGACGGCGGCCCAGCCGCGCATCCCGCGAACCTGCTGCAGTGAACTTACGGACAGGTATTGCTGGTCATCGGCACGGCCGCACCGCTGAGCGTACCGGCCTGGACCTGGGAGTAGCATCCCGACACGATCGTCACCGTGCTGAACTGGCTGTCCATGACCAGGCCTGCGACATCGTTCCAGCCGTTGAATTCGGCCTTGATGTTCCTCAGGATTCCGGCCACGTTCAAACCCGCATCGCGATTGCCTGCCGCGACCACCTTGTCGAACAAGCCGGCACCGAAGATGCCATACATCCCGTTGGAACGCACGGTGATGCTGGTACCCTGGCCGCGGTCCCCACCGGCGATGATGCCGTTGCCATCATTCCAGTTGACGGAGACGTCGTTGAACGTGGCTTCCGAGGCGCGGATGCCGTCACCCGCATTGTACGAGACGTCGACATTGGTGAAACGGCTGCCATTTCCGAAAGTGATGATGCCTGCGCCCCGGTTGCCGGTGACGCGCAGGTCTTCGAAGACCACGCCAACTTCCCCATTCGTGGGACTGAAATTGATCTCGATGCCGCTTGCGGGTCCATTGGTGACGATCCCGTTCTTGATCGTGATGTTTCGCCCGTTGCCGACGATCAGGGACGGCCCTGCGCTCGAGGAACAGGTGCTTCCATAACCCGTTGCCGTATCGGGTCCGCACGGCGTGACCAGTCCTCCCTGGGAAACGACGAAGCCGTTCAGATCCAGCGTGACGTTGCTGGCGTTGATCACGATGGCGCTCGATACCGCCGGCGCCAGCATGTTCGCGGTCAATTGATAGGAGCCCGGTGCGGTGATCGTCAACGGCCAGGAAGTGGGTGGCGAAACCGGCGTTTGTGCGGCGGCCGCGCCCGCAAACACCAAGACACCGAGCGGAACGAGCACGAGCTTGCGCGCTGAGAAATCTTTCACGATGAACTCCCTTGTAGCGTCCCGACGGTGGGACCCCGGAAGGGTTTCATCGCAAGCCCGTGTGTGTGTGTCGAATGGCGCACATCCAGCGGACGCTAGGAAATTTCCTACGGAAGATCGGGGGGTTTTCCTACATTGCTCACGCAGACTCACGCAGCGTCCGTCTCACTCGACAGGTTGATTCTTCATGCCAGGCGAAGCGGGCGGCGACACACATCATCGACTGCTGGATGCCGTGATCGACGACGGCGTGAGTGTGAGCAAGCCCCTGCACGCCTAACCGGGCAGCCGGACGCCGGCCGATGCGCCGCGCGCGAGACGGACATGCGGCGTACCGATCACCCGCCTTGTCCGGTTGCTCCGCGCGATGCGTTCGACGGTTCCCGATGCTCATCTACCGACTTGGCACCCGTACGCAGCTGGGCCACAAGCCGGGGGAGGCACAGGGTGCAACCGAGAGCGATACGAAGTTTTCGCCGAACCCTCTCGCCAGGGTCAGACGCGAGCTTGACGCATGGATGCGCGAGCTGGCCGGCCGATCCGGTCTTTGTCCAGACGTGCGACTCGCCCGGGACCCGCCGCCAGGAAAGAAAACGGCGCGAACCCGTGAGAGCCGCGCCGTTGGTACATCCAAGGTGGTGGGCGGTACAAGGATCGAACTTGTGACCCCTACCATGTCAAGGTAGTGCTCTACCGCTGAGCTAACCGCCCCAAAAGGGGCGCGAACTGTACCGAACTCTGGCCGGCGGTACAAGCCTCCCGCCGGTACCCGGCAGCGGCGGCAGAATCAGGTGACTCCCGGGATGAGCCGGGTGGCGCAGGCCGCAGGCGACTGCGTGACCTCGAACCGGCGGCTTCGCGCCGCAGCCCACGCCGGGCCGGGCCAGCCAGCGCGGGACCGGGCCAAGCGCCCGCCGGATGACCACGGCGCACCGGCGTGCGATCCTGCTGCCGCCGTACGTTGGGCAGGACAAGACCACCACCGGGAGTCGGTCATGTCGATCGGCCGCATCATGTTGTTCGTCGGATTGCTGGCCGCTGCGCGCGAGGGCACCGGCGCGTGGCCGCCGGTGTGGACCGGGACCTGGGAGCGCGGGCCGGGCGACACCGGTGCGCAACCGCTCGATGTCCAGGTCGCTGCGGACGGGACGGTGTTCGCGGCGGCCTATTTCAATCGCGCCAACCAGCAGCACGCCGCCCTGCTGCGCTTCGAGAACGATGGCCGCCTGGCCTGGGTGCGCGAGCACCCTGTGTGGCTGATCGCCAGCACCGAGCGGCTGGCCTCGGGACGGATCGCCCTGGTCGGCGTCCCGGATTCGGGTGCGTCGGTGTTCGTGCGCGTCTACGACGGCGCCGGCGGCCTGGTCTGGGAACGGGAATCGTCGATCGGACGGCTGGACATCGAGCAACACGGCCTGGACCACCTCGCCGAGACCCCGGCGGGCGACCTGCTGGTGCGCCTGTCCGACCGCACAGCCGGAGACTACGTCGTGCTGCGCTACACCGCCGACGGCACCACGCTGCCGCCGTGGCGCTGGCCGGCCGGGCCGGATGCGCGCGCGACCGACATCGCGGCGCTGGCCGACGGCGGCGCGGTGGTCACCGGCATCGGCCGCGGGCTCGGCGGCGGCTACAGCACGGTGCGCCTGGACGCGACCGGCGTGGCGGTGTTCGACGACCTCGAACCGGGCCAGTCGGGCAGTCCACTGGGGCCGGGGCACGTCGCCGTGGACGCGGACGGCGGCATCGTGCTCGCCGGCGAGCCGGAGAAGACCGCGCACGGGGCGCCGGGAGCGATGGTGTGGAAACTGGCCGCGAATGGCGCCCGCGCCTGGACGCGGGCATTGCCGCTGATGGAGATCGGCGCCGACGTACATGCATTCGCCCTGGCGGCGAACGGTGACGCCCTGGTCGTCACCAGCGGCGCCCGCGGCGTCGCCGGTGACGCGCTACGCCTCGTGCGCCTGGCCGGCGACGACGGACGCATCCTCTGGGATACGGCCTTCCTGTTCGCGGACGGCTTCGGCAGCGGCGTGGCGCCCTCGACGGTGGCCGAGACGCCGGACGGCCGCCTGCTGCTCGCGGGCCATGTCCGCACCCAGGATGCCACGCGGGCGCACATCGCGGAGTTCACCGCGGACGGCGTGCTGTGCCGCGTGCGCGACGACGCATCGCTCTATGCCGCGGCGGCGGCGGCCGGCAGTGCGCACGGCTGGACGATCCTCGCATCCAGTCCGGGACCGCTGGTCGCGCAGCGCCTCGACGCCAGCGGCGCCTGCGACGGCGGAACGGCGCCGGACCCGATCTTCGGCGACGGCTTCGAGGCGGCGCCGGCCGGCTGAGCGGTGCGAATGGCAGGCCGGGCAGCCACGCCGCGCGGTATCAGCCGATCAGCGCCTGCTCGCGCAGCCGGTGGATCTGGTCGCGCAGCCGGGCGGCGTCCTCGAACTCCAGGTCCTGGGCGTGCTTGTACATGCGCGCTTCGAGCTGCTTGATGCGCGCCGCCACCTGGTCCGGCGACAGCGACCGGTAGTCCTCGGCCTGCTCGGCCACCTTGCGCGCGGCCGCCGCACCGCGGCCACGCCCCTTGCCGGATCGGCCTTCGTCCGGATCGGCGCGTGCGCCTTCCATGATGTCCACGATGCGGCGCTCGACCGACTTGGGCGTGATGCCGTGCGCCAGGTTGTACTCCACCTGCTTGCCGCGGCGCCGGTCGGTCTCGTCGATCGCCGCCTGCATCGAGCGGGTGATGACGTCGGCGTAGAGGATCGCCTTGCCGCGCAGGTTGCGCGCGGCGCGGCCGATCGTCTGGATCAGCGAGCCGGTCGAGCGCAGGAAGCCTTCCTTGTCCGCGTCCAGGATCGCGACCAGCGAGACCTCCGGCATGTCCAGGCCCTCGCGCAGCAGGTTGATGCCCACCAGCACGTCGAACTTGCCCAGCCGCAGGTCGCGGATGATCTCCACGCGCTCGACCGTCTCGATGTCCGAGTGCAGGTAGCGCACGCGCACGCCGTGCTCTTCCAGGTACTCGGTGAGGTTTTCGGCCATGCGCTTGGTCAGCGTCGTCACCAGCACGCGGTCGCCCATCGCGATGCGCGCGTTGGCCTCCGACAGCAGGTCGTCCACCTGGGTGCGCGCGGGGCGGATCTCGACCGCGGGGTCGATCAGGCCGGTGGGGCGGACCACCAGCTCGACGACGTTGCCATCCGAGTGCTGCCGCTCGTAGGGGCCGGGCGTGGCCGAGACGAAGATCGTGCGCGGCGCGCGCGCTTCCCACTCCTCGAACCGCAGCGGCCGGTTGTCCATCGCCGATGGCAGCCGGAAGCCGAACTCGACCAGGGTCTCCTTGCGCGACCGGTCGCCCTTGTACATCGCGCCGAGCTGCGGGATCGTCACGTGCGACTCGTCCACCACCAGCAGCGCGTCGGGCGGCAGGTAGTCGAACAGGGTCGGCGGCGGCTCGCCGGCCGAGCGGCCGGTCAGGTGGCGCGAGTAGTTCTCGATGCCCTGGCAGTAGCCGACCTCGGCCATCATCTCCAGGTCGAACTGCGTGCGCTGCTGCAGGCGCTGCGCCTCGACCAGCTTGTTGGTCTCGTAGAGGTACTTGAGCCGGTCGGCCAGTTCCAGCTTGACCGTCTCGATCGCGTGCAGCACGCGGTCGCGCGTGGTGGCGTAGTGGGTCTTGGGGTAGACCGTGTAGCGCGGCACCTTGCGGATCAGCTCGCCGGTCAGCGGATCGAACAGCGAGAGGTTCTCGATGTCGCCGTCGAACAGCTCGATGCGCAACGCCTCGGTCTCCGACTCGGCCGGGAACACGTCGATGACGTCGCCGCGCACGCGGTAGGTGCCGCGGCGCAGCTCGATGTCGCCGCGCGTGTACTGCAGGTCCGTCAGGTGGCGGATCAGCTTGCGCTGGTCGGCGTGCTCGCCGCGCGCCAGGATCAGGCGCATCGACAGGTAGTCTTCCGGATCGCCGAGGCCGTAGATCGCCGATACCGTCGCCACGATCAGCGCGTCGGACCGCGACAGCAGCGTCTTGGTGGCCGACAGGCGCATCTGCTCGATGTGGTCGTTGATGCTGGCGTCCTTCTCGATATAGGTATCGCTGGAAGGAACGTAGGCCTCGGGCTGGTAGTAGTCGTAGTAGCTGACGAAGTACTCGACCGCGTTGTGCGGGAAGAACTCCTTGAATTCGCCGTAGAGCTGGGCGGCCAGCGTCTTGTTCGGCGCCAGCACCAGGGTCGGCTTCTGGACGCGCTCCACGACGTTGGCGATCGTGAAGGTCTTGCCCGAGCCGGTCACGCCCAGCAGGGTCTGGCGCGCCAGGCCCGCCTCGAAGCCGTCGATCAGCTTCGTGATCGCCGCGGGCTGGTCGCCGGCAGGCCGGTAGGGCGAGACGAGTTGGAAGCGGTCGGTCATCGGTCGATTCTAGCCTGGCATCGGCGCTACGCCGGACGCGGTGCGGGGAAACGGGGATCTGCCGGAATCGGCGGGCGGCCCGGCGAGGCGGGTGCTTCGTCACAGGTGGGGCCTGGCCAGGCCCGGACAAGCCCTACACCGCGGATCGGCGAATTCCTACGCGGCCCGCCGGCGGCCACCCATCGGCGGCGGCGGCACGGCGGCCTAGCATCAGGGCACATCCGATTGCCATGGAGGCTCCCGATGCGCCGCACACCGCCCGGCTTCACCCTGATCGAACTGCTCGCCGTGCTGGCGCTGGTCGCGCTGCTGGCGGCCATCGCCGTGCCCGGCTTCGGCCGCCTGATCGACGCGCTGCGCATGCACGGCGCGCGCACGGCGCTGTCTACCGCGTTCAACCACGCGCGGATCGCGGCCGTGCACCGCGGCGGATCGGTGGTGGTGTGCGCCTCCGCCGACGGGCAGACCTGCAGCGCCTGGGCGGACTGGCATGCCGGCTGGCTGGTCTTCGCCGACGACGACCGCAACCGCCAGCGCGGCCCGGGCGAGCCGATCCTGGCCGCTTCGGACGCGCTGCCGCCCGGCCTGCGGGTGGTCACCAGCGCCGGCCGGCCGCGCATCGCCTACCAGCCCGACGGCAGCGCCCACGGTTCCAACGTCACCGTGACCTTCTGCGACCGGCGCGGCCCCGCCGCCGCGACGGCGCTGGTCATCAACGTCTACGGCCGCGTGCGCACCGGCCCGCCGGGCGCGGAGGCCGCCGCGCGCTGCCAGGCGGCGCACGGATGAACGGCCTACGCCTGCAACCCCGACGCAAGGCTTGACGGCGGGCAGCCGCGCGAAGAGAATGCGCGGCTCTTTTCCCCGATAGCTCAGTCGGTAGAGCAAGTGACTGTTAATCACTGGGTCGGCGGTTCGAGTCCGTCTCGGGGAGCCAGATGACAGCAAAGAGGCCGCGGACATCCGCGGCCTCTTTGTTTGCGGCCCGTCATCCGCAGCGTCCGAGCAGGTCGGTGGTTTCGGCGACGTGCGTTGGGTCGGGCTGCGTCTGCAGGCCGTGAACCTCACTCGCACGGCGTAGCAACGGCAGCGCTTCGGCGCAGCGCTTCTGCTCCACCAGCCAGCGCCCGAGCTCAAGCGCGCCCGGCTCCAGCCTGGGATCCATCGGCGCGGGCACCCGGCTCCAGACCGCCGCCGCCTGGTTGAGCCGCTCGGCAGCGCCGATTGCGTCACCTTGCTGTCGATCGATGTGCCCGATCATCACCAGGCCATGCGCCAGCAGCGGATCGAAATCGCGCGCTCCCACCGCTGTTTGCCGTATCGACGTGCTGCGCTCGTAGTAGCGCCGTGCCTCGGCGAAATCGCCATTCGCCAGATGGGCGTCAGCCAGGGTGGTCAGCGGGTAGGCCACTTCGGGGTGCTCCCTGTCGGCGCTCTCCTGGATTTCCAGTGACATGCGCAGCACGGCGATGGCTTCTGCCGGGCGCCCCATCGTCGTCAACACGTGTCCCAGGTTGTTCAGCGGACGCCCGACCCGGGGATGATCGGAGCCGTATACCGTGCGCACGATCTCGTAGCTGCGCCGGTACATCGCCTCCAGACCGTCGAGGCGCCCCTGGTAGAGGCGGGAATTGGCCAGGTCGTTCAGCCCGATCGCGACCGCCAGGTGCTCGGTACCCAGGACGCGCTCGTAGATCGCCAGCGCCTTTTCCTGCGAGCGCTCGGCCGCGACGGGGTCGCCCATCTCCACCTGCAGCAGACCCAGGCTCATGAGGATCGTGGCGACCTCGACCGACTCCTCGCCGCTGATCGGGCGCTGCAACGCCAGCGCCTCCTCCAGTGCCTCTCTGGCGGCGCGATGCTCTCCGATATTGCCACGCACCCGGCCCAGGGCTCTCAGCACGTCGGCCAGTTCGCCGGCGCGTTCCGGCAGGGCCGTCCTCAGCCTGCGCTCGGCCTCGAGCAGGTGGTCCCGCGCCTGCGCGTACTTCCCCTCCTCGTAGCGCAGCAGGCCGATGTCTCCGAGCGTCGCGCCGACGTCGGCCTGGCCGGCGCCCATCCGTCCGCTGTGCAGCGTCAGGGCACGATCGAGCAGCGCATCAGCCGAAGAATAGACACCCAGTTCCAGGTAGGTACGACCGAGGACCTGCAGCATGTTCGCCTGCACCTGGGGATCGGACCCGAGGTCGCGGTCGACCTGCGCGACGCCGCGGTCGAGCAGTTCCCGGGCGGTCAGATCGGCACGTGACCCTTCCGTGGGATCGACACTCCGGAACAAGCCGATCAGGAAGCGATTCATCCGCTCGGCTTTGGCCGAGGCGATCTGGGCACGATCGCGCTCGTTCTGGAGCCGTGCCGTGTGGAAGACCACCAGGCCCGAGCCGAGCAGCACGACCAGCGCCGCCGCGGCAACGCCCAGAACATGACGTCGCACGAACTTGCCCGCGCGATAGCGCAGCGTCAACGGGCGCGCCGCCACCGGCAACCCCTGCAAGTGGCGGCGAACATCCTGGGCCAGGCGATCGGCGGTCGCGTATCGACGGCCCGGATCCGCCTGAATCGCCGTCGTCACGATGCTGTCCAGATCGCCGCGCAGCCGACGCCGCCAGCGAGCACGAGCCGCCCCATCGTGAAGCGGCAAGCGGGACCTTCCTGAAGAGGAAACCGGCAGGGCCGTGCTGAGGCACGGCCGTGGGAACGGGCTCTCCGGAGGCCCCGAGGCGACACCGGGTTGCACGGCCGGATCCGGCCGCCGGCCGGTCAGCAGTTCGTACAGCAAGACACCCAGCTGATAGACGTCCGATGCGGTGGTGGTCGGCTCTCCGCGGATCTGCTCGGGACTGGCATAGGCCGGGGTCATCAGCCAGGTGGATGCCGATGCCGGCCCGGGCGGATCGGCGCGGGCCTCGGCTTCACCCTGCAGGCGCGCGATACCGAAATCCAGCAGCTTCACTTCACCGGCGTCGGTTACCAGGACATTGCCGGGTTTGAGATCGCTGTGAACGACCAGCCGCGAATGGGCATGTTCGACCGCTGCGCATACCTGCAGAAACAGCGCCAGACGCCGATCGATATCCAGATCCAGATCATTGCAGTAGTCGGTGATCGAGACGCCATCGACGTACTCCATGGCGAACCACGGCAGGCCGCCGGGCGTCACCCCGCCATCGAGAATGTGCGCGATCGACGGATGCTTGAGACCGGCCAGGATCTGGCGTTCGGCGACGAACCGGTCATGCGCCTGCGTGCCGGGCAAGGCGGCATCCAATCGCTTCAGCGCAACCTGATGCTCGAACGTACCGTCGTCGCGTACCGCCAGGTAGACGCTACCCATGCCGCCGCGGCCGATCACGTGCAGCAGCCGATACGGACCCATCTGCGTGCCCAAGGTCTCTGCCGGGGGCAGCGACCCGCAAAACAGGTCGCCGGCCAGGTCCTCGATGTAGGCGTCGGCCGCGGCTTCGGCGGCCAGCAACGCAAGTGCCTCCGCGCGCAGCGCCGGGTCCGGACAATGTGCCTCCAGGAACTGCGCGTGCCGGTCTTGCGGCACCGATTCCATCGCGTCCAGCAGATGCTGCAGGCGCAGGCCGTGCTCGCGTTCGGCGGAGCCGGAACGGTCACCGTTCACAGTTTGGCATCCAGCGGCGCGGACCCATCGTCATCGGGATGCGCTACTTGAGCTGAAGGTAGAGCCAGGCCTTCCCGCGTCGCCATTCGCGCATCACGGTGATCGGCGCCACGTTCAGCGCTTCCGCGACTTCCTCGACCTTGAGTCCTCCGAAGAACAAGCCCTCGACGACCTGCGCCTGACGTGGATTCTGCTTTTCCAGGCGCTGCAAGGCTTCATCCAGGGTCAGCAGCTCGTCGAGCCGGTCGCCGTCCACTTCGGCCGCATACTCTGATGCCGGACTCACCTCCCGGCTGGCTGCGGAATGCGGGCCGCCCGCCGATATCGGCACGCCTCCGCGCTTCAGGGCCCGGCTTCGCTCGGCGTAGTTGATCAGAATGTGGCGCATGGTCCGTGCTGCCACGCGCAGGAAATGACCACGATCGCGCCATCTTGGATCGTGACTGCAGGCAAGCTTCAGATACGCTTCGTGCAGCAGCGCCGTCGTGGACAGGGTTTCTTGCCCACGCCAGCGTCGGCGCTGGCTTTGCGCGATCGCGAGCAGCCGCCCATAGGCGGCAGCGAACAGGTCCTTGAACGGAAGATCGTCCTGCAAGGCCAGTTCGCCGGCCAGTGCGTCCACATCCTGGTCGGACACCCCGTCATCTTGCAGTGGCTTGAAAGCGAGGTTCATGGGGAGTGGCTACACCTCAGAAGAATCAACAGAGCGTCGAACCCGGTCGCCGGCCTGACTTCCGGCAGGTCTGATGCATGCGGACACTCCCTGTGGCTGCGCACGGGACCAAGGCTGAACCGGGATCGCGTGGGATTGCCCCCTCGGGAGCACGTCGCTCATCCGGTGATAGCTTCCAGCCCTGTTTCCGGTTGCAGGGTAACAAGGTCGGGCGGAGCGACGCCATGTCGAATCTTGAGCCCCTGCCATCCGCAATCGAGGAATCGCAATGACCCGTGAAACCTGGCCTCCCCTCCGCCCGGCGCGCCGGCGGCGCTACGCCGCGACCACAGCCCCCCTGCTACTTGGACGCTGCGCGCCGGCCTTGGCCGCGACGCTGGGCCTGGCCCTGAGCGCCGGGGCAGCCTGCGCGCAAAGCACGACGCTGCTCAGCAGCGGCCTCGCCGGCGAGATCCCGTTCTGCGCCGCGCCGACCGGGCCGATGCAGTTCTGCTATGGCGTCCATCCGCACGTCAGCCCCGACGGCCGCCACGTGGCCTACTCCAGCAATGCCGTGAATCTCGTCCTTGGGCCTCCGAACGCGCAGCCCCAAGTGATCCGGCACGACCGGCAGACCTGCCGCAACATCCGCGTATCGGAATCGCCGGCCGGCGAGCCGGCGAATCTGCCGGCTATCGCACCGGTCATGTCCGCCGACGGAAACGTGGTCGCGTTTACCAGCAAGGCCACCAATCTCGTGACGGGACTCGGAGCAAGCCGCGACCATGTCTACGTCTCGGACCTCGCGGCCGGACAGCTCGACCTGGTCAGCCGCAGCACTACGGGGGAGCCCGGCAATGGGCTGTCCGACGGGCCGGCGATATCGGGCGACGGCCGCTGGATCGCGTTCCACAGCCTGGCCACGAACCTCGTCGCGGGCGATACCAACGGCGTGCTGGACGTCTTCATCCACGACCGGGAGACCGGCGGCGTGACGCTCGCCAGCCGCAACACGCTGGGCGCGATCGGCAACGGCCTCTCCCGGAGGCCTGCTTTCAGTGCCGACGGCCGCTTCCTGGCCTTCGAGTCGACTGCGACCAATTTCGATCCACGCGCGACCGGCGGGCAGGTCCAGATATTCCTGCTCGATCGCGACGCCGACGGCAACGGCCGTTTCGACGAACCGGGAGGCACGACGCTGCAGGCGGTCAGCGTCAACGCCGGTGAGCAGCCCGGCAACAGCCATTCGCAGATCGCCTTCGTCTCCGGTGACGGCCGCTTCGTTTCCTACGGCAGCTCGGCCTCGAACCTGGTGACCGGCGACAGCAACGACGCCGCGGACATCTTCCTCTACGATCGCCAGACCGGCACGACGACGCGCGAAAGCCTCGGGCCAGGCGGCGCCCAGCTCAACGGCACGAGCTATCCGCCGGCTTCTCTGTCCCATGACGGTCGCTTCCTGAGCTTCCACAGCGCCGCTCCCGGCCTGGTCGCCGAGACCCACAACGGTGTGACGCATATCGTCCGGCGCGACGTGCAGACCGGGGCGAACGTCATCGTCTCGCGCACCAGCGAGGGCGCCTGGGCGAACCGACCGAGCGAGGTCGGCATGCTGACCGGCAGCGGCGATACCGTCGTGTTCGCGAGCATCGCCAGCAACCTGTGGTCCGGCATGGCCGCGAACAACGGCTCGTGGATCTACGCGCGCGACTTCTCCGCCGCACCCTACACCTGTGGTGACTTCCGCTTCGACCAGGCCGCACTTGCCCTCGGCGAGGTCGAGGTGGGCGCGACCAGCCCGGTACGGACCGTCGATCTCATCAACAACGGCGATGCGCCACTGACCGGCATCGCCTTCAGCGTCCCCGGGCGGGGCTTCGAGGTCGACACCAGTGCCTGTGGCGACACCCTTGCGGCGGGCGCACGCTGCGCGATCGACGTGCGTTTCGGTGCGACTGCCGGCGGCACGGCCGAAGGCGTGCTCCAGGCCGAAAGCGCCGAGGGACTGCTGGCCCTCCTGGCGGTCTCGGCGACCGGCGTGGTGCCGGACCACGAGCCGGCGCTCGACTACAAGATCGTCCTCGGTGAGGGCGACGCGATCGTCGTCGGCGCCACGCCGGTCGTCTTCGAGGTAAGCGTGCCGGATACCGGCGGACGTATCGTCGGCTTCAGCTTCTCCGGTTCCTTCTACGTCAATCAGACCGGCTTTCCCGGCTTCGCCCGGCAGACCCAATTGACGGTCACGACACCCAAAGGCGCAACCTATGTCGTGGGCGGCATGCCGCCCGGCGGCACGCCATGGGACTTCCAGAACGCGACCGGCAGCAACCACGTCCTCTACCGGCACGGCATCGGCGGAGACCAGTGGGACGGCAACGGCCTGCCCGATTTCGCGTTGCCCGACGTCGACGAGCCGGGCACCTGGCAGTTTCGATTCGCGCGCGTCGGCGGCACTCCCGTCAATCTGCAATGGAGCGAGGTGTCAATCGTCCTGCACGTCGACCCGCCGGCACCGCCGAGCCTGCGGGTCGATCCGATGTGGCTGGCGGCGACGTTGCCGCAGGATGGTGCGGAGCACCTGCCGTTGACGCTAAGCAACGTCGGAGAGGAGCCGTTGACCTGGCAGCTGGCTCCGGGGTCAACCGGCATGGGGCTGCTGCGAGGTCCTGCCGACGGCGGCCATCAGCCGCGCACACGGCCGGTGAATGGCATCGCCCAGGGACTTGCTTTTGCTGCGCCGTCACAGGGCCGCTCGATCGCCGCGCATCCGTTCGTGCTTCCCGATCGCGGCGCGCTGCTGACGCATTCGGCGTCGATGGATGTCGTCGCGAGCAACTCGCTGGCCTGCGTGTCCGACGCAAACCAGTCGACGATGGCGACCCAGGTGCTGCGCACGTTCACGCTGGCCGATTTCGGCATTGCCGGCGCATTCAACGTGGCCGAGGTGACATTCGGCATCGAGCACCTGAACGGATCCGGCAGCGAGATCGCGGTGAACCTGTACCTCCTGTCCGGCGATCTGGTCTACGCCAACCTGCTCTCGATCGGCAGCGCCACGGTCCTGGTCGAGCCGCAGGAGCTCACGCTAGTGACCGTGCCGGTCTCCGCCACCGTTCCGCCCGGCAGCACGCTGGTGGTGGCGGTGGCGGCGCCGGACCTGCCAACGGGCGAGCGTTTCTACATCGGCTCGAACCGCGCCGGTGAGACCGCGCCTTCTTACATCGCGGCCCCCGGATGCAACCTGCCCGAGCCGGTGCCGGTGGCTACGGGCGCACCGCACATGCACGTGGCGATGTCCGTTTCGGGCACGGTCGGCGATCCGGACTGCGCCTTGCCGGTGTGGTTGAGCCCGGGCGCGACGTCGGGTTCGATCGCAGCGGGCGACAGCCAGACGCTCACCGTCGGTTTGGCCGCTGCAGTGGCGGGAGAAGGCAGTCACCTGGCTGCGCTGTGCCTGGACAGCAACGATCCCGTGCGGCCGCTGACAGCCGTGCCGGTGAGCCTGACCGTGCTCGGCGATCCCAACGACCGGATATTCCGCGACGGATTCGATGCACACTGACGGTGATCGGACCGGGGCTCGCCACGAGCAGTCCCGGTGCGCTCGTCCAGCTTTGCCTTTTGTTCGAACACGGCCTTCCGCGTGCGGACCGGGCCCGTACGCCGTCAGCGACCTGCAAGCGCTCTGGCGAGTGGCGGGCGCGCGATTCGGTGTCCAAGACGTACGGCTGCACGACCTACGGAGACGGATCGCGCCATTGCGTCGTTTCCGGGCGTTGCGCATCGTGGATGCTGGATGCCGGAGCCCCATGAGATGCAGAAAATCAATCTCTTTGGGCACGATGAACCAACACGACAAACCAAGACGCTGTCAGTCACGGGGTTGGCGGTTCGAGTCCGTATCGGGGTGCCAGACGGCAGCGAAGACGCCGCGGACATCCGCGGCGTCTTCGCATTTCGGGACGCGCTCTTCGGACCGCTGCGAGACGTCACCTGGACAACCGCCTCGCGATGCCCGATGGCGTGCCGTCGATGATCCCTCACGCTACGTGACAACGCCGTCCGCGGTCGAAGCCCTGCGCGCCGCCGTGGCCAGCCGCAGGTAGGCGCCGATCGCCGCGACGGTCGCCAACAGGCAGGCCGCGAGGCTCCACCAGAACGCCGCATCGGCGCCGTGTGTCCAGACCAGCGCCGGCGGTGCCGCCGAAGCCTGCCATTCGGCCTGGCCGTGCAGCCACAGGTCCATGTTCGAGTACAGGTTGCCCGCCGTGTGCAGGATCACCGCAGGCAGGATCGACTGGCTGAGGTAGGTCACCATGCCGTACACGGCGGCGACCGCGACGTAGTACGGCCACAGCACCAGCGTGAAGTCCAGGTGCGCGACCGCGAACAGGGTTCCCGTGACGGCGATCGCGACGACCGGACCGTAGCGGTGTTCGATCGGCCCCTGCATGTAGCCGCGAAACGCTGCCTCCTCGACGATGCCGGCCACCGGCGCGGCCGCCAGCAGCAGCGCCACGACGGTGGCAGCGGGCACCTGCGAAAGATCCGGAAGCTGCTGCGAAGGCAGCGCCACCAGCCGGTTGGCCACGCGCAATGCCAGCACCAGGGCCACGATCCCGAGGCCGCCGGCGACCAGCGACCAGATCCAGACGCGCGCGGCCAGCGGGCGGGCTCGCAGCCAGGCACGGCGCTGCCGCGCGGTCGAGGGCGGCGGTCCCCAGCCGCCGAGGTAGCGCCAGAACATCCACAGGTAGACGCCGACCAGCGGGACGGCCCAGGGCAGGCCCGGCAGGTAGGTGAGATTGGCGGCGAACAACATGTTCCGCGGCAGCGTTCCGGCAAGCATCACCAGCATGCCCAGCGCGACCGCCTGGATCAGAACGGCCATGCCCGTTCCTCCCCTTGCGCGTACGGAAACCATCATCCGGGTACCACCCCCGGCCCCGGAAGGCCGGTCGATCATACCCTTCCGGCCAGCCGGCGCCGGCGAGGGCTACTCCATCGCCACGCGGGCCACTGCGATGCATGCCACATCCCGGCCAGCGGCCGATGCGTAGGATAGCCAGCCGGAGCCCATGCTCCGCTGACGCTCAGGGGGAGTCGTCGCCATGCGCAGAATCGTGATCAAGGAATGCGAAGGCAGCTGGATGTTCGACTGCGACGACAATGGCGCCGTGAGCGCCGAATCACCGCTGAAAGCGGCGATGGCCGCGCTGGAATACGGCGAGACGCTGCGCGGAAGGACGCCGGGCTACATCATCCGCCTGGATCACCGGCGCGCGACCTCGCCGGATGACTGGATCACGCTGCACGCGCGGGTGTTCTAGCCCCGCCGCCGGCGCGGTGCCGCTGCCCTCGCCGCCCGGCCGGATCCACCCGACGGCCGCTGCGCCGGTAGCACGCCCGGTCCGGCGAGCGGCTGTGTGGTCTAGGGCGAGTCATCAATCCCCCGGCAGGTCGCGTTGGCCCTGGAAAGTCGTCAGGGGGTGGTGTGTGGCGCCGCGCCTGACTGGCCGTCAGGTCAAGCCGCGCAACGCACGCTGGCGGCTT
>Ga0182739_1000671_pt1 | contig 41074 bp, 32 predicted proteins | sample eDN5th30CBELigBY_FD_128873 | JGI IMG/M metagenome (GOLD analysis project Ga0182739, IMG submission 128873) | Enriched backyard soil microbial communities from Emeryville, California, USA - eDNA 5th pass 30_C BE-Lig BY (version 2) (version 2) | ecosystem: Environmental > Terrestrial > Soil >... | reverse complement strand
TGTACTCGATTTTCTGACGTTTGCTTCGTTAGCATCATTTCTCACCTCCAAATTAGTTAATTCTATTTTAAAACAAAACAGACTGCCGATAAAGTCCGGAGACTTTGTCGACAGTCTGAAAGGGGATATATCCCCTTTCTTTGATTGAGGACAAAAAACCTTTCCTTTAAGGGTAAGGCTTTTTGTCCTTTTTTTATCCTCAACACTTTCGATAAATAGGAGATGGTACATTATGAAAAAGCTCGAATCAATTGTGAATCAAACAGAATGCAGAGAAGGTGAAGTATGGAGAGATATTACAGGTTACGAAACACTATATCAGATAAGCAATTATGGACGAGTTAAAAGTCTAGCTAACAGTAATTCTCGCCAAGAAAAGATACTAAAACAGCAATTTCAACGAGATGGATATATGAGGGTTACTCTATACAAGAAAGGATTGAAGCGAAAGAGATTTTCTATTCACAGACTTGTAGCTATGGCATTTATCCCAAATCCATTTGGTAAAGAACAAGTTAATCACCAAAATGGAGATAAATTAGATAATAGACTTAGTAACTTAAATTGGATGACAAGTAAAGAGAATATAGCTCATGCTCATGAAAAGGGATTAATAAGGCAGAATAAGAATCCTGTGATAGCAACTCATTTAGATACGGGGGAGCAAAGACTATTCAAGTCTCAACAGGAAGCTTCTAAGGAACTTGGCGTTTACCCGAAGAATGTCTCTAACGTTATCAATGGAAGAATTAAGCACATAAGTAGATGGGTATTTGAACGAAGTACATTAGATCAGAAATCATCCTAACACAGAACTATTGATTATTTGTCTAATAAACCCAGAACAGTTACGCGTTTCACCTGTTCTGGGTTCTCAATAAAACTCGTATTCAATTCACAACCACGTCGAATATTTTTCCATTAAAGTAAACGAAATAGATAATAAAGAGATTTCTTGAAATATTTCCTTTTTTTACTATAGCGATACTGATATTCTCACTCAAACGTTCCTATATCTTCACCTTACCAAGTGGACTATACAGCTTACCTATCTCCAATATCTCCGTTTGTTCAAGTCCTCTAAGATACTTAGCAGTTATCTGAGTATCAAAGTGCCCCATAAGTCTACTTAGACTATATACATCTATTCCGTTCTTTAATTGCTTCTGAGCAAAGTAGTGTCTGCAATCATGCGGAGAACATCTTACCTCTTTCCTTACGTTTGCGTTCTTACAATGCTCCTTTAAGATTTTATTGATACGGGAGCGGGATAACTTCTCTGCTGATTGGTCTAGAAAGTAATAGTCCTCAATTTCATCGTCTAACTTATGCTTAAACCGTTCCTGCTTTAGCTCCTCATACCTTCTCATGTACCGTCTCATGACCTTGCTGATATAGATTAAACGCTCCTTAGAGCCTTTACCGTGTATGAGTATGTTTGTCCTTGTTACATCACTATTCTTAATATTGCATAGCTCAGATACTCGTATGCCCGTATCAAATAACATAATTAGAATGAGCTTATCTCTAACATTAGAGTATGTCTCTTCCTTAACATCATTAAGGATTCGCTTTACCTCTTCATCATTAAATGTGATGATTATCCGCTTCTCTTCCTTCAAGTTTTTAATCCGTCTCATTGGATTTTCACGTTCATCCATATACTCTTCATCTATAAGGTATTGATAGAATACCTTTATTGTTGCAAGTTGGTTATTGATTGTAATGTTGGCTTCTTTACCTCTCTCCTGACAATGCTGAATATACTTCTTAATATCCATTGAAGTAACCTTCTCAGCATCTTCAATCCCCAACTCGTTCATTGTAAACTCCATCCATCGTCTTAAACGATACATACAACCTTCAATGTACTCCTTTTTCCTACCTTGAATCTGCTGATTCAACTTAAAATCATCAATCAATTCATTAATTTTAGACACAAAAAAACTCCCTTCTATTTGTTGAATAACACAAATAAAAGAGAGTAATTATTTAAGACCAATAGTTGTAGGTGACTGAAAAGATACTCAATTACAAACCTCTAAACCCTTGATATTACTGGGCTAGAGAATAATTGGTAAATTATTCCTATTCCCACTCAATCGTTGCAGGCGGTTTAGAAGTAATATCGTACACCACGCGGTTTACGTTATCTACTTCGTTAACGATACGAACAGAGATTTTTTCTAGGACGTCCCAAGGGATGCGTGCCCAGTCTGCTGTCATACCATCGATCGATGTTACTGCACGGATACCTACAGTGTAGGAGTACGTACGAGCGTCGCCCATTACACCTACAGATTTCATGTTAGGTAGTGCCGTAAAGTATTGCCAGATCTCACGATCAAGACCTGCTTTTGCAATTTCTTCACGAAGGATATAGTCAGAATCGCGAACGATTTTCAGCTTGTCCTCTGTTACCTCACCAAGTACACGGATCGCAAGACCTGGACCTGGGAATGGCTGACGCCATACGATTTCGCTTGGCAAGCCGCACTCTTCACCAACTTTACGAACCTCATCCTTGAATAGCGCTTTAAGCGGCTCAACAAGCTCGAATTTCATATCTTCAGGAAGACCACCAACGTTATGGTGAGACTTAATGGTTTGTGCAGTAGCTGTACCACTTTCTACGATATCTGTATAAAGCGTACCTTGTGCAAGGAATTTGAAATCATCGAATTTCGCAGATTCTTCGTCAAATACGTAAATGAACTCGTTACCGATGATTTTACGTTTTTTCTCAGGATCATCAACGCCTTCAAGTTTGCCAAGGAAACGCTCACGAGCATCAATTTTAATTACCTTCATGTCGAATTTACCAACGAAGGTTTCCATTACGCTCTCAGCTTCACCTTTACGAAGCAAGCCGTGGTCGATAAACATACAAGTTAGCTGATCGCCGATTGCTTTGTGCAATAGAATCGCAACTACTGAGGAATCTACACCACCAGAAAGGGCGCACAATACTTTGTTGTCGCCAACTTGTTTGCGAATATCTGCAATTGTATCTTCAATAAAGCTTTCCATTGTCCAGTTGCCTTCACATTTACATACGTTGTAAAGGAAGTTTTTAATCATATTGTCACCATTTACTGAGTGACGAACCTCTGGATGGAATTGAACAGCGAAAATACGACGCTCATCGTGGCTAATTGCTGCAATTGGAGCATGCTCAGAGCTTGCATCCACTTTAAATCCCTCTGGAAGTTCAATAACTTTATCGCTATGGCTCATCCATACGGTTTGATCTGCTTCAAGACCAGTAATGATTGAGCTCTCAGTTGTAAATTTAACCTCTGCTTTACCGTATTCACGTTTACCTGCACGCTCAACTTTACCGTTAAGTTGATGAGAGATCATTTGCATACCGTAGCAGATACCGAAAATTGGAACGCCAAGATCGTATACACCTGGATCAACGAGCGGAGAATTTTCCTCATATACGCTTGCAGGACCACCTGAGAATACGATACCCTTTGGATTAATTTCACGCAGACGTTCAGCAGAAGTATTATAAGGCAATAGCTCACTATATACTCCTAAATCACGAATACGTCTTGCGATCAACTGATTGTATTGTCCCCCAAAATCGAGAACAACGATTATTTCGTTTTGCTTTGTCATGACCGAGCCTCCATACAATTAATGTGATAATTATATCTATACCGCTTCTACGTAGTCAAGGTCGTTCCGCAGTTATATGTAAAAACGTCGAGTAATTTGACGAATCTTTGCCAAATTACTCGACGCTTATGAACTATATACTTTCTCGATGGACATCCTGGCTAGCGTGCTGACCATGCTCATCTAATCGTTGCTTTAATGTTTTATGTGCAGGCAGCTTATATAACGCAAGCAGGCATGCTCGCAGCTCTTGCGGAGTTAGGCTTACTTGACCATTGCTATAGATTATCCCCTCTAGCGCAGCAATAACTGTAACTAGCTGTTGCTGTACCTGTGAAGAATTACTAATTCGCTGAAGATTGACTTCCATTCGTTGCCGCCATGTATGCCATACGATAGGCTCATCCTTCAAGCCATTCTTCTGCTCCCATCGGTTAAACAGATCATCAACTAACCATTCTAAGCTAAGCAGTAATTGCTGCTGCAGCTTACTCCTCATCTCAAGAGCCTGTTTATATGCCACTAATTGCTTTTTACTTCGTGCTGGCAAGCTGCAGGGTTGATCGACTTGCACAATCGGCTGACTGCTAACTAGTTGATTGGCTTGCATAGCAGATTGACTGCCCAATAGTTGATCAGCTTGGACTATCTGCTTACTACTAACTGGAGGATCAGCTGCCACAATCAATTGACTGCTCTCTAGTTGTTCAGCTTGCACGTGACTCTTTGCAACGACAATATCATTTCCAGTTCCTGCCCTACCTGCTCCCGCTTCACTCTGCACTTTCACATCGACGTCATCACTTCTACCTCTGTCTAACCAAGCTCCAGTATGCTCACTATTTCCTAGCATGCTCGCGTTGTTTTTAAGTCCTCGGTAAGCCACAGTATAGCTCCGTAAATAATAGTTACGTCGTAGTATCCGCCAAGATAGCAATAGAGATATCCAGCCAACAAGCAGCAGTGAAAGTGATGCAGCAAGCCATTGCCATTGTGTTAGCGTCAGAAGGTCACTTAAGCCTTTAAAACCGGACAGCACATTATCCTTTAGCTTATTTAACTGACCGAACCAAGCGGCTTGAGCCTGCGTTTCTGATTCTGATGCCGCTGGTGTTGGATCGAAGGGCACCCAGCCTACCTCTGGAAAATAAACCTCCACCCAAGCATGTGCGTCAGTCTCAGATACTTTATATAATGTCTCCAGCAAGCCAGCATCCGACAAACGCTGCTCTATCGCTTCACCACTCTGATAGCCCTTAACGTAGCGCGCAGGGATATCCTGCGAGCGAAGCATGACAACCATCGCCGTTGCAAAATGCACGCAATAGCCTCGTTGCTGCTCAAATAGAAAATGATCGACAAAATCCTCATCAACCTCAGGTTGCTTACTATTAAGGCTATAGCGATAGCTATCCTTCAAATATTGTTCAATTGCCTTCACTTGATCATAACGCCCCGTCAAGCCGCCGCCTGCTACTTCGGCTGCAAGTGCCACTACGCGCTCTGGTAAGCCCTCTGGCAATTGTAAATACTCACTCAGCATCTCACTTTCCCACGCACGCTGTGCAAGCCGCTCATCGGGCTCTTCCAGCTCATTTAACAATTCTGGTTCGATCATTGGCAGCTCGGTAATTAAGGTGTAGCTTTTAATTTCCGCATCTATCGTTGGTGGGAACAAGGCATCTGTCGCTGGCTCATGTATATAATTGCTTAGCTGACGGTCTGGATCGCTTGCTTCAAGCTGCAGTACAATCCCCTTCAAGCCACCTTGCATTAGCGGCATCCCAGAAACTGGTTTAACATAAGTGACACTTTGCTCTATTCGCTCTCCTTTACCTCTGCCGCCTAGCTCTGCTAGTGCAGCTTCCACATCGTCCGCTGTTTTATGCAAAGTCAGCGCACCTTCTACATCGCTCCAGCCTTTACCGGTGTAGAGTGACTTCGATTCCCCTCGCCAATAGCTTTTCTGAGACGACCAACCGTGGAACACAACGTTACTTGTGTTGTTGTTCAGCTTGGCACCCAGCTGACTATCGTCGAGATCATAGCCAGCACTTGCCGTAGACTGCTTGCGATAGTTACTGCTCGTTACATTTTTCAACGGAACACCGCTGCTCTGCTGACTCCATGCTGCCAGCTCCTCAGCAACCGAGCTAGAAAACAGCTCTGCCCATGCGACTGGCTCGCTTCGTTTAACTTTATTGTCACTGACGAAGAAGCTGCTGCTCACAATAATCGCAGTTAGCAAGGTGATGCTAATCCAGCGATATCGGTGAAGCTTACCCTCACTGCTAATAAGCATATTGCGCTGCAGCTTATGTCCCGTCGTCACGGCAATTAGCAATAAACCTATCCCGATCACTCGTAATAGCCCCAGCCATATATCAATACCAAGAACGGTATGAATCGTTACCAAATAAGCGATTGTACCTGCGACTAATGCGAGTGAAAACTGATAGTGCCATACAACCGACTGCAGGGCGGGAGCAAGTAAAAGCCAGCCAATGAATAGCAGCAATGTGCGAAATTCGTCTGACATATACCACAATCCGTACTTGAACATATCTGCGATATTATTGCCGAGTGAAGGGACGAGCTTAAGTAACCATTGCCCAATATGCTGCCCGTCCGCAGCGAACAGCATGTACAGTGCCACTAGCAACACAATAAAGCCTATACTAATGAACCAATATAGCCTTGGACGGGTTAAGCCAATTCCTAGCATAATCACCGTCATCCAAATGAGAGGCTGTGGATGCAGCAGCATACTCCATTCGCCAGCACGCAGCCACGGAAACAGCCATTCTAGCAGCAAGGCGAGCAGCAGTAACGTCGTTAGCAAGCGATAGCCGAAGCTCGTCTCTAGCTCATTATGTTCCTGTTGCATAACGCTCACTCCCCTGTTCAATCTCAATAATTGAAGTAGGCTTCATATAGCTGTATCGCCATACAATTTGTACTCCTGCTGCTTCCAGCACCTTCTGCTGCTCACGCATCGCATAGGTCATCACGCGATTCGTCGTCACAAATTGCAGCTCTAATGAGCTGCCCTTAAGCCAAGCCGCTTCTGCAAGCGCAAGCCAGCCTTCACTATCCTTCCACGCACCGGAATAGACTACAATATGCCCATTGGTAGGGAGTAATGGAGAGAAAAAGATCGTTCGTTCCTTCATATTCAGCGCAACATCAGGTCTGGTAAGTGCTAATAAATATTTCAATTCGTCACTATGCTGCTCTCCGTGGTATTCAAAGCTCCAATCATCACTCAGTACTGATATGTTTTGCTCCTCGGCTGCCTTAACGATATCCGCTAGACACCAAGCAACAAGTGAGTGAAATAGTTGATCCTGCTGAGAATCCTCATACGGCAAATCATATTGATCTAGCAGCATACATAGCTTAGGTGCATTATCATCTCTTTGCTCGAGCTTGGTATGCAAGCCCATTCCTCTAGCCGCTGCGCGGCTGTCCAGACGACGGTAGCTATCTCCAGAAGCATATGGTCTAGTTGCTAAGCCAAGTCCTTCATTCAGTCGCTCATGACTTCCTAACAGCTCACCATCAGCTTGTCTATTCCAAATGCTCTTGTTATTCATAGGCAACTGTTCTGTCGTTGCAGCACTACGCTGCTTCATCCAAATACTGCTCGTATTACGTGAGACATAAGTCGCTTCCTCTGGCTCCTCATATTGGGGAAGCACAATAAAGCTCGCGGCTTGCTCACGTTGCAGTATTATACACGTAAGTCCTAGCCAATCACCTACGCTAATCATTGTCGGCTTGGCGATATAACTGCCTCTTTCCATTTGCTTGATGCTGTACGTTAGCGACATTGTTTTATGTAATAGAGGGGTAAAGCCCGCTCGCAGCTTTAGCTTTTCGCCACGCATCGTGCTGCTGTTATGCAACTGGTCATTAACGGCATACCATACACCTGGAATAGGAAATAAACGAACGAGTGTAATCCCTACCTGCATTTGCCCTAGCTCAACGGTCGAGACAGATATTTTGCGCTCGTAGCGTAGCCCATATGATGCAAGTAATGGAAACAAGCCACTGCTAAGTATTACGAACGATAACGCGGTAAAAAGCAGCCATTCAGGAGCAGCTCCACGCAATATTATGGACACTAACGTTGCTAGCCATAGCAGCAGAATTCCTGCCCAAGCTACATATCTTGTACGGTATCTTACTTCTAGCTCTACTACTTTGCTAACCGGTTCAGTACGCTTTGTTGAAGCCTGAGACAATCCCTTACTCATTGCCCTCTCCCCTTTGAGCGCATGACAAGTGGTATACGCTGCAGCAGCTGTACGATGTAGTCACGCTTTTGCGTGCTAGCCTGCCTAATACCTGTCAGCTCGATTCGATGTGCCAGCACATTCTCTGCCAGCTCTAATAAATCATCTGGCACAATATATCCTCTGCCTTGAACATAGGCGCTCGCTTGCGCTGCTCGTAGCCAATCCCTTAACGCACGAGGGCTTAAAGCTAACGTTAAATTAGCATCTTGTCGTGAAGCAGCAGCAACATCACTCATGTAGGCAAGCAGCGATGGATGTACGTATACTGCTTCAAGCTCTCGCTGCATTTGAATCCAGTCGTCATGGGATATAACGGCACGCAGCTGCTCCGCTTTTGGTCTTGCCCCACTCGCAAATTGGCCTAGCAGCTCTCGTTCTGTTTCCTGATTAGGGTAACCGATACTAATTTGCATCATAAAGCGGTCTAGCTGTGCCTCTATCAAGCGGTTAGTCCCTTCATAACGAAGTGGATTTTGGGTCGCGATAAATGCGAACGGCGTTGGCAATGGATGACTAACTCCTTCTATGCTTACACTGCCATGCTCCAATGCTTCAAGCAGTGCTGACTGAGTTCGCGAGCTAGCACGATTCAGCTCATCAGCAAGTACAACGTTGGCCATAATTGGTCCTTCACGGTATGCTAGCCCACGCCCACTCTGGTCGAGCACCATTCCGCCAACAATATCTGCAGGCATGAGATCCGCTGTAAATTGAATGCGATGAAACGTACCGCCAAGCAGCCTTGCGATAGAAGTCGCCAGCAATGTTTTACCAACACCAGGCACATCCTCTATTAGTAGATGACCGCCTGCAAGTAAACATATAATCACCTTATTTGCTACCGCTTGTTTACCGAGTAGCTGCCCATGCAGCTTCGCTTGAAAACGATGCAGCAGCATTTGTGGTGGCTGTACCCATCCGTAGCTTTCTGCGCTTTTGTCACGAAGTGAATTGCTTCGGTAATCTGCGTCGATATAGGAACTAGAAGGAGAAGATAGATTCATAGGAAACCTCCTAAAACTTTTCATTGATGAACCTTGAAATGCTTCCTTGTACAATGAAAAGTACCTCGGAAGCATCTGCTTAACTTTTCATTGATGATCTTTAAGTTGCTCCTTAGTACAATGAAAAGTACCTCGGAAGCATTTACAACTTTTCATATCTACTTCCTCTAGTATTGCCACTCTCCTAATCTTTTAATCGCAAAATTACTCTGTCATGTAATTAATCTGAGTGCTAATTCCCTGCTTCTAGTCAAGCCTTCAAGTGTGCATTTCATAAGCCTGCCAGCAAGCCTTTAACACGCATGAAGTAAGCCTTTCAACTGGCCTACTAGTACACTCCTTCCTAAGTTGCCATGCATTACTACAACGTAATCCTCTTTACAAAGTACGACCATTGACCAATAATATAGAGCAAGACAATCCCTCGTCTCATAAGACAAGAGGAAGCTAGGTGATTATTAATGAGAATATTAATTATTGAGGACGATCCAAGTATTCAAATGCTGCTTAAGCTTAGCCTGCAGGTGGAGGGCTATGACGTATCAGTAGCAGGGACAGTGCGTGAAGGGAATGAACAGCTTCACCTAACGCCTTACAATCTCATACTGCTTGATCTCATGCTGCCAGACCAATCTGGATTTCAGTTTTTGCAAACGCTTCAAAAACAGTACCCACAAATTCCTGTTATCGTGCTTACCGCTAAAAATGCGATGAATGATAAAATTCTCGGCTTCCAGCTTGGTGCAGATGATTATATGACTAAGCCGTTTGAAACACGTGAGCTTGTAGAACGAATCAAGGCGGTTATGCGAAGAATTAAAACCCCTGCCGTTAATAATGTCGTCGTAATTGGGAATATTGAAATTGATTACGATGAACGAATGCTCAAGCTAGATGGCAAGTCGATTAAAACGACAACGAAGGAATTTGATTTTATGTGGTTGCTATGCACAAATCCGAAAAAGGTATTTACACGCGAGCAGTTGCTAGATGCGGTATGGGGCTACGATTATTATGGTCCAACCCGCTCCGTCGATATGATGGTTAACCGCCTGCGTGAAAAGCTAAAGCCTTACGAGAATATCGTTGCGACCGTGCATGGCAAAGGCTATAAGCTGGAGGTAAGCGATGAGGCTTAGAAGCAAAATGTTTATTCAGCATTCGCTTACGATCGTGATGCTGCTGATCGTTATGTACTTTGTCGTACAGTATTCCTTGAACAAAGGGATGCTCGAAAAGGAAACAGCGACGCTTAATCAATACTACACCTTGCATAGAATTGAGACGCTAAAGCTAATTAACGATCAAAAAATAAGTGTGGAGCAGCTGTTTACAGGCAATTACGCTCCCTTTATTGCGTCTCATCTTGCTGCAAATAGTAATTTTTATGTGCAGCTGTTTACAAAGGACGAAACCATTGTCGGCAGCAGCGATAAAAATCTGCTACTCAAACGCGGTGATATCTCCTCTGCTCTTAGCGGTAATACGGCGACGATTATTGCACAGGAAAATGGTACGCGTTACTTTATATACGCTGCCCCTTTTACGTATAAGGGCGAAACCGTTGGCGGTATCCGCTACCTCATTGATCTTAGTCAGCATGATGCTGCGCTCAACGAGATGCGCTACTGGTTTATTGGTGTTGCCTTAACCTGCTTGCTTATTACGCTATTAGCAGGTGTTTCTTTTTCTTCCGCATTACTTAAGCCGCTCTATGATCTACAGCGTGCCTTAAAGCATGTTGCTAAAGGGAATTTTACTATGAAAATTAAACAGAGCAGCAAGGATGAAATCGGTGAGCTAAGCCATGACTTCAACCACATGTCTGACGCCCTGCTGCATCATGTTGCGCTGCTGGAATATGAACAGAATAAACAGAAAAAATTTTACGATAATATGACCCATGAGCTTAAAACTCCGCTCACCTCAATCATAGGCTTCTCTAACCTAATTGATAAATTACAGCCTAACGATGATATTCGGGAAAGCAATGCCTATATTCGCAAGGAAAGCACGCGACTACTCCACATGGTTGAGCAGTTGCTACATAATTCGCTGTTGAAGGAAGATGGCTGGAATATTCAATGCAAGTTCGTCGATCTTGGTGAGGTTACAGAGGAATGCTTAAACATCCTGCAGCCAACGATGATGAAATCTTCCATTAAGCTTACCGTAAGCAAGCAGTCGTCTATTGTGTACATCGATGCTGCACGCACTCAGCAAGTGATATTTAATATTATGGACAATGCGCTAAAGCACAGCGAGTGCAGTGAGCTGCATGTAGAGCTGCGCGAGGATGCATTGCACGGCATTATTAGCATTGCCGATAACGGTAAAGGGATGAGTCAGGAGCAGCTATCTAAAATTTTCAAGCATAGCTCCAAGCATCAGGTCTCTGCAAAATCACACGGACTAGGAATGCCGCTTGTTAAAGAGCTGATGGAATTACAAGGCGGTTCGATATCGATCACAAGCGAACCAAACATTGGCACGAAAGTGATGCTTTATTTTAGTAAATATGAGGGGAAGCTTTAGGGGGACAACGTTATGCGCAAGATTCAAGCATTGCCCTGGCATAGGCTTATTATGCTGCAAATTATTATCGGCTGTCTGCTAATTAGCGTCTGCGCCTACTACCTGCGTATTCCCGGAGAGCAGGTTCGCATCGTGTCCAATAACGAGCTTTCTTTAGATATGATGTCAGGTATGCCGATGAAGGTTGAAGTCAGCTATCCTGGTCTAGGTACCGTATCCATTGATGATCCGAAGGAATTGTTGCAGTTTAAAAATACATTTCAAGAGCTGCTCGCTTCCGGAAGTAAGGAACGGATAAGCAAGCCAGCTAATTTTACAATCAACGGCGTCATGTATTATTTGGACCAAGACGCTATTCCCTTCGTAATCGATGCGGAGAGCTTTACGTTTAACGATGAATATGTGAGCTCGCTAAACATTAGCGCTACGATTCGTAAGCTGCAAAGCTATTTCATCGATAAGCTGTTAACGCAGGATATGATCGTGACTGCCTTAAATACGAATACGAATCAAGTGGGCAAATTAATCGAAGGCAAGCTTGAGCCGCTTTCGCAATCAGATCGCCTTCAGCTTACGATGGCGATGGGCACTGCTACTCGTGTCATAGACTTTAGTCCAATCACCCAGCTAAAATCTCAATCTATCGCTCATTACGTATTGCAGCTTAATGACTCTAGAGATAACTATAAGCATTGGCTGCATATTGATGCGTATAGCAGCGGTTATTTTGTGATCTATGATCTACTAGATGAGACCAATCATCATGCGTACTTTAAGCTTGATGGTGCCTCTGGCAATGACATATAGCTTAACAGCATTCACGTTACAAATTTCTCTACAACATTCTACTAAGGCTAGTGTGCCGTCGATTTGTTATCGACAGGCAGCTAGTCTTTTTTATTGCTCGCTACCTCAGAGCCCTACTCTTTCGCGATGCACCCTTCGCTATTAACCCATTCTCTCTTATTTCAGCAAAATGTAAGCGCTGTTACAAAACTGATACAATTATTCGATTTTTTTAAGATATATAAAGAGTAAAGTAAAGGCACGAGGAAAAAGAAAGGGCTTTCAAAGATAGATAATCCCTTCTTGATCCTACAAAAATTTTATTAAAAGGTGGGAATTATTCAATGGCTAGAAAAAAAAATAATTCATCTGTTATTTTAATTGCTGTCATTGCGGTCGTATTAATTGGAGGATTTTTCTTGTACAAAAGCGGAGTGCTAGGCGGTAAAGAAACGAAAAAAATTACAGTCTACTCTATTTTCCAAGAAGAAGAAGCAAGAAAGATTTTGGACAAATTCAAAGAAGAAACTGGAATTGACTATGATATTCTTCGCTTGCCAAGTGGTGAGGCTGTAGCTCGTGTACAAAACGAAGCTGGTAACCCTCAAGCAGACTTTTTGATGGGTGGCCCTGCTGATTCTCATGAAGTACTAAAACAAGCGGGTGTGCTTGAAGCTTATGTTTCTCCTAATGCATCAGATATCGCAGCAAACCATAAAGACGCTGATGGTTTCTGGACTGGCTTCTACCTAAACCCAATTGCAATCGGTGTCAACGAGGAGCGTTGGAAAACAATTTACGGTGATGATCCATATCCTCAAACCTTTGAAGAATTGCTAGATCCTAAATATAAAGGTGAAATCGGTATGTCCGACCCTGCTACATCTGGTACAGCTTACACTGCTGTTGCTTCCTTAGCACAAGTTTGGGGTAAAGACAAAATGCTAGAGTATATCGGTCAATTGCTTCCTAACTTGAAAGAAAGACCAAAATCCGGTATTGAGCCAATTCAAAAAGCTGCAAACGGTGAGTATGCAATCGGTGTTACATTCCTTGGTGACCAATTGAAAATTAAAGCAAAAGGCAATCCAATCGTAAGCGTAGTACCTGAAAATGCAGGCTATGAAGTTGGTGCACTATCTATCGTAAAAGGCGGTCCTAATACAGAAGCAGCTAAACAGCTAATGGATTACATGCTAACTGAAGAGCCAGGTTCTATCTATACTTCTTCTGCTTTCTCTGTATCTGTAAAACCAACTGTACCAGTTCCTGATGGCGGTATTGACATTAAAGAAACAAACTACAACGTGAACTACGATCTATGGAAAGCAGCTGCTGACCGTAAAGATCTGCAAGATGCTCTGAAAGATTTGAAATAAGCTAAGCTAACGCTACACTCGTTCAAAACATTCGACCACTCGACATCTAGAAGCCTCCTAATCTCGGTCGGATGTTTTGAACTTACTTAAAACTTAAAAACAGAGTTCAAAACATCCGGCTTGTTTTGAATTACCTTATAAAACTTTGAAGTGAAAGGTGGTTTAACCCCCCATGATCAAAGAAAAAAAGGGAACCGGCGAATCAATTAAACGGTTATTAAAGGACCCTTCTTCTCTCATGTTAGTATTAACAAGCGCTATATTTCTAATATTATTCGTAATCTATCCTTTAATTGTCATCGTGTTCTCTACAGGCGGCAGTGATTGGGCTACCTTTTTCACTAAGCCACGTTATGGAAAAGCATTATTAAATACAATCGTTAGCTCTTCGCTTTCTGCATTAACTGCAACCGTGCTTGGATTTATTTATGCATATGCCATCAATTACAGCAACATTAAAGGAAAAAAGTTTTTTAGATTTATTGCATTTTTACCTTTACTTGCACCATCGGTAATGAGTGGTTTAGCTTTTCTATTGCTTTTTGGACGCGGTGGCGTCATCTCTCAGTGGCTACGTTCTAATTTTGGAGTAGAGCTAGATTTATATGGTTTACCAGGACTTTGGATCGTTCAAACGATCTCTTACTTCCCATTAGCGTACATGACGATAACAAGCGTACTTCGCTCGATTTCGCCTAACCTTGAAGTAGCAGCACAAAATCTAGGTGCACGTGGCTTCAAGCTATTTAGAACCATCACACTTAAGCTAGCAATGCCTGGTGTCGTTAATGCATTTTTGCTAGTCGCTATTAACTGCTTCGCGGACTTCGGAAATCCCAAGCTAATTGGCGGTAACTACTCGCTGCTAGCTGTAGAAATATACGGGGAAATTATTAATAACGAGGCTGGCCTAGCTTCTGTAATGGGTATTATTCTAGTTATTCCAGCATTACTCGTATTCTGGCTACAAAACAAGGTGTTGTCTAAAGGCTCCTACTCAACCGTTACTGGTAAGCCAGTTTCAGGCTTGAAGCGTGTTACAACATCTAAGCGTACAGACATCCTTTTATTTATTGCCAACGCCCTAGTATCACTAATGATTATTTCCATGTTCTTAATTACAATTTTGTACGCGTTCACACGTAATTTCGGTCGAGACAATACGTTTACACTTGAGCATTTGCAAAAGGTCGTATTCAGCTCCTCCAGCCCTGCAGTTCTAAACTCATTAGTGCTATCGCTAATTAGTGCATTGCTTGCGGTTGGATTTGCGCTCGTGCTTGCTTACATCATTACACGTAAACCGTTCCCTGGTAAAAAGGCACTTGATTTCGCTGCGGTATTGCCAATTGCCTTGCCAGGTACATTCGTTGGTCTAGCGTTAATTGTTGCTTTCAGCAAAGGTCCGATTGTATTGCAAGGCTCGGCAATTCTGATTGTCATCGCGATGCTGCTCAAGCAAATGCCTGTCAGCTATCGAGGATTATCAGCTTCCTTCAAGCAAGTAGACAAATCAATTGAGGAGGCTTCTACGAATCTTGGTGCGAACAGTAACCGAACATTAGCAACGATTGTATTCCCAATGCTGCAAAAAACGATAGTTGCCAACTTCGTCTACGCCTTTATGAAAAATATGAACACATTAAGTACAATTATTTTCCTAATTACTCCGAAATGGGTTGTTGCTGCGGTATCTATCTTTAACTATGCAGAAACAGGAACATATTATTGGGCTGCCGCTGTAGCCGTAGGCTTGATGGGTGCAACGTTAGGTACGCTCGGTATCATTAAATTAATTTTCCGTGACAAGGTTAAAATATTCGATTTCTAGAGTAAATGCTGCAAGCTATTAAAGAACAATCTAAGGAGTGAGTTCAATGTCATCATCATTATTGCTTGATCTCAAAAATGTAAATAAAGTATTTGGATCTAACCATGTATTGAAGGATATTAATTTGCAAATTGAAAAAGGGAAATTCATTACGTTTCTAGGACCAAGTGGTTGTGGTAAAACAACCCTGCTTCGTTCGATCGCAGGCTTCTATACGGTAGATAGCGGAGATATTTTTATTGACGGTAATCGCGTGAATGATCTACCTCCTTACAAACGTGGTACGCCAATGGTATTTCAGGAGTATGCCCTATTTCCACATATGACGGTATTTAACAACGTTGCATACGGTCTAGATATTCAAAAGCGTCCAGAGGATGAAATTCAAGAGCGTGTTGCTGCGGCGCTAGCTAAAGTTAAGCTAACGGGTTTAGAGGAGCGTTACCCACATGAAATGTCTGGTGGTCAGCAGCAGCGTGTAGCGATGGCTCGTGCACTAGTTATGAATTCACCGATTATTTTGCTCGATGAGCCGTTAAGTAACCTTGATGCTAAGCTACGTGAAGAGGTTCGTGTCGAGCTTCGTACAATTCAACAGGATCTTGGACTAACAGTTATTTACGTTACCCATGACCAGCTCGAAGCGCTGTCGATGTCTGATGAGATTGTCGTATTTAATAAAGGGGTAATTGATCAGCACGGAACACCTCATGAGATCTACTATAAGCCGCGCACTCAATATGTGGCTGACTTTATCGGTACAACGAACTTTATCCCGGTTGAGGTTGTTGGCGTACAAGGTAATCAGGTTACTGTGAAATACGGTAAAGCTGGTCGTACGGTAACCGTTGAAAGCAACTTAAATGTTAAAGTTGGTGAGCAAATTCAGCTTAGTGTACGTCCAGAGTCGCTTCGCATCAACGCTGACGCGGGCGATAATGACTTTGTCATGCAGGCGTATGTATCTCATTCTACCTTCCTTGGAGAGAAAGAACGGTATTTCGTCGTAGATAAAGATAAAGAGGAATGGGATGCACAGTGGATTATTGATGCTTACGATATTGGCGCTACACGTTATAGAGGCAGCATTCAAATTAGTGCTTCTCCAGACAAGCTGCATCTCATCAATCAATAATTAATAAGGTTTCGCTTTATTATCGGCATAGACAGAAGAAAGGCAGGTTTGCTTTTCTTCTGTTTGTGTTATGCTATGGAGAATTACATAATCTTTCACACGAGGTGAACACATGCGTATACACAAACTATGGATCGGACTTACTGCCATTATTGTTATAGGTATCGTCTCATGGATTGTTTTGCATGATCGCCCCAACCATACGCAGCCGCTTAAGGTACTCGTTATTTTCCAGGAGGATGAAGCGAGAATATTGCTTGAGAAATTCAAGCAGCAGGAAAATCAGCCCTACGAGATGATTCGCATGGCTAGCGGTGAGGCGAGCTATCAATTACTTACAATGAATCAAAGCGATATTGATGTGGTGTTAGGCGGTCCTGCTGATCTGCATGAGCAGCTAAAGCTTAACAATAAGCTGTTAAAATATGCGCCTAAAAATAGTGACCAGATTGCTGATGCTTACAAGGATGATGATAAATATTGGACAGGGATTTATACTGGTCCGCTTGCGATCGGAATTAATATTGAGGCTTGGGAGCAGGACGAGGAGCTTTCTTCCCTTCCCTACCCTGAAACATACGAGGACCTGCTCATTGAGCCGCTACGGGGTAAGCTAGATATTCCGAATCCTGAAACTTCAGGTACAGGTTATACTCTGCTTGCATCACTGGAGCAGGAGCGTGGAATGGATGAGGCGATTGAATTGCTATATAAGCTGAAAAAGCATAGTCGGGCGGTTCATTTCTCAGGGATAACCTCTGCACAGCGACTAGCAATGGGAGAAGCGCCTGTCGCCATCTCCTTCCTTGGAGATCAGCTGCGGTTTGCTAGTTCAGGCTACGGCATTCATTCTATTATTCCGCCAAATGCGGGCTGGGAAATTGGGGCAGCATCGATTCTGAAAACAAGTAATAATCGCGGTGCCGCGAAAAAGCTGGTGGATTATATGCTGTCTAACGATGCTCAAACCTATTATATGAATACGGCCTTTTCAATTCCTGTGGAGACGAATATTAAGCTGAATGAGAAGCTACAAAATGTGGAGATGGGACATATCTTGGCGGATTATTCGTTTGATGTGGCTGCGGCGAAGCGACAAGCTCTGCTGGGGGCTTGGAAAAATAAGCTCTCTGCGGAATGATGTGAAATGTGCTCTATGTACTCTAAGAAGTAAATAGCTTGGGCATCGCTTCGGACAATGTGTTTGCATCGCTCCGGATTAATGCGTCTTGCACCCGCGGTTTAAAGGCCTCGGCTACTAATGATACGTTTAAGGTAGCCGAGGCCATTAAAAGCGGGTCACTTCGTTTTCCAGACGCTTTAATCCTGCGCTGGTAGCTGAATTTCTTGATCGCGTTGCTTCGTCGAGCTTTTTTTGGGAGCAGAGCTTCTTCGAGCGAATTTGAGAGTAATACTTCGGAGCTTCGATGCTTCTTTCAGCTCATTCTCTCCTTCGATCAGCCACTTTTTCCTCGCTGGGAATGCTAAGTGCGGGCGGAGCTTCGATGTTCTTCATGGCTCAGCTTCGTTTTAACATCTTGCTTAGCCCGCTCTCCTCCTTCTCAAAATCCTCTACCAGCACTGTCTTTAGTATCACGTTGCCTACTTTTGTTTTTCGGCTTGCTTGATTAGTTCCTCGGTTTCTGTTTTTAGCTTTTTGGCTTGTTTATCGGTTAGAGCTGTTCGATTCCATTTGATGCTTGGTGCTAGTGGTGAGGTTAATGGCTCGGTGTTGCTTGATATTTTAACGAATTGATAGTTCTTTTCTTTGTAGTAGGCGATGATTTGAGGTAATGCTTCTAATGTTGCCGCGTGTGTGGAGCTGTCATGCATCAGGACAATGACTTTGTCACGCAGCTTAGATTGCTTCACATTCGCTACAATTTCCTTCGCTGTTACGTTTTTCGATCTTGAATCACCGCTATCCACGTTCCAATCAAATACGAGATAACCAGCGCCCTGCAATGCTTTCATATAGCTGCTATCAAAATTGCTATAAGTACCGCCAGGTGCGCGGAACAATGTTGTAACGACGCCTGTGTTTTTGTAGATCGCCTTTGTTGTTTTAAGTACTTGATCAACAAATCCTTGTGCTGACTTGTAAAGCTCATCGTATTTATGATTATATGAATGATTGCCAATGCTATGTTCTTCTTCTACGATGCGCTTTGCCAGCTGCGGATACTGCTCGACCTTTTCCCCTAATACAAAAAACGTCGCTTTAATATTGTGCTCTTCTAAAACATCGAGAACGCCTGCTGTTAACTTACTCGGACCATCATCAAAGGTGAGATAAACTCTACCAGCATACTTCTGATCGATTACTGCCTCTTCAGCTTCTTTGTTCTCGATCGCCTGCTGCTGTTCATCCTGCTTGCGCTGCTGCTCACATTGCTGCTTAATGTCATCCGCGCTCTTTTTCGGTGTCTTCTCCTTACTCACCTGCAAGCAATATAGCATTTTGCCAATGCCCTTGTAGCTTGCTCCTGATGATACTTGTGATGATGCCAAGCTCGCCCCTTGTGCTTCGACGGCAAATGGCTTTCCGACACTTCCTTGCCATATTGCTAAAGAATGAGATGACTGACTTTCTGCGAAGGCTGTGTACTCCGGTATGCTGTTTTGCTGTTCAGCCAGAACGGTATGACCTGCAGGTGTTAATTCGTAAACAGATTGGACTAGCCATATTAATAGCATAATTATTAATGTAATGAAGAAGAGCAGTATCGCTTGCCTTCTTATGTATATCCCTCTCTCACTGCTTCTCTTTCTCATAGCTTCGCCTCCCCTGTCTACTCTCATCCCTTTCAATATATGAGACGCTTTATATGCACATGTATGTTTCATTTTTATAAAAGAAATTTCTCCCATTTCTTTAAATTTAGCTGCTTCTAATTGCTCGCTTTTACTGCTTCAAGAATGGCATCAGCATGCCCCTTCACCTTGACCTTAAGCCATTGCTGCTGCAGCTTCCCTTTCTCATCAATTAGAAATGTAGAACGAACAATCCCCATATACTCTCGACCGTATAGCTTTTTCAACTGCCATACACCGTACTTTTCACATACTTTATGATTAACGTCACTTAGCAGTATGTATGGTAATTGCTGCTTCTCAATAAATTTGCGATGTGACTTTTCGTCGTCCATGCTAATGCCAACCACCTCAACACCAAGCTCCTTAAGCTCGCCATAAATGTCGCGAAGATCACATGCTTCCTGTGTGCAGGTAGGTGTCGAATCCTTAGGATAGAAAAAAAGGACAACCTTTTTGCCACGCTGCTCCTTTAACGACCATTTTGAACCGTCAGAGGCAGGCAGCGTAAATTGCGGTGCTTGCTTTCCGATTTGTAAACTCATCTTGTTTCTCTCCTTTTAGCTATACCTTGCAGTCAATTTGGTGCGTATTTCTATCATAGCAAATTATATGTAGTCATGTGCATTGGATTTTTGCACAAATCATTATTTATTCATTCTAGATGAATTCGGGTGTTGACTTTCTGGGTCAATCCGCAATACTTAGCTTAAATATGCAGAAGACTTGCAACAAAAAATAGCAGAAGGATGGTGTGTATGAACCCTTCTTTTCTCAAGCTCGATCCAGACAAGCAACGAATGATTATGAATGCAGCTTTCCAAGTATTCGCACAGCATGATTACAAGCAAGCCAATACGAACGATATTGTAGCGAAAGCAGCGATCTCAAAAGGACTGCTCTTTCACTATTTTGGCAGCAAACGTAATCTATATGTTGAGTTATATAAGTTTGGATATTCCATTGTGCGTGAACATATGCAGACACGGCTTCCAAAACAAGAAAGAGACTTTTTCACTTTAATCATCAAAGCTCAACGAATCAAAACTGACATTATGATGGGCTATCCTCATCTTTTTTCCTTCATGCTAAGAGCCTATTATGAGCAGGATGGTGAAGTAGCTAGCTCCATCGCCTCTCTCAACCTGCTAAGCATTGAGGCTAACGTTGCTTTATTACTTCAGCAATGTGATCGCTCGAAATTCAAGGATCATATATCACTTGAGCAAGCAGTAAACATCGTCAATTGGATGTCAGAAGGCTTTATGCGTACGAAGCTGCAGCAAGACGATATGGATATTCCTTCTCTACAGCAACAATACGAGGATTATTTACTTCTTCTTAAAAACAGCTTCTATAAGGAGTGATTCCATTGGATATTAAGCTGAAGCAATATGGCGTAGATAAAGTCAATTCGCCAATCATGCTGTTTCTGCACGGTGGCGGTGTGAGCGGATGGATGTGGGAGCCGCAAGTGCAGCACTTTAGCAAGCATTATCATTGCATCGTGCCTGATCTCCCAGGACATGGCGAGAGCCTTAATGCAGCAAACTTCTCCATTCAGTTATGTGCCGCTCATCTAAATAAGCTCGTCAGCCGCATCGCCAATGGTAGAACAATCGTTGCAGTAGGCTTCTCCTTAGGTGCTCAAGTGCTGCTGCAAATGATAAGCAGTAAGCCTGACCTTATTCAATATGCGATGATTAATAGCGCATTAATTAAGCCCATGCCAGTTGCTGCCAAGTGCATCTCCCCACTCGTAAAATTAAGCTTTCCGCTTATTAAGCTAAGAGCGTTCGCCAAGCTACAGGCAGCCACGCTTTATATAGGGCCTCAATTTTTTGAAAAGTATTATACTGAATCAGTTACGATGAAGCGTGAAGTATTAATTGATGTGTTAAGGGAAAATATGAGCTTTGCCATACCTAATGGCTACAGCAATGCAAGGTGTAAGCTGCTAATTACCGTTGGAGAGCAAGAAAAGGCAATAATGAGACGCTCTGCTCAGGAGCTCCATCAGAGGAATGGTAATACTACATTAAAGGTATTCGAGGACGTAGGACATGGTATTTCACTAAAAGACGCCGAGCTGTTTAATGACACATTGGAGCAATGGCTCGAACAGCAAAGGGCGCTTGGAGCAAGCTCACCCAGATAGTCCGCCACAGCCTATTTATTCGTTTGAACAAGCTAGCTTTAAACGCTAAAGGACATTTCCGACCGTAGCTAATGCGGATCGAGTGATCCCGATCTCTAACGGTCAGAAATGTCCTCATAGTTAAAAGTGCTAAATAGGAAATTAGTATAATATATTACCTAGGCTATGATCCCGCACCACGATAGCGTTTGACCCCTCGGTTCCACACCGTTAAGCCAATAGCAAAAACGATGATCCCCATGACAGGCGTAAGTAGCGCTAAGCTAGATATATTATCCTCTTTAGGCGCAAGGAAATATGAGGCTGGAATCGTGCCGACAAAAGCAAATGGCAGCAGCCACGTCAGTACAAAACGAATGATTTTATTATAAATATTGACCGGATAGCGACCATAGCTTTGAATATTGTACATTAGCGGCACGATGCCTGTTGGCGAATCGGAATAAAACGATAGTGCACTAAGCGCTGTATATATCCCGCCATAAATAAATACCGCACCAAGCACAAGCACAATAAATACGAGAATATCAAGCAGCTCTAGCGTAAGCCCCATATCGCTCCAGCAAACAGCCATAATAATCATGCCCACTAGCGAACCAATTAAGGACGGTGGATCAATATTTTCCAGCAGCACCTGATATAAGCTGTGGGCAGGACGTGTCAGTACCCGATCCATTTCCCCTTTCACAATATATCGCTCACCGAAATTCCAAATACTAAAAAATGTACTGAAGATGCCATACGGCACCATAAAGAAGCCGTAAACGAAGATAACCTCCGCTTCACTCCAGCCGCCAAGCAGCGGCGTGTGCTGAAACATAATGAGGATAACGACAAGATTAATCCCTTGAAACAGCATATCAGACAATACTTCTATCCAAAAATCAGCGCGATAGGTCATGCGGCTTTTGACGTAGTTTTTCAAATACTCGAGCATTAAACTTATATAACGCACTCCACTTAACCTCCTTGCACAAACAGACGAGTTCTAGCTGCCCGCCACATGAAAATGATTGGAATAAGCAACACCAGCAGCCACACTAGCTGAATGAGAAAGATCGACCCAGCCTCCGACATCGGTGTGCGTCCAGTAAATAGCGAGCTTGGTAAATACGTAATCGCTTGAAATGGCAGCCACTTAGCGATTGCCTCCAGCCAGCCTGGAAAAAAGGCGATCGGAATCATTACACCAGAGAAGAAATCGACCATTACACGCTTCATACGCATAAGCCCTTCGTTATTTTCCACGAAAAAAGCAAACAGCCCCGTCAAAATATTAATTTGCGAGTTGATTAGGAAGCTAAACACCAGCATCGCCAAATACGTCAGCCATACGATCGGGTCCTTCGGCAGATCAACAGGGAAAATCAGACATACAATTGCAAGTCCAGGAATCATAAACAGCATAAAACGGAACAGCCCTTCACCAAAGCCCTGCATCAGCTTGACGAGCAAATAGTTATACGGTCTGATCATTTGAATCGCCACGCTGCCGTCGCGAATTTCATTGGCAATATCTCGGTCTAGATTGTTAAAGTAAAACGCACGCGCCATCCATGAGACAGCCAGATACGTCGTCATCTGTGCAATCGTAAAGCCTGCCATCGTATCCTGCGAGCCATAGATCGCCTTCCACAGAAAATAATAAGCACCAATATTAATTGCATAAATAACGATACCTGAATAATAATTAACCCGATAAGCAAGCATCATTAAAAAGCGCATGCGGATAAAATCAATATAAGCTGAAATCATGAACGCACAAGCTCCTTTTCCTTCTCCTCGAGCTGTGCCGAGCCTGTCTGATATATCCCACGCACAATATCGTCTGTATTGCTCTCGAAAATTTTAATATCGCGTATGCTCGCGCTCCCCACAACAAGCCCCATCGCTTCAGAAAAATTCACTTCATGCGGCACAAATAGCTTCGCGGTATATTCATTTTCTATATTCCACGTAAGTCCTAGTGACTGGGTTAGCTGACGGAGCTTATCAAGTGACATCGGCTCTGCAAATTGGAATTGAATTTCACGACCCTTACTCCACGTTGTTTTCAGCTCCTCCAATCCACCATCATAAATAATCGAGCCATCATCCAGCATAATGACGCGCGAGCATAGCGCCTCGATGTCCTGAAGGTCATGTGTCGTTAGCAAAATCGTCGTTCCTTCCTGTGCATTCATCTCCAGCAGAAAATCACGAATTTCTGTCTTCACCACAATATCGAGACCAATCGTTGGCTCATCTAAAAATACAATCGATGGATTGTGCAGCAGCGATGCAACTAGCTCACAGCGCATCCGTTGACCTAAGCTCAGCTTGCGGACTGGACGATTGAGCAAATCGCCGAGTTGTAGTCGTTCCACTAAATTATCTAGGCGTCGGTTAAAATCATTTTGCGGAACGCTATACACCTTTCTAAGCAAATTAAACGATTCAATCACTCCGATATCCCACCATAACTGCGAGCGTTGACCGAACACGACACCAATTTCCTTCACGAACTTCTCACGGTCAAGGTGAGGAACATAGCCATTCACTTTAAGCTCCCCTGATGTCGGAACAAGAATGCCTGTTAGCATTTTAATCGTCGTTGATTTTCCAGCACCGTTCTCTCCAATATATCCACAAATTTCACCTTGTGGAATTTGAAAGCTAATATCTTTAACCGCTGTAACCTCGGTATATTGGCGCTTCAGTAGATCTTTGAAAGCACCAGATAAGCCAGCACGATTTTTTTGCACTTTAAATTGTTTACGTAAATCCTTTACATCTATTGCTAGCATTTGACAAATAAGCTCCTTTCAATCGACATTTCCTGGGAAATATACTGGTAAAAATGAAAAACTTGCAACACCTTGTCTCTATCTTTTATAATTTGATGATATGTAATCATACAGAACTTCAAGCTTATAGTAAATAAAATCATGTTTCCCGGATTTGTATTTTTTTCATGAATTAGTTTACCATAAAAGTATAAGCTTGGTCTGTCTTTGATGCATACCATTACATCCAGAATGAATGTGAAAGGGGACCATATCACGCTATGCGTACGCGGTCAAAAAAAACTAAATCTAAAAAGTCTAAATGGCTCATAACTTCCATTATAGTTGTTGTAGCTCTTATTGTTGGTGCTGTTGTATATTGGGGAGCTGGTATTTACGGATCACTAGATAGCCTAGACAATAATAACGGTAATTCTCCGCTTAAGCCTGCCAATCCAGAAATTGAAGTCGAAATTCCTGAATGGCAAGGCAAGGAACGTGTCAATATTTTGCTGCTCGGTGGAGATATTCGAGAAGAACAAGATGATGAATTTGCACGATCCGATTCGATGATTGTTGTTTCTATTGATCCAGTCACTAAGAAAGCTAATCTGTTTAGTATTTTACGCGATACGTATACTGAGATTGAAGGCTACGGAAAAGGTCGTATCAATACAGCGATTACGCTTGGCGGAGCACCGCTTGCGATGCAAACGATCGGTAATTTACTTGGCTTAGAAATTCAATATTATGTTTACGCCAATTTCGAAGGCTTTAAGGCATTGGTTGATGCAATCGGCGGTGTTTACTATACCGTTGAAAAGGATATGAAGTATACCGATAATGCCGATAAAAACCGTTATGATATCGATCTAAAAGCTGGATACCAGTTGCTTGATGGTGACAAAGCGCTACAGTACGTTCGTTTCCGTCATGATGCGATGAGTGATTATACGCGTACTGAGCGTCAACGTAATTTCTTAATGACGGTTGCCAAAGAGCTGCAATCGACTTGGAACATTATCCGTATGAAAGAAATTATTGATAGCGTATCGCCATATATTACGACCAATATTAGTGTGAACGATATGCTTAAGCTAGGTAAGCTTGGCCTCGGTCTACAAATTGGTGACAGCTCACAAATCCCGCCATTCGAGCTATTAAAAGAAACAAATGTTGGCGGCGCTTCTGTACTAACGTATACAGACAAAGATGATTTGCAGCAATATGTTCAGGATATCTTAACAAAGGTACCAGAACCATCTGAAACACCTGAAGGTGATGCTGCAGCAGATTCCACGGATTCAGCAGCTGGCTCAGACGCTGCAACGAATAGCAGCACTGGAGCAGCCCGTTAATGATAGATTGAAGGTCTAGGTTAAGGATTGTTCATTAAAATATGGTACACTAAGAGCAGAGATGCTCAGGCAAAACAGCTACTAACTAAGCAGGGGCGTTCATCGCTTCCTGCTTTATTTTTTATCAAAGGAGATTATTTTATGTCAGACCAAAGAAAACGTTCAGCTCAGCTTTATGAGGAAGCATTAGAGCATATCGTCGGCGGGGTCAACTCCCCTTCTCGCTCATTTAAAGCCGTTGGTGGCGGTGCTCCCGTATTTATGCAAAACGCTAAGGGTGCTTATTTCTACGATGTAGATGGTAATAAATACATTGATTATCTTGCAGCATACGGTCCGATTATTACTGGACATGCTCACCCTCATATTACAGAGGCTATAGTGAAGGCTGCTAGTAACGGTACATTATATGGTACTCCTACCGAGCTTGAAATTAAGCTTGCGAAAATGCTTAAGCAAGCAATTCCTTCCATGGATAAGGTTCGCTTCGTAAACTCAGGAACTGAAGCGGTCATGACAACGATTCGCGTTGCTCGTGCCTTTACCGGCCGTAACAAAATTATTAAATTCGCAGGCTGCTATCACGGTCATTCAGATCTTGTGCTTGTAGCAGCTGGCTCTGGTCCTTCTACATTAGGTATTCCTGATAGCGCAGGTATTCCTACAAGCATCGCTCATGAGGTCATTACTGTTCCTTATAACGATATTCCGGCGCTAGAGGAAGCTCTGCAGCACTGGAAGGACGAGATTGCCGCTGTAATGATTGAGCCAATTGTCGGCAACTTCGGTATGGTTATGCCGCTTCCAGGCTATCTTGAGGCTGTCTGCTCGCTTACACGTCAAGCTGGCGCATTAGTTATCTATGACGAAGTCATTAGCGCCTTCCGCTTCCATTACGGTTCGACACAAACCTATGCTGCCTTCCCTGATCATGGAGCAATTGAACCAGATCTTACTGCACTAGGTAAAATTATTGGCGGTGGGCTGCCGATTGGTGCATATGGCGGACGTAAAGAAATTATGGAGAAGGTCGCTCCGCTTGGCCCTGCCTATCAAGCAGGTACGATGGCTGGCAACCCTGCTTCCATCTCCGCTGGTATTGCTTGCCTTGAAGTACTGCAAACACCAGGCATCTATGAGGAAATGGAGAGACTTGCAAGCAAGCTGAAAGCTGGTTTATTACAAGCTGCCGCAGACAACGGTATCGCGCTTACCGTTAATCAAATTCGTGGCTCGCTTTCCACTCACTTCTGTAATCATGAAGTGACCAATTATGATCAAGCACTGGATACTGATGGCGAGCTGTTTGGACGCTTTTTCAAAGGGATGCTGCAGGAGGGTATTAACCTTGCTCCATCAAAATATGAAGCATGGTTCTTAACGACCGCTCATACGGAAGAGGATATTGACGCAACGATCGCTGCTGCGCAAAAGGTTATGCGGACTCTGTAAGTATCGCAACGGGCTGCTACAGGTGGCCCGTATCCGATCTGTAGCTCATATTCAAATTTTGCAAACTTTTTCCTTACTGTGACAAATGCAACAGCTGGCTACATAAAATCATGTTAATCTTAAACTAAACTACCATATTCAAAGTATCAAATAACTGACTAAGGAGCTGCTACACATGAACAACTTTCAATATTTGCACCCTTCCGATCAAATTGTCATGATGATGGAACGAATTTATGGCTATGGGATGACAACGACTTCAGGTGGAAACCTGTCTATTGTTGATGAAAATGGTGACATGTGGATTACTCCAGCTAGTGTAGATAAAGGAGAGCTTACTAGACAGGATATTGTTTGCGTCAAAGCCGATGGAAGCATTATCGGTAAGCACAGACCGTCAAGTGAATATCCGTTCCACAAGCTCATTTATGAGAAACGTCCAGATCTCAAAGCGGTTGTACATGCGCACCCGCCAGCACTTGTAGCCTTCAGCATCGTGCGACAAATTCCTAATGTTTCATTGCTGCCGCATGACTATCGTGTTTGTGGCACAGTCGGCATGGCACCTTACGGCTTGCCTGGTAGTATGGAGCTTGGAAACAATATCGCAAACGTATTTGCTAGCGGCATTAATACGGTTATGCTTGAAAATCATGGTGTCGTTGTTGGCGGGGATACGCTGTTCCAAGCCTTCCAACGCTTTGAAACGCTAGAGTATTGTGCGCGCTTGGAAATTAACGCACGTCGCATCGGCACACCAACAGAGCTAATATCCAATGTTGATATTGTTAAGCATGAGCCTGAGCTGGATACATTCGTGCCGGATGTCATTAGCAGTGAAGAGCGTGAGGTTCGTCGTGAAATGTGCAAGCTGATTCATCGCTCCTACGAGCAGCAGCTGTTTACTAGTACGCAAGGAACATTTTCGCAGCGTTTATCTGATGGCTCGATTATTACAACGCCATACAATATGGACAGAAAGTATTTAGAGCCTGCTGATCTAGTACGCATTAAGGATGGCAAGCGTGAGGTCGGTAAAATTCCAAGTCGCTCGATTAAGCTGCAGCAAGCGATCTATGAGGCACAGCCTCACATTAATTCCATCATATTGGCGCATCCGCCAAACATTATGGCATTTGCGATTACGAATGAAAGCTTCGATTCTCGCACAATACCAGAAAGCTACATCCTACTGCGCGACATTCCTAAAGTAGCGCATGATGATCTATATACGCAGGAAGCGAAGGTAGCTGAGCTGCTTAATGCTAGCACACCGATTGTTATCGGACAAAACTGCTGTGTCGTCGTAACAGGCTCTAATCTGTTAAATGCGTTTGATAGACTAGAGGTAGCAGAATACAGTGCGATGGCGGTAATCTCGACGAAAGCGCTAGGGGACATTATTCATATGGAGCAAAGCCGCATTGACGAAATCGATGTTGCCTTCAAGCTAAAATAATATCCGACCTAAAATAACAGCTACTAAATAAAAGCCGATACATGTAGAGATGACTACACCGTCTCTCACATATATCGGCTTTACACTTTTATTGATGATAATAACGATTTACGTTCTAAAATAAGCGGCTTTCTCTAGCAGCTCGGAAGATTTCACACGCAGCTCATCAGTGGAGGCAGCGATCTCCTCCATAATTGCCGCTTGCTGCTGTGAGGAATCGTAGACGCTTTGTGCGCCTTCACGAATGTTCTCAGCAACTTGGGCAACTCTACTGCTTTGCTCACGTGATTGCTCCGCTTGCTTCGCCTGAGCGGCAAGCAGATTAACCATCTTCTCTACTGTATCTGCAACCGTTGTTGCTTCTTCCTTCACCTCATGGAACGCTTTAGCAAAGCGCTCACCATTACTTGCTTCTTGACTAGAAAGCTCATATTGTGAAGTGATGAACTGGACAGCAGCCATAACGCCTTGCTGTACCTGCTCAATAAGATGGCGGATTTCGTCTACCGCATTACCGCTGCTATCTGCAAGTGACTTGACTTCCTGTGCGACTACAACAAAACCTCTACCTTCCTCACCAGCACGTGCTGCTTCAATCGCAGCATTGAGTGCCAGCAAATGCGTCTGATCCGCAATACCGCCAACAACGCTAGAGATATTGCCGATCTCTTCTGCAAGCTGACTTAGCTGCTGAATGGTTTCTAAGGAATCTCGGTTTAAGTTTTCTAGCTTACGCATACCATCAACAAGAGAATGGAATACCTCTTCACTTTGCGTTGCTGCTTGATTCATTTGCTCAGTACGATGCTTCGCTTCTGCTGCTTCCTCCTGCATAAGTAATGCAGCTTGATATAATTCATCAGATGAGGAATGTAGCAGATTGGTAGAGCTAGCCTGCATCGTTGTACCAGAGGTAATTTGCTCAGATTGAACAGCAAGCCCTTCTAGCTGAACAGCTGTCTGGTTAACAGCTCCTTGCAGCTCCTGAATATGCTTATCAGTTAGAGAAGAGTTGTCTTTAATACTATTAACAATCGTGCGGAATCTTGACAGCATACCGTTAACCGCTTGAGCAAGCTGGTACATCTCGTCTGTAGTTTTCACTTCGATCGCTTCAACCTTCAAGTTTCCAGTTGCAGCTTCCGTTACAGTACTTGTTACTTTTAATAATGGCTTAAGCATCCATTTGGTTGCAAAATATCCGAACAGCCCCGTCCAAAACACCCCAACAGCGAGTGTTCCAACGACAAACAGCCAAGTAGGAATATTAGAAAAGATGTTCGCTTTCGATAACACTAATAAAAAGAAAGCACTTGTTGCATACGTAATTGTTGATGCGATCGTAATACCTAGCACCATTTTTCTTACGATACTTTTACGAATCATCCAATGATTGCTCCTTCCCCATGATTACTAGTTAATAGACTTAAGGTTAACCTCTTGAAGCTCTTGAAGTAATTCGTGATGTATATGGCCATTCGTCGCAACAACGTTACGCACCTCTAACTGGTAAGGACGTCCTTCCATATCGGTAATGCTACCGCCAGCTTCCTGTAAAATGAGAGAGCCTGCTGCCAAATCCCAGCTATTCAGATTATATTCCCAAAAACCCGTCAATCTTCCTGCAGCTAAATGTGCAAGATGTAGCGCAGCCGATCCTGCCGCTCGAATGTTACGAACTTTAGGAGCAATTTGTCCAATACTTTTCAAATTCAATGGTAAGGCATAAGCTTGGTCTGGTGGAAAACCAGTAGCTAGCAAGCTTTGCGATAATGTTTGTTCCTTCGACACGGAAAGTCGCTTCCCGTGAACATAAGCACCCTTTCCTTTCTCAGCGACAAACAGCTCGTCCGAGACAGGATCATAAATCACTCCGACAATGACCTCTCCCCGATATGCTAACGCAATCGACACACAAAAAAACGGAAAACCATGAACAAAGTTCGTTGTGCCATCAATCGGATCGACAATCCATAAATATTCTGAATCCTTAACATCGGCAATTGCTTGAGAGGATGCAGCAGCACCAGGCTCTACGCCTTCCTCTCCGAGAAATGCATGATGTGGAAAATGTGTATTTATTAAATTGCGAATTAATCGCTCTGAGCCTCTATCAATATCCGTTACGAGATCGGAGACAGATACTTTTAGATGGGGCTGCTCCACCGTTCCTAGCTTTGTCTTCACCCATTCACCAGCCTTGGCAGCACAATTAATCGCCACAGCGGTGAAGCTTTTTCCGCCTACTATGGAGGATGTTTTCTCCTCGTTCATGCTCTATCACCTTCCTTTTCAATCCAATCAAATAGCCATTCTCTGAATAATCTATAATGCTAGCTTACCATTTCTTCTTTCATATTAGTACAAATTATCCTAACCATCAAACATTGTTTCATGAATGGCTAATCTATTGTAGTGATTGAACGCACAAACGGTAACTATATTTTAAAACGCTTACAGTATATTCCTTGCCGTGAGGACAACGTCAGCGCTTAGCTTAACTCAATTGTCCCTTGGCTTAATATGGAAATGTCACTTTGGTGCTTGGCTTGTTCCCCCATCGCCTTCATTAATTCAAACAAGGCAAAATCCTTCGCTTTCGCTTCTAGCATACAATCAATGGCTGCCGTATATTGCTTAGCTCGCTCTAAAAATCGCAGCAACGGTTGGAGTTCAACATAATCCGCATGTCCCCTTGGATCAGTCACACTCTTCGGACTAGATGCGTGTATTTTTACAGGCAGCTGAGCTTCCGTTAACGACAACCTCTGACGTTCTCTCTCCCAAGTCGCCACAATTCGCGGCCAATAGTCCTCGATCAGCTGTTGCTCGGATATTCCCCCGTCGTTGACAGCGTAATGATGAATATCAAGCACCATTGGCACACCTACTTCTTCCGCTGCGGCTAGCGTCTCTGCTACATTGAAGGTTTTGTCGTCATTTTCCAGCGTAATGCGATGCTTTAATCTGTCTGGTAAGCTGCTAAATTGCTTTACAAAGCGCTCTGCAGCCACTTCCTTATCACCATAAGCACCACCCATATGTATATTGCATTTACTGCGTTGATCCAAGTCCATCGCTTCAAGCATATTCACATGATAGTCGAGATCTTTAATGGAATTACGCAGCACCTCTTCACGCGGTGTGCTGAATACACAAAAGTGATCAGGGTGCAGTGAGACACGCATACTCTTTTCCTTAACGAATTGACCAATAGCCTGAAAAGCTGCAGATAGGTGAGGATATGGATTCCAATCCTCTAGTGCAGCATGTGTTGCAAGTGGAATAAGTTTAGAGGACATACGATACATCATAACATCGTTTGCGTAACAATGCTTTAGTATACGCAGCGTATTATGCAAATTGGTTTCAGCAATTTGCACTAAGCGATTTAATGCAGCTTCCCGATCAGCTAGCTTAGAGAAGCTTGCATAGGTCATTGTTTTAGATGGTGATGAATCCTTAAGCTCAAGACTCATCGCAACGAAGCCAAACCGAATTATTGTCATCTATTGTTCTCCAAAAAACATTTCGTGTGCAAGTGCAGTTTGAATAGCCGCTTCTTGCTCTGTTAATTTACGAATTAGCTCCATTTCTACTTGAGTAACCTCTTCACCTTGGAAATTAATTTCCGCAATTGAAGCAGAGATACGTACAATCGCAATTGCTTCATTCGATGGTGTATAGGCAATTACTTTTTGTCCTGTTGGGTAGACACGGAAGCCTTTCTTTACCATCTTACCCTTTCCGTACTCTAACAATTCATAAAGCTCTTGCTCAGATTTAAATTTACATACAGAGTTAAATTCCGTTTGAAATCCCATTGTTATCCCTCGCAATCATCATATCAACAATCTTGTTTAGTATACCCTAATTCACCTTCACCTTTCCATAACTAAGGCAATACTACATCAGCTTAATATGTAGGAAGAAGCCATGCTTCGCAATACATGCGTTCACATGGCTTCTAAATTTTATATCGAATACAGCAACTGCTTAGTAAGCGCGTCCGAGGAATGAATAGCAGCGACGAGAGCTGACTCATTTTTTACGTTAATACGTTCCTCTTGATCTGCCCTCATATCCTTATCCTTACGAATAAACACACGTGCTCCTGTACGTCCCAAATTTTGTAATCCAGACACGCCATCATCCTGAGAGTCAGCTAACAATATACCGATTGCATCACTACCCATCGTTGCTGCAACTGAATCAAAAAAGCTATCCATCGGCAGCCTTTCATGACCCTTTGCCTCGGTGACATAATAATAATGCTGATCACTTTGTAAGCGTAAGGAGCGATCACTAGCTGCAACCATAATTGTACCTGTTTGCAAGCATTCCCCAACGTCGGCTTCCTTAACTGACATCGTGCATGCAGCTTTAAGGCGTTCTATTAACGAATTGGATTCACCATACGATGTATCGTGCATAAGTAGCACTGGTGGACTATTACTAGGTAAACTGCTTAATACCTCAACAATAGCATCCTCTTTTTGTGTTGATGCACCAATAGCTATCACTTTGCTACGATGTGATCGATATCGTTGATAATAGTAGCTTTGACGAATCGGTTGTTGCGACTGCTCAAGGAGATTCTGCTGTCTAAGCTGCATCACTAATGATAACAGCATGTTCATAAACGCCAAGCCTTGGTCGTGAGTTGCATCGCTCGGCTTAACAACAAAATGTTTTGCGCCGGCTTGCAACGCAGCATCCTTTGATTCTTCTTTAACACTCATCGCAATAATTGGAATGTTGTACTTGCCAAGATGCTTTTCAATCAGTTCATTGCCAGTTAAGTAAGGTAGCTCATTCGCACAGATAATTACATCCGGACGATATTTGTTTACCTTATGTAAAGCATCAAAAGGATCACTCGCAGCAGGAAGCATATTGATATGGGGATCATCAAGAAAGCGCTTCCTTAACATTTCACGAAACACGATAGAATGATCAATAAGCAACATCCGTGTCAAAATACTCATCTTGCACCTCTTTCACATCTGCATATTCTAAGCTGACTTAGTGTCTGGTCCCGTTGCATTTTAAATCCAATGGGCTTATGTAATAATAAGTAATATTTACCTTTTCATTATAAGCTGAAACACAATTATGCACAATCTATAACTTTTTAGATTTATATACATAAAAAAATATGCTGTGGTAACAAAGCTAACGTCACCCCAGCATATTTCAACTATTTTTTATTCATCTACTGTAAATTGTAACTGCTGTTTCTCTGCATGACGAGCAAATGCGAGAGCAAGCAGCTCATCAAGCAAATCCTTGTAGCTTAAGCCAGTTTCGCGCCATAGCAATGGGTACATGCTAAACGGAGTAAAGCCTGGCAATGTATTCGCTTCGTTAATATACCATTTGCCTGTCGTGCGCTCCAAGAAGAAATCAATTCGAGATAAGCCTGAGCCATCAAGTGCGAGAAAGGCACGAGTAGCCATCTCTCTCACTTCATTCATTTGATCCTCCGTAATTGGAGCTGGAATAGCCATCGTTGACTTCCCGTCGATATATTTCGCTTTATAGTCGTAAAAATCGTTAGACGAAATAATTTCACCTGCAATCGATGCCTTAGGCTCTTCATTGCCTAAGACTGCAACCTCGACCTCGCGTCCATCAATAAATTCTTCAATAATGACCTTGCGATCATAACGGAAAGCATATTGAATCGCATCAATAAGCTCCTGACGATTGTTAGCTTTGGATACCCCAACACTGGAGCCAAGATTAGCTGGCTTGACGAAGCAAGGATAGCCAAGTGCAATTTCACATTCCATTAAGTAAAATTCTTGCTGCTTCAACCACTCGCTCTTCGTTACGTAGCGGAATACACATTGTGGCAATCCTGCATCAGCGAATGCCTTTTTCATAAATACTTTATCCATGCCAACGGAGGAAGCAAGTACGCCTGCGCCGACATATGGGATATTGGCCATTTCAAACAAACCTTGGATTGTGCCGTCCTCACCGAAAGTGCCGTGCAATAATGGGAACATCACATCGATCTGTTCCTCATGCTTAATACCGTCTAGTGCAGCAAAAATCGAAAATAATGCTGCATGTGTAGTGCCTTGCCCTGAAGCATCTCCAACAAGTCTTAAGTCCTCAGCCTTCTGAGGCGCTTCTACTAGCGTGGCTCCTGCCAGCCATTGTCCTTGCTTCGTGATATAAAAAGGTTTAATCTCGTACTTGCTATAATCAAATTCCTTAGATACAGCAAATGCAGTAGACAACGAAACCTCATGCTCACCAGACTTGCCACCGTATACAAGGCCTACTCTAATTTTGCTTCCCATTGCTTGTTCCTCCTAATACCTTTCCAGCTTCTAAAGCGTTATGGTCAATAAGTGCGATCCGTGAATGAAAAAAGTATACAGACAAAATTACATCAAATCACTAATATGAAAGAAGCGATAACGTGTATTCGGTGTCCATGCATAGGAATCCTGATAGTCCCAATAACGATGCCTACTTGCATTCGTATTGGCATTTACAAGCGGCTGACCTTTGCTATCGAATGCTGTAACAATCGTTGTATGCTGAAAGCTGTTCGTGCCGTTCCAATCATAAACAATGACATCACCTAGCTGTAACTGATCCGCCCGTTCCACTTCCGTTGCCCGCAGCCCTGAGCTGCGTTCCTTCGAAAGAAAAGCGGCTAACGAACGCGATACTGCCCAGCTATAGCTCCACCATTCCTTACCCTTCTGTCCTCTACCCTTGTACCACCATCCACTATCTCTCCTATTAGTATAGAGCATTGGTGCTTTACCTGCAAAGAGACATTGGGAAACGTAGTTGGTGCAATTCGCTTCAAACTCCTCGTAGCTCGGATTAGGCTTATTCCACCATGTATCCGCATAGGCAACTGCCTGCTCACGAAGATAGCGATTGGTAGCTCGTATGTAGCGAAAGCTCGACATCAGATCTGGATTCAAGTACGGTCTTGTTACGAGCGGCTCCTCTTCTTCTGTCCCCTCATACTGTAGCGGCCAGTCCTGTGCATTTCCTCCATAGCGCGGTTTACGCTCAGGTACGATTGGCTCTACTCTCGTAATTTGCCAATTCTGACCGTCTTTACTGAGCCAGAGACGCTCTTGATCAGTACGTTCCTCTACATATTGCTTACCATCCTGAGATATTTTACGTGTAAGATGAAACTTTACATTAATAATGACTTCCTGCTCTAGCTCGCTTACACTTAAAATTTCTGCCTTCATCTCACTTCCTGCAATTTGAGCACTGCGGAAGGAATCTCGCTCACGCTGCCTATGCAAGCGTTCCTGTAGCCGCTTATTATGCAGCTCGTCTGCGGTGCATTCACTAACTCTTTGACCATGCTGCTCGATTTCCGCCTGATTAATCATCGTAATATACTGCTGCAAGGTAAGCTTCCAGCCTTTGTTTTTCTCCTTCTGTGCGTTATTTGTAACTGGAGTTACCGCTGCTTTTACTACCGCCTTATCCTCTTTGGAAGCTTTATTTTGCTGAGATGTGCGCAAATTAGGTGCTTTTCTAGATGTCGTTTGCTTATGAAGCTCTTCCTTGCCCCAGCTAGCGTGAACTTCCCCTTGTCCCTTATTGGAACGCATCGTTAAATGCTGAGCTCCAAGGACTGTTGCCTGCTGCCTTACCTTCATTCTTTTTCTTCTTCGCTTCACATTTGCCGCAGATTTACTCATAGCTTACCTCCTACATGGTAACTTTGTGGATTACTTCCTTTTGCATGAAGAGTGCTTCCGAAAGCATATCCTCCTACGTATCAATTGACTTAAATATATTTACTCATTGATACAGTGCAAGATCATGTTGTGCGTCCGCTAACATCTCTAAGCTTGTCATATCCAAGCCCTATCATTATCAAATAAACTGTCCATTTTTCTCCGTATTGGAATAACTGATTCATTATATGCACACGCTATCGTATTCATGTAGATTTGCTTCATTTGTCATTTCTATAAACATTTATGAGAAAGCTTTCAAAATGACTTTACGACCATGCATCTTTGCCGCTATACTATAGGTATAGAGTTTTTTTTGAAATACGGTTTCACCTAATGAAACTGTAAATTTTTTTGAATAAAGGAGACTTCATAATGGCTACACAAAACGAATATTCTGTTCGTTCCACACTGCAGTCTGGTGGCAAAGAGTATGCGTACTATCACCTTGGTGGACTAGAGAAACAAGGCTTTGCTGATATTTCTAAGCTGCCATTCTCGATCAAAGTGCTTCTTGAAGCAGCAGTACGTCAATTCGACGGTCGCGCAATTACGCCTGAGCATGTTAAGCAATTAGCTAACTGGGCTAATGGTCGCGAAGACAAAGAAATTCCATTCATTCCTGCACGTATCGTGCTTCAGGATTTTACTGGCGTACCGGTTGTTGTTGACCTAGCAGCAATGCGTGACACAGTGAAAAAAGCAGGCGGCGACCCTAAAAAAATCAACCCGCTTGTGCCAGTTGACCTTGTTATCGACCACTCTGTAATGGTTGATGCTTTCGGTACACCTGAAGCTCTTGAATACAATACAAAAGTTGAGTTTGAGCGCAATGAAGAGCGTTACCGCTTCCTACGTTGGGCACAAACTGCATTTGATAACTTCCGTGCGGTTCCTCCTGGAACTGGTATCGTTCACCAAGTTAACCTTGAGTATCTTGCATCCGTTGCAGCTACTAAAACAGTTGACGGTGAAACAGTTGTATATCCTGACTCTCTTGTAGGTACTGACTCTCATACAACTATGATCAACGGTCTTGGTGTTGTTGGTTGGGGTGTTGGTGGTATCGAGGCAGAAGCAGGTATGCTTGGACAACCTCTATACTTCGTAATGCCTGAGGTTATCGGCTTTAAACTAACTGGTAGCCTTGCTGAAGGCGCAACTGCAACTGACCTAGCACTTACAGTTACTGAAATGCTTCGTAAAAAAGGCGTTGTTGGTAAATTCGTTGAGTTCTTTGGTCCTGGTCTTTCTAATATTTCATTGCCAGACCGCGCAACTGTTGCGAACATGGCACCTGAATATGGTGCAACAATTGGTTTCTTCCCTGTTGACGATGAAGCATTGTCCTTCCTTCGTTCAACTGGTCGCTCTGAAGAGCAAGTAGCCCTTGTTGAAGCTTACTACAAAGCACAGGATATGTTCCGTACAGACGAAACTCCAGATCCTGTATTTACAGATATTCTTGAGCTTGATCTTTCTACAATCGTACCTTCTCTTGCAGGTCCTAAGCGTCCGCAAGACCGCGTTGAGCTTACGAATATGAAGAAAGAATTTAACGATATTATTCGCAAGCCAGTCGATAAAGGTGGTTACGGTCTATCTGAAGAAAAAATCGCACAAAGCGTTCCTGTTACTCATCCAAAAGGTGAGCAAACTGAGCTTAAAACTGGTGCGGTTGTTATTGCAGCGATTACGAGCTGTACGAACACTTCTAACCCAAGCGTTATGCTAGGTGCTGGTCTAGTTGCGAAAAAAGCGGTTGAGCGTGGACTTGTTAAGCCTGCTTACGTAAAAAGCTCACTTACTCCAGGTTCTCTAGTTGTTACTGAGTACTTGAAAAAAGCTAACCTTATCGAGCCGCTTGAAGCACTTGGCTTCCACGTAGCTGGTTACGGTTGTGCAACATGTATTGGTAACTCTGGTCCACTTCCTGAAGAAGTTAGCCAAGCGATCGCTGACAACGACTTGACAGTTGCTGCAGTTATCTCTGGTAACCGTAACTTCGAAGGTCGTGTGCATGCTCAAGTTAAAGCAAACTATCTTGCTTCTCCGCCGCTTGTTGTTGCTTATGCACTTGCGGGAACTGTTAATATCGACCTTGCTAGTGAGCCAATCGGCTACGACCAACAAGGCGAGCCAGTATTCCTGAAAGACATCTGGCCAACAAATGCAGAGATTAAAGAAGCGGTTTCTGCTTCCTTGAATCCTGACATGTTCAACGATAAATACGCTAACGTATTTACGCAAAATGAGCGTTGGAACGCAATCGACGTACCAGAAGGTGAAAGCTATGAGTGGGATGCGAAGTCTACGTACATCCAAAACCCACCATTCTTCTCTAACCTTGGTGACGGCCTAGCTGACATCGCTGATATTACAGGTGCTAACGTGCTTGCCCTAATGGGAGATTCTGTAACAACAGACCATATCTCTCCTGCAGGTAACATTACAGTTAACAGCCCTGGTGGTAAATACTTGATCGAAAACGGTGTAGAACGCAAAGACTTCAACTCTTACGGCTCTCGTCGTGGTAACCATGAAGTTATGATGCGTGGTACATTTGCAAATATCCGTATCCGTAACGCAGTTGCTCCTGGTACTGAGGGTGGCGTTACAACTTATCTTCCAGAAAACGAAGTTATGTCAATCTATGATGCTTCTATGAAGTATCAAGCTGATGGCAAAAACCTAGTTGTTATTGCTGGTAAAGAATACGGTACTGGTTCTTCTCGTGACTGGGCAGCTAAAGGTACGTACCTTCTAGGTGTTAAAGCAGTTATCGCAGAAAGCTTCGAGCGTATTCACCGTTCTAACCTTGTAGGTATGGGCGTGCTTCCATTGCAATTCAAAGCAGGTGAAAGCTGGAAGACTCTAGGCATTACTGGTCGCGAAACATTTGACATTCTTGGTCTATCTAACGATGTACAACCAGGTCAAGAGGTTAAAGTTATTGCAACTCGTGAAGACGGTACTAGCTTCGAGTTCTCTGCAATCGTTCGTCTAGATTCTCTAGTTGACGTTGACTACTACCATAACGGCGGTATTCTACAAACTGTACTTCGTCAAATGATTGCGAACATGTAACTCGCTCGGCATTTATATCTAAAAGCAGAGAGTTGTGATTTGCAGCGCTGCGGAGTAAAGTGATTCGCTAGTCACGGTTTAAATGACGCTGCTTCCGATTGTATTATTGGTTAGCAGCGCCATGTTAAAGGTGACTCGCTTCGCTTAGCTCATTCACTTTTCTCCTCCGCTGATGTGTTTCAGTGGTAACTGCTTTACTGATTTATTGCCTCGCTTCGGAGAATAACCCCGCACAATACGTTCTTTTACTGGGAACGTATTGTGCGGGGTTTTGTTTTTCTCCGGAACAAGTGATGAACTAGCCACGGTTTAAATGACGCTTCTTTCCGATTAGAGTAGTGGTTAGCAGCGCCATGTTAAAGGTGGCCGCTTTGCTTAGTTCATTCACTTGTTCCTCCGCTGTAGCGGATTCAGGTTTAACTGCAAAAGATTTTTCTTTTGCCTCGCTTCGTTGAATAACCCCGCACTAGTCGTTCTTTTACTGGGAACGACTAGTGCGGGGTTTTGCTTTCAGTCGTACTGCGAAGTATTGTGTTTGCTGGGGCAGCGCTGCGGAGTAAAGTAATTCGCCAGTCACGGTTTAAATGTCGCTGCTTTCCGATTGCATTATGGTCAGCAGCGCCATATTAAAGGTGACTCGCTTCGCTTGGCTCATTCACTTTCTCCTCCGCTGTAGCGGTTTCAGCTTAGACTGCAAATTGTTTAACAAGGATTATATCCATTCAATATCGAATACTTACTCTTGATACCAAAAATACAATTATTAGGAGAGGATTATGAGTAAGTTCAATTTGATTAAATATGTGAAAAGGATTGTTGTTCTAAGTATTGCTGTTTATATCATTTACAGTCTGTCTATTCATTTTGAATATAGAAACTATATTCGTCAAAGCGTCGATAGAAATTATCAAATGCTATCCTTCATCTCGAATACTGGAGATAATTTAGCCAATAGACTAACCCAATTTCTTGAATTACCAATTGAAGAAGCAGAAACCAGCGAAGAAATAACAAGTGAGCTATTTAACAATTGGCGGATAGTTAACGGAGAGAGTAGAAACATTGATACCTACACTTCTATTATTTCCACTTTACATACGGGCGACCTAGAAACGGATTGGAGCTTGATACAATACAGTTTATCTCGCGTGAATGGTTTTATTCAGGGTATGTCTGATAAGTTTCTTGAGCATCAAGCTTACGTTGTCAGTGATGAGGACTTTGTGAAGCTGGAAGCGGTTATAAGCATTTATCGTGCGATTAATGAAGAGTTAGCGGATCAGTCCGTTGATTTAAATGCGTTGTTAACGTCGATTCAAGAGCCCATGCTTGTCATTGATGATTACTATCAGAATACACTAAAGCAAGTTGGTAAGGAGTAGTGAAATACAATAGAGGCTGGGACAAAACTAGTCTCTAAAGCAAGCAAAAGGTGAAATCCGAACGTGGATCTCACCTTTTGCCTATTTTAGGTTCTGTTTTCTCTGTACTCACCTACATCCGTAACACATATTTTCTTAAATTAACTGCCATCAAGGCTAGTCCTATCTCATGCTCTACCTTTCGTTTTCCACGAATAGAAAAACGAGTGAAACCTAAATTAGCCTTCAAGAATCCAAAAACTGGCTCTACGTCGATTTT
>Ga0182739_1000670_pt1 | contig 41084 bp, 40 predicted proteins | sample eDN5th30CBELigBY_FD_128873 | JGI IMG/M metagenome (GOLD analysis project Ga0182739, IMG submission 128873) | Enriched backyard soil microbial communities from Emeryville, California, USA - eDNA 5th pass 30_C BE-Lig BY (version 2) (version 2) | ecosystem: Environmental > Terrestrial > Soil >... | reverse complement strand
CGAGAGGCGACGCGCCGATGAGCCCGATCGCGATCCTCTTCCTCGTCCTCTCGGTGGTCATCGTGTGGGGCGGGGCGATCGTCAGCGTCCTGTTCCTGCGCGCCCGTCCGGAAGTGGCCGACTATCCGCCCGACGTTCCCGGTCTGTCAATCGACGATTGACAAGGGTCGGCTGTCAACCGTAGATTGACAGCATGACGACGCGACCCACCTCCCGTACTCTGCCCGTTCTTCCGCTGGCGCTCGGCATCGTCCTCGTGCTCGGCGGTGCCGTTCTTCTCATGCTCCTGATCGGGTTCGACGCCGGCGGCTTCTGGGGAGGCCTGGGCCAGGGCATCGGTATCGGGGCGATGCTCGTCGGCGTGTACCTCGGGGGCCTGTGGACCGGCCTGCGCAAGGGCTCCGCCCCGCACCGTCCGGTGTGGCTCCCCAGTGAAGACGGCTCCGCGTGAGCGGTTCCGCCGACGCGGTCGCGGGCGATCCGAACGATGCACTGCCCGATGTCTCGCGCGACGCACTCACCCATGCCCTCACCCATGCGCTGGGCCGTGTCGTGCTCGAGGATGCGGGTATCGACGGCGAGGTGCTCCTGTCGCCGGCGGAGCATCTCGCGCTCATCGCGGCGGGCGTGAGGGCCGAGCAGGAGTCGCGCGCGATCCTGCACCGCGCGGTTCTTGCCGCGCGCGCCGCGGGAGTGAGCTGGGCCGCAATCGGCGCCGAACTGGGCATGTCGCGACAGGCGGCACAGCAGCGCTTCGGCGGGGAGCGCCGCGCCGACAACGCGGCCGATGAGGCGGAGTATCGCTGGCTCGGACCCGTCACGGCCTTCGACGAACTGCCCGAGCTCGACCTCGCCGGTCGCGCCGGGTGGCGCACGGTCGAGGCGGGAACCCTGTCGCATCGCATGATGCGCACCGACACGCAGTGGGAGCACCGCCGCATCCTCTGGCGTCGATCGCTCACCCGCGAGCACGCGGAGGGCTGGGAGGTCGGCTGCCGCGCGTTCCCGTGGATCTACCTCGTGCGCGACCTCGGCGTTCCGCCCGTGTCCTAGTCGCCCGTGCCGACTCCGGGGCACGGCCGCTCGCCGTGGACATGCGTCTGGTGTTCACAACTCAGGAAATCCGCGGGGTTGCGGCACTGGGAGGCGGCTTCACTCGGCGTTTCTCCTGAATTGTGCGCGGCGAACAAGCCGCGCCGGTCCGCCTGACGCCGACCGAGCCGCCTTGACGCGGCCCGCTTGACGTAGCGCTTGCTGCCGCGACACGCTGGGCGCATGGACCCCGCCGCTGCGGACTGGACCCGCGTCGACGATTACCTCGCCGACCTGCTCGTCGGGCACGACCCCGAGCTGGAGGCCGTGTTCGTCGCACAGGAGCGCGAGGGGCTGCCGGCGATCGAGGTGGCACCCGTCGCCGGGAAGCTCCTGAACCTGCTCGTGCGGATGTGCGGGGCGCGCCGCGTGCTCGAGATCGGCACGCTGGGCGGATACTCGACGATCTGGCTCGCCCGCGGACTGCCCGCCGGGGGAGAGGTCGTCACGATCGAGGCCGAGCCGCACATCGCGGCGATCGCCCGTGCCGACGTCGACGCGGCGGGTGTGGGCGATCGCGTCCGGATCCTGGAGGGGCGCGGCGAGCACGTGTTGCCGACACTCGCCGCGCCGATCGCGGACGGGACGGCGGCCCCGTTCGACCTCGTCTTCGTCGATGCCGACAAGGAGTCCACGGAGCTGTACCTGGACTGGGCGGCGCGTCTGGGGCGGGTCGGCACCGTCGTCGTCGTCGACAACGTCGTGCGTGACGGCGCCGTCGCTGACCCGGAGCACACGCATCCGCAGATCGAGGGCATCCGTCGGGGTCTGCGGATGCTCCGCGACGACCCGCGCTTCGATGCGACCGCGCTGCAGACGGTCGGCGTCAAGGGGTGGGACGGCCTCGCGATCGCCCTCGTCGTGACAGGTTCCTGACCGGGCCGTGACACGACGTCGGCAGCCCGCGCATGCCCCTGTGGCACGAGCATCCGCGTCACTAGACTCGCTCGTGGATCGACGTCGCTCCACCTTCATCCCATCCACGACCAGGGCACCCGTCCACGAGCCGGACACCCGACTCACAGTTAAGGAGCAGTCAACGTGGCACTCATCGAGGCAGTAGGCGCGCGGGAGATTCTCGACTCGCGCGGAAACCCGACCGTGGAAGTCGAGGTCCTGCTCGACGACGGCATCGTGCAGCGCGCTGCGGTGCCCTCCGGAGCATCCACCGGCGCCTTCGAGGCGTACGAGCTGCGCGACGGCGACAAGAGCCGTTACGCCGGCAAGGGCGTGCTCAAGGCCGTGCAGGCCGTGATCGAGGAGCTTGGACCGGCCATCGAGGGCGTGGAGGCGAGCGAGCAGCGCATCGTCGACGAGATTCTCCTCGAGGTCGACGGCACCGACAACAAGAAGCGCGTGGGAGCCAACGCGATCCTGGGCGTGAGCCTCGCCGTCGCGAAGGCCGCCGCGGACTCCGCCGACCTGCCCCTGTTCCGCTACCTGGGCGGGCCGAACGCGCACGTGCTGCCCGTTCCCGCGCTCAACGTCATCAACGGCGGCGCGCACGCCGACACGGGTGTGGACATCCAGGAATTCTTCCTCGTGCCGCTCGGCGCCGAGACCTTCGCCGAGTCGCTGCGCTGGGGCACGGAGACGTACCACGTGCTCAAGAGCGAGCTGAAAGCCGGCGGGTTCGCGACGGGCCTGGGCGACGAGGGTGGCTTCGCGCCGGACCTGCCCAGCAACCGCGAGGCGCTGGACTTCCTGCTCGCCGCGATCGAGAAGGCCGGATACACGCCCGGCACCGACATCGCGGTCGGCCTCGACGTCGCCGCCACAGAGTTCTACCGCGACGGCGCGTACCGCTTCGAGGGCAAGGACTGGAGCGCCGCCGAGCTGACGCGGTACTACGAGGAGTTGCTCGCGAACTACCCGCTCGTGACGATCGAGGATGCGCTCAGCGAAGACGACTGGGAGGGCTGGAAGGCCCTCACCGACGACATCGGCTCGAAGGTGCAGCTGGTCGGCGACGACCTGTTCGTCACCAACCCGACGCGGCTTGCGGAGGGCATCGAGAAGGGCGTCGGCAACGCGCTGCTGGTCAAGGTCAACCAGATCGGCACGCTCTCGGAGACACTCGACGCCGTGAGCCTGGCCACCCAGTCCGGCTACCGCTCGATGATGTCGCACCGCTCCGGCGAGACCGAGGACACGACGATCGCCGACCTCGCCGTCGCCGTCAACTGCGGCCAGATCAAGACCGGCGCGCCCGCTCGGAGCGAGCGGGTCGCGAAGTACAATCAGCTTCTGCGCATCGAGGAGGAGCTGGGCGACGCGGGCGTGTTCGCGGGTCGCTCCGCCTTCCCGCGGTTCAAGGGCTGACGCCCGGACGGCGCACAACAGCGACGAACGATCGGAGGGGGGAGCCCATGGCGAGACGGCCGGCTCCCCCCTCCTCCGTCTCTCCCTCCGGCTCCGCGCCGGCGGGGTCGAGCCCGGGGCGACGGCCGCGGGATCGGCCCACCCCGCCGCGGGACCGCGTCGACGCGCGCGCCTGGCTCGGGGGCATCCGATTGTCCGGCTTCATGGTCGTCATGATGGGCCTCGTCGTGCTCGCGGCCTTCGTGCTCGTCCCCACGTTCTCCACGTACGTGCAGCAGAGACAGCGCATCGCAGCGCTCGAGCGGCAGGTCGAGGTCACAGCCGCGCAGGTCGCGGAGCTGAAGGCGCAGCGCGAGCGCTGGCGGGACCCCGCCTACATCACGGCGCAGGCTCGGGAGCGGCTGTATTACGTGCATCCGGGCGAAGTCGTCTATCTCATCGACAACGATCTGGATGCGGCGCACCAGCCGACCGCGGAGGCCCCCGTCAGCGCGGAGGTGACCACGACCCGCAGTGACTGGATGACGCAGCTCCTGTCCTCCGTCGTGTCGGCGGGGACCGCACAGACGGTCGGCGGCGCGGAGTAGGCGCACGTGGAGGAGGCGGCCCGGGTCACGGCGGGAGGCGGCGACACCAGCGTCGTCCCAGGCGGGGCGGGATAGCCTGAAGGGGTGACCACTCCGCCCTTCGCCGCGCCCACCGAGGCCGAGGTCGCGGTCGTCTCGACGCAGCTGGGTCGCCCCGCGCGCGGAGTCGTCGGTATCGCTGCTCGCTGCGCCTGCGGCAATCCGACGGTCGTCGCGACGGCGCCACGGCTCGCGGATGGGACGCCGTTCCCGACGTTCTACTACCTCACGCATCCGGGCGCGACCGCCGCGATGAGCGAGCTCGAGGCGGCACAGGTCATGCCGGAACTGCAGGACATGCTTGCGGACGAGGAGATCGCCGCGGCGTATCGCGGCGCGCATGCGGCCTACCTCGCCGATCGGGCCGGATTCGGGGAGGTCGAGGAGATCGCCGGGATCTCCGCGGGCGGCATGCCCGTGCGGGTGAAATGCCTGCACGCCCTGGCCGGACACGCGCTCGCGGCCGGACCGGGCGTCAACCCGATCGGCGATGAGGCGCTCGCCCGGTCGCGCTGGAGCCCCGAGACCTGCACGTGCGCGGACCCGGGTGCGGCCCACCGGGAGGCGCCGTGACCACGCGACGCGCGCCGCGGATGCGGGTGCGCCGGGCGACGACGGTCGCGCTGGCGGCACTCCTGCTGGCGGGAGCTCCCGCCGCGCTGGCACCCGCCCTCGCCTCCGCGACCCCGGTTGCGCCCGCGTCGGCCGCTCCCGCGCCCGCGTCCACCACGTCGTCCGCGCCGATCACGCCTGCGCCGTTCCCCGACGACCCGACCGACCCCTACCGCGCCGCCGAGTACTGGCTCGACAGCCTGGGCGTGCGCACGGCGTGGCAGACCACCCGCGGCACGGGTCAGCGCATCGCCATCATCGACACGGGCATCGGTGCGGGCCCGCCCGAGTTCAACGGCGCGGTCGTCGATGGAACCGACGTGTCCGGCTCGGGCGCGTCGGATGGGCGCACACCGGTCGGGGCCGTCGACTCCAATCACGGTTCGTGGGTCGCGTCCCTGGCGGGTGCGCGCGGCACGGGCGCCGGTACCGGGGTCGTGGGTGTCGCGCCGGAGGCCGAGCTGCTGTCGATCTCGGTGGGGTTCGGGTCGTCCGCATCCGTCCCCTTCTCCGATCAGGTCGCGGAGGCCATGCACTGGGCGGTCGACCACGGTGCGACGGTCATCAACCTGTCGTTCACGACGAACACGCTGGACTGGGATCAGAGCTGGGACGACGCGTTCCAGTACGCGTTCGAGAACGACGTCGTCGTCGTCGTCGCCGCCGGCAACCGGGGGAGCGGGACGACCCGCGTGGGAGCGCCCGCGACGATCCCCGGCGTGCTCGCGGTCGGCGGCGTCGACCCGACCGGGATCGCGAGCGTCGAGGCGTCGACACAGGGCATCACGATCGGTGTGTCCGCTCCCAGCGAGCAGCTGCTCGGTGTCTCCGCGGACGGGCGGATCGTGCAGTGGAGCGGAACGAGCGGGGCCGCTCCGATCGTGGCGGGTGTGGCCGCGCTCGTGCGCTCCGCGCATCCGGAACTGGATGCGGCCAATGTCATCAACCGCATCATCAAGACCGCCACTCCCGCGGCTGCTGCGACGGCACGGCCCGACCCGCTCTACGGGTACGGCATCATCAACGCCGCCGCGGCCGTGACCGCCAGCGTGCCCGGTGTCACCGCGAACCCCCTCGGCTCGCTCGCCGACTGGATCCGGTTGTACCGTCGCGCGGAGGTCGACCCGGAGCCGTTGCCGGCCGAGCCGGAGGCCGTCGTCGATCCGCTGCCCGCGGCCGATCCGCCGACCCCGCCGACATCCGCGTTGCTGCCCTCGGCGGATACGCTCCGCTACGCGAGCCTGCCGCTCGCCGTTGTCACGGCGACTGGTATTCTTGTCGCGCTCGGCGTCACAGCGGCCGTCCGACGCATCCGGTCGGCGCGTGGTTCCCGCGTGCCGCGCAGTTCGATCCTCTAGGAGTTCCCCCTCGTGACAGGCAGCACGCCCAAGATCCTCATCGTCGGCGGTGGGTATGCGGGTTTCTATACCGCGTGGAAGCTGGAGAAGCACCTGCGCAAGGGTGAGGCGGAGGTCACGATCGTCGACCCGGTGCCGTACATGACCTACCAGCCGTTCCTCCCCGAGGTCGCGGCCGGTTCCATCGAGGCCCGTCACGCCGTCGTCGCGCTGCGTCGGCACTTGCGCCGCACGACCGTCGTGACGGCCAAGATCACCGCGATCGATCACGCCAACAAGGTCGCCACCGTCACGCCGCGCGTGGGTGAGCCGTGGCAGCAGGAGTACGACCAGATCGTCGTCACGGCGGGCGCCGTGTCGCGCACGTTCCCGATCCCCGGCATCGCCGACAACGCGATCGGGCTCAAGACGATCGAGGAGGCCGTCGCGATCCGCGACCGCCTGATGTCCAACTTCGACAAGGCCGCCACGCTGCCTCCCGGTCCGGCGCGCGAGCGGCTGCTCACCGTCGTCGTCGTGGGTGGTGGGTTCGCGGGCATCGAGGTGTTCGCCGAGCTGCGCTCGCTCGCATCCGCCCTGCTCAAGGACTACCCGCAGCTCACGTTCGATGAGACGCACTTCCACCTCATCGAGGCGATGGGCCGCATCATGCCCGAGGTCTCGCTCAAGACGAGCGAGTGGGTGCTCAAAGACCTCGCCAAGCGCGGTGCCAATGTGCACCTCGACACGCAGGTCACCGGCGCCGTCGGCGGCGAGGTCGAGCTTTCGACCGGAGAAGTCATCCCGACCGACATCATCGTGTGGACTGCGGGCGTCATGGCCAACCCCGAGGTCGTGCGCGGCAGCGATCTGCCCGTCGAGGAGCGCGGCCGCATCCGCACGCGTCCCGACCTGCGCGTGGGCACCGAGGACGAGGTCGTCGAGGGCGCGTGGGCAGCGGGCGACGTCTCCGCCGTCCCGGACCTCACCGGCGCGGGCGTCGGCGGGTACTGCGTTCCCAACGCGCAGCACGCCGTGCGTCAGGCGAAGCTGCTCGCGAAGAACCTCGTGGCCGTCCTTCGCGGCGAGGCGCCGCGCGAGTACATCCACCACAACCTCGGTGCCGTCGCCGGCTTGGGGCTGTGGGACGGTGTCTTCCAGTCCGGCAACATCGCCCTCAAGGGCTGGATCGCCTGGCTCGCCCACCGCGCCTACCACGGCTTGGCGATGCCCTCGTGGGAGCGCAAGTGGCGTGTGCTGTGGGGTTGGTGGAACAACTTCTGGCTCGGTCGCGACATGGTGAACCTGTCAACGGTGCAGCGCCCCCGCTACGTGTTCGAGGAGTTCGCGGCGCGCCCGCGTCCGGCACAGCCCGCGGCGGATGCTCCCGCGAAGGCGGCGGGTCCGGCTCCGGCCGGTGCCGCAGCGGCGGGCGCGGCTGGTGCTGCCGCCGACGCCGCGCCGGCGGCGAAGGCTGCGGCGTCGCGCTGATCCCGCGCCGCGCCCGCGTCTCGTGCCCGGGTAGCGTGAGGCGTTCCGGTGCTCCGGGCTATCGTGGTGAGCACGCCACGGTCCTCGTGACCGCGCGGGCCCCCGTAGCCCAATGGCAGAGGCAGGCGACTTAAAATCGCTTCAGTGTGGGTTCGAGTCCCACCGGGGGTACCCCCGTCCGCGGCATGCACCCACCGGGGGTACCGGTGCGGGCGTCCCCGTGCGTGGCGCATCCCGCCCCCCGCCGTCTGCAGACCCCAGCGTTGAGTTGCCTCACTTTGCTGCCCCTGTGCCGCAGAGGCCAAAGTGAGGCAACTCAACGTTCAAGCACCCCGCTCGCCGGACGGCGGTGTGAGTCGGGGGGTGGCGCGCGTTCGGTTACTGGGTGATAATCGAACGACGACAACGCACGTCAAGCGCAAGGGGGCGGGTGATGGTGACGGATGCGGGTGAGGGCTACCGCGCGCTGGTGGACGACCTGCGCGAGCGTCGCGCGATCGCGGCACTCGGCGGACCCGAGGCCGCACGCACGCGGCACACCGCGCGGGGGAAGATGCTCGCGCGTGACCGCATCGATGCACTGCTCGACGTCGGCAGTCCGTTCCTCGAGGTCGGCGCGCTCGCGGGTGAGGGCATGTACGGCGGCGACTGCCCCGCCGGCGGCGTGGTCGCGGGGATCGGACTCGTGCACGATCGTCACGTCATGGTCCTCGCCAACGACGCGACGGTGAAGGGCGGCACGTACTACCCGATCACCGTCAAGAAGCATCTGCGCGCGCAGGAGATCGCCGCCGAGAATCGCCTGCCCTGTGTCTACCTCGTCGACTCCGGGGGTGCGTTCCTGCCCATGCAGGACGAGGTGTTCCCCGACCGCGACCACTTCGGGCGCATCTTCTACAACCAGGCGCGGATGTCCCGGGACGGCATCCCCCAGATCTCCGCCGTCCTCGGGTCCTCCACCGCGGGGGGCGCCTACGTTCCGGCGATGAGCGACGAGACGGTGATCGTCCGCGGTCAGGGCACGATCTTCCTCGGCGGTCCGCCGCTCGTGAAAGCCGCGACCGGCGAAGTCGTCAGCGCGGAAGACCTCGGGGGTGGTGACGTCCACACCCGCGTCTCCGGCGTCGCCGACCACCTCGCCGAGAACGACGAGCACGCGCTGCAGATCGTGCGCGACATCGTTGCGACGCTGCCGCCGAGCCCGCCGCTGCCCGAGCCGCCGACCGCCGTCGCACCCCCGACCGCGGGGTCGCTGCTAGACGTCGTGCCCGTCGAACTCACCGCGCCGTACGATGCCCGCGACGTCATCACGCGCGTCGTCGACGGCGGGGACTTCCACGAGTTCAAGCCGCTGTACGGCGAGACTCTCGTGACGGCCTTCGCCCGCATCCACGGTCACCGCGTCGGCATCCTCGCCAACAACGGCGTGCTCTTCGGCGAGTCCGCACTCAAGGGCGCCCACTTCATCCAGCTGTGCGACCAGCGCGGGATTCCGCTCGTGTTCCTGCAGAACATCACGGGCTTCATGGTCGGGCGCGAGTACGAGTCGGCCGGAATCGCCAAGCACGGCGCGAAGATGGTCAACGCCGTCGCGACGGCATCGGTCCCCAAGCTCACCGTCGTGATCGGCGGCTCGTTCGGCGCCGGGACATACTCGATGTGCGGACGCGCCTACTCGCCGCGGTTCCTCTGGCTGTGGCCGGGCGCGCGGGTCTCCGTGATGGGCGGACCTCAGGCCGCATCCGTCCTGTCCACGGTCCGCCGCGATCAGATCGAAGCGGGCGGCGGCACGTGGTCCGCCGACGAGCAGGCGGCCTTCGAGGAACCCATCCGCGCACAGTACGACACGCAGGGCAGCCCCTACTACTCGACCGCCCGCCTGTGGGATGACGGCATCATCGAACCCGACCAGACGCGCGACGTGCTCGGCCTCGCGCTCGACGTCGTCCTGCGCGCACCTCACGAAACGCCCGGCTACGGCGTCTTCCGGATGTGAGAGACAGCATGATCGGAACCGTCCTGATCGCCAACCGTGGCGAGATCGCCTGCCGCATCATCTCGACGCTGCGTCGCCTCGGCCTTCGCTCCGTCGCCGTCTACAGCGATGCCGATGCGGATGCTCGGCATGTGCACCTCGCGGATGCTTCCGTGCGGCTCGGGCCCGCGCCCGCAGCGCGGAGCTACCTCGACATCGGTGCCGTGATCGCCGCGGCGAAGGCGACAGGGGCGGGCGCCATCCACCCCGGGTACGGCTTCCTCGCCGAGAACGCGGCGTTCGCGCAGGCCTGCGATGACGCGGGGATCGTCTTCGTCGGTCCCGGCGCGGAGGCGATCCGCACGATGGGCGACAAGATCGCGGCCAAGCGTGCCGTCGCGCAGCGCGGCGTGCCGACGGTGCCCGGTGTCGCGCGGGCGGGCATGACGGATGCGGAGCTGATCGCCGCGGCCGTCGACGTCGGTTACCCGCTGCTGATCAAGCCCTCCGCGGGCGGTGGCGGCAAGGGGATGCACGTCGTCGAGCATCCCGATGAGCTCGCCGCCGCGCTGTCCGCCGCCCGCCGGGAGGCGGCCGCGAGCTTCGGCGACGACACGCTCTTCCTCGAGCGCTACATCACCCGGCCGCGCCACATCGAGGTGCAGATCCTCGCCGACGCGCACGGCCGGGTCATCCACCTCGGCGAACGCGAGTGCTCGCTGCAGCGGCGGCACCAGAAGGTCATCGAGGAGGCCCCGTCGCCGCTGCTCGACGAGGCGACCCGGGCGCGCATCGGGCAGGCCGCCTGCGAGACGGCGCGCAGCGTCGACTACCGCGGGGCGGGCACGGTCGAGTTCATCGTCGCGGCGGATCGTCCGGACGAGTTCTACTTCATGGAGATGAACACGCGCCTGCAGGTCGAGCACCCCGTGACCGAGGAGGTCACCGGTATCGACCTCGTCGAACAGCAGTTGCGCATTGCGTCGGGGGAGCCGCTCGCGCTCGCGCAGGACGACGTCGTGCTGCGCGGACACAGCATCGAAGCCCGCGTGTACGCGGAGGACCCGCGGGCCGGCTTCCTCCCCACGGGCGGGCACGTGGATGCGGTGCGGCACCCGGCCGGAGAGGGCATCCGCGTCGACACGGCACTTGAGGACGGGCTGGACGTCTCGATCGACTACGACCCGATGCTCGCCAAGATCATCGCGACCGGACCCGACCGTGAGACCGCACGCCGCCGCCTGTGCGCCGCGCTCGCGGACACCGCGGTGTTCGGGTTCGCGACGAACGTCGAGTTCCTGCGACTGCTGCTGCAGCGACCCGAGGTCGTCTCGGGGGAGCTCGACACGGGGCTGATCGGCCGCATCCTTGACCGGCTCGCCTTCGCTCGTCCGGAGATGCAGGATGCCGTCGAGGCGGCCCTGCTCATGGATGCGGCGGATGCACGGCCATCGGTCGGGACGAACGGTGCGACGAGCGACCCGAGCGACCCGTGGCGCCGTCGCGACGGCTGGCGGCTGGGAACGCCCGCCCCTCGTCGCTACCGCCTGACCATAGCCGGTGGCGATGGCGGCGGCGATGGCGGGGACGGAGATGATGTCGTCGAGGTGCGGCTGGGTGGGGATCCGTCGCATCCAACCGTCGTCACCGACGTGGGGGAGCAGACGGCCTCGGCGCGGCTCGACGGGACGCGGGCGATCGTCTCGCTCGGTGGGCGCTCGCGCGCATTCCCGGCGTTCCTCACCGCGGATACCGTCCAGCTCGGCCGCGAGGGAGCCGTCTTCGCGATCGCACGGGCGCGCACCGATCACGCGGCCGGGGCGCACGCCGAGGGGGACCCGCGGGTCGTGTCGCCGATGCCCGGCACGGTCGTGCTCGTGCCGGTTGCGGAGGGCGCCCGCGTCGCGGTGGACGACCCTCTCGTGGTCGTCGAGGCGATGAAGATGGAGCACGTCGTCCGATCGGCCGTCGCGGGTACGGTGCACCTGCACGTCGAAGTGGGCACCGCCGTGAGCCGCGGGCAGGTGCTCGCGGAGGTCGTGCCCGACGCTGCTGCTGCAGCAGCTGCCGACGCGAGCTGACCTCCTCAGTCCGCGACGGCCGGTCCGTCCGTCAACGCCCGCAGCGCCATCGCGGCGAGGATCTCACCGGTGCGCTCGCCCGACGCGCTTCCGCTGTGCGGCGTCGAGTTGAGCAACCCGAACGTGCCGAGCAGACGTGACTGGCGCTCCGGCCCACCAAGATCAGTGCGCACGGCCGCGAGCACGCCGTCCCACTCCTGCACGTAGCGGCGCTGCAGCAGTCGGACCTCGTGGCGGGAGTTGTAGGGGAGGTGGGCGAGCTCGCGGTCCTGCAGCCGGATGATGTCGGGCTCGCTCGTGGCGAACTCGAGGTGGAACGCCACGAGTCGTGCGAGCGTCTCGGGCGGCGGAGCGCTCAGCGCGAGAATGTCCGCGCATCCGGCCAGCAGACGGCTGCTCGCGTCGACCAGGAGCTCGGCCAGCAGCGCGTCCTTACTCGGGAAGTAGTTGTACAGTGCGGGACCGCTCATCCCGACCGCTTCGCCCAGTTCGACGGTGGAGACCGCGGCGAACCCGCGCTCGGCGAAGAGCCGGGCGGCCGAGCGCATGAGCGACGCGCGCCGGTTCGCCTTCTGCGTCTCTCTCCAGGTTGCGGGCATACCTCATCGTATTGCCCGCTCATCGCCGATCATCCGATGGACCGACACGGGTGAGGGCGGGCGGAATAGGCTGGCCTGATGCTCGATCTCACCGCCCCCGGGCTCGGCGACGCGCACGCATCCGGGTGGGACGATCCTGCCGCGTGGTGGCCGCGCCTGACTGCGGCGACGGCCGCGTTGCCGGCGCCGGTGGCCGTGATCGAGACGGATGCTCTGCGCTACAACGCCCTGGATCTGCTGGTCCGGGCTTCCGGCGTGCCCATCCGCGTTGCGAGCAAGTCGATCCGCGTCCGCGACGTGCTCGATGCCGTGCTGCGCCTTCCCGGCTACCGTGGCATCCTCGCGTTCACCCTCGCCGAAGCGCTGTGGCTCGCCGAGGATCACGAGGACATCGTGCTCGGCTACCCGACGGCAGACCGCGCCGCGATCGCGCGTCTGGTCGCCGACGAGTCCGCCGCCGCCCGGATCACACTCATGGTGGATGACCTCGCTCAGCTCGACCTCGTGGATGCGATCGCGCCGCCGCGCATGCGACCCGTGATCCGCGTCGCGATCGACGCCGACGCCTCGTGGCGCGCGCCCGCTCCGCTCGGACACATCGGCGTGCGCCGCTCGCCCCTGCACACGGCCGCCGAGGTGGCATCCTTCGCGCGTCGCGTCGCCGACCGCCCGGGGGTTCGCCTCGTCGGCCTCATGATGTACGAGGCGCAGGTCGCCGGTCAGCCGGATGCGACGGGCCAGGGGGACGGGGTCATCCGGTGGATGCAGCGTCGCTCCATGAGTGAGCTGCGCGCACGGCGCGCCGCCGTCGTCGCCGCGCTGCGCGAGATCACGACGCTCGAGTTCGTCAACGGGGGCGGGACGGGTTCGCTCGAGTCGACCGCCGCCGACGAGGCGGTGACGGAGCTGACGGCCGGCAGCGGACTGCTCGCCGGGCACCTCTTCGACTCCTATCGCGTGTTCGCTCCGGCACCCGCCGCCGCGTTCGCACTCGACGTCGTGCGCCGCCCCGCGCCCGACATCGCAACCCTCCTCGGCGGCGGGTGGATCGCATCCGGCCCCGCCGTCTCCTCCCGGCAGCCGCTCGTCGTGTGGCCGCCCGGTCTGCACACGCTCGGGCGCGAGGGTGCCGGTGAAGTGCAGACGCCTGTGCAGGGTGCGGCCGCGCGGGCGCTCGCGGTCGGCGACCGCGTCTGGTTCCGCCACGCCAAGAGCGGCGAGGCCGCCGAACGGACCGACGCCTACCACCTCGTGCGCGACGGGTCGCTCGTCGGCGAGGTGCCGACCTACCGCGGCGAGGGGAAGGCGTTCCTGTGACCCGTCCCGGCGGCCTCTGGCAGAACTGGGGTCGCTCGGAGTCGGTGCGCCCGCAGTTCGTCGAGCGTCCGCGCACGCCCGAGGCACTGCACCGGGCCGTCGGCGCGGCGATCCGCCGAAACCTGCGCATCAAGCCGGTCGGGGCGGGGCACAGCTTCTCCGGCGTCGCGGTCGCGCCCGGTGTCCTGCTCGACCTCGACGAGCTGTCCGGTCTCGTGCGGGTCGACGAGCGCATCGGACGGGTGACCCTGCTGGCCGGCACCCGCCTGCACCTGATCCCGCGCCTGCTCGCCCCCTACGGTCTCGCGATGCCCAACCTCGGCGACATCGATCGTCAATCGATCGCCGGTGCCATCTCGACGGGCACGCACGGGACCGGCACGCAGTTCGGCGGCATCGCGACGCAAGTCGTGGGGGCGACCCTCATCACGGGGACCGGCGAACTGCTCACGGTCACCGAACGCGAGAACGCCGAGCTGCTTCCCGCCGTCGCGCTCGGGCTGGGCGCGCTCGGAGTCCTGGTCGACGTGACGCTGCAGTGCGTGCCCGCGTTCGTGCTGCAGGCTGTCGAACGTCCGGAGCCGCTTGACGACGTGATCGCGGCGCTGACGGAGCGCATGGCAGCGGCCGACCACTTCGAGTTCTACTGGTTCCCGCACACCGACCGTGCCATGACGAAGACGAACACGCGGTTGCCGGAGTCGGCGGTGCGTCATCCACGATCCCGCGGAGCGACGTGGGTCGAGGATGATCTCGTCGGCAACGGTCTGCATCGCATCGCATGCCTGCTCGGGCATACGGTGCCGGCACTCGTGCCCCCGATCAATCGACTGTCGGTCAAGGTGTGGGGCGACCGCGCGTTCACCGACGTCTCCTCCCGCGTGTTCGCAACGAGTCGGGCAGTGCGCTTTCGCGAAATGGAATACGCCGTGCCGCTGGAGAACCTCGCGGCGGCCGTCGAGGCCGTTCGCGCGCTCGTGCGACGGCGCGGGTGGCGGATCGGTTTCCCCATCGAGGTGCGCAGCGCCGCTGCGGACGACCTGTGGCTGTCGACGGCGCACGGCCGTGCCACCGGCTACGTCGCCGTGCACCGATACTGGCGCGACGACCCGACGGAGTACTTCGCCGATGTCGAGCAGCTCCTCCTCGAACACGACGGCCGCCCGCACTGGGGCAAGATGCACACGCAGGATGCGGCGGCGCTCCGTGCGCGGTACCCGCGCTTCGACGATTTCGTGGCGGCGCGGGACCGCCTGGACCCGGAGGGGCGGTTCCGCAACGCGTACCTGGACCGCGTTCTGGGTGTTCCCGGGGTCGTGGACCCGGCCGAACCGGTGACTGCCGAACCGCTGTGAGATCCGGCCTCCCCGGGGGCCGTGTCGGCCCTGCTCGGTAGGATGTGACGAGCATCCCCACGATCACAGGAGACTCATATGCCCTGGGAATGGATCATCCCGGTCGCGATCGTCGTCGTACTGGCGATCATCATCGGAATCTACCTGTGGGTCACCTATAACTCGCTCGTCGCACTCAACGTGCGCGTCGATGAGGCATGGAGCGACATCACGGTCCAACTGAAGCGCCGTGCCGACCTCATCCCGAACCTCATCGAGGCGGTCAAGGGCTACGCGGCGCACGAGCGATCCGTGTTCGAGAACGTCACGCAAGCACGGGCTGAAACGCTCCAGGCACAGGGACCGGCGGAAGCGGGCGTCGCCGAGGGGCACATGCAACGCGCGCTGAAGAGCCTGTTCGCGGTTGCCGAGGCGTACCCGCAGCTGCAGGCGAGCCAGAATTTCCTGCAGTTGCAGCAGGCGATCGTCGACACCGAAGACAAGATCCAGGCGTCGCGGCGCTTCTACAACGGCGGGGTGCGGGAGCTGAACACCAAGATCAAGGTGTTCCCGAACAACCTCTTCGCACGTAACCTCGGATTCCACGAACGGGAGTTCTTCGAGGTCGAGAACGGCGCCGCGATCTCCGAACCTCCGCGCGTGCAGTTCTGACTCACGCGGGCATCCGGAGCCGTTCGCGCATGACCGCGATGGCCTCGGGGTTCTCGTCGATGAGCACGAACCGTCGCCCCGTGGACTGCGCGACCGCCCCCAGTGTGCCGCTGCCGGCATAGAAGTCCAGCACCCAGTCGCCGGGCCGCGTGCTCGCCTGCACCATCCGCCGGACGATTCCCTCCGGCTTCTGTGTCGGGTAGCCCGTGCGCTCGCGCCCCGTCGTCGTGACGATCGTGTGCCACCAGACGTCGGTGGGCAGTTTGCCGCGCGCCGCCTTCTCGGCGGTGACCAGTCCCGGCGCCATGTACGGTTCGCGATCCACCGCCGCATTGTCGAAGTGGTACGCGTCGGGATCCTTCACGTAGACGAGGATCGTGTCGTGCTTGGCCGGCCAGCGCGACCGGGCGCGTCCGCCGTAGTCGTACGCCCAGATGATCTCGTTGAGGAAGCAGTCCCGCCCGAACATCGCATCCAGCAGCACTTTCGCATAGTGCGCCTCGCGATAGTCGAGGTGCAGGTACAGGGTGCCGGATGCGGCGAGCAGCCGCCGCGCCTCCTGCAGCCGCGGTTCGAGCTCACCCCAGTAGTCGTCGAAACGGTCGTCGTACGCACGCAGTCGCTCGGCGATCGCGTGATAGCTGTGACCGCGGAAGCCCGTGCGCGCGCCCGGTGTGTTCGGCTCGACGTCGTGCCCGGCGGGTGCTTCTGCGCGCATCGTTCGCAGCGTCCGGTGCGTGCGGGTCCGGCCCGTGTTGAACGGGGGATCGAGGTAGATGAGCGAGAACGACGCATCCGGCAGGTGAGGGAGCAGGGCGAGATTGTCGCCCTGGAGCACGAGATCGGGGCCGTCGGGGTGCCAGAGCGTCACTCGGCTAGCGTAGACGGATGGTCATCCGTCTCGACCGTGACAGCGCTCGTCGGATCGCGGTGCGGGCACAGCTGCTGTCCGCGCGCCCCGCCGACATCGTCGAGACGGTCGATGGACTGCTCTCTGTGACGATCGAGCCGACGGCAGCGATCGCACCCGCCGCCGACCTGATCCTCTACTCGCGACTGGGGTGGCCGTATCAGCATGCCGACCTGGTCCGCGTCGTAGCGGATCGCGCGCTGTTCGAGTACGGCAGCCGGTATCGGACGATGGCGGACCTGCCGCTGCTGCGCCCACGGATGCGCGCGTGGCCGCCGTGGCAGAAGCATCGCGACTGGCTCGCGGCGAACACGCGGTTCCGCCGGGACGTGCTCGATCGCCTGCGGGGGGATGGTCCGCTGCGGGCCGCGGAGATCCCCGACACCGCGGAGGTGTCGTGGCAGTCCACAGGGTGGACCAACAACCGCAACACGATGCAGATGCTCGAGTTCCTCGTCGCGCAGGGCGACGTGGCGATCTCCTCGCGCGACGGGAAAGGCCGCGTGTTCGACCTCGCCGAGCGTGTCTATCCGGTGGGGCTGCCGGAGCTGACGGCGGAGGAGGCCGCCCACGAGCTCGCGCACCGACGCCTCGCGTCGCTCGGTGTCGCGCGCGCCGGAGCGCTCGCGGAGAGCGACGAGCCCGTCGACCCCGCGCAGGTGGGGGAGGCCGCGATCGTCGAGGGGACGGACGGCGAGTGGCGCGTCGACCCCGAGTTGCTCGACGCCGATGCGCTCGACGCGGACGGTTTCGTCGCCCGCACCGTGCTGCTCTCGCCCTTCGACCGCCTCGTGACCGACCGCGATCGGCTGCGCGAGATCTTCGATTTCGAGTACCTGCTCGAGATGTATAAGCCGGCGGCGAAGCGGCGGTGGGGCTACTTCGCGTTGCCGATCCTGCACGGCGACCGTTTCGTGGGGAAACTCGACGCGAAGGCCGACCGGAAGGCGGGGGTCCTTCGCGTGTTCGCGGTGCACGAGGACGTCCCGTTCGACGCCGCGACCGCCGATGCCGTGCACGCCGAGATCGAGCAACTCGCCCGCTGGCTCGGCCTGAGCTGCGTGTTCACCGAGGAGTGAGCGCTCAGCGCACGCTGAGCACGATGCCGTCGTCGTCGAAGCCGATCGTGCCGCGTAGCGTCCACGCCGCGTCGCGGTAGGTGAAGGATGCGGGTGCGCCGGCGCGGGTGGTTCCCGTCGCGGTGATCACGAGGTCGCCCCCGGTCGCCGCGAACGAGCTGGCGTCCGCCGCGAGTGCGACGACCGGCTCCTGCTCGACGCGGTAGGCGAGGCCGCTCAGGGTGGCGAGGTCCGCGCCCCACGGCACACGGATACCGCAGCCGGCGGGGACCTGCGGGGCCGGTGTCGTGCACGCAGCCACGTGTTCCGCCAGCGCAGCCTGCACCGTCGCATCCGCCTCCGGGGCGAGAACCGCATCGATCGCGGCGACGGCGACGGCATCGTTCGAGACGGGAACAGTGACGGAGCCCGCGAGGATGCTCGAGGGTGCCGCGCTCACGGTGTACACGGCCGGCAGCACGCGCACGGTGCCGACCGGAACCTGCGCATCGCCCACCGTGACGTGCGTGCCCAGCGTCGTGGTGACGTCGATCGCGGCAAGGAAGTCACCGTCCAGCAGCCACGCACCCTCCCGCTCGCGGAACGCGAACAGGATGTCGGCCGCCTCGTCGCCGACCGTCGCCTCCGCGCGGAACGACCCATCGTCGGCGTGCTCGACGATGCGCGCGTCGGCGATGTGACCCGTCGCACCCGCAAAGGCCGCGTCGATCATGCGGCGGTCGTCATCCGATATCTCCGGAGGAAGCAGCGCCGCGATCGCCTCGCTGTCGCCCTCCTCGAGGGCTGCCAGGTAGCGTTCCGCGGCCGCGTCGGCACCGTCGTTTCGGGCGATCAACCACCACGCGATCCCGCCGCCGATCGCGAGTACCGCAATCGCGCCCGCGATGACACCGATGACCGCACCGCGCTTCACACCCCCACCGTAGACCCGGGACCGGCATCGTGCCGCTCTGCCGAAGACAATGCGCTCGCAAGGTCGTCCACCGCGTCACCCCACCGCGATACCGAGACCGTCTCCAGTCCTTGCCAGCGCGCCGCGTCCGTCACGAGGCAGGCGAGCCGTTCCGCAGCGTCCGCGGGACGACCGTGTTCCCACCACGCCGACTGGACGAGGAGGCGGCCTGACGCACGGTCCGCCTTCAGATCGACGCGGCCCACGACATCGTCGCCGATCAGAACCGGCAGCGAGTAGTAGCCGTATCGACGCTTCGGCGCCGGTGTGTAGATCTCGATGCGGTACTCGAAGTCGAACAGGCGCTGTGCGCGATCGCGGAACCACACGACGGGATCGAACGGGGTCAGCAGCGCGGCGGCGTCGACCCGCCGGGGGAGCGTCGCCCCCCGGTGCATCCACGCCGGCACCGGCTTGTCGCCCCGCATCCACCCCTCCACCCGCACCGGGACGAGTTCGCCCTCCTCGGCGAGTTCGTCCACGATTCGCGCGACGGTGCGCTGATCGCGCAGACGCCAGTAGTCGTCGAGGTCGGCGACGGTCGCGACCCCGTAGGCGCGTGCGGCGCGCCGCACCAGTTCGCGCAGTGCGTCCTCGCGGGGGATGTCGGCGGCGAGCACGGCGGGAGGCAGGATGTCTTCCGCGAGCCCGTACACCCGCTCGAAGCCGCGCCGTTCGGCGATCGCGACCTCACCGAACAGCCACAGGTACTCCAGCGCCGACTTGACGTCGTTCCAATCCCACCACGGCCCGCGCGGACCGGCGAGCGCGTCCTGCTCGATCTCGGCCGGACGCAGCGGCCCCCGCGTCGCGAGTTCACCGCGCACCCAGTCCACCGTCTGCCTGTTGCGTTCGAACCACGAGTCCGGGCCGCCGTAGCGGGCACGCATCGCCTCTTGACGGAACCGGAACAGGGGCAGGTCATCGGCGGGGATGAAGGATGCGACGTGCGCCCACGACTCGACGTACGGCGCGCGGCGGCGGAACAACAGCCCATCCAGCGCCGTCGTGTCGTAGGCGCCGAGGCGCGAGAACAGCGGCATGTAGTGCGAACGCGCGAACACGTTCACCGAGTCGATCTGGAGCACCCCCATGCGCCGGATCGCATCGTTGAGCTGCCTCGTGCCCACTGGACGATCCTCCGCCGAGCGATCCTCCGACGAACGATCCTCCGCCGAACGATCCCGTGCCGGACGCGGACGGGCGAACCCCTGCGCGGCGAGCGCGATCCGCCGCGCCTGCGCACGGCTCAGTTCTCGCGGGGCGTTCTGCCGGGTCGCGTCTTGCGTCTTCGTCGATGCCACGGTGCCACCTTACGAGCGACCTCCGACATTCAGCCTTGCGTGATCCCGCGCGGGTGTATGCCGTCGCGGCGATGACACGCTCCTACACTGGTACGGATGAGCGACGAGCGGGAGCAGCCTCGGGTCGGACGCGAGAACGCGCGCACCCGCCTCGCCGATGCCCTGCGCAACCGGACCGTCACGACGGAGATCGCCGCTGGCGTGCCGCGCGGGCTGCGAGTCGCCACCGCCTACTCGTGGCGCTTCCTCGTCATCGCCGCCGCGATCGGGGTGGGCATCTGGATCGTCATCCAGCTCAAACTCCTCGTCGTCCCGCTGCTGATCGCGATCCTCATTACGGCGCTGCTCTGGCCGGGGTTCACCTGGCTGCTGCGGCATCGGGTGCCGCGGTGGCTCGCGATCGTGCTTGCCCTGCTCAGCACACTCGCGATCGTCGGTGGACTGTTGTGGCTCGTCGGCTGGCAGGTCGCCCGCGAATGGTCCAGCGTCCAGGCCCGCACGATCGCGGCGGTCGAGGAGTTCCGCCAGTACCTCATCGACGGGCCCCTGCACCTGACGGAAGCGCAGATCGACGACTGGCTCCTCCAGGGCTGGGCACTGGTCCAGCAGCAGGCGGAGCTGCTCTGGTCGGGTGCGCTCGCGCTCGGCTCCACGGTCGGACACGTCGCCACCGGCGCGGTCCTCGCCCTGTTCATCCTGCTCTGCACCCTTGCCGACGGCGGTGGCATCTGGCGTTGGACGCTCAAGCTCTTCCCGCGCACGGCACGCCCCGCGGTCGACGGCGCCGGACGCGCCGGCTGGGTGACCGTCGTGAACTACGCGCGCACGCAGTTGCTCGTCGCGACGATCGACGCCGTCGGCATCGGGATCGGTGCCTTCCTGCTCGGTGTGCCGTTGGCGATCCCGGTGGCCGTGCTCGTCTTCCTCGGCGCGTTCGTCCCGATCGTGGGTGCCGTCGTCACGGGAGCGCTCGCGGTCTTCCTCGCCCTCGTCTACAACGGTCCGTGGATCGCGCTGTGGATGCTCGTGGTCGTCCTCGGCGTCCAACAGCTCGAGGGGCACGTGCTGCAGCCGCTGCTAATGGGATCGGCCGTCAAGGTGCATCCGCTCGCCGTCGTGCTCGTGGTCGCCGGCGGCGCGATGATCGCCGGCATCCCCGGTGCCCTGTTCGCCGTGCCGCTCGCGGCATTCGTCAACGTCGTCGCGGTCTACCTCGGATCGCGATCATGGGAGAAGGGGGGCGGTGTGTCCGGAAGCGCCGACCTGATCTGGAGCACCGTCCCGCGACAGCCGCGCACCGTGCGCAAGGGGCCAGTGCGCAAGGGGGCGGCACAGTGAAGGGTGGCAGCAGGGTGACGATCGCTTCGACCGCGCCGACACTCGCCGAGTTCGAGGATGCGGCGGCCGTGCTCGCCGGTGTCGTCGAGCACACGCCGCTCGAGGCGTCGCAGCACCTCACCGAGGTGCTCGGCGCACCCGTGCACCTCAAGCTCGAGAACCTGCAGCGCACGGGTTCGTTCAAGATCCGCGGCGCCGCCTACCGACTCTCCCGACTCACGGCGGAGGAGCGCACCCGCGGCGTCGTGGCGGCGTCGGCGGGCAACCACGCGCAGGGAGTGGCCCTCGCCGCGCAGGCGCTGGGCATCCCCGCGACGATCTTCATGCCGCTGGGCGTACCGGTTCCCAAGCTCCTCGCGACCCGCGGCTACGGAGCCGACGTGCTGCTGGAGGGCGCCACGGTCGACACGTCGCTGCGGCTGGCTGCTGAGTTCGCCGAGCGCACCGGTGCCGTGCTCATCCACCCGTTCGATCACCGCGACATCGTCATCGGGCAGGGCACACTGGGGCTCGAGGTCGTCGACCAGCATCCCGACGTCGACACGATCATCCTCGGCATCGGCGGCGGCGGCCTCGTCGCCGGTGTCGCCGCAGCCGCGAAGGCTCGCGCGGCCGCCGCGGGACGCAGCCTTCGGATCATCGGAGTGCAGGCCGAGAATGCCGCGCCGTATCCGCTGTCGCTCGAGGCCGGGCATCCGATCGAGATCGAGACGCGCCCGACGATCGCCGACGGCATCCTCGTCGGGCGTCCCGGCGACGTGCCGTTCTCGATCATCCGCGACCTCGTCGACGAGGTCGTCACCGTCACCGACGACGACATCGCCCGCGCGATCCTGGTGCTCCTGGAGCGCGCGAAGGTCGTCGCCGAGCCCGCCGGCGCGGTCGGCGTCGCCGCGATCCTCGCCGGCAAGGTCGCGGCGACCGGGCCGACCGTCGCCGTCCTCTCGGGCGGCAACATCGACCCGCTGCTGCTGCAGCGCGTCGTGGCGCACGGTCTGGCCGCATCCGGTCGTTATATGACGCTGCGCATCCCGCTGCCCGACCGCCCCGGTCAGCTATCGCGCGTGTCGGATCTCATCGCGCAGGCGGGCGCCAACGTCATCGAGGTCCTGCACACGCGTCACGGGCAGGGACTGCAGATCAGTGAGGTGATCCTCCAGATCAGCGTCGAGACGCGGGGCGAAGAGCACAGGGCGCTCACGCTAAAGATCCTGCAGGATGCGGGCTTCCACCCCGTGATCGTCCCGGACTAGAGCCGCACGGGCAGTTCGCTACTCGCCCGCGTAGGTCTCGACCTTGAGGATCTCGACGGGGATCTCGCGGCCGTTGGGTGTCTCGTACGAGGTCTTCTCGCCCTCGCTCCGGCCGAGGATCGCGGCACCGATCGGGCTCGCCTCGCTGTACACATCGAGGGCGGAGTCTGCGGAGAGCTCCCGGTTGGCCAAGAGGAAACGCAGTTCACGTCCGGCGACGAGCGCAGTCACGACCGTGCCCGGCTCGACGACGCCGGTCGACTCGGGCGCCTCGCCGACGACGGCCGTCTTCAGCAGTCGCTGGAGAGTGTGGATGCGGGATTCGATGCGGCCCTGCTCGTCCTTCGCGGCGTGATAGCCGCCGTTCTCGCGGAGGTCGCCTTCTTCGCGGGCGATCTCGATGCGCTTCGCGATCTCTTCGCGCCCCTCCGTGGACAGCGTCTCCAGCTCAGCGGCGAGGCGGTCGTACGCGTCCTGGGTGAGGAAAGTCACCGGGGCATCCGTCATCGACATGGCACGTGCTCCTTCGGCAGTGGGGCGGAGCGTCGTGCGCTGCGCCGGGGATATGCCAAGACGCCCCGGCCATCTGCCGGGGCGTCGTTGAATGTCCCGCTATCTTAGGCGACCCAGCAGGAGTTCACCAAACCCGTCGTCGCGGGGGCGACGGTGGGGATGCGTTCGCGGAAGACGCGCGTGTGATCGGTGGATGCGGGGATCTCGACGATCCGCCAGCCGACGATCCCGAACTCCTCGTCGAGCGCCTCGAGTGCGCACGCGATCTCGCGTCCCGTGGGGCCGGAGACTTGGAAGGCGAGTTCGACGGTGCGCTCGTCGACGACCTGCATCGCGACGTCATCGGCGCGGACGTCGTCCATCGTGTTCGTCACGACGACCCAGCTGAGGACGGCCACGAGAGCGACCGCGACGATCCCGACGACGATCCAGCGGACACGTCGCCGCGCGGGCGTCACCGTGCGGCCGTAGCGGGCGTCGAGCTCGGCGGCGGTCGTCATGGATCCTCGCGGTTTCTCAGTCGGGTTCTCGGTCGGGCGGTGCCCGGACGGCGGATTAGGCTGGTTCCAGGCTATGCGCTTCGCGGCGCGGAAGGAGCGCCGTCATGCCGCTGGGAACACTGTCCGAAGCGATATCCGGCATTCCCGTACTGCTTGCCGGCGCGAGCGCCGAGCCCTCGCCCTCGCCGAGCGGCCCGCCCGCCGAGATGGTCACCCCCGGGTTCGCCGGCTTCGCGATCATGGCGATCCTTGTCGTCATCGTCGTGGTGCTGGTCGCGGACATGCTGCGGCGGGTCCGCCGCACCCGCTACCGGCAGGAGGTGGCGGCCGAACTCGATGCCGAACAGCAGGCGCGCGACGCGAAGGCGGCCTCGGACGCCGGCGACCAGGACACGGACGACGCCGACGGTCAGACGTTGTAGACGGGGTTGAGCGCGATCAGCAGCGCTGCCGCCCAGTGGCAGAGGAATGCCAGCACGGTGCACACGTGGAAGATCTCGTGGAACCCGAACGCGCCGGGCCACGGGTTCGGTCGCTTGATCGCATACACGACCGCGCCGATCGTATAGAGGCCGCCGCCGATGATGACGAGGATCATCATCGCGACGTTCGCCTGGAACAGCGGCACGATGTACATCACCGCGGCCCATCCGAGCAGCAGGTACAGGGCGACGTACAGCCATCGCGGGGCGTGGATCCAGAAGACCCGGAACAGGATGCCCAGGATCGCGCCGCTCCAGACGAGGATGAGCAGAATCATGCCCTGATCGGGGGGAAGTGCCAGGACTGCAAGTGGTGTGTACGTTCCCGCGATGAGCAGCAGGATGTTCGCGTGATCGATGCGCTTGAGCACGACCTTGGTCTTCGCGCTCCAGTTGAACCGGTGATACAGGGCGGAATTGCCGAACAGGAGCAGCGAGGTCGCCATGAAGACCGCGGATGCCCACTTTGCGGGCGCGCCGTGCGCGAGGGTGATCAGGACGACACCCGCAGCGATCGCGACGGGGAAGGTCCCCGCGTGGATCCAGCCGCGCCACGTGGGCTTGATCTCGGCGTTCGCATCGACGCCGGCGGCTTCCAGAAGGGGGAGCGACGGAACGTCGGGAACGCGGGTGCGACGGCTCATCTTCCCAGCGTAAGCCCGCAGGCATTCCGGCCATCGTACATACTCAGTCCCTTGACACTAGGCACTCAGTCTCACCGTCGGGGTCGGCCCGTGCGCGCGCTAGCGTAGGAGTGTGAGCAGCGTACGGTCGAACGAGGGGCGCGGACCCCTCTACCGGCTCTACATCAACCGGCTGCGGCGGCAGTTGCGGCCGGATGCGGTGCCCCGTCATGTCGCGATGATGATCGACGGGAACCGGCGCTGGGCCCGGCAACTCGGATATGAGACGCCCGCGCACGGGCACCGTGCGGGTGCGGCGAAGATGCGAGAGTTCCTCCGGTGGTGCGACGACGTCGGGGTGCAGGTCGCCTCGCTGTATCTGCTCTCCAACGACAATCTCGTCAAGCGCGACTCGGCCGAGCTGCGCGACCTCATCCAGATCATCGCCGAACTGGCTGATGAACTCTCCCACGAGCGCAACTGGCGCGTGCAGCACGTAGGGCGTGCCGCGAACTTGCCGCCGGAGCTCGCGCGCGTGCTCGCCGACGTGCAGAAGCGCACGAGCGGCAACACCGGCATGCACGTCAACCTCGCCGTCGGATACGGCGGTCGCAGCGAGATCGTCGATGCCGTCCGCTCGATCATCGCCCAGCACGGCGGTGCCGGGGGGTCCCTGACCGAGCTTGCCGAGAATCTCACGCCCGAGCAGATCGGCGAGCACCTGTACACCGGGGGACAGCCCGACCCCGACCTCGTCATCCGGACCTCCGGCGAGCAGCGGTTGAGCGATTTCCTGCTCTGGCAGTCGGCGCACTCCGAGTTCTACTTCGTGGAGGCGCTCGGACCGGACCTGCGCGAAGTCGACTTCCTGCGGGCGATCCGAGACTACGCGTCGCGCGACCGTCGTTTCGGCGGGTAGCGCCCACCCACAGGCGGCGGGTGCTCGGCGAGCGGTAGTGCCAGAATGTCACGGTGAGCACGATCGACGCGTACCAGGAGTCGTTCGACCTGGAACCCGGATACCTCGATTGGGCGGCCTTCGGACCGCTCTCGCCCCTCGTGCGCGAAGAAGGTGTCGCCGACCTCGAACTGCTCGGTACGGGACGAGCGGCCGCGATCGACCAGGTGCACGCGCGTGCGGCGTCGGCGCCCGAGCTGATCGCACGCCTGATCGGCGGTCGCGCGGATGCGGTCACGCTCCAGCCGTCGGCGACCTCCGGTCTCATGCAGGCGATCTTCGGGATCACCGGCGGCCTTCTGCTCTCACGGCACGAGTTCCCGAGCCTCACGGTCGCCGCGACGCGTGCGGCCGAGGCGCTCCACGTCGTCGAACCGGTGTGGATGGACCCACCCGCGGGCTACGTCACCCCCGAGGTCGTCGCCGAAGCGCTCACGCCGGGCATCCGGGCCGTGGCGGTGAGCCTCGTGGACTATCGCACCGGATACCGCGCCGATCTCACCGCGCTCCGCGAGGTCATCGGCGACCGCCTCCTCATCGTCGATGCGACGCAGGGTTTCGGTGTCGTGCACGCCGACTACGCCGCCGCCGACGTCGTGTGCGGGCACGGCTACAAGTGGCTACGCGCGGGTCGCGGCACCGGGTTCGCGTGGTTCAGCGATCGGGCACTCGAGCACCTCAGTCCCGTCTTCTCCGGCATCACGGGGACCGATGCGTACGGTCCGACCGAGACCGTGCTGCCGGTGTCGCACGGTGCGAACGCGTTCACCGTGAGTAGGCCCGATCACATCGCGGCGGCGCGACTCGCCGCGGCGCTCACGGAACTGCACGACGTCGGAGTCGACGCGATCGAGCGTGTCGTGGGGGAGCGGACGCAGCACATCCTCAGTCTGGCCGAGCGCTACGGACTGTCCACCGTCACGCCGCGCGAGGCCGAGCGTCGGGCCGGGATTGTGGCGCTCACCCCCGCATCCACCGATGTCGCCGCCCTCGCGGGCACCCTCGCCAACCACGGCGTGACGTGCACGACCCGGGCGGGACTCGTGCGCCTGTCCGCGCACGCGGGGACCGGCGCCGACACGATGACGATGCTCGGCGACGCGCTCGCCGCCTTCGCGCAATCGCGCGTGTGGTGAGAGCGCAGTCGCGCGTGTGGTGACAGCGCAGTCGCGCGTGTGGTGAGAGTTCACACGCCGGTAACCCGCGCCGGGCGTGTCGCGGAGTTACGGAGACGGTCAGCCGACGTACCGTCGTGTCATCGGGCAAGGTGCCCGATCGAGTCGGCCACATAAGTTCGACTCGGAACCCCCGTGGTCGGCTTGAGATTCCGGGACATTCCCGGGTCGGGAGTGGGTTGTGACCGCACGCGCACCGCACCAGCAGAACACGACGACAGAACGTGAGCAGCGGGGAGGTGAGGCAGCGGACCAGGACCTGCGCACATACGTGCTCGACACCTCGGTGTTGCTGTCCGATCCGCGCGCGTTCTTCCGCTTCGCGGAGCACAACGTCGTCATCCCCGTCGTCGTGATCACCGAGCTCGAGGGCAAACGCCACGACCCCGAGATCGGCTACTTCGCACGCCAGGCGCTGCGCCACCTCGACGAACTGCGCATCGAGCATGGCCGCCTCGACTTCCCCGTCCCCGTCGGTGCCGACGGGACACTGCGTGTCGAACTGAACAACACGGATGCGAATGTGCTCCCGTCGGGACTTCGATTGAGCGACAACGACAGCCGCATCCTCGCGGTCGCCGCCAATCTGGCGCAGGACGGGCAGTCGGTCACGGTCGTCTCCAAGGACCTGCCGATGCGTGTGAAGGCGGCCTCTCTGGGCATCCAGGCAGAGGAGTACCTCGCGGAGCAGGCCGTCGACTCCGGGTGGACGGGCATCGCAACGCTCGACCTGTCCGGTGACGAGATCAGCGATCTGTACGAGACCGAGGTCGCCTCGCACGACGACGTCGCGGGTCTCGCCCCGAACACGGGGCTGATCATCCACTCGGAGCGCGGGTCGGCGCTGGGGCGGGTGACCGGTGGGAAGGAACTGCGGCTCGTCCGCGGCGATCGCGAGGTCTTCGGGTTGCACGGGCGCTCCGCGGAGCAACGGATCGCGATCGACCTGCTCCTGGACCCCGACGTCGGCATCGTCTCGCTCGGTGGACGCGCGGGCACCGGCAAGTCGGCGCTCGCTCTCTGCGCGGGTCTGGAGGCCGTTCTCGAGCGGGGACAGCAGAAGAAGATCATCGTCTTCCGCCCGCTGTTCGCCGTGGGTGGGCAGGAACTCGGATACCTCCCCGGCGATCAGGGCGAGAAGATGAACCCGTGGGGGCAGGCGGTCTTCGACACGCTGGGCTCGGTCGTCTCGGGGAACGTGCTGGAGGAGGTGCTCGCGCGGGGACTGCTCGAAGTGCTGCCGCTGACCCACATCCGCGGGCGCTCGCTGCATGACGCGTTCGTGATCGTCGACGAGGCGCAGTCGCTCGAGCGCAACGTCCTGCTCACGGTACTGAGCCGGATGGGCCAGAACTCGCGGGTCGTGCTCACGCACGACGTCGCGCAGCGCGACAACCTGCGGGTCGGTCGGCATGACGGCATCGCCTCGGTCATCGAGACGCTCAAGGGGCACGCGCTGTTCGGGCACGTGACGCTGCAGCGCAGCGAGCGGTCGGCGATCGCAGCCCTCGTGACGGAACTGCTGGAGGCCAGTGAGCTCGCCTGAACACTGAGGTGTGCAGCGCGGTGGGCCGTGCGAGATATGAGAGAACTCTCATGCGGAACACGGCAACCTCTCATACCGGTTTGTCATTCTTGAATCACAACTTCAGACGTCCCGCGCGAGCGGGTACCGCCGGAGGGACCCCCAGTCCTCGTCGGCGAAGAAGAAACGCGTCATCCGCCAACCCCCAGACGGCGTGATTGACCGAGGTGCGAGTCCCCCAGCTCCGACACCTTTCAGCCCCCGGGAGGTCCCCCAGCCCCCGGGGGCTTCTTCGTGTCCGGCGTCGAGTCACCCGCATCCGCCCCGCGACGGACGGCGAGCGTGCTTCTGGCGGACGAGAGTGTGGGGCTACACCCAGCATCTCGTCCATCAGAAGCACGCTCGCGGTTCGACTGGCACGGCGGCGGGGGTGGATGCGGGTGTGCGGCGTCGGGGGTCAGCCGTCCCAGCGGTAGCCGGCGCCGCGCACGGTCACGATGCGGTCCGGGCCGAACTTGGCACGCAGATACCGCACGTACACGTCGACGACGTTCGACCCGGGGTCGAAGTCCATTCCCCACACACGACTGAGCAACTGCTCACGGCTGAGCACTTGCCCCGGATGGCGCAGGAACTGCTCCGCAAGCGCGAACTCGCGCGCGGACAGGTCCAGTTCCCGCCCGCCGACACGGGCGCGACGCGTGAGCGGGTCGAGGCTGATGTCGCGGTGGATCACGGTGATGCTGCCCGTGTGCACGTTCTCGCGCAGACGTGAGCGCACCCGGGCGAGCAGCTCGTCGAACTTGAAGGGTTTGGGGACGTAGTCGTTCGCCCCCGCATCGAGCCCCTCGACGGTGTCGCGTGTGCTCGATCGAGCCGTGAGCATGATGACGGGCACGGACGAGCCCTGCCCGCGCAGGTGTCGGAGCACATCGAATCCGTCCATGCCGGGAAGCCCGACGTCGAGCAGTACGAGGTCGACGTCGCCGCCCAGGGCGAACTCGAGCGCCGTGTCGCCGCTCGTGACGATCGTGGTGGTGTACCCGGCGGACTCCAGCCCGCGGCTCACGAAGGCCGAGATCCGGGGTTCGTCCTCGGCGATGAGGATGTGGGTCATCGCGTCCTCGCTCTCATCCGGTCGCCTCCCGCTGAAGCACGACGTCACCGGCGCGCACGGGAGCGGGCAGGTCTGCGTTCGGGTCGCCCTGCGTGACGGGGATCAGGATTGTGAAGGTGGCGCCGCCACCCGGCGTGTCGGTGACGAGGCACGTGCCCTGGTGCGCCTTCGCGATGGCGTCCACGATCGCCAGGCCCAGCCCCGAGCCGCCGACGGTGCGCTGGCTCTCCGCGCGGTCGAATCTGCGGAAGATGCGGCGGCGCGAGGAGTGGGGGATGCCTGCGCCGTGGTCTTGCACCCACATCCGCGCGCCGTCGAGCGCCATGTCGCTCCCGACCTCGATCGGCGACCCCGCCGGGGTGTACTTCGCGGCGTTGTCGGCCAGCTGCAGCCACGCCTGCAGCAGGCGGTCCTCGTCGCCGTGGACGATCCCGTGCGCCGTGCGCACGACGCGCCACGGATGCCCCGGAATCGCACCCACGAGGTCACCCATCCGCTCGGTGAGAATCCCGATGTCGAGCGGACCGATCGTGAACTGGTCGCCTTCGGCCGACGACAGCAGGTCGATGTCTTCCACCAGTCGTGTCATGCGGTCAAGTTCCGCCATCCCCAGTTCGCGCGTGGCCGCGACGTCGGCCGGATTGTCGACGTCCATCATCTCCAAGTGTCCGCGCACGATCGTGATCGGTGTCTTCAGTTCGTGACGCACGTCGTCCAAGAGCTGGCGCTGCCCGTCGACCGACCCCTCCAGACGGTCGAGCATCGAGTTGACCGTCCGGGTCATGTCGGAGATGTCGCCGATGCCCTGCGCCGGGATGCGTGCGCCAAGGTCCGCGAGCGTGATCGAGTCCGCGGTCTCGCGCAGGTGTCGGATGGGGGAGAGGATGCGGCCCGCCACGAACCATCCCACGATCCCCATCGCGACGAGGATCACGAGCGCCGCGATCGTGTAGGTCCACACGGATGCCGTGACCGGCTCCAGCTCGCTCGTGACGTCGACGGCTCGGATGTACACGCCCTCGCCCGCGTCGCCGGCGACCTCGACGGGAACCGCGATATAGCGTACGTCGACGGACCCGATCGTCGCGTTCGCGATCTCCACGTCCGGTGCCTCCGGATCCGTCTGTTCTGCCGTGGCGAGTGCGTGCATGAGGAAGGCGGAGTCGTCTGCCATTGCCGCGCTGAGCGGGCTGGCGGTGCGGAAGACGACGTCGCCGTCGATGAGGGCGAGCGTCGCCTCGTTGCGTCCGGGAATCAGGCGGGAGACGGCCGCGCGGAGGAACTCGGAGACGTCGGCGAAGCTGTCGTCGCTGTCGGGCCCGGCCGCGCGGGGACCCTCCACGATGACGCGCAGATCCGACACCTGGTCGAGCGCATCGACCTGAGACGCGAGTCGTGCATCGACCGACGTGAGGATGCGGTCGCGCTGCGCCGCGAAGGTGACGGTGCCGACGATCGCGAAACCGAGGGCTGCCACAGTCAGGATCGCCCCCAGGATCAGCGCCCGTGCTGAGACGGGCCGCCGCTCTCGCGTCATGGAATGATTATCGACCCGCGAGGGTGCCTCGCGCGCGTCCGCCGGTCAGCGCGACACGTCCGGGCTACCCGGGGTGGGTCATCGAGAGCAGGTCGAGCTTCTCGTCGAGCTGCTCCTCGGTGAGTTCGCCGCGCTCGACGTAGCCGAGCTCGATGACTGCCTCGCGCACCGTGATGCCCTTGGCGACCGAGTGCTTGGCGATCTTCGCGGCCGCCTCGTAGCCGATCAGCTTGTTCAACGGAGTCACGATGGACGGCGACATCCCCGCGAAGGCGGCGGCGCGCTCCAGGTTCGCCTCGAGTCCGTCGATCGTCTTGTCGGCGAGCACGCGCATCGCGTTGCTGAGCAGGCGGATCGACTCCAACAGGGCCGTGCCCATGACCGGAATCGCCACGTTCAGTTCGAAGGAGCCGGATGCTCCCGCCCAGGCGACGGTCGCGTCGTTGCCGATGACCCGCGCGCACACCATGAGCGTCGCCTCGGGGACGACGGGATTGACCTTGCCGGGCATGATCGACGACCCGGGCTGCAGGTCGGGGATGTGCAGCTCGCCCAGACCCGTGTTGGGGCCGGAGCCCATCCAGCGCAGGTCGTTGTTGATCTTCGTGAGCGAGACCGCGATCGTGCGCAGCGCACCGGATGCCTCGACAAGGCCGTCTCGGTTGGCCTGGGCCTCGAAGTGATCCTTCGCCTCGGTGATGGGCAGTTCGGTCTCGGCGGCGAGCAGTGCGATGACCTTCTGCGGGAAGCCGAGCGGGGTGTTGATGCCGGTGCCGACCGCGGTACCGCCGAGCGGTACCTCGCCGACGCGGGGGATCACCGCCTGCACACGTTCGATGCCCAAGCGCACCTGGCGCGCGTATCCGCCGAACTCCTGCCCGAGCGTGACGGGTGTGGCGTCCATGAGGTGCGTGCGCCCCGACTTGACCGCGTCCTTCCACAGCTCGGCCTTCGCCTCCAGCGCGACCGCGAGGTGGTCCAGCGCCGGGATGAGGTCGTCGATGAGGGCCTGCGTGACGGCGATGTGCACCGACGTGGGGAACACGTCGTTGGAGGACTGCGACGCGTTGACGTGGTCGTTGGGGTGGACCGGCGCACCGAGCGAACGGCTCGCGAGCGCCGCGAGCACCTCGTTCATGTTCATGTTCGAGGACGTGCCCGAACCGGTCTGGTAGGTGTCGACCGGGAACTGCGCGTCGTGGATGCCCGTGGCGACCTCGTCGGCGGCCGCGGCGATCGCGTCGGCGATCGCCGGGTCGAGGGTGCCGAGTTCCTTGTTCGCGAGTGCGGCCGCCTTCTTGATGCGTGCCAGTGCGGCGATCTGCGTCGACTCCAGCCCCGTCCCCGAGATGGGGAAGTTCTCCACCGCGCGCTGCGTCTGAGCGCTGTACAGGGCATTGATCGGCACGCGGACCTCGCCCATCGTGTCGTGCTCGATGCGGAATTCGGTGTCGGTCACGTCGTCGTTCCTCCTGGTGTCTGGGCAGATACGTTCTCGTCTGTCGCTGGTCCCACGATGATCGCGGGCTCGACCTTGCCGTCGGCGAGGCGATAGTTGGCGCCGACGATCGCGACCTTACCGGCAGCCACCGCCTCGGCGATCAGTTCCGAGTCCTGCATGATCTCGGCGACCGTGTCGCGCAGGTGCTCGCGCCCGACCTGCTCGGCATCGACGGTCTCGGGCGTCGCCCCCGGCTGCGCCCGCAGAACGCGGCGCACCGCCGGCACGATGGGCGCGATCAGACGCCAGATGTTCGACGGCAGGGTGGGCGCATCGACACGCGTCGCGTCGATCGCGGCGCGCACGGCGCCGCACTCGTCGTGTGCGAGCACGACGATGAGGGGCACATCGAGTACGGCGATCGCATACTCGAGGCTGCCGATGACCGACGGCGAGGTGATCTGGCCGGCGTTGCGGATGACGAACAGGTCGCCGAGGCCCTTGTCGAAGATGATCTCCGCGCCCAAGCGCGAGTCCGAGCATCCGAAGAGCACGGCACGAGGATGCTGAACGGCGGCGATCTCGTGGCGACGCTCGGCGTCCTGTCGCGGGTGGCGGGGCTCGCCGGCGACGAACCGGGCGTTGCCGCGGCGCATCTCGTCCCATGCCTTGTGCGGCGAGGGGCGTTCGGCGTGTCCGGCCTCCGTGTTGTCGGACGCTGCGTCGCTGGTCACGGGGCCTCCTGCTGCATCGTGCGAATCTGTTCGGTCAGCAGTGCCGCGACGTCCTCGGTCGTCTGCGTGTCGGCCGTGCCGTACACGAGGATGTGATCGGTGCCGGCCTGCGTGCCCAGGGCGTACGAGATGTTGCCCGTCTCCGTGGGGCGGGCGATCTCGTAGGTGTCCCACGTGATTCCGTCCACGACGACCGTTTCCGCGGGTGCCTGGCCGCTCAGGATGCTGCGCGCCCACGACTGATCCGTGTCGAAGCCCTGACTCACGCGCAGGAAGCTCGTGGCGCTGGGTACATAGACGATCGTCCACGTCGTCGCCCCGCCGGCGCCGCCGATCTCGGCGCGGTTGACGCGCCACGCATCCTCGATCGGCTCCCCGGCGGCATCGAGGCGCCACTCGTCGGGGATCGCCGGGACGACGATGTCGCGGTCGTATGTCGCGGCGGCGTCGGCGGCGATCGGCGCGGGATCGATGCTCTCGGGTGTGGGGATCTCACCGCGCGGGACGCCGAACACGATCACGAGCACGACGGCGAGCGTCACGAGAAGGGCGACGATGAGGTTGCGGAAGGTCTGGCTGCCGCGATACGCGGCCGAGGATGCGGCTTTGCGGGCGGCGGTCTCGTCGGGTGTCTCGGGACGGCCGAGTTCGGCGACGACGCGCGGGCTGCGTGTCGCCATCAGAGACCCTGCCCCGCGGCATCGGTGCGGGCGGCATCTCCGTCGCGTCCGGCGCCGTCATGCCCGGCGCGGTCGGTCGCTCCGGGTTCGCGGGCGGCGGCGAGGCGGCGCTTGGCGCCCACAAGCCACTCTTCGCAGCGCGCGGCCAGTGCCTCGCCGCGCTCCCAGAGGGCGAGCGAGTGCTCCAGGGTGGGGGCGCCCTGCTCGAGTTCGGCGACGACCCGCACGAGTTCGTCGCGGGCCTGCTCGAACGACAGCGACGCGACGTCGGGGACACCCTCGTTCGTCACGGTCATGCGTTCGAGTCTACCGGGGCGTTCTCGGCGATCTCGCCGTGCGAGCGGGCCCCGAACGAGCCGCGGCCGACGGTGATCGAGACCTCCGTGCCGGTCGGCGCCTGGGCGGCGTCGCGCACGATCACTCCGTCGCCGAGGTGAGCGATCGCGTACCCGCGGGCGAGGGTCGCACCGGGAGAAAGCGCACGCAGCGATGCCCGCAGCGCGGTCGTGTCGGTCGCCGCCGCATCCAGGCGTCGGTCCACGAGATCCCGCCCGCGCGCGGCGAGCAGGAAGACGTCCTGCGCACGCTGGTCGACCATCGACTCGGGGGAGCGCAGCGCCGGACGCGACCGCAGTTGCGCGAGTTGTGCGACGTCGTGCTCGATCCGCTGTGCGAGCCGCAGGGTGAGGCGGCTGCGCAGACCGCTCACGAACGCGCTCTGCTCCGCGACGTCGGGCACGACCCGCCGCGCCGCGTCCGTCGGTGTCGAGGCCCGCACGTCGGCGACGTCGTCGAGCAGCGGGTGGTCGTTCTCGTGGCCGATCGCGCTCACGACGGGGGTGCGCGCGGCGGCGACGGCACGGAGCATCCGCTCGTCGCTGAAGCCGAGCAGGTGCTGCGGGTCGCCGCCGCCCCGCGCGATGATGATGACGTCGACGTCGGGGTCGGCGTCGAGTGCCGCCAATGCGCCGATCGTCTCGGGTACGCAGCGTTCACCCTGCGAGGCGGCGTAGATCGTGCGGAAACGCACCTGTGGCCAGCGCAGTTCGGCGTTGCGGTGGATGTCCTTCTCGGCGTCCGAGCGCTCGCCCGTGATGAGGCCGATGAGATGCGGCAGGAACGGCAGCGGCTGCTTGCGCGCGGGGTCGAACAGCCCCTCCGCGCGCAGCTTCGCACGCAGCCGCTCGAGGCGCTCGAGCTGGTCGCCCAACCCGACCGGACGCATCGACGAGACGACGAACGAGAAGTCGCCGGCCTTGACGTAGTAGTCGGCCTTCACGCAGGCGATGACATGCGCGCCGACCCCGAGACCATCGGGCATCCGCTGCAGCGTCGACGACCACAGGCGGAAAGAGATATGCGCGTCGCCGCTGGTGTCCTTGAGGCGCCCGAAGACGCTGCCACCGCGCACGTTCCACGACGTGACCTCACCCTCGACCCAGATCGAGCCCCACCGCTCGACGAAGCCGCGAATCGTCTCGTTCAGACGAGAGACAGAGGTCGGCGCCTGCGGAGTCGAGTCGCGGGGGGCGACCGCATCCGGGGGTGGCACCTGTCCCTCCGTGGGCGCGGCTTCGAATGCGGTCATCGTGTCCTTTCCTGGCCTGGAGGGTGCTCCGACCCTATTGACAGGGTGCGACCGTAGACTCGGATGCGTGAGCTCTCCCGCCGTTCATCTGCCCGTGCCCCGGATCCCTGGGCGTCGTGGGAGCCTTCAGGATATCCCTGTGCCCGGACGCAAGCGCGTGCTCCTGGCCGCGCCCCGCGGATACTGCGCGGGCGTGGATCGCGCGGTCATCGCGGTGGAGAAGGCGCTCGAGCGGTACGGCGCGCCCGTCTATGTGCGCAAGCAGATCGTCCACAACATCCACGTGGTGACCGAGCTCGAGCAGCAGGGGGCGATCTTCGTCGACGAGGTCGATGAGGTGCCACCGGGTGCCCACGTCGTGTTCAGCGCCCACGGCGTCTCGCCTGCCGTCGTTTCCGCGGCCGCCGACCGCGGGCTGCAGGCGATCGACGCCACCTGTCCACTCGTGACCAAGGTGCACCGCGAAGCCGTGCGGTTCGCGCGCGACGACTACGAGATTCTGCTCATCGGCCACCACGGTCACGAGGAGGTCGAGGGAACCGCGGGCGAAGCGCCCGACCACGTCACGATCGTGAACTCGCCCGCGGAGGCCGACACGGTCGAGGTGAAGGATCCGTCGAAGGTCGTGTGGCTGTCGCAGACGACGCTGTCCGTCGACGAGACGATGGAGACCGTTCGGCGACTCCGCGAACGTTTCCCCGAGTTGAACGACCCGCCGTCGGACGACATCTGCTACGCGACTCAGAACCGCCAGGTCGCCATCAAGAAGGTCGCGCGGGACGCGGACCTCGTGATCGTGGTGGGGTCGGCGAACTCCTCCAACAGCGTCCGGCTCGTCGAGGTCGCCCTCGAGTACGGCGCGAAGGCCGCGTATCGGGTCGACTACGCTGACGAGGTCAAGCAGGAGTGGCTCGACGGTGTCGCCACGGTCGGAGTGACCTCCGGAGCATCCGTTCCCGAAGTGCTCGTGCAGCAGGTCCTCGAGGAGCTGGCAGGCGCGGGCTACCGCGACGTCGAAGAGGTGCGCACGGCGGAGGAGGACCTGATGTTTTCGCTCCCGAAGGAACTGCGCCAGGATGCCTCCGGACGTCGCGACGATCGCGCCCTCGGCGGACGGGGTCGCGCGTGACGGACGCGCCCGGCGAACAGGCGCGACCCCGCTACGGCGAGTTCGCGACGCCCGAGGAGCAGCGCGCGCGCATCCGAGCATCCGACCCCACGGGGTCGTTGCAGCAGCGACCCGATCCCGCGTTCGCGCCGGCGGCCACGCCGGGTTCGGCGGCCGGCGCTCCTGCGATCGATCCTCTGCCTGCCGCCGCCCCGCGTCGTCTGGCAGACCGGATCGTGACGTTCGCGCTGCTGGGCTACGGCGCGATCAATGTCCTCTTCACGGTGACCAGCCTGATGGACTTCCCCTCGCTCGCCCGTGCCTACTTCGATCTGATGGGCATCACGGAACCGTTCACGAACGTGACGCAGGGACGCACATGGGGCACGATTGCTGCCGTCGTGCTCGTCGTCGGATACCTCGTGACGCTGTGGCTGTCGTGGCGACGCGTGCGCGCGGGCAAGCTCGCCTGGTGGATCCCGCTCGTGGGCGCGGTCGTCACGCAACTGACCGCGGGTGTCTGCATGGTCGTGCCGATCATGGGCGACCCCGCCGTCGCCGCCTTCCTCGCGGGGTCGGTCGGGTAGCGTCCGTATCCCCCGGTCGTCGAGTAGCGCCCGCAGGGCGCGTATCGAGACGATCACCTCCGGAGGGGGTGGCCCGGGACGATCGCCGGCGGGGTGTGGGATCTCGGTACGCCCGCTCCGCGGGCTACTCGATCACCGGTGCGGCGAGGTCAGACGCTGATCGACTTGCCGTAGGAACCGAGCTGCTGCGTCGCCTCGACGACGCGGGCCGCCATCGCCGTCTCGGCGACCTTGCCCCACGCCCGCGGGTCGTACAGCTTCTTGTTGCCCACTTCGCCGTCCACCTTGAGCACGCCGTCGTAGTTGCTGAACATGTATCCCGCGACCGAACGCGTGAACGCGTACTGGGTGTCGGTGTCGATGTTCATCTTGACGACACCGTTCGCGACCGCGAGGGCGATCTCCTCGGGACTCGAGCCGGAGCCGCCGTGGAAGACGAGGTCAAGGGGCTTGGGGCCCGTGCCGAACTTCGCGGCGATGCCCTCCTGGATCTCGCCGAGCAGTTCGGGGCGAAGCTTGACGTTGCCGGGCTTGTAGACGCCGTGCACGTTGCCGAACGTGAGCGCGGCGATCCAGCGGCCCGCATCGCCGAGGCCGAGCGCCTCGACGACCTGGCTGACGTCGCCCGTCGTCGTGTACAGAGCATCGTTCGTGCCCTCGTGCTTGACGCCGTCTTCCTCGCCGCCGACGACGCCGATCTCGACCTCGAGGATCGCGTTGATGTTCTTCAGGCGCGGCAGCAGTTCCTGCGCGATCTCGATGTTCTCGGCGAGGGGCACCGCCGAGCCGTCCCACATGTGCGACTGGAAGATGGGCTCGCCGCCCCCGGCGACGACCTCTTCCGATGCCCGGACGAGCGGCAGCACGAAGTCTTCGAGCGCCGGCTTCGGGCAGTGATCCGTGTGGAGCGCGATCGTGATCGGGTAGCTCTTGGCGACCTCGTGCGCGAACTTCGCGAAGGCGAGAGCGCCGGTCGCGCGGCCCTTCACGGTGTGACCGGCGAAGTAATCGGCACCTCCCGTCGTCACCTGGATGATGCCGTCCGATCCGGCTTCCGTGAGGCCCTGCAGGATGGCATTGATCGACTGCGAGCTCGCTGCGTTGATCGCGGGGAAGGCGTAGCCGCCGGTCTTCGCGCGGTCCAGCATCTCGGCGTACTGCTCAGGGGTGGCGACGGGCATGAGGGCTCCTCGTGGCGAGATCCAAGTGGTGCTCTCATCCTACCGGCGCGGTACTTCCGGGGAAGGTGCCGTCGTGTGACGTCCGAGTGACTGGCGGATGCCAGGGTGGAAAGAATGCCGATTCCTTCGCGGTCCGATGGCGGGAAGACCACGTGTTCGTCGCAATGCGATCAGTAGGCTGGCGGCATGGTCAGCATCACCGGCGACATGAGCCCCCTGCATCCCGATCGCAACCTCGCTCTTGAGCTCGTCCGTGCGACGGAGGCGGCCGCGATCCGCGCGGTGCCGTTCATCGGTCGCGGACAGAAGGAGCTCGCGGACGGTGCCGCCGTCGACGCGATGCGGGCCTTCCTGACGACGGTGAACTTCGACGGCAGCATCGTGATCGGCGAGGGTGAGAAGGACGAGGCGCCGATGCTCTTCAACGGCGAGCGCGTCGGCAACGGCCGTGGGCCGCAGTGCGACATCGCCGTCGACCCGATCGACGGGACCACGCTCACCGCGGAGGGACGTAACAACGCGCTCTCGGTGCTGGCGGTGTCGGATCGGGGCACAATGCTCGACGCATCCAGTGTCTTCTACATGGACAAGCTCGTCACCGGCCCCGCGGGCGTGGGCGTCGTCGACATCCGTCTCCCCGTGGGCGAGAACATTCGACGGCTGGCGAAGGCACTCGGCAAGCCCGTGGACGAGCTCGTCGTCTCGGTGCTCAATCGCCCCCGGCATGCGCAGTTGATCCAGGACATCCGTGACGCAGGAGCGGGCACCCGCCTGATGTCCGACGGTGACGTCGCCGGCGGGATCAACGCAGCCCGGCACAATGCCCGCACCGATATGTGCATCGGCGTGGGCGGCAGTCCCGAGGGCATCGTGACGGCGTGCGCGATCAAGGCGCTCGGCGGTCATATCCAGGGTCGACTCTGGCCGCGCGACGACGCTGAGAAGCAGAAGGGGATCGACGCCGGTCTCAAGCTCGACGACTACGTCTACGAAGCCGACGAGTTGGTGCGGGGTAAGAACACGATCTTCGTCGCGACCGGTGTCACGAACGGTGAACTCGTGGCGGGCGTCCGTCGCGAGGGCGGTTACGTATACACGGAAAGCGTCGTGCTGCGCGGCGTATCCGGCACCCTGCGCCGCATCTCATCGGAGCACCTCACGTCCAAGTGGCTGTGAGCGCGTAAGACGCCGGGGGAGGCCGTCGCGCTCCGCTGGTCCGCCGCGCTGGTCCGCCGCGCTGGCTCGCCGCGTCGCGTCGGCCGGTCCGAATCGTTGTGGTTTCGTTCCGGAGATCGGCGGTGACCTCTGCGATGATCGAGGAGATCCCTCGCAGTCGAAGGTGTCACGAGCATCCACCCCCAGCCCACGAGGACGGTTTCCGACATGTCAGCAGCAGCACAGGGTCCCGTGACCGGCGCGCAGGCGGTCATCGCGGATGCGGTCGACCCCGCTCGTCGTAAGGATGTCCTCCTTCGTCGGCGTCGGGCCGACGGACACGAGCCGAGTGCGTGGTGGATGATCGGTGCCTTTCTCGTCGTGTCGGGGGGCGTCGTCGCCCTCATGAGCCTCATTCCGGGCGGATCCGCTTGACCATCCGCCACGGCTGAACAGTCTCCGCAAGGAAGACCCCAGAGCGCGTCACAGCCGATCGCGCAGCTCGCCGAGTTCGGCCGTCAGCGCGGGCGGGGCCAGATCGGGCACCGTCGAATCGGACGCGGTCAGTTCGGGTGCCGTCAGTGGTCGCGGCGTCGACGTGATCGGCTCCGGCTCGGCGAGCAGCTTCGTCTCGTCGATCCCGGGGAAGCGTCGCGCGGTGACCAGCACGCGCGACTCGAGCGAGCCGACGAGGCTGTTGTAGCTGTCGACGGTGCGCTCGATCGCCCGCCGGAGGGACTCGGCATGACCGGACAGGGACCCGAGTCGCTCGTACAGCGTGTTGCCGAGGTCGAACAGCCGGCGTGCCTCATCGGACACGTCCTGCTGCGTCCACGTGTAGGCGACCGTCTTGAGCACCGCCCAGAGATTGACGGGTGACGCCAGTGCGACCCGCTTCCCGAACGCGTGGTCCAGGAGCGTCGGGTCCTCCTCGAGCGCCGCGGCGAGCAGTGACTCGTTGGGAATGAAGCAGATGACGAACTCGGGGCTGGAGTCCAAGCCCGACCAGTAGGCCTTCTTCGCCAACGCATCCACGTGCGCCCGCACAGCCTTGACGTGCCGCTGCAGCAGTTCGCGGCGACGATGCAGCTCCGCACCGGTGGCCGTGAGCGGGATCGCGACGGCTTCCAGGTACGCGTCGAGCGGCACCTTCGCATCCACGGGGATCGCCTTGTCGCCGGGCAGTTGGATCACCATGTCGGGGCGACCCGCGCCCGCGTCGACGCTGATCGTCGTCTGCACGGTGAAGTCGACGTGTCGCGTGAGCCCGGCGGCCTCCACGACCCGTCGTAGCGCGGTCTCACCCCACACGCCTCGCGTGCCGTTGGACTGTAACGCGCTCGCGAGCGACTCGGTCGTGCGTCGCAACTGCTCATCGGACTCCTGCGCGAGCTTGAGCTGTGCGGCGATCGCGCCGTACTGGGCGCCACGCTCGCGTTCGAGCTCGACGACCTGCCGCTGCATCGTCTGCAATGTTTCGCGGACGGGGGCGAGCGCCTGCAGCACCGAGTGGTCGCGGCGCTCGCGTTCGAGTCGCTCGGCGTCGGCGGCGCGCTCGATTGCGCGCTGCTCGCGCAGGCCGGCGGCGTGCGCTTCGGCGGCGGCGACTCGGGAGCGTGCCGTCGACAGTTCGGCGCTGGAGCGCCCTGAGCGGGCGAGCCAACCGATGCAGATCCCGACGGCGAGGGCCGCGAGCAGCAGGAGGACGAGGATGGGTGCTTCCATGCCGCCATGCTCGCAGGGGCCTCCGACATTGTCGCGGGGACGACGAGACTCAGCTAATGTGCTCGCGAAATGGGGTGCGTGCCTCATTTGGGATCTGCTCGCGAAACGCTAGCCACGCTTCGGGCGCTCGGGTGTGCTGGTGGGATGGGCTCGTTGTCGAT
>Ga0182739_1000669_pt1 | contig 41109 bp, 27 predicted proteins | sample eDN5th30CBELigBY_FD_128873 | JGI IMG/M metagenome (GOLD analysis project Ga0182739, IMG submission 128873) | Enriched backyard soil microbial communities from Emeryville, California, USA - eDNA 5th pass 30_C BE-Lig BY (version 2) (version 2) | ecosystem: Environmental > Terrestrial > Soil >... | reverse complement strand
GTTGTCACCATTCACCAATACAAAGTTGCGTAGCAGCTTTCAAATCACCTCTTCTCTCTAAATTGCCTAGACTCCGGAATTTTCGTCAGGCCACCCCCAACCCCTCTCCCCGCCGAGCCGGGGTGAGGGGAGTGATGAAGAGGGGAGCGCGGGCTGGCGGAGCGGTCGGTGACGGAGGGACGGCCGGAAAGGGAACCGGGGGCTAAGGCCCGCCGGCTGATGGGTTGAGTGGCTGGGCGGTCGGGGTAGCGCTGGGTGGTGGCGGAATCGCGGCCGGTCGGCCCCTCACCCCGACCCCTCTCCCCGCCGAGCCGGGGTGAGGGGAGCGGGAACGGAGGGAGCCTGACCGGCGGAGCGGTCGGCGACAAAAGGGTCGGCGATAAATTCGTTGGCGACGATGGTGGCCGATCGCTCTTGTTGCTGAACCGGCGGATGCTCTAAGGTGTCGCCGTACGCGCCGGAGAGGCTGTCTCTGGCTCGGTTCGCCTGCTACTAGATTGGATGAAGGATCGTCCCATGCGACCGTTGCTCTCTGCACTTGCTGCCTTATCTGCCGAGGTCACGGCGCCGCGCCGCATTGGCGCACGCATCCGAGGCGGCCTGTTGTTGGCAAGCCTGCTGAGCACAGCGGCGCCGCTGGCGGCCCAGGAGATGGCGATGCCGGCCGAAGGTGTACCGCCGAGCCTGCAAAATGTGCCTGGCACCGCTAACCCCGCGGGGCCTGGCGGTGGAGGTGCGTTGCCGCGTCAAGGAGCGGGAAATGCGATGGCCGGACGCGGGCCTGCTGGTCCCAACTCCTTGCCTCAAGGGAGTGGCCAGGAACATCGGGTTTACGACCTGCGGCCCTACACCGGTTACTTGACCCAACACGATCGGCCGCATCAGGCGGTGGTCGACTGGGTGATTCGTGAAACGGGATCGGACCTATGGTTCACTGAGCCGTTTGGCTTCATCAGCGCCGATCGTGATTCGCTGTCGGTCTACCACACTCCCGAAGTTCACGACGTGGTCGCAGGGATGGTGGAACGATTTACGGCTGGAGACAAAGACCCGCAGGTGTTGCACATGCGGGTGATGACCGTCGGCAGCCCCAATTGGCGGAGCCGCACGCACATGCTGATGCAACACGTCAGCGTCAATTCCGCGGGACTGCAAGCCTGGCTGCTGACCAAGGAAAACGCGGCGATGGTGCTGGCGCTGCTGCGGCAGCGAACCGACGTGCGCGAGGTGCAGGCGATCGATCTGATCACGCACAATGGCCAATCGCAAAAGCTCGCCAGCACCCGGGGCCGGAACTACGTGCAGAACATTCGCCCTGCGCCGACGGGCTGGCCCCCCTACGAGCCGCAAACCGGCGAGGTCCAGGAGGGCTATCAAATCGAAATCAGTCCGCTGCTATCGGTCGATCGGCGGGCAATCGATTGTTTGATCAAGGTTGACATCGATCAGGTCGATAAGCTTGTTCCGGTCGATCTCGATTTGCCACTACCCAGCGGCGAGATGTACCGGGCACGCATCGACGTGCCGCAGGTCGTCAGTTGGCGGCTGAAGGAGCGGTTTCGTTGGCCAGCGGACATGGTGTTGCTGCTCTCTTGCGGCGTCGTTGCCAGCCCCGACCGTGGTGGCTCGCCGATCCCGCTGTTGAACCTCAACTCGCTGACCGGCACGACCGCCGGCCGCGCCGACGCGTTAATGTTCATTGAGTTTCGCGGCAAGGTGAATGAGAACCTGCCGTCGGCGGTTCCACAGGTCGCCGACCGCACCGGCGCGGCCAACCGTGGCCGCTACTGATTTTTTTAAGCTGCTCCATTAAAAGTAAACTTTTTGCCGGCAAGGTCGGGGGCTGGCCATCATTTTGTGTTGCAGCGCCGCAATGGCCGCATTTTATTCCCAACCGCCCGTGCTTTGCCGATCGTCACCAATCGCGCAAACTACTCGGCCCGGTATCGCCGACTGTCTAACACAGGCGGCCGCTTCGCACATCGTTTTGGTGACGACTCCGTTTTTCTGATCCATGCAAGCATCTGACCCGCAACGAATCGTCATCACCGGCCTGGGCGTTATCAGCCCGCTGGGTTGTTCTCCCGACCAATTGACCGCGCGGCTGCGTTCGCAAAGCAGCGGTGTGGGGCCGCTGACGCAGGTGCCCACCGGCGTGCTGCCGGTCGATCATGGGGCCGAGGCGAGCGAGTTTACCGGTGCGATCGAGGACTACGGGCCGCTCGATAAAGCGCTGCAGCGGACGATCCGCAAGGGTAGCAAGCTGATGTGCCGCGAAATCGAGATGGGCGTTGCGGCGGCGCAGCGAGCGATCGATCATGCTGGGCTGACGCCGGAATCGCGGGATCGCGATCGCATCGGCGTGGTCTATGGCTGCGATTACATCATGACCTTGCCTGAGGAGTTCGCAGCGGGGATCCAGGCGTGCCAAGACGAAGAGGGCAAATTCCAGTTCTCGCAGTGGGCTGCCAGGGGACTGCCGCAGGTCAATCCGCTGTGGCTGCTGAAGTACTTGCCCAACATGCCGGCCAGCCACATCGCGATCTACAACGATCTGCGCGGGCCCAACAACTCAATCACGATGCGCGAGGCCTCGCCGGCGGCGGTGCTGTCGGAGGCCTATTCGACGCTGCAGCGCGGGCATGCTGACGTGCTGGTCGTCGGCGCGACCGGATCGCGGATCCAGACGTTCCGTTCCTTGCACGCTTCGATGCAGGAAGCGCTGGCGACGATTCCCCGCGGGGCTGACGCGGCGCAGATGGCAGCGGCCTGCCGACCATTTGACCGCGACCGCAACGGTTCGGTGCTGGGTGAAGGGGCTGCGGCGATGATTTTGGAGACGCTCAGCCATGCGCGGGCGCGCGGCGCGACGATCCTGGGCGAAGTGGTCGGCAGCGGTTGCAGCACCGTCGGACCGCCCTGGGGGCCCGGCTATCTGGGGCGGGCAATTGCTAATGCGCTGCGGATGGCGACGCGCAACGCCGACCTGTCCAAGATCGGACACGTCAACGCACACGGGCTAGGGACCGTTCCCTGCGACAATGCGGAGGCCGAAGCGATTGCCGAGGTGTTCCACAAAGATCAGCCGCGTGTCCCGGTGACGACTGCTAAAGGGCACTTTGGCAACCTTGGCGCCGGCGGCGGGATGGTCGAAATTGTCGCCAGCGTCGGTTGTCTTGGCGGCGAACTGTTTCCCACGCTCAACTGCGAGCAGCTCGATCCGGCGTGCGAGATTCACGTTGTTACCGGCTCAGGCACGCCGGCCGGCGATAGCTTTGCCAGCGTAAACGTCACCCCCCAGGGGCAGGCGTCCGCGGTTTTGATCACCGCCTTCAGCGAGACTTAGCTTTTCCCTCGCGGTTGGGACGCTGTTGGTTGACAGTTCGATTTTCCCGCGTTAACCTTTTCATTCAATACTGATCCGCTGACGGGCCCGGGTTAGCTGCCTTGGGCCATTTTTGTTGGGGGACTACAGAGCTGTCCTCGTCGCGCTACTGACAACGCCCGGTATGAATCCACAAGACATCCTTCGCTACGTCGATTCGCTCCATCGCGAGAAAAATATCGATCAAGAGATCGTGTTCTCAGCGATTGAAGCGGCGTTGCAAACCGCTGCCAAGCGACAGTACGGAGAGGATTCCGATATTGTTGTCACGCTCGATCGCAAAAACGGGCAGATCCGCGCGTTTCTCCAAGGTGAGCCGCTGGGCGAAGACCAGATCGGCCGGATCGGCGCCCAGACCGCCAAACAAGTCATTATCCAGAAGGTCAAAGAGGCCGAGCGCGATGCGCTGATGCTGGAGTACCGCGAGTTGATCGGCCAGATCGTCAACGGCGTGATCGGGCGGGCTGATGGCGGCGTGGCGACCGTGCAACTGGGCAATGTCGAGGCGATCCTGCCCCGCAGCGAACAGATTCCCGGCGAATCGCTGCATGCGAACGAACGGGTCCGCGCGGTGGTGTACGAAGTCCGCGCTACGGGCAACCGCATCCGCGTGGTGCTCAGCCGCACTCGGCCCCAGTTCGTGCAGCGGTTGTTTGAGCAAGAGATCCCAGAGCTGACCGAAGAAGTGATCTCGATCGATGCCATCAGCCGCGAGCCGGGCTACCGCAGCAAGGTCGCCGTCAGCAGCATCGATTCGCAGGTTGACCCGATCGCGGTCTGTGTCGGTTTCCGTGGCAGCCGCATCAAGGCCGTTCGCGAAGAACTCGCTGGCGAGCACATCGACGTTGTCCGCTACAGCGACGATCCGCTGGTGCTGATCCCCAATGCCCTGCAGCCGGCGACGGTTGAACAGGTGCTGTTGTGCGACCTGATCGGCCGGGCGATCGTGCTGGTGCAAGAAGACCAGCTTTCGCTGGCAATTGGCCGCCGCGGCCAAAATGTCCGCTTGGCCAGCAAGCTGTGCGGCTGGGACATCGAGATCATGACCAGCAGTGAGCTGGAAGAGAAGATGGACATCGCGGTTGCTGGATTCAGTTCGCTCTCAGGGATCACCGAGGAAGTGGCACAGGCCTTGGTGGAACAGGGGTACTTGTCGTATGATGATCTTTCAGTCATCGAACCCGATGTGCTCATGGAGATGAGCGGGCTATCGGCTGAGCAAGTCGACGAGATCGTCGAACAAGCCGAAGTGCGTGCTCATGACGCTGAAGAGGCGGCTGCGGAAGAGCGACGAATCCGCCGCGACCGTGATCGTCAGCAACAGGATCAGCCGTCGCCGGCAATCGATGGCGAACCAGCCGATGCGGACGCTGCGGAGGAGTTGCAGCCAGTCGCTGTGCAGCCGCAGGACGATGCTGCGGAGCCCGCCGAAGCCAGGATCGAGCCGAGCGGAGAACCGATGGCCGCCGGTGCAGATGAAGGATCGGAGTCCGAGGTGGCCGAAGATCCGGCGGAGACAACCGGATCAACGCCAAAGTCGCCATAGGGATGGTTGTTGCCGCTGAGTAGGTGTCGATTCTGCAGGCTGATCGCTGGCGGAATGGATCCCTGGGACGCGTGCAGTGGTTCGCCGCGAAGCCTGACCGAAGTGTGTCAATGCTTCGACTGCGTCCAGTAGAGGGTGTTTTTTATGTAAAATTGATCAATCGAATCCTGCCGAAACGCGAGTGAGCGAGCCGTGAGCTTGCTGCTGGAGTGCGCCGGTGGATTCAGCCGAAGAACTTGATAGGATCGCTATTCCGTGCCCGTTCGCATTTACTCGCTCGCCAAAGATTTGAAGGTCGACAGCAAAGAGCTCGTCGATCTCTGCAAGAAGGCTGGGATTACCGGCAAAGGCTCCGCCCTTGCCAGCCTGACAGATGAAGAAGCCCAGCGGATGACGGAATACGTGCGGAACATGTCCGCCGGTCCTGCTGCGGCACCTGCCCGCCCGCAGGTTGCCATGCCGGTCCGGGAAGCCGCCCCGGTTGCACCGATTCGCGAACTTCCCGCCAGTGGCACGCCCCGCCGGTCGATCGGCGCTCCGCTGGCTTCAACACGCACCGCTGCCGCGCGCTCCGACGCCCCGAGCGGCGCAGAGCAACCACCTGAACAGCCGCTGGCTCCTCCGCCACCGCCGCCGACGCCCGAAGAACTGGCCCGGCGCGCCTCCTTTGGCAGTGTCAAACCGGTTGCCGAACCCGTGGCCGAGGTCAAGCCGGTGGTTGAGGCTCCGCCGCAGCCACCGCGTCCGGAACGCGTCGAGCGGCCGGAACGTGTCGAGCAACGGCCGGATCGCCCTATGCGTCCCGAACGCCCCGAGTCCCGAGCGCCACTGAGCGGCCGTCCCGGTGTACTCTCCGGTCGCAATCGAGCGTCTGAGCCGCTCGAACCGATTCGGCGAGATCCCAATGGGCCGGTTGCGGGGTCCAAAATTCGTGTGCTTGGCCGCGCCACCACACCGCGGCGCGAGGGTGAGGGCGGCGGTGGCGCCGCGGGCCCTAAGCCCAACAAGCGCCGCGAACCGGTGATCAACCTGGCAGCACTGCCCGAAGCCAATGTGCCGGTCGCTCGCCCCTCCGCCACGGAGGCGCCGGCGCAGAAGCCTGACATCAAGCTGAGCAAAGACGTGATCGCCGGCCACAAGCAAGGTGTGCGGGCGCCGCTCGAGAAGCTGGCCAAAGCGGAAGACGAGAAAAAGCGGATCGGCAGCGGTGGCTTGAGCGGCTTTTCGGGCGACAAGGGCAAGGGCAAACGCGGCGGCGTGCCGGCGGTGGTCGAGGACGAAGAGCCTCGCCGCAAAACCGGGCTGGCCGGAATGGCCTCCGCTCGTGCCGACCGAGCCAAGGGTGCACGACGTACTGGCCGCCGCAACGAAGTCGAATCGAGCTTTGGCCGCGACGATGGCCGCCGCCGCCGCACGATCAAACGCAAGGGCACCAATACCGCGGCTCCGCGCAAGGACAAAGTCCAACTGGAATTGCCCTGTACCGTGCGGTCATTCTCGGAAGCGGCCGGTGTCCCTGTGGCGCAGGTCCTGCGGGTCCTGCTGGGGATGCAGATGATGGTCAACATCAACGCCCAACTCGACCTGGAAACCGCCGAAGTCATCGCCGCGGAACTGGATCTGGATATTGAATTGCGCGAACCCGGATCGCTGGAGGATCAGGTAATCGCCTCGATCGACGAAGCGATCGATGACGAGCAGGATATGCAGCCGCGGGCGCCGATCGTCACGTTCCTGGGCCACGTCGACCACGGCAAAACGAGCCTCATCGACCGTTTGATCGGCAAGAATGTTGCCCGCGGCGAAGCGGGCGGGATCACGCAGCACATCCGCGCCTACCAGGTCGATCACGACGGGCGGCATGTCACGTTCGTCGACACGCCGGGTCACGCCGCGTTTACCGAAATGCGTGCCCGCGGTGCTAACGTGACCGACATCGCCGTGTTGGTGGTGGCCGCCGATGACGGCATCATGCCGCAGACCGAGGAAGCGATCAGCCACGCCAAGGCAGCCGAAGTGCCGATCGTGGTGGCGCTCAATAAGATTGACCTCGAAGGGGTCGACATCACCCGCATCCTGACGCAGTTGACTGAGCACCAGTTGACGCCCAGCGAGTGGGGTGGTGATGTCGAAGTGGTCCGGACCAGCGCCGCGACCGGAGAGGGGATGGAGGAATTGCTCGAGACCTTGCTGACCGTTGCCGAACTGAACGAGTACCAGGCCAACCCCGACCGCGATGCGGTCGGCGTCTGCTTGGAATCGCGACAGGATGGTGATCGCGGTGTCAGCGCCAAGCTGATCGTGCAGAGCGGCACGCTGCGAGTCGGCGACGTCGTCGTCTGTGGCGGAGCTTACGGCCGGGTGCGGGCGATGATCGACCCGCTGACCAATCGGAACATCAAAGAGGCAGGGCCGAGCACGCCGGTCGACATCTACGGTTTGGACCAGCCACCTGGTGCCGGCGATCGCTTCCATGTGCTCGATGACATCACTAAGGCGCGCGAAATTGCGGCGACTCGAGAACACGGCAGTCGTTCGCAGAGTTTGTCGGGCACCAGCACGAAGGTGTCGTTCGAGAAGTTCCAGGAAATGCTTCAAGAAGGGCAGCTCGGTCAACAGTTCGAGCGTGCGCGCCTCAACCTGATCATTCGCGGCGATACCCGTGGTTCACTCGAAGCGATCGAGAAAGAACTGTCGAAGTTCGATCATCCCGAAGTCGAGATCCGGGTGTTGCAGCGGAGCGTCGGTGGTGTGACGTTGGCTGACGTCACGCTGGCCTCGGCGTCCGATGCGGTGATCCTGGCATTCAATGTGATCCCTGATGATGCGGCTCGCAGCCTCGCCGAAGAGCGAAACGTTGAGATTCGCCGCTATGCGATCATCTATAAGTTGGCCGACGAGATCAAAGCGATGATCGAAGGTCGCCTGCGACCGGAAGAACGCGTCGTCGAGTTGGGTCGCGCTCTGGTGAAGCAGGTGTTCCAGATCAGCCGAGTCGGCGTGATCGCGGGATGCTATGTGCTGCAAGGTGTGATCCAGCGCGGCTGCCGCATCCGCGTCAATCGCGATGGCCGAACCATCGGCGACTACCCGCTCGATACGCTCCGCCGGATCAAAGACGATGTGAAGGAAGTCTCCCGCGGGCTGGAATGCGGTATCAAGCTTTCCGGCTTCAACGACATCAAGCAAGATGACGTGCTGGAGGCTTATCGCATCGAAGAGGTCGCTCGAAAGCTTGACATGTAAGGCCGCCTTGACAGGCCAGACCGCCTGGGACTCCGGCGCTTGCCGGAGTCCGCGTCTCTCGAAACTTTCCTCCTTTTGATGTACCTCCGAAAACGTGTCTAGTCGCCGTCAGCTCAAAGCCGCCGAGGCAATCCGTGAGGTTGTCGCCATGTCCATTCTCACCGACTTACGAGATCCCCGGGTCCGCGATGTGACGGTGCTAGGGGTGGAAGTGACCGCCGACATGCGCGAGGCCAAAGTGTCGGTCAGCGTAATGGGTGACGAAGCCCAGCAAGCGCTGTCGCTTCGCGGCCTGCAGAATTCCGCTGGCTTCTTGCAGTCCAAGATCGCCGATCGGATTGAGACGCGTTATATCCCGAAACTCCAGTTCGTTTTGGATCGAGGCGTCAAAAATGTCGCCGCGGTCGGAGAGATCCTCGATCGGATTCGGAAAGAAAAAGAAGGCCTCCCTGTCAACGACGATGCCGCGGGCGATCCAGGCGAGGATGACAGCCACGAGACCGACCCGGTTCCCTCCCCGTCCTAAACGGGGCAGCATGCGAACTTTGGAATGACTCCCGCACATCGGCGACAGGTTTGATCGAAAGATTGAGGCGGGCCAGCATAGCGTCCGATTTTGGGCGCAGGGATCAAAACCTCAACGCCGCCAGCGTCCCTGCGGGTGCGGCGCACCAGCAACGTTTGCCCCATAACCATCTCCGACACCTTAATGATCTTAAGCGGACGAGCGACTCCCCGGCGCCTCCGCTTTACCCTTCCTCATACAGCATGACTTTCCTTCAGCGATGACCGCAAAGAACCGAGCCGGCGCGATAACCAAACTGCACGCGGCACTGAAAAAGCATTATAAGCCAGCTCCGGCAGCCCCCGGTCGTCCGCTGTTGGAGCATATCCTGTACGCAGCGCTACTCGAGGATGCTCCCGCCGAACTGGCGGACGAAGGATTCGCGAAGTGCGAGCAGGAGTTCTTTGATTGGAACGAAGTCCGCGTGACTTCCGTGACGGAATTAGCCGAAGTGCTGACCCGTTTTCCGTCGCCACCGACGACCGCGGCTCGGCTCAAACGCTGCTTGCAGAGCGTGTTTGAGACCTTTTACAACTTCGACATCGATCACCTCAAAAAAGAGAACCTCGGCAAGGCGGTGGCCAAGTTCGAGTCGATGAGCGGGATGTCGCCGTTTGTGCTGGCGTACCTCGTCCAGCACGGCTTGGGGGGACACGCCATTCCGGTCAACGCCGCGGCGATGCAGATCATGTTCCACGCGGGGATCGTCAGCGAAGCCGAAGCCCGCTCGGGCAAGGTTCCGGGCTTGGAACGCGCGATCCCTAAGAGCAAGGCGATCGAGTTTGCGTCCGTGCTCCATCAAGCGGCCGTTGCGTTGCAAGCCGACCCGCAGGACAAGACGGTCTGGGCCGTCATTCTGACGGTCAATGAAGACGCGCAGGTGTCCACTGCGAGCAAGCCGCAGAAAAAGTCTTCCAAGTCGGCAGCCGCTGGGACCGATCCGGCCGAGGCCGCACCCAAAGAAGACAAGGGCGAGCCGAAACCGAGTGGCAAATCTAAACCTGCTGCCAAGGCCACCGCGACCACGAAGGCTGCCGCAAGTAAAGATGCTGTGGCGGCACCTGCTAAGAGCCCGGCCAAGGCCGCGAAGCCGGTAGCAAAAACAGAGCCAGCCGATGCCGAGCCGGTTGCGGATGCGGCAGCTCCGTCGGAACCGGCCGCTAAGGAGGCCAACAAGTCAGCGGCAAGTGCCAAGGCGGCCTCCAAGCCAGCAGCGCCGGCCAAGCCGCGCACGGTCAAAGGAGCTGGTCCCTTAGCCGCAGCGAAAAAGGCGGCTGACAAAACACCGAAAAAGCCGACCGCGAGCAAACCGCCTACCGACAACACGCCACCGACGAGCAAAGGAACCGCAAAGCCCGCTGATGCTTCCTCCCTACCCGCTGACGAACAGGCCGCTGGGGCGGATGAAGCAGCTCCGGTTGACGGCGACGATAACCGGACCTTGGCCAAGCAAAAACCACGCTAAACACGGACCACGCGACTCTTCTTCATCTTTCTCTGCAGACGCTTCCATGGCAGGTCATTCACACTGGGCGGGCATCAAGCACAAAAAAGCGCTCATCGACAACAAACGGGGCAAACTTTGGGGCCGGCTGAGCAAAGCGATCATCATCGCGGCCAAAATGGGCGGGGGCGACCCCGACACCAACATCCGCCTCCGCAAAGCGATCGATGACGCCAAAGCGGTCAGCATGCCGAAGGACAACATCGAGCGGGCGATCAAACGCGGCACCGGCGAAATCGACGGCGGCGATGTCGAGGAAATCCTCTACGAAGGTTACGGCCCTGGTGGCGTCGCAGTGATGTGCGAGATCATGACCGACAATCGCAACCGCACCGCGCCGGAGATTCGCACGCTGTTCTCCAAGTACAACGGCAATCTCGGCTCCACCGGCTGCGTGTCGTATCTGTTCGATCGCAAAGGATTGTTTGTGCTGGCCGCTGACACGGATGAGGAACGAGCCGTTGAAGTGGCGATGGAAAACGGCGGCGACAACGTCGAGACCAATGATCAAGGGAAACTCGAAATCACCTGCGCGCCGGAAGCGTTCGCCGAACTGGCCGAAGCGTTGTCACAAGCTGGCCTGACCTGCGAGTACAGTGAAGTCACGCGGATCGCTCAGACCGAAGTTGAACTCGATCCCGATACAGCTCGCGGCGCGCTGAAGCTGTTGGAAATGCTCGACGACCACGACGACGTGCAAAGCGTCAGCACCAATCTCCGCCTGAGCCCCGAACTGCTCGCCCAACTGCAGGAATAATCCACGCGGACCCGTTGGGGCGAAAGCACATCTTGCCATTAGGCGATCGACGACAACAGCGTGACCAGCGCTGCGGCGTTCATGGTTCTGGGGTTATTTGCTAGCCGTTCCGCGTTGACCTGATCGACCAGATGCGGCAGGTGGTCGCTGCGGATGTCAACTTGGCTGAGCCGCGTCGGGCAGCCGATCGCGTCGATCAGGCGGGTTAGTCGCTGCTGCGCCCCTTGCACATCCGTCTCACCTAGCAACTCGGTAATGCAGGCGATCCGCTGTTGCACATGCGCCGCTCCGCGCGGGTCCGAGCAGGTGGCATCGTCGACTTGGCTGTTGTAGCCGAGGAAGGCCCCGAGTGTGAGCGCCACGGCCGCGCCATGCGGTACGTGGTAACCCGTGGTCACCGCATAAGAAAAGGCATGCGGAGCGGTCGTTTTGCTGATGTTGATCGCCTTGCCCGACAGATGTGCCGCCGCGAGCATCGCCCGCCGCGCAGCGGCCGTCGGCTTGAGGACCGCGGTCTCAAGATGCTGCATGGCGAGCGTGATGGCTTGCGAGGCGTAATCGATCGATTCCTCCGTTGCGCCGACCGACCAGATCGACTCGATCGCTTGACACAAGGCATCCAGCCCTGACGACGCGGTGACTGCCGCTGGCAGACTCGCGGTCAACCGCGGGTCGAGGATTGCAAAGTCGGGCAGAAGGCGCTCGTGCGCCAGCGAGTACTTTTGGCCGTCAACATAGGCCACGGCAAAATGAGTTGCCTCACTGCCGGTGCCAGCCGTCGTGGGGATCGCAATCAGCGGCGGGCCACTGGCCTGCAATGGCTTGCGCCCCAGAATGTAATCCTCAGGAGGCCCGTCCTGCGCGCCGCAGATGCCGATCAGTTTGCCCAGATCGATCGCCGAGCCGCCGCCAAACGCCACGACCGCCTCCGGTGACTGGCGGCGAAAGGCGACGAGGCCGCGTGCGACATCCTCGAGCTTAGGGTTCATTGCAAAACCGTTGAACCGGACGACGTTCCGCTTGCGGAGCACTGGAACGAGCAACTCCGCCGCACCGGAGTGCTGCCAAGCTGTCTCATCAACGACCAAAAAGATCGTGCCAGTGGCCAGCTTCTCGAGCAGCGTCTCCAGCTCCACTAACGCTCCATCCCCCTGATAAACCGACTGTGCTTGCGTGATGCTCAAGGGGATTGCCATGGTAAAGAGAATGTTTTCTGTGTGGTCATGTACTTCATTGCTTCGATGACCCCTTCCTTAACGCCGAGCCCGGAGTCTTTCACGCCGCCAAACGGCGAGCACTCGATGCGGTAGCCCGGCACTTCATTGACATTGACCGTGCCGGTTTCGATCCGCTGAATGGCTGAGATCGCGCGCGTCATATCGTTGGTCACAATCCCTGTAGCGAGGCCAAAATTGGAGGAATTGGCCAACTGAATGGCATCATCCAAGTCGCGGATTCTCATGATCGGGGCGAGCGGGCCGAACGATTCTTGACAGACCATTTCCGTGCTGCGGGGCACGTCGGCAATGACCGTCGGCTGCAACAAAGCACCGTCGCGCTCGCCGCCGCACAACACCCGCGCCCCTTCGTCGACCGCTTGGTGCACGCGCCGCTGGAGCAACTGGGCGGCCGGTTCGTCGATCACGGTGCCGACGCGTGTTGCCTCGTCAGCCGGGTCGCCACAGAGATACTCGGCCGTTCGGGCAACCAATCGCGTGGTGAACTCATCGAGTATGTTTTCATGTACCAGAATCCGTTTGACGGCGGTGCAGCGCTGACCGGAGTTGCGGAAGCTCCCTTCGGCGGCCAGTGTGACAGCCAATTCCAGATCGGCGTCTTCCAGCACAATCAGCGGCGAATTGCCGCCCAACTCGAGACATAGTTTCTTATAACCGGCCATCGCGGCAATTCGCTTGCCGACCGCCGTCCCACCGGTAAACGTGAGCAAGCTGATCCGCTCGTCACGAATCATCGGCTCGGCGATCTGGGCGACATCGCCGACCAGCACGCTCAGCATCCAACCGGGCAGCCCCGCTTCATACAGCAACTCGGCAAAGCGGATCGCCGTCAACGGTGTCTTTTCCGATGGCTTCAGCACCATCGGCGCCCCGGCGGCGATCGCCGGAGCAACCTTATGCGCCACTTGATTGAGCGGATGATTGAAAGGTGTGATCGCGCCGACCAGCTTTAACGGCTCGCGGAGTGTGAAAATCTTGCGGGCCTTTCCTTGCGGCGACACGTCGCAGGAAAACACTTGACCATCATCGCGCAGCGCTTCGACTGCTGCAAATTGAAGCACGTCCTGCGCCCGGCCGACTTCATAGCGGGTCTCGCGAATGCAGAGGCCCGACTCGCTGCGAATCAATTGAGCGAACTGCTCGGCGCGCTCACCGAGCAGCCGCCGTGCCCGGTCGAGCACTTCGTGACGCTGGTAGCGCGACAGCGGCTTTCCCGCTCGCAGCGCCCGCTCGATAGCCGCTTCCAGATCGACTGGCCCCGCCTTGGCGACCGTCCCAACCAGCGAGCCATCGTAGGGATAGAACACCTCCAGCCGCTCACGGGCGACGATCGGCTCGCCGCAGACATACGATGGCAGGCTCACGACAGCTTCGGATGAGGACAATGATGTTGCGGACATGACTTGTATTTTGGTTAGGCAACGCGGCCGTTGCAGAGGAAGTCGAACAAATCAAAGTTCCTCGGATCGCCACTGGCCTTGCGGTAGTAGGTTTCGTTCAGTGGTTCCGACAGCAGCAGCGGCACCATTTCTTCGTATCGGCCGCCGTGTGAACGCAGGCTCCCCTCGAGCTTAGAAAGATCGTGGTGCTCGGGCGTGCGGCCAATCACGACGTCGCGACCGGCGAGCACGAACAGGTCGCCGATGCGGTCGGTCGGCAGTTCCAACTTGCTCGCGGCGGTCTGTCGATCATGCACCTCGGCGATCCCCGGCCGCTGCAGAATCCACCGCGCGACCGCGCCCGGATCGGCACCGGCCGGCAGGTAGACCGTGACCGCCGAGCCGAGCGCGCCGTGATGCACCACATAAGGGTCAGTGATCGGGCAAATCACATAAAAGCCCGAACCGAATTGCTGGTTCAACTCCGATTCGAGGAACACCACGTTGGCTGAGCCGTCCGCTTGGCACTTGGCGTTCATGCCGTGATCGGCTGTTGCCGCAACGACGGCGCCGAGCCCGAGCATCCGTCCGATCTCGACGTCCATCGCCGCATAAAAATCGAGCGATTCGGGCGCATCGGGAGCAAACTTATGCTGCATGTAATCGGTGAGCGATAGATAGAGAAAATCGCCACGGCCCGCTTCGATCAAGGCAACGCCTGCTCGCAGTGTGTACAGACTGGCCTCGGCGGAATAGATCGACGGGGTCGGTCCGACGAGCGATAGGACATCATCGATGCCATGGATGTCGCGGGTTGCCTCATGCGCCTTCTCAGCACTGAACGCGATACCACGAAGATTTTTGGACAACAACTCCCGCAGCTTGTCCTTCGCGGTGACCATACAGACGCGGCGGCCAGCTTCCGCCGCGGCGGCCAAGATCGTGTCGTTGCGCAGAAAGCGGCTCGAATTGGTCATCACCTCCTCGCCCGTGTCGGGATCGAGGATGTAGTTGCCACCGATGCCGGTGGCCGAAGGGGGTGTGCCGGTGACGATGGCGCAGTTGTTGACGTTCGTGAACGAAGGAAGCGCCCCGCGGACCACACCCCGGTAACCGCTGGCCGACATCCGCGCCAGATGCGGCATCCGTTGCTGCGCCAAGGCTGCGTTGAGGTACTCGTCGCTGCAGCCATCGATACAAATCGCCACCAGCGGCCGGGCCTCCGCCCGGTAGGTGCGACCATTGGCAGAGAACGAAACGGCGTGAATTTCCGGCTGGGTCATGAAGCGAGGCGACGGCTAAGGTTATGGGTAAATGTATAGGAAACAGTGCTGCTTAAGCTTTCATCTCATCCTCGGTCAGCCGCAGATCCCACATCTCCTGGCCATTCATCTGTATCCACTCGGCGTGCAGCACGGCGGGTGTTTGGGTCGAATCGGCCGTCAGCCGCAGCCAGACGTGCGGTACCGCCTCGCCCCGGATCAGGTCAGGATGCGCGACGTTCAACGACGGGATCGTGCTGGAGTGGATTGGCGACACGATGCACTGGTGCAACGGATAGCCGACTTGGCTTTCGGTGTTGTAACGCAGCAGCCGCGAGCAGTGAATGTCGCCTCCCATCAGCAGCACGCCGGAGATTCGCTCTTGGCCCAGGAAGTCAAACAGCGCCGAGCGTTCATGGGTGTAAGTGCCCCAGTCATCGCGTTCGCGGTTTTCCTTATCGTCCCAGATCATGCCGCAGGCGATCACTTTGAAGGTCGCCTCCGATTCCTTCACACCCTGCTTGAGCCACTCCCATTGCCGCTTACCCAATAGCGTCGGTTTGTCGGGGGCGACCGGCGACGGCTCGGTGTCGGCGAACCAGCGCGTGTCGAGTAAGAACACTTCGACCGGCCCAAGCCGGAAGCGGGTGTAGATTCCCTCATCGCCGTGCCCGCAAGTGGCGTTGGCGCGATACTCGGCGAATGCCCGCCGCGTATTTTCCTTTCCCTTCAAGTGGCCGGTCGAGTCGTTCACGCCGAAGTCGTGATCATCCCAGGTACCCCACAGCGGCGTGTGGCGGATGACGGCGGCCAACTCGGGGATCTCCACGAATCGGCGATGCTTTTGGCGAACGACGTCCAGCTTGGTGGTATCGATGTAGGGCGTGTCACCCAGCAGGACGATCCCCTGTACTCCCTGCTCTTGCATCTGCGACCACAGCGGCAGCGGCTCGGTCTTGGCACACGATCCGAAGGCGAGACAAACCCGTGCGGCTTCGTCCACTGGCGGAGCGGTGCGGAAATAGCAATCGGCCTCGGCGAGCAGCGTATCGTCCTGAAGGATCCGATACTGGTAACGCGTATCCGGCTCCAGCCCCTCAAAGCGCCAGTGCAAGCAGAGATCATGCTCGGCGTGGGACGAAGCCGTTTGGCGAGCCGCCTCAGCACCATCGCGATACAGAACGGCCGTGAAATCGCCCTCACTGGCGGGGCGATACCAGAGCATCGCTTGTTGGGTATCCACATGCCCGACGAACGGCCCCGTCCCGTTCTCCGCAGCCTCTCGAGGAACATTGCGCTCGGCGGCGGCCAGTGCCGGTGCGGCGATCACGCCGGCCACCGATGTCGCGACAAACTCGCGGCGGGTCACTCTCGACATGCTGAACTCCCGAAAATCTCAATCCCATTCTTCACGACAGCTTGGTCGACTCGCAGTTGCTGCGTTGCTCAACATGACTTAAAGTACACATTGTTTGACTCACAATCAACTGCTGATCGGGAAGTTTTTGATGCTCGCCAGATCTTCGCCCGCCTCGGTCGACTCCTTTCGCGCAGCTCAATGGCGGATTTTGTTCGTCACCATGTTCTGCTACCTGTTTTTTTACACCGGGCGGCAGACCTTCGGATTTGCCATCCCTGGGATCGAAGAGGAACTGGGGATTTCCAAGTCGGACCTCGGTTGGATCAGCGCCGCGATGCTGTGGGCCTATGCCGTAGGGCAGTGGATCAACGGCAACCTCGGCGACAAGTTCGGTGGTCGGCGGATGATGACGATCGGCGCCTTCGCCTCGTGCGGACTGAATTGGGTCACCAGTTTTGGCAGCTCAGCGATGTCGCTGTTCATCCCCTGGACCGCCAATGGCTTTGCGCAGTCGATGGGTTGGGCCCCCGGTAGTCGGGTGCTTGCCAACTGGTGGAGCGCTCAGGAACGCGGCAAGGTCTACGGCCTGTATGTATTTGCGGCGGGAATGAGTTCGGTGCTGGCCTACACCACTTCGACCGCGATCATCGCGCTGGAGATGGATTGGCGCTGGATCTTCCGGCTGCCGGTCTTGCTGCTGCTGTTTGGCGGGCTGGCTTATTATCTACTGGTTCGCGACCGGCCGGAACAACTCGGCTTTGCGTCATTGACCTATGAGGGCGAGGACGACGGCGTCACCGCTTCGGCTCCAGTGGCAGAGGCTGAAGAAACATCGTGGCAGCGTTACGCCCACGTGTTGAGCAACCCGCGATTCTTGATTGCGAGCCTGGCGATCGGTTTTCAAAGTTTGGCGCGGTATGGGCTGCTGGTGTGGGTGCCAGTCCATCTCCTGGGAACCGACTGGCGAAACTCAGAGACGATGTGGATCGGCATCGCCTTGCCGGTCGGGATGGCATTGGGTGCGATCGCGAGTGGTTGGATTTCCGACAACGTCTTTCACTCCAACCGCTCGCGGGCGATCTCACTGTTCATGACGCTGGCGGCGGTCGTCTGCGGTGTGATGTTCTACTTGCCGAAGGAGCATCCGCAGGCCATCGTGCTGCTGTTTCTAGCCGGGTTTTTCGCCTATGGGCCGCAGTCGGCATTCTGGGCGCTGTGCCCCGACTTGCTGGGGCACCGCCGCGCCGGCACCGGAACCGGGGTGATGAACACGTTTGCCTATGTCTTCGCCGGCATGGGGGAACCGTTCATCGGCGGCATGATTGAGCGCAGCGACAATACGGGGCTGGTCTTCGCGATTGTCGCCATTTCCTGCGCCCTCTCGGCCGTGATCGCCCCGCTGATTCGCAGGTAGCGCCGGGGTGAGTCGGGATGGTTTGTTACCGCGGGCACCCGCAGCCTGAAGGCTGGACTCCAACAGCTTGTCACAATGGGGCAAGTTGACTAATAATCACAGCATGAATCTCGTTGAACTCGCCCAGCGAATCCGCTCACTGCGTCTTGATCGGCGCATGACCCTTGAGGAAGTGGCCTCGCAGACCGGGCTGACGCGCAGTTGGTTGTCGAAGGTTGAAAATTTCCGCGTCACGCCCTCGCTGCCTGCACTGGGACAGATCGCCAAGGCACTGGGAGTCACGCTTTCGGATTTGTTGGCGGGCTTGGATGAGAAGCCGCAACTGGTGTTGGTCCGCCGCGACGAACGGAAGGTGGTCGAGCGGGAAAAATCGTCCGAGAACCCTACGGTTTACGAGTCGCTCGCCCATCGCCGCGCCAATCGGGCGATGGACCCGTTCTTGTTGACCGTGCCGGCCGGAGCGATGCGACCGCAAGCGCTTGCGCACGAAGGCGAAGAGTTCCTGATGGTGCAATCGGGCCAGGTCGATTTCGAATACGACGGCCAGCTTCACTCGCTGTCTGAGGGCGATTCGCTCTATTTCGATGGCAAGGTGCCACACCGCCTGATCAATCCGACCCAACAGCCGGCCACCGTGCTGTGCGTCTTCGCCGGTGGCAACAGCAGCGGGGCGTAGCGCGCCAAGCAATGCCCCCGCCCAATCCAAGCCCGCAGCGCAAGCGCGTGCGACACCAGTGGTCTGTTACAGGTAAAACTTCGGGTTGGTAGGGCCGGGGGCTTACGCCCTGCCGTTAACAACGTTAACGCCACGGCGCGAGCCGTGCGGCCTCTCGCCCTAAAGTTATGCTGCAACAGACCACCAGACTTTGATTGGCTGCAGCAAGGTAGGGTTCAAACTGCTGGAAAGGAGCCAGGTAAGGCAAGCTGAAATACCGGCCTGTCTCAAGTAAAGTCGACCTTAGTATCGCAGCTCAATCGCCAACGTCGGACCGGATAGAGCCAGATTACTGGAAACCGGATATCCGGTACCAAGTTCGCTCATCGAGTTATTGAACCAGTACTGCGTTTCCCAGACGCTGCGAAGGTTCAGTTCACCCATACCGATTTCCCGGCTCCAACCTACCCCGAGCTGGTTCTCGAGGACAAACATCGATTCGCCTTCCGTGTCAAGAAATGCATCGCTTCCGACTTCGCCCAGCAACACCGCTGTCCGCAAGTTGCCGAGCAGGTAAAACCCACGGCGGCCAACTTGACGGGTGGTTTCGAAAGAAACCGTGGGGCCGACACCTTCAAAATAAGTCTCTGCTCCAAAGGCCGAGAACTCTGTCCGGGCGTAGCGGACCCCACCCGAGAGCAGCAGATCCCATTGGGCCAACCGATTCTGCAGTGTGACTTCGGCGTCCGCCACATCCATATCGATTCCTAGCCCAGTAGGTATCAAGTTGGCGTCCAACCCGTGGTTGAACATCCAATAACGCAGTCGGCCCCCAACCCCGTTGCCGTGGTCATACCCCAGCACAAACCGATTGCCAGCACCGTACTCTTCATCCCAGCCACCGGGAAATAAGACCCTGTTGCTAACGTGCGCCTGCAGGAATGTCAGTTCATAACCGGCATACCAGGCGGGCGAGCGGCAGGTGATTGAAGGGCAACCACAGCCGGTGCTGCAGGCACAGTGACCGCCTTGGGACGCTCCGTAATCGCAGTCGGAACAGCCGCTGCCTGCCGCTTTGTCAAGGTGTTGGTAGGAGACTAAACCAATGGCTTGAGCCTCCATTTGTGATTCCAACTGGGCCAGGCGTTCCGCCAGTTCCGTGTAGCTGGGTTGCTCGGCATGAGCCGCGGTGGTTCCCGCGATCAAGACCACAACCAAGCCTGCCAAATAGGTGGCCCCAATTTTCTTGATCTGCATCTCTATCCTCCCTGATTCAAAACGTTAGTGGCGCCCCATCCTTGGGCGGAGGTGCGGTGTTCGTTCTTTCACTCAGGTCGGCGTCATGAACCGAAGTACATCAGACGGGCCACGCTCGCCATCTCGACCCATAAAACCGTAAAACTCTAGCTCGAGCCTTGTTCCGTAAAGGAGGCTGGCTGCGAGGCGCGATCGCCGCCTCTGGCGCCGCCTGCTGGCCCATTCACTGCCGCGGAGACGATAGAATGCTGACCTGACGCACGTTCGCGTTCTCCCGCCGCTGGTCATCCTACCTCAACCTCTTGCAAACACAGGAGTCTGCACGCATGTTGCTCAACCCCTCTCGCCGTGATTTCCTCAAGACTTGCAGCACCGCCGCCATCGCTGCCGGCTTGCTCGATACCGCCTCGGCTTTCGCTGCCAACGACGCCGCTGCCGCGCCGCGGAAACGCTGGTTCAAAGGCAACTTGCACATGCACAACCAGTGGTCCGATGGCCAGCCGCTCGCTCCGTGGGCGATCGATTGGTACAAGTCGCACGGCTACGACTTCATCTGCCCATCGGATCATAATATTTTCCAATCGGAACAACTGCGGTTCGATGGTTTTGGCTTTAACAACCAGCCATCAGACTTGGCCGCATTCAAGGGTGAGTCTTCGTTGTGGAAGGTGATTTCACCGAGCCCGGGTTGGCCGAAAATGACTCAGCGGAACGTCGATGAAACGATTGAAAAGTTTGGCACGGACTCGGTCCGCACGATCACCGTTGGCGGCCAGACCTACGTTCGCATGACGACGTTCTCAGAACTCGAAGAACAGTTCGTCGAACCGGGCAAGTTCCTGATGATCCCGGGATACGAGCAGACCGGCGGCTGTTATAACGGCCAGCAGGTTCACATGAACTTCATCAACGTTCGCGAGGTGTTTTCATACATTCAAGCCGAGCAGCCGCAAGAGATCTTGGAGCGAACATTCGCCAAGGGACAGGAGGCGTACGACGGGCAAGATTATTTATTCCTCGCGAATCATCCGTTATGGCGGTACTATGATTTTTCGCCACACGAGTTGATCGCGCTGCCGCAGATTCGGTTGTGCGAGCTGAATAACAACAGCATCGATGGACGTTACGACGCCCATCCGGAGGGCTGGAAACCCGAGAAGTTCTGGGATGTTGTCAACGCGCACCGAGCTGCCCACGATCAACCGCTGCTGCTGGGCATGGGCTCCGATGACCGCCACAGCTACACGCCGGCTCCCATCGGCTGGTGCGTCGTGCGTGCGGAAAATCTCGGCGTCACCGAATTGCTCGCGGCCATGCGCGCCGGAGATTTCTACGCCTCCAACGGTCTTGATTTTGCCGACATCCAGTTCGACGGCCAGTCGCTGGCAGTCAAAATCGACGTGCGAGAAGAAGGTCGGTACCGGATCGAGTTCATTGGTACGAAGAAGGATTATGACCCGTCGAGCCGGGTCATTGAAGTCGGCGAAGGCGCACGCAATCCGGCGAGGAAGATTGACGTTTATTCCGACTCGATTGGCGTTGTGCTCGATACGGTCGAGGGGACCGAAGGATCGTATACCCTGAAACCCGAAGATCTGTATGTGCGGGCGAAGATCGTCAAAGTCGGTCAGGATCTGAAGCCTGATTGGCAGTCGAGCCCTGCAGCCTGGACTCAGCCTTACCGCTGAGGAATGGCGGGGCAACCCCGGTTGGAAACGATTCGGCGATGCCTCGTCGCTGCATGAACGATGGCGGACGATCGTTTTACGTTGACAGCCGAGCGATCGTCCCCGCTCGCTCCTGTTTCCGCCTCGCCACTCACAGCTTGACAGTGAGTGAACGGATGTATACTTTCCGGGCGAGGTCAGAAAATGGAGCGACTGGATCTGCACAACACCCGGCAGCGGACGATTGCCGAACTCCGAAGCCGGATGCGCGCTTGGGAACGCGGAGCGTCCGGCAACTCGATGGACGCCTGCTCGATGGGGTGTGGCGCCCTGGATGCGCTGCTGCCTAGCCAAGGCGTGCGGCAAGGAAGCCTCGTCGAATGGCTGGGAGAAGGTGGCGCCAGCGGGGCTGGCACGGTGTCGCTGATCGCTGGTTGCCGCGTCTGTCCGCAGGGGCGTCCGCTGGTCCTGATCGACGCTCACCACGACCTGTTCCCGCTGTCGCTCGCCCTGCTCGGCTTCGATCTTTCCCGGCTGGTTCTGATCCGGCCGGCTTCGGAGCGCGAGGCGCTGTGGGCGTGCGAAGAGGCGCTGCGTTGTGAAGCCGTCGGCGTGGTCTGGGCGAATATCGAGCGCATCACCAGCACCAGTTTTCGGCGACTCCAACTGGCGGCCAAAGGCTCCTCGGGAATCGGCTTTCTCGTGCGGTCAGCCAAAGCCCTGCAGCAACCGTCTTGGGCAGAGATTCGGCTCAAGATTCAGCCACGTCCTTCCTTGCGTGGCTCACTCTGCTTTCGAGTGGAAGTTGTTTCGAGTTACGAAAACCTCCATCACCCCGTGGTGGACATCATGATCGACAGCTTGAAGGGAACGCTCCATGGGCACACGGCCTCAACGCATCCTCTGCCTCTGGTTTCCCGCATGGACGTTGCAACGGCGGATCATCGCTCGACCGGAGCTTGAGCGCTGTCTGCTTGTGTTGACCGAGTCGACGCAGCGCGGGGAGTTTGTCCGCTGCTGCAACCGGCTGGCTCAGAGGCGTGGTGTGCGGGTAGGCATGCCGGTTTTGGAAGCCCGGACGTTTTCCCGCTCGCAGGATCGCCTCGTTGTCGAAGCGGTCCAGCCTCCGCAGGACCGACAAACGCTCGTGGAACTGGCGCTGCGCTGTGAGCGGTTTAGCTTTCGCATCGGAGTGGAAGACGCCGACCGGCCGGAAAGCATCCTGATGGATGTGACAGGCATCGCCCAGTTCTTCTCCGGGGAGCAGGGACTCGCTGAGGAACTCAACCGGGCGCTGGCGAACCGGCGTTACGAGAGCCGCATTGCCATCAGCGAAACCGTCGGCTCGGCCTGGGTGGCGGCTCATTTTCTGGCGGGCCCGCAGCAACCGGTGGTCATTCCCGCTGGTGAACTCCGGCGGTTGGAGCCGTTGCCGGTGAGGGGCCTGCGGCTGCACGACGCTACAGTGACGAAGCTACAGCGGCTGGGGATCCAGACGATCGCCCAGGTGTCTGCTCTGGAGCGTGCCTCGCTGGTCCGCCGCTTCGGAACCGAGATCGTCGCTCGGCTCGATCAATTTAGGGGACAGCAACCGGAATTCATTACCCCTTGCCATCCGCTGCCAACGTATCGCGCCGAGCGCAATCTCGAAGACGGGATCTGTCACCCGGCAGCCATCGAACAACTCTGGTCGCTGGTGCTGCGACAACTGTTGGACTTGCTCATTCCTAAACGCCTCGGCACACGCCATCTGGAATGCCAATTTGTCTTGGAAGATCAAACGCTGCAGCCGCTGAGCCTGCGTCTGTGCGAAGCGACCAATGACCAGCGGCACATTACCGAGCTGCTGCGGTTACAGCAGGAACGCCAGCGGCTCTCGGCTGCAGTCGTTGGGCTGCAGATGGAGGCGTTGGACGTCGCCCCGCTGGATCCCTGCCAGCCAGAGCTGTTTGATCGGGACGCCCCCAGTCATGCACGGCAGTACGCGGTCTTGCTTAATCGCCTGAGCAGTCGCTTGGGGGAGGAAGCGGTGTTGGTTCCCTGTTTGCTTCCCGACCCGATTCCTGAACGAGCGGTCAGGATGCACGGCGTGTCGGAGGCGACTCCTGCGGGCTCGACGCCGTTTGCGACGCGCTTTCATGGGCTGGACCGTCCCACGTCGCTGTTCCCTGAGCCGAGGCCGATCGAGGTCATCGCTGGATTGCCCCAGGGGCCGCCCGCTGTCGTATTTTGGCAGGGAACGCGGTTCGACATCGTCTATGCAGCGGACCCGGAGCGGATCGAATCGGGTTGGTGGGACGGCGAGTCTGTCTGTCGGGACTACTACTGGCTCGAAACGACGGCCGGTCAGTGGCTGTGGGTGTTTCGGCGACTTCAGGATCATCGCTGGTTCTGGCATGGGGAGTTTTCTTAGCCATGCCCTACGCTGAACTGCATTGCCTGACGAACTTCTCGTTTCTTGAAGCGGCGTCCCATCCCGACGAACTGATCACTCGGGCCGCCGAGTTGGAATACGCCGCCCTGGCCGTCACCGACATCAACACGTTGGCGGGCGTCGTGCGCGCCCACACCGCCGCCAAGGATCATCCACCGCTGCGGCTGATCGTCGGGGCTGAAATCCGCCCGGTCGATGGCTCGCCGGTGGTGGTGTGGGCGCAGGATCGCCACAGCTACGCCAACCTCTGCCGGCTGATCACTCTCGGCAGGCGGCGAGCGCCGAAGGGTGAATGCCACCTCACGCTGGACGACCTCGCCGAACACGCCTCCGGTTTGCTGGCCGGAGTGGTGCCATCGCCGCACAGCGAAGCGTTCTGTGTCGACGACGCCCACCGCTATCGAGAGCTCTTCAGCGAGACGTATTTACTGGCGGAACTCCATCGAGGTCCGCACGACCGCTACCGCCGAGACTGGCTGCGAGAGTTGTCCCAGCAGGTAAGTTTGCCGCTGGTGGCAGCGGGCAACGTGCTGTTTCACGTTCCCGACCGCAAGCCGTTGCACGATGTCCTGACGGCGATCCGGCTGCGAACGTCCGTCGCTCAAGTCGGAGAAGCCCTGCAGACCAATGCCCAGCGGCATCTGCGTCCACTGGAGACGCTCCAGGCAATCTACGCCGACATGCCGGGGGCGTTGGAACGGACGCTAGAAATTGCTGGGCAATGCACTTTTTCGCTGGCTCAGCTCCGCTACGAGTACCCTGAAGAACTCGCTCCCACAGGTTCTACAGCGACCCAGTACTTGCGGCATCTGACGTGGCAGGGGGCCGAACAACGGTACCCGCACGGCGTGCCAGAGAAAGTCCGGCGCCTGCTGGAACACGAATTGGGACTGATCGAGGAGCTCCGTTACGAGCCGTATTTCCTCACGGTGTGGGACATCGTTCGTTTCGCCCGCACCCGCGACATTCTCTGTCAGGGGCGCGGTTCGGCGGCCAACTCGGCAGTCTGTTATTGCTTGGGAGTCACAGCGGTCGATCCCGAGCGAGTGGACGTGCTCTTCGAGCGATTCATCAGTCGGGACCGCGACGAAGCTCCTGATATCGATGTCGATTTCGAGCACGAGCGTCGAGAAGAGGTGTTGCAGTACCTCTATGACAAGTATGGCCGCGACCGGGCAGGGCTCGCCGCCGTCACGATCACCTACCGCCCGCGCTCCGCGATTCGGGATGTCGGCAAGGCGTTGGGCTTTTCGACCGATCTGGTGGATCGACTGGCCAAGAACGCCAATCACTACCAGGCATCCGACGATTTTCGCCAGCGCTGTCAGGAGGCGGGGCTTGATGTCCGCTCGCACACGGGGCGACAGTTCGTTCATCTGGTGGGCCAGCTGCTCGGTTTTCCACGCCATCTCTCGCAGCATGTTGGCGGCATGGTGATCACACGCGGCCCGCTGCACGAACTCGTCCCGATCGAGAATGCGGCGATGGAGGGACGCACGGTCGTGCAGTGGAACAAGGACGATCTCGACGACCTCGGGATCCTCAAGGTCGATTGTTTGGCGTTGGGCATGCTGACCGCGATTCGCAAATGTTTTGCACTGGTCGAAGCGACGACCGGTACGGCGCTCACGCTGGCCAATATTCCTGAAGGCGACGAACAGGTTTATGACATGATCTGCCGTGCCGACACGGTGGGAGTCTTTCAGATCGAGAGTCGGGCACAGATGGCGATGCTCCCACGACTCCAGCCACGTTGCTATTACGATCTGGTGATCGAGGTCGCCATTGTCCGTCCCGGCCCGATCCAAGGAGACATGGTTCACCCGTATCTGCGACGACGTTTCGGAGAGGAAGAGGAAACCTATCCCAGCGAAGCCATCCGGCAGGTGTTGAAGAAGACCCTGGGTGTCCCCCTTTTTCAAGAACAGTGCATGCAACTGGCGATTGTGGCAGCGGGCTTCACTGCCGGCGAAGCCGATCAGTTGCGGCGTGCGATGGGCGCATGGAGACGCCCGGGCATCATCGACCAGTTCCGTCAAAAGCTACTCGATGGCATGCAGCAGCACGGACTGGAAGGGGAGTTTGCCGAACGGGTCTTTCAGCAGATCCGTGGTTTTGGAGAGTACGGCTTCCCCGAATCGCATGCCGCGAGCTTCGCCCTGCTGGTCTATGTTTCCGCATGGCTCAAGTGCCACTTTCCGGCGCAGTTCACGGCAGCGGTCATCAACAGCCAGCCGATGGGTTTTTACGCTCCCGCGCAACTGGTGCAAGATGCTCGCAAGCATCATGTCGAGGCCCGCCCCGTGGACGTGAACCGCAGCGAGTGGGACTGTACGCTCGAACAAGGGAAACTGCGTCTCGGTTTTCGGCTCATCAAGGGACTGCAGCAGTCTGCCGCTAGCGCCGTTGTGGAAAGCCGTTTGAGTGGCCCCTTCACGTCGATGCACGACTTTCTTCGCCGCACATCACTCCCCCAAGCTCAGGTGGAACGACTGGCCGAAGCCGACGCCTTGGCGAGCCTCAATCAAACGCGCCGCGAAGCGGTCTGGAATGCGTTGTCAGTCTCGGCGAAGCCGCGGCAAAGAACACTCTTCGATGATCTCGACCCGGATGACGAACCCGTTGTCGCCTTGCCGACGATGGTCCCCGAAGAAGAAGTTCACAGCGATTACCGCACCACGGGGCTTTCGCTACGGTCGCATCCCTTGGCATTCCACCGCCAGCGGCTCGAACCGCTGGGGATCGTTCCGGCAGAACAGCTCGCTCAGTTCCCCAATGACACGCCTGTAAAGGTAGCCGGGGTCGTGCTGATGCGGCAGCGTCCCAGCACGGCCAAAGGGATCACGTTCGTGACCATCGAGGACGAGACCGGCACCGCCAATCTCGTGGTCCATGCGAAGACCTGGGAACGCTTTCGCAAGATCACCCGCCATTCTCAAGCCTGGATCGTCCACGGCCGCGTCGAATGCAAGGACACGGTGATCCACGTCGTTGTGCGACACCTCGAAGATCTGTCAGCCGATCTGGCGAAGCTGCCGCTCAAATCACGAGATTTTCATTAGTGATGCTCCACTTATCTAGCGGCGGCGGGCTTTCATTTTTAGGTAAGGCGGCAGGTAACAGGCGCGGTGTGCAGGGCTTCCCGGTGCGGCCCACGCGTCGCCTCGCGGCGGTTCGGTTACAGCTTCAATGACAAAACCGCTGCGGCAGAGTTCGCCCAGCAACGTTTCCAACGGATGAATGAACTCGGTTGTGCCCGATTCTAAGTGCTCGTCGGTTTCTAAAGCAGGGCCGACCGGCAACCCGGCAAAGGCGGGGAGCCGCAGGCGGTAATCGCCCCGCGGACTGCCGCTCGCCTGCATTGAGCCGGGCTGCTTGTGCTGCGCAATGTACAGCCCTCCGGAACGCAGCACTCGGGCGACTTGGCGGTAAACGGCGGCCAGATCGGCGACATAGCAACTGCTGACCGGCTGGACAACGGCATCGAAGCTGGCAGGCGGCAGCGGCGATAAGTCCTGCAGCGACAGCTCTTGGACGGTGATCGCCAGAGCGAATCGCTCGGCCAGTTGCCGGTCGATCGCTAACATCCGCTCGCATTGATCGACCACCGTCACGTTGAAACCCGCGGCGGCGTGCAGCCCACTGTGCGTTCCGCCGCCGGCAGCCAAGAGCAACAACTTGCTGCCAGGCAACGGCAATTCATTCAACCACGGATCGATTGCGGCCCGCGCGGTGGCGACGTCCGGCGGCAGCGTTTGCGGATGGACATGAAAGCGCGGATCATTTGCCAATTTGTCCCAGGCTCCGGCATTGCCCGTTGCCGCATCGCATACAGCTTGACGCCGGCTGGTAACCCAAGCATTCAATGCTTGCCAGCGCTCGACGAGCGGAACCCCGTCAGCGTGCAATCTGGCAGCGACCGCCTCGATCGGGCTGCAGAGGAAGCCGTCCACGGATAGCCGTGGAGGCTGGGGTTCGTGTAGACCGACCCACTGCGCACCCCAATGCTTGAGGACCGTTTCACCGAACCAACTGCCATAACAAAGGGCCAGCGCATGATCGTCGCTGCGGTCGGATTGGACCCGGTGATGGTCCAGGATGCGATCGACGATCGCCAGGTCTTCCACCTGCAGGCGAAGGGTTAAAGCGTGCACCTGCCGAGCGTGCACCATAGCGGCCTCGGCGTAGGTCTGCATCACCGCTGATCAATATTCCGGATTACGTCGTTCGAGAAACAGGCGGCTGTTGACGATGGTCCAGACCACTTCGGAGAACCGCGGCGACTGCTCGTTAGCTGTCGCGGCGAGCGCGTCCAACACGCAGCGATCCGCTTCCACCGGAGCGCGACCCAGTGCATAGATCAACAGGTTTTTAGTCAGCGTCCGTGTAAACGTTGCAGGGGATTCTAATAACATCTGTTTGAGCGCCACCGGACCATCGAGTTCTCGACCATCGGGTAACCGGCCCGTGGGATCGATCGCCTGTCCAGCATCTTGTTCGCGCCAGCGCCCCAGAGCGTCGTAGTTTTCGAGCGCAAATCCCAACGGATCGATCCGCTCATGGCAGCCGGCGCAGGCCGGTGAAGCGCTGTGCTTTTCGAATAACTCTCGCAGCGTTAGGTTGCCACCGTCGGTGACGGCTTCGAGCTGCGGCACGTCGGGCGGCGGAGGCGGTGCGGGATTACCGAGAATCCGGTCCGCGATGTAGTTGCCTCGTCGCGGGATGTTGGTGCGATTGGGGTCGGACTGAACCAGCAGCAGTGCTGCCGACGTCAGCACGCCGCCACGCCGCCGATCGGTTAACTGAACCCGCTGGACGGTTTCCGACAGGCCGTCTGATGGCAAGTTATAATGCTTTGCCAATCGCGCATTCAAATAGCTGTAATCACTATCGAGCAACTCGCTGAGCGGACGATCCTCACGGATGATTTCCCACAACAGCGCTTCGACCTCAGCCAGCATCGCGCCACGTAGTTCGTCGTCAAACTCTGGAAATACGTCGCTGTCGACCTCGTGCGTCGAGACGTTACGAAACCCCAGCCACTGGCCAAAGAAATTTTGTACCAGCGCTCTGCTGCGCGGATCGGCGAGCATCCGCATCGCCTGTTGACGCAGCACCGCGGGGTCCCGCAACTGCTCCTTGGCGGCCAAGTCCAACAACTGCCGATCAGGAGGTCGCGACCAGAGGAAAAAACTCAACCGGCTCGCCAATTCATAATCATCGACCGGATAGGGTTCCTCTTCGTCGGGACGATTTTGTTCAACGCGCAGCAGAAACTGTGGCGCCATTAGGATGGCCGTGACGACGTGCCCCATTGCGGTTTCGTGGTCTTCGTCTGCTGCGCGGCTGAACCGGTAGAGTTCCGTCAAGCGATCGACCCAAGAGGCTTGCGCGGGACGACGAAAGGCGAGGTCCGACAGCGTCTGAAAATGCGCACGCAGTTCCTGGTCCTGCGGTTCTTCGCGACCGAAGATGCGATGATAAGTTGCCGGTGCTGCCTCTTTGGTGGCGATCAATTCGGCGACGACCCGCCGTGCGGCCGCATGGTATTGCTCGACCTGCACCGGCGTCATCGCCAACGGCTGCCCAACGTTGTCAAACCCAAAGCTGCTGGAATCCGGCGGAAAGGTTTCGACCGCCAACGACAAGTCCAGCCCCGTCAGGTCGAGAATCGCGTTGTCATATTCCACGCGATTGAGTCGTCGCAGCGGTGGCGGGCCGGGATCGTTTAAGGTTTCGCAATCGATCTGCTCCAGCGTCTCTGCCAGAAAGCCGAGCATCCAGCCGCGCTGCTCATCACTCGGTTGCCGGGCGTCTGCGGGAGGCATGGAGCCGTCCTGGAGCACGAACTGCACCTGTTCCCAGATGTCGCGGTTGTTGAGGATCATCCGCGGGTCGGTATCGCTCGCCAAATCGATGCCGCCCGACGGCTCCGCCTCCTTGTGGCAACTCAGGCAGTAACGCGAAAACAGGCCGCGAACGTTGCGGTCCCAGGAGAGTGGATTGTCTTGCTGCCCCGGCTGCGCATGGACCGGGCTGGCGGTCAGCAACATCCATCCAATCGCTGCGGCCGAGCAGATCACCCGCAGTGTGGGGACACACATCCAGCGGGCTCGCAAACGCTTGAGCACCGCGAACGCCTTGCGTCGCGGAGCGATGTTTCTGAGCCGAGCCGAGCCGGCGAGACGCAGGTCGCGAGGGTTCACGCTAGTTCCAGCCTGCCGGTGCTGTCGCCGAAGCGGTCGCGCTGTACACCCGCGGCGGCCAGCATTTCCAGGTACAGGTTACAGATCGGCGTTTTCGCTTCGGTCACCAGGTGCCTGCCGCCTCGCACGCGCCCGCCACCACCTCCGGCCACCAGCAGCGGCAGATTGTCGTTGTTGTGCCGGTTTCCGTCGCTGATTCCCGAACCATAAGAAATCATCACATGGTCCAGCAGGGTTCCGTCGCCTTCTTTGATCTGCGACATTCGCTGCAGCATCCGCGAGAACAGCTCCATGTGCAGCGTGTTGATCCGCGTCAGCGCGGCATGTTTTTCCGCCTCGTTATTATGGTGTGAGTTCGAATGGTGCGAGCCGGGGGCGTCGACTTCCTTATACTGTCGCCCCGATTTCTCATAGGAGAACATAAAGGTGGCGACACGGGTTTGATCGGTCTGGAAAGCGAGTGTCAGAATATCGAGAATCAGGTTGACATGCTCGGTATACGTCGGCGGGATGCCGCGACCATCGGGAATGATCAGGTGGGGCAAACGCGGGTCATTAACGCCGGCGAGCGGATCGGAGGCCAAACCTTCGGCATGATGACCATCGGCGTCGCTGTTGGCCTGCAGGATGCGGCGCTCGACGTTGCGTAAGCCATCGAGGTACTCCTGTAGTTTTTGACGGTCGCTGTATCCCAGCTTGCGTTGTAGATCGCGGGCTTCTTCGCGGACCTGATCGAGCACGCTCGATGCTGGGGTCGCCGGTTGTTCTGTCGCTGGCGCTGCTGCCGTGGCGTTCCAATCGGGTTGTTGCGGTGGTTGACCGCGGAAAAGCCGGTCGTACAACTGCCGCGGATTGAGTTCCAGAGCAGCCGGCGTGGTCTTGCTCCGCCAGGAGATGTTGGACATGTAGGTTCCGCTGTAACCGTGATCGCCGCGGCTGCCGGGATCGATGCCCAGGGCCAACGAGTCGACTGGGGTTTGCAAACCGACTTCGCGCGCGGCGACTTGGTCGACCGAGGCGCTGGCGACTTCGGGCACTTCCGAGTGCTTGCACTTTTCGCCTACCAAATAACCGCCGCCGGTCGGCTCGTGCGAACCGCCTTTGCCCTTACAGTGCGCTGCGGCGGTGTCGCTGATCACCACGATCTTGTCTTTGACCGGCTCCAGTGGCTGCAGGATCGACGGCAACTCCGCCAACGGCCCAGCACTCTCAGGCCGCCAGGCGGGCATGTGGACGCCGTTGGGCACGTAGAAAAAAGCGATCCGCGTCGGGATCACACCGGTAGCCGGTGTCGCGGCAACGGCTTGATGCATCGCTTCCAACCACGGCAGGGCGACCGCGGCGCCAGCACCGCGGAGCAGGGTTCGGCGGGAAAGGGACAAGCGGCTCATCGTGTCGGCTCCTGCTCAGTGGCATTGGGGCGGGCAGCCTGCGGGAAAACGAGCTGCTGGTTTGAAGCGGCAAGCTGCTTCTAACGCAGTTCCCTTTTCACAAGCTGTGCAAGGCGGGATCAATGAAATTTATAGCCGCTCGGCGGCGAGGTTGCAACGCAAATACCCCGCCAGCGAAACGTGGCAACCGAATCAAGTCGAGGGGGCAATGCTGCGGGCCAGCGGCTGCTCATTTGCCTTTGAGCTCCAATGCCAGCGGCTCCGCAGGAGCGATGGTCACGGTTACCTTCAGACCCGAGGTAGCGGGATTGGCATAAAGTTTCGGCAGCAGGTCCTTAGGCGGCCCAAATTTGGTGAACAGGGCCATTTCTTCCTCGGGTTTCAGCCCTTCGGTGGTCTGGTAGGCTTCCTTCTTGCTTACCGTAATGGCATAGTCGCCCGGCAGAGCGCCGGCGGACTGATGAGTAGGAGAAAAGTAGGTGGTGACCGCAAACTTGCCCGCGGCATCGGTCGTGCCACTGGCGGAACGGCCATCCGGCGTGCTGTGCACCAGCACCACGGTGGCACCTTCCACCGGCGCCCCTTCGTGCGTGACCATTCCGGTGACGGGATAGGTTTTAGGGAAGCCATCTCCGGAGCATCCTGCCAGTAACAACAGGAATGCCGGTATCAATAGAATGAATCGACGCATGGAAGTGTTTGCCTTTAATTCTGTCTGGGAACTCTTTAAACCATGAAACGCCGCGAAACCGTGCTGGCGGAACCTCGGGATCGAGCACGGAATGGCGATCTCATGCGGCCAGAAACCACGGGTTTGTGGCAAGGAAGTTGACTCAACACCGACCCCACCGTGTTGACATATCTAGCCAAGCCTTGCGGATAAATTGGCCACCGAAGTGCGGTTCACGGCTTGCAAGAACCGGACGTTAACGCGTGCCGGCTGATAGAACCTTTACCAAGGTTCATGCTTTAGACTGCGTAGAAGGAGTAAGTCGACAACACGAATTTATGTCCGAGGGCTTAGTAGCCGCTGATCACGCCGCCGTCCGCCTTATCGCCGAGACGGGCATAGGTCAGCCGGTCGAGCGTTTCACTGAGAAAGTGCACGGAGCCGTCGACAAAGACAAACTGGCAGCCTCCCGGGTGTGCCGACCTGAACCCAAAAATCGCGTTGTAATTGCTACCGGCATTCGAGTAGCAAGTATGGGTTCCGTAAGCAGCATCATTCGGACAGGTGGGAAAGTTGATGGGAGCGGTCGTGGCATACCACAGCGACTCCGGCCACGCCCAACCCCAGGGTGAATACAAATTGCAAGCCATCCGAATTTCACCCATTGCGATGGTGTTGGATGTCCCATCGGTGATGGCCGCTAGCCGCGCGCCATAGGATGAAAAATAGCCTCGACCGAAGGGTCCAGAAATCTGCTGATTTCCGTAGTCCGAGCGTACGTTGCCTCGGTTGAAGGGATCTTCGCCATCATTATCGGTATCGAGCCCAAGACCAGCAGGGTAAGCGCCGGCCGTTTCAAGCAGATTACAACCCGCGGCGGATTGCATGTATTGGGCTCCAATGCTCGGCGCATAACTGGCTCGCATATACCCCGTCGAAGGATCGGGAGTCGTTACGTCGGGATCGCTCGGGCACTGAAGACCCGGAATGACATGCTGGCCAACCGGTTTTCCATTCACCGGATAAACCGTGATGTTCCGGGTCATCATGTCGATCCCACCATACAGTGCCGCCTGTTCAATGTACGGCAAGAGTCCGACGAACACGGTCATGTTGTTTCCGCCGGTGGCGTCGAACCGGTTGATGGGGAGCTGCCCCATAACATCGTGATAATTGTGCAGCGCCAGCCCGAGTTGTTTCAAATTGTTTTGACAACTCATTCGCCGGGCGGCTTCGCGCGCCGCCTGAACCGCTGGCAACAACAGACCGACCATGACACCGATGATGGCGATGACAACTAACAATTCCACGAGGGTGAACCCTCGATTCCGCCGATTTTGAGAAGATTGCATAGGAGCGTCCTGGTAGAGATAGTAGGGACGAGATAACGCATGCGGAGGGGGCAGCTTACCGAAGCAGCGATGTGCAATCAATGCTAATAATCGAACCCGCCCCCTTAAGGCAACTGAACAGGCGGCGGGTGCCGCATAGACGTCAGCCAATCAGACACCCCCTCCTATGGGCTGACCACAGACCACTGGCAATGAGTTTCACCGCGATCGTCTGCTGATCGAAGCTCATATCCTGACGGGCTTAAGGTCATGAACGGGCAGCAGCCGAAAATAGAATTTAATGGCTTTTGATCGCTCGTTGTTTTCGAGTAGTGACTCAGGTGAAACTCTGCAGGCTGCGTGGCGAGCAGCTAGACTGTGCTGCTGGTCACAAGATTTTCCGTTCCTCTCAAGAGGTTGATCAGCCATGCTACTGAATTGCCGGACGATGACGGTTTGCCTGCTGTGGGCGAGTTTGGTCGGCATCACGGCTGGGGCGGCTGAGCCGCGGAGCGAACCGCTGTGGCCCGAGACGCCGCCGGGACCGGCGGCAATGGTGTCGGGCGAGGAACAGGACTTCACCAAGCCGGACGACCGGCTGATCGCCGGCAAGCCGATCATCAAACTCGGCAACGTCAGCCGGCCGCAGATCCAGGTGTTTCTGCCATCTGAGCAGCAAGCCAACGGCGGGGCGATCGTGATCTGCCCCGGCGGCGGTTTTAATATTTTGGCCTGGGACTTAGAAGGAACCGAGGTCGCGGAGTGGCTCAATACGCTGGGCTATGCGGCGGTGGTGGTGAAGTACCGCGTGCCGACCCGCCAGCATGCCGATCAGGATCGCTGGCGGGGCCCCGCGATGGATGCCCAGCGGGCGCTGAGTGTCACTCGTAGCCGCGCCGAGCAGTGGGGGCTCGATCCGAACCGTATCGGCATCCTCGGCTTCTCCGCGGGCGGCAACACGGCGGCTCGAACCGCGATTCAGCAGGGCCAGCGGCTGTATCAGCCGGTCGATGACGCCGATCAGGCCTCCTGCGCCGCCGACTTTGCTGTGTTGATCTATCCGGGAGGCATCGCCGAGGAAAACGGGGCGCTGAAACCGGATTACACCGTCGACAGCAAGACGCCGCCGATGTTCTTTGTACATGCGGCCGATGACCCTATCAGTTGTCTGCACAGCGTGGCCTTGTTCACCGCGCTGAAGCAAGCCGAGGTGCCAGCAGAACTGCACATCTACACCCACGGCGGTCACGGCTATGGGCTACGACCGACCGATCAGGCGGTCACACGCTGGACCGAGCGCGCTGCAGGCTGGCTAGCGGAAGTCACTGCGGAAGCCGAGTCAGCGAATCCGTAGCGGCTTGATGGGTGGCACGTCCCTGAGGAACGAAGGGCGTGGTGAGGAGAACTGCAGGTTCACCACGAAAGGTGCTCCATCGGCTCGGTAGCTGTTTCAGGAGACCACGCCCATCGCTGGGGCTCTGAGCGTGCCACCCAAAGCCATAGCGATACTCACTGCTGAACGGGAGATCATTTGCGTGACGGAACAACCAGTTCACCACAAGCTGCCAATCAAATCCGCCGACGGATACCGGTTAATGGTTCGTGTGAACCGGACGCTAACGCGTACCGGCTGATAGAATTTTGCGTGATTTCTTACCTTGAGGCTGTTGGCATTATGCCAAGATCTTCTCAACCACTGCGGCAGCCGGATTTTCGACCAGCGCGAGTTCTCTGGCGCCGACGCGGAACTTGAGTTGCCGGTGGTCGAACCCGAATTGGTTCAGCACCGTCGCCAGCCAATCATGATTGGTGACGATGTCTTCCACCGCATGGTGTGAAAACTCATCGGTCACGCCATGAACACAACCGGCTTTCATACCACCGCCAGCGACCCACATACTAAAGCCGTGGGTATTATGGTCGCGCCCCACTCGTTTCAGCTCGGTGTCGCCAACCGGCACCTGAATCGTCGGCAGTCGGCCCATCTCGCCGCCCCAGTGGACCAGCGTTGTATCTAATAAACCGCGACGTTTGAGGTCTTGCACCAGCGCCGCCGCCGGCCGGTCGATTTCTTGGCAGCGTTTGGGCAATTCTGTAGCGATCGAAGCATGGTGATCCCAGCTTTGGCCATTATTAAAGATTTGGACAAAACGCACACCGCGTTCGACCAACCGGCGTGCGATCAAGCAGCGGGTCCCATAGTCGCGAGTGACATCTTGATCGATTCCATACAGGCGGATCGTCTCTTCGGTTTCATCCGAAATATCAAACACTTCCGCGGCGGAAACTTGCATTTTGGCGGCCAGTTCGTAGCTCGCCATGCGGGCCGCCAGTTCGTCTTCGCCAGGATAGGCCTCGGCATGGCGGCGGTTGAGGCGCGCAAGAAAATCGAGCTGGCTGCGCTGTGCCGCGCCGCGCAGATGCGCCGGGGGTTCGAGATTGAACATCCGCGGTTCTTTGGGACGCACTACCGTGCCTTGATAAATCGATGGCAGCCCGCCGTTGGTCCAACTGTCACCGCCAACGATCGGGAGGCCCCAGGGGTGAGTCAGCGCCACATAAGCCGGCAGTTCTTGAGACTCGCTCCCCAGGCCATAGACCAACCAACTGCCGAGGGTCGCTCGGCCGCCGACACCGCTGCCGGAGTTCATGGCATAGAAGCCAGGAAAATGGTTATTGACCGCCGAGTGCATCGAGCGGATGAGGGTGATGTCGTCGGCGATGTTGCCCAGCTCCGGCATCAAGTCGGAGATTTCCATGCCGCACTCGCCGCGCGGCCGGAAGGTCCACTGCGGGCCCATGATCTGACGGCTCGCCTGTGCGGCGTTGTCAAAGCGGATGTCGCCTTCGAACTGCTGGCCATTGCGTTTGGTCAGCTCCGGCTTGGGGTCAAACAGATCGATCTGACTCGGCCCACCCATCATGAACATCGAGATCATCGCCGTCGCCTTGGCCGGACGCGGCGGTTGCTTGGGGAGCAGGTCATAGGCGACCGGTTCTAGCGGCGGCTGGGCCAGCGGGTCGAAGGCTGGCGCGTCGGCGGCCAACAATCCATCTCGCTGCAGCAGCCAGGCGGCGCCTAGGCTTCCCAATCCAAATGCGGACGATTGCAACCAATGACGGCGCGAGCAAAACGGAGCGTTGGGCTGGTTCATCGCAGGTGACCGCGTAGCAGGAAGGAAGGGCGAGATGGCGGGCTGTACAACCTTACGGGATGTACAGAAAACGGTTGGATGACAACATCATTTGGCACAGGCTGGCCAGCGCCGCGAGTTCGGCCGGATCAGCAGACGCAGCTTCCGCCGGCATGGCAGGCGCTGGGGCGTCGGCCTGCGGCGGAGCGGCACGAAACAGCTCGGCTTGTTCGGCGATGAAGGCGAGGCATTCGGCGAGTTCATCCTCGGCAGGCTCCGCCGCGTACGCTCGCAGGAATGCCATGCGCACGCGTGCTGCGGGAGTCGACTCGCTCCACAGCGACGCCGCCATCTGGCGGCTGGCAGCGATCAGCGACGCATCGTTCATGAACCACAGCGCCTGGGGGGCGACGGTCGAGGAATCACGCTGCTGGCAGTTGGGCGTCATCGACGGCAGATCAAAAGTCTGCAACTCGTTGAGCGGCAGGCTGCGGAGGGCACTGATGTAGACACTCCGCCGCTGTGCTTGGCTGCCCGCGTCTTCGATGCCGGCGAACAAACCGTCGCGGAGCAGCCGCGTGCCGATCACCGCTTTACCTTCGGCGTCTTCAGCCACCGGCGCGCTCGGCCCGTCCAGAGCGGGATTGAGTTGTCCGGAAACTTGCAGGATCGCGTCGCGAATCGATTCGGCGTCGAGGCGGCGAAGGTTCATCCGCCCCAGCAATACGTTGTCGGGATCGGCCAGCGTTGTGACCGGCCGGGCGGCGGTCTGGTCGCTGCGGGTACTAGCGAGCGTTCCCGCGTGTTCGGCGGCCCGGCTTGCTGTTTGTCGGTAGGTGGTCGACGTGACGATCTGTTTGTGCAGCCGTTTGAGGCTCCAGCCGTGGCGAACAAAGTCGTCGGCCAGCCAGTCGAGCAGCTCAGGATGCGACGGGGGGGCAACATTGAGGCCGAAATCACCTGGGGTCTCGACCAGACCGCGACCGAAATGGTGCATCCAAACCCGATTGACGGCCACCCGCGCAACCAGCGGATGGGTGCCATCGGTCAACTGGCGGGCGTAGGCTAAGCGCCGACCGCTGCTCCGCGGCAGTGACTCATCCAGCGATGGAACGGTCGCGGTGGGCCGGGCCGAGACCAACACGGTCAATTCACCGGGAGCGACCGGCTGGGCGGGCGATTCGGGGTCGCCGCGGAAGAATACGTGACTGGCCGGCAACTGATCGCGTGATTCCTGGACCGCCATCAGCAACCGCTCGACAGGCTTACGCTTGCGGATCGCGGCCACCTGCTTTTCCTCTTCTTGAAACGCCCGGTGCGCCTTGGAGTCGTACTCGACCAGTTGGCCGATGATCCACTGGACCGTACGGACCTTGGGAAACCGGTCCAGCAGCGCCTTTTGCTCCTCGGATTGATCAGCCGGCTTGAGGGCCACGGCGGTTCGCAGCGCCTCGCGGAACTCTTCGGGAGCGGCGGCGATCTCGCGATCCTGGATCGTTTGGCAGTGCGCTCGGCGGCGCTCGTTGATGTCGTTTTGCAACGCCACCGCTTCGGCTTCGATCGCAGCGGACGCTTGGCGAGTGGCGTCGTCGGTCATGTCGACCAACCGCTGAGCTGGTTTCTTCCACTGGTGGATCGGCATCACCGGATCGAAGATCGCTCGCAAGCTGTAGTAGTCTTCGATCGTGATCGGGTCGTAGCGGTGGTCGTGGCACTGGGCACAGCCGACCGTTAGGCCCAGAGCCGCCGTGCTGACGACCTGGATCACGTCGGCAACGGCCTGATTGCGATCCAGCAGGGTGTCATCGGTCTGGGTGATGTCCGGTGCCATCCGCAGCAGTCCGGTCGCGGCCAGCAACCTCACGTGTTCGATGTTATTCGGATCGGGCTGGCCAGCGATCAATTCATCGCCAGCGAGCTGTTCGACCAAAAAACAGTCGTACGGTTTGTCGTCGTTGAGCGATTGGATTACGTAGTCGCGGTAGTGCCAGGCGTGCGGCCGATGGCGGTCTTTGGTCAGGTTGCCATCGCTCTCGGCATAGCCGGCGACATCCAGCCAGTGCCGCCCCCAGCGGACGCCATAGTGCGGTGAGGCGAGCAGCCGATCGACCAAACGCTCATACGCATCGGGGCGCGTGTCCTCGACAAACGCTTGCACCTCTTCGGATGCCGGCGGCAAGCCGTGCAGGTCAAACGTCAGCCGCCGGATCAACGCACGCCGATCGGCAGCAGGCGAAAACGCACCGCCCGCTGCTGCCAGGCGAGCAGCGATGAAGGCATCGATCGGGTTGGCGATGTCGGCGTCGCCAACAGGTGTATCCAGCGGAAGCGGTAGTGCGGGAGCGATGACGGGTTGAAACGCCCAGTGCCCGAGTTCTTCTTCGGTGAACTGAGCAGCTTTGGGATCCTCTGGTTCAGGCCGTGCGGTCGCCAGCCCGCCGCGGATCCAGTGAGCGATCGTCTGCTTCTCCGCCTCGCTCAGCTTCTTGGGCCCCGGCGGCATCTCGTCGCTCTCGATCCGCTGCCACAGCACCGACTCGTCCGGCTCTCCAGCGGCAACGGCCGGGCCGGAGTCACCGCCGGCGAGCATCAGCCGGACCAGCCGCAGGTCGAGTTCACCGGCGAGCTCCGGTTCCTCGCCATGGCAGTGAAAACAATGCGCCTTGAAAATCGGCCGCACGTGCTTTTCGTACGTCAGATGCGACGTGTCCGCTGTGACGGCGTCAACAGGCGGCTCCGCAGCCTGGGCCGCAGCGCTACCGGCAAGGACCAGACACACAGCGGCCAGCAGGCGAAGAGTCGGTTTCACGGTAGGCGGGATGGGTGGGAGGGGCGTCGGTAATCGGTAGGCCGACGGAAGGCGGGAACTCGGCCGCGAGCGGTTGGCTGTCCACACGCGAGCGGCTTATCGTATCAAACTAGCCGATCGAGAGGTTGCTGACAAATTTCGCTGCGTTAACTGCGATGGTTCCGCCAGCACGCCCTTCGTTCCTCAGGGACGTGCCACCCAGACAGGACTATCTCCGCGTTCCGGGTGGAGCGTCACCAACTTCGCGGAAGCACCTTTACATCAGTTCGGTGATCGGCTCAGGGTTGCTGACCAAGTGGGTCGGCCGGCCCTGCGGCGTGTAGAGGATTTTGTTGGGGTCGATGCCCAATTTCGAGTAGATCGTGGAGACGAAGTTCTCGGGCGACAACACGCGCTCGATCGCCGAGTAACCGTTGCGATCGGTGGCACCCACCACCGTACCGCCCGGCGTTCCGCCACCGGCCATCAGCACGCTCATCGCGTTGGCCCAGTGGTCGCGGCCCGGTTGGGTTTGGCCGGTGAGCGTGGAGATTTTCGGCGTGCGGCCGAACTCGCCCAGCGCCACCACCAGAGTCGACTCGAGCATGCCCCGTTCATCCAGGTCGTTGATCAAGGCGGCGACCGTTTGATCCCATTTCGGCAGTCGGTCCCTGAGCGCACCGAACAAATTGGCGTGGTGATCCCAGCCGCCGTCGTAGACCGTGATGAACGGCACGCCCGCTTCGACCAGCCGTCGGGCCAACAGAGCGCGCTGTCCAAAGGAGTTGCGGCCGTAGGCGTCGCGCACCGAGTCTTTTTCGAGGTTGATGTCAAACGCCGCCTGCGCGTCCGGCGAAGTCACCAGTTCCAGCCCTTGGCGATAATACTCGTCGGCGGCCAGCACGGGATCGCCTACCGACTCGTCATCGAATCGCTGCATGCGGTCGATGATCCGCCGCAGATCGTTGCGCCGCTCAAAACGCTCGCCGAACAGATCGATCGGTACGGCGACGTCGCGGACGCGGAACTTGGCGTTGTTGGGATCGTCGGGAACAACAAACGGGGCGTACTTGGCGCCGAGGAAGTTCGGTCCGCCGCTGCGCGACATCTGCGGCATTGAGAAGTAACCAGGCAGCGCTCCGCCCGAGCCACATTCCTGCGCGACCACCGAACCGATGCTCGGATGGAAACTGACAAACGCCCCACAGCCGACCGGAATCCGCGGCGGCGCTCCGGTCATCATGTAATGGTTGCCGGCTCCGTGATTGCCCTGATCATGACGGATTGAACGGATCATGGCGTACTTGTCGAGCGACGCCGCCAGCTTCGTCATGTGCTGCGAGAAATGAACACCGGGGATTTTCGTCGCAATCGGTTCGAACTCACCGCGGATCTCCAGCGGCGCGTCGGGCTTCGGATCGAACGTCTCAAAGTGCGTCGGCCCACCATCCATCCAAATCAAAATGCAGGCTTTGGCCTGAGCCGGACGACGCGGGCCGTCGATCGCGGCTGCGGAAACACCGCGGGCACGCAGGGCATTGACCAGCCCGCCCCCAAACAAGCCTCCGATTCCAAGACGCAAACAATCGCGGCGGCTAAAACCTTCACAGTTTCGCGAAGCAAGCATGGGTAGGTTCCGTAGGTGGGTGAGGCAGGATGATCGAGGTGGGAAGTTCATCGGCCGGCGGCAGTGCAGCGCGGGCTGCCCGGAGCGGAGCTGATGCTAGCCGCGCGGCGGTCGACGAAGCTATGAGCGTACCCCATCGGCAGACGGATCTCCACTGGTTGAGAAAATTCGGGTGCATGTCGGCTTTTGCAACCGCCCAGAATTCGGAGAATAGATCAATAGGAGAACTGCGGATTCCTGTGGTAAGCTGCGGAACGTAGGACTCGTGGGGTACCGTTTCTCGGCTAGGGAGG